>OGYW01000032.1_pt1 | contig 87745 bp, 110 predicted proteins | sample 1576621 | NCBI WGS metagenome assembly OGYW01 (sample SAMEA3541528, study PRJEB24748) | human gut metagenome | biome: human gut; feature: human-associated habitat; material: faeces | place: China | collected 2012 | reverse complement strand
TCCATGATGTCCGCCTAACTTATAAATATGTGTCCAGAATTCTGGGTACATATCAGGCTGGGGCGGTTATTTTTGTGTCTTGTTATTATCTTTGCCGAATGTGTATCCGGCACAAAAGCAGGTGATGCCGAAGCTCACGACTGCAATAAAGTCCACAATACTCATTGGCTTAGCCCTCCTTTCCAGTGGATTCTCTTTCGAGTTTCTATGTAATCAGAGGGTCACAGTCCCTCTGCTGAAGGACTAACCGCCTACCGTTATGATAGCACCCATGTTTCGATTATAACAGTCAAGGTGGGAATCTGCAACCGGAAAGTTGACAGCTCATGAAAATCTGGCTGTGATACCGTTTTGATACTAAAAAATGAAGAGAACAGAAATATAGCGTAGAAATCCTATAACACAGGACAATAAAGACACGAAAATCACAGAAAATAATGAGATTTTAAAAACCTCACAAACGTGAAGGTGGTAGAACAGTAGGTTCAGGTAAGGTTGCTACAATTATCGAATAATACGGTATAATGGTGAATAGCCTATAAATAAAGGGACTTAGGAGTTTTTTCCTAAGTCCTTTTTCTTTTAGTGGTACTAAAATGGTACTATTTTGTTTAACTTTTCTGCTAACTCATCAGCTCTGGAAGGGTATAAATGACTATAAGTGTTAAGGGTAGTTTCAACTCGTTCATGCCCTAATCTTTCAGAAATCAGTAATGGATTAATACCCATATCAATTAATAAACTTGCATGTGAATGTCTAAAATCATGTACTCGTATCTTTTTTAGTCCAGCCTGTTCACTCTTCTTTTTGAGTTCCTTATATAGAATAGCTTTGGTATATGGAAACACACGGTCGGTCATTTTATAGCCATAAATTTTTTCAATATAATTACTTAAATCATTAATCAGTAATTGCGGGATTGTTATTTCCCTATTACTTTTTGGAGTTTTAGGAGAAGTGAATATAACTTTTCCCCCTTTAAAATTTACGGTTTTGTTTATTCTAATGATTCCATTAGCTAGATCAATATCATTGTATGTCAAAGCTAATAATTCTCCAATTCTAATACCGGTATAGTAAAGAGTTTGAAACATTGTATACTTTGTAATATCATCAACTAATGCAATGAATTTAAAATATTCTTCTTTGGTCCAGAATGTTATTTTGTTTCGTTTTCTTTTCCCCATACTTCCAGCTAAATGGCATGGATTTTCTTTTAAATTATAGAATTTCACAGCAAAGTTTAAAGTAGCAACAAGTAGGCTGTTCATACGTTTAAGGTATGCATCCGAATATCCTTGGGAAATCTGTTTATTTTGCCATGCCCTTATATCAGCAGGAGTTATTAAATTAATTGGCTTATTGCCTAGATATGGAAGTATTCTATTATCTAGTAAATGTTTATGACCGTCATAGGTTACTTCTTTTAGCCTAGTTTTTATGTCTTTTAAATATAATCGAGCCAGTGAATTTAAAGTCATATCAGGTTCGCCTTGCATTTGCAGCAAAAATTCACGTTCCCAATCTAAAGCCTCCCTTTTTAGCTTAAAACCTCGTTTTTTCTTTTGCTTTTTAGCACCGGTATAATCGGTGTAATAGGTTTTAACAAAATATGTGTTTGTTTTATTATCTTTACATACTGCCATATTGTATCTCCTTTCTTCCCTAAAAAGGGTATAAAAATAACACCCAGCATTTGACCGGGTGCTCCAAAGATGATACAATACAACTTGTCTAGGGTGGTATTTATATCACTTGTGGAGCTGGTCGTTAGTGGCTGGCTCTTTTTTATGTAGTTTGAATTATTTATTAGATAACGAAAAAGACCCCACATTACTGTGAGGTCCCAAATTTAATAATCAATAACAATTAATGCCCTATAGGCTACGTTTTAATTGCAACTAGATTATACTATATTGTATGCTCACAGTCAAGAATTATTACTAAAAATAAATAATTCCATTAATTTACTATTAATTTTATCCATTGTAGGCTTAGATAAAGAGATGTCGTACAATGGATCTTGTGTTGTTTTAGGAATCCATATTCTCATTTTACTAATAGTACGGATTTGTTCTAATTTTACGATACTTCCAGTTTTCATCATGTCGATCTCAGCTTTGTTTTTTTCAAGTATGTCTATTTCGGCATTTAAATCACCTAACTGCTTAAACAGCTCAGATTGAAAATTCTCCAAATCTGTAATAAGGTGTTCTCTTTCTTCTAAAGAGTAATCATCAGAATATGAAAGTTTTTGTAAGGCATGTAGTGAAGGTGTTAAAGCTTTAAGTTTATCATATTGCGCCCTAACATTTTTGAGCCTCAATTCATGTTTAGAGTTGACTAAATTATAAAACTCACTACCTATAAGTAGATCTCTTTCATATACTTTTGTATTATCTTTCAAGGAACTCATTGGAAGAATAGTTATAGTATCGGAAGAGTGCTTATTATTGTTATCAATTACGACAGCATAATGTACACCACCTAACTCTGATCCTAAGTTGAATCCTAAATTGACTTTTACGATGTTACCACGTTTGTAAGCAATATTTCTTTTAGGATTAAATTTTTCTTCAAAATTTAAGTAATTAACATAATCTTTAATCCATTTGGAAATTAAATCAGCTTTACGCAATTTATCATCTCTTGATATATATGATTCAAGCAAATTGTTTAATTGGATTATAGATTTCTTTTTGTTTAAAATTATTTCTTCTTTTGATAAATGTTTGCTCACTTTTCCACCTATTCTCATTTGAAAATTATTAAATATTGACCAAAGAACCTGATTTGGTATATTTTCAAAGTGCAGTTGTTAATTTTACGCAAGAACATATTGAGACAATATTCTTCCAAGTTCTATAATATTGCAATTGCCTTTAAATTCAAAACGAGCCTTAAATCCATTGGTAAAAAATAATTCCATTTCGCAATCAGGAATAAACTCTGCAAATCCCGGTGTTTGCACACTAAAATATTGTAATTTAGAGTAGGGAAGTGTGGAGAAATCCTTTCTTTTTCCAGTTATGCCTTGAACATCTATGGTAATAATACGCTTATTGGTAAAAACAACTTGATCACGTATTGTTTTGTAGGCACCAATAATTATTTCACCATCAACAAATAATTTAGTTACATCTTGCTGTACAGTTTTTTCATCAATTGGCTTTAAATTGAATACAGCATTTTCTGAAAAGTTAATCATAAATAAAACCTCCTTTTATTAAATAATTTTAATAATGTTTAATTAAATTCATTTTAATGAGCTATTAACTCTAAATAACCAATGTGGTTTCGCTTTAAATATTTTTTATTATGCCAATACTAGGGTAGTTGAACTGTATAATGTAATTGTCTAACTCAACATAATTGCCATATTTGTTTTGATAAGTGCGAATAGCTTCTTTTAAATAATCAGTTGTAATATTTAGATAATCTGCAATATCGTACATATTTTGGCAGTGGTGCTCAAAGGCATCAATTAATCCTCTAAGTCCAATTAGCTTGTTGTATCCCCAAATCCTTGCTCTATGCTCTTGTTTGCGGTTGGATGCAGAACTCATAGTTAATATATTTCCATTAGAAGTATGATGATGTCCCATTTCTTCTGCCAAAACACAACGTTTCTGTGTAGAGTTTTCCAAACTATCACTTATACCAACAACACCGTCACAGTACAATCCTTTAATGTTAGGGTTTTCAAAAGTGTAATCAATAACCTCTATACCATCCTCGCAGGCTTCTGATTCTAATTGTTCTAATTTATTCAAGAAATCACCTCCCCACTAGAGTATAATTTTTTAGGTGTCCCATAAAAAGGACTACTTTCTTTTATTCTTTACAAATTCAACAAAGTTTTTAATTTCTTCCATTTCTGCTTCTGAAAATTCCTCACCCTCAAAGTGTGCTGCTAGAGTGTTGACTTCTGGGAAAGGATTTGATGGTTTTCCCATTAAAAAATTCATATCAACGTTAAAAAAATCAGCAATAGTTTCTAAGGTTTCAAAATCAGGTTCTCTGTTTCCATTTTCGTACATACTAACAGTACTTTTTGAAATATCTAGCTTTTTAGCCAATTCCTGTTGAGTTAACCCTTCTCTTTTGCGTAAATATTTTAGCATATCAGAAAAATTATTCATAAGAAGACCTCCTTTTTTATATCTTAATATAAGTATACACGAAATGTGAAAAAAAACAACAAAAAAATCACAAAAAGTGGTTGACATAGGTACACAAAACGTGTACAATATAAGAGTAGCAAGGAGATAGCAGGAAAGGAGAAAAGAAATGGAATACGAAGAAATGAATTTAGCAGAATTATTAAAACAAACGACAGAAGAAAATCAAACAAGAAAAATCTTAGCAATCTTGGAAGAAAGCGAAGATTTGGAGAAAGCAAAAGAAAAAGTAAAAGCCCTACTTAAATAACTAAGTAGGGCGGTAAATAACAAAGACACACAAGGGCGACACTTCTTAACATTCCTGCTAAGTCGCCCAAGTGATTAAATTAATTATAACATATTATTAAAAAAAGTAAAGGAAGTGATAAAGTGAATACAAAAGTTATAGGACAAAGACTAATAGAACTAAGAGGGGAACGTAAAAGAGAAGAAGTTGCAAACGCAATTGGTGTAAGCAAATCAGCTATTGCAATGTATGAAGCAGGTGAAAGAGTTCCAAGAGATCCTCTTAAATTAAAAATAGCTAATTACTATAACAAAACAGTTGAAGAAATTTTTTTTGCTAAATAAGTACACGATACGTAAAATATTACGGAAAGTAAAACACGATACGTAAAGAAAAAGAGGAGAAACCAATGGAAGATAAACAGAAAATATGCGATTTATTAGTACCAGTATTACAGGAAACAAGAAATTTAAAAGACTTATTGACATTGGATTATGACGCAGAAAAAGAAGTTGTAACAGCAACATTTCTAAATGGAGCTGAAAAACACGCCAATGTAGCAATGGATTCAGGAACATCAATGATTAGAGATATTATTGCACAGATTGTTTAAAACATTGGAAGTTGGATAAGAATTGGAGGAACCACAATGTTACTAAGATTCAAAAAGCACAGCAACGGCTGGAGCATTAAGAGGAAAAAAAGAGGACACGCAGACTACCAACCTTTCATCAGGTGGTACAAGGACGAGCGAACATTAAGAATTTGGTATCACACATTTTATACAAGAGATTTTCAGTTTTAGGAGGAGAAGATGATTAAGTCAAACATAAACGAAGGAATAGAAATTTCAGGAACAGTTATCGACATACTGGCTGAAACTTCTTCACTATTGCGGGCTTTAAAAGAATTTTTAGCAAATAAGCTAGGTGAAGAGGAGGCTGCATTTTGGTATGCCAAAATAATAAAAGTAGCCGAAATGACCGATATTGAAATAATGGAGGAGACTAATTTGATGTTAAATGAACTACACAATATGTTAGCCGAAAAAGGTTGACAAACCTCGTGCCTACAGCACAAGGGAAACCTCGAAAAAGGTCGTATCATTATGGTATCAAAACGAAAGGAGCAAAGGAATGATACAGACAACCATTAGGATACCAACAGAGCTACACGTAAAGCTTAAGGAATTGGCGAAGAAAAGAGGTTTGACAGTTAATGCGTTAATTATTCAGGCTTTATGGAAATTATAGGAGGTGAGTAATATGCCTGAAAAGCAATTTATGGGAGCAAAGGATATTGCTCAAACAATGGAGTGTAGTCTTTCTTTTGCATACAAGTTAATTAAACAGATGAATGCAGAATTAAAAGAAAAAGGCTACATTACAATGTCAGGAAAAGTTCCAACAAAATATTTTAATGAGAGATTTTATTCATAGAAAGGGGTGATTGAATTGGTGGGAGCAATTAACAGCTTAAGAAACTTAAGGCAGACCTGCATTAAGTATTCAGGAAGTTGTAAGAGCTGTCCCTTGGGCAGACAGATGAACATTAATAACACTTTGTGTCCGCATCTGACTAAGCCAATTAGTTGGACGGATGAAAAGACTACCGAAATGGTAAGAAAGATTGGAGGATAAGGATGATTATTGTAGACAAAAACAAGGCAACAATGGCAGGTCCTGATGAATTAATTGAATGTGAGGCAATGATATTTGTGGAGGCTGTAAAGAGGCATTTTATAAAAAAGCATGGTGAAAACATAGGAAAGGAAATGTTTGAGATTTTGCTGGAATGTTCTGTGATGTCGGATGAAGAAGCTGAAAAGCGTGCAAGAGAAAACAAAAATAAACTGTCAAGAGAAGAAAATGAAATGTTGAATAAATTCATACATTTAATGTTCAGTTAGGAGAGCTTATGGAAACAAACAAAAGACTTGAAGTAAGAGAAACCAAAAAAGAAGAGCCTGAATATACACCACTACGTTCAAGCTCTTACAAAAATAAACCACTTAAAGATTACCACATTATCGCTGAAAAGTACAGAGTACTTAACGGATTCAAGAACGTGGTAATAGGAGTAATAACAGGAGCAGTGATGTTAGTCAATGGCTGGATTGAGGTAGACAGCAAGGCAGGGCAGTTACTTGTGGCTCTGGGAATGGTGATACTGGTTACATTATTGATGCACTGTACGGATGAAATGTTGGAGGAAAATAAGGATGAATAAATACAAGGTAATAATCAAAAAGAACTGGAGTGAAACAGAATTTGCTTTTTCAATTGCTGATGAAGCAACAAAATTTATGGCAGAGGTTGTTGAACATTACAGAAAAAAGGATAAAGACGATGAAATAGAAGTAGTATTAAAAATTGAAGAACCAAAAGAATTAGAGGAGCAGGAGGAAGAAACAAATGAACCTATATCAGATTAATGCAGAAATTGAAAATTGCATAGATACAGAAACAGGAGAAATTCTGGACATTGAGGCACTTAATAATCTTACATTGGAAAAAGACACAAAAATAGAAAATCTTGCTTGTTGGTACAAGAATCTTATGGCTGATGTGGAAGCATTAAAGGCAGAAAAAAATGCTTTTGCTGAAAGAGAAAAGGCAGCCAAGAATAAGGCAGAATCAATTAAAAGATATTTATCATCAGCTCTAAATGGAGAAAAGTTTACAACAGACAAATGTGCATTATCCTTTAGAAAATCAGAATCAGTTGAGATATTAGATCCAGAAGCATTCATGTCTGATGACAAGGCAGAAAACTACCTGAAATATTCTGAACCTACAATCAACAAGGCAGAGCTTAAGAAAGCATTAAAGCAGGGAGAAACATTTAAGGGAGTTCTGTTAAGCAACAATTCAAACATTCAGATTAAATAGGAGGAATATTTATGGGAATACCAGTACTAGTTTTAGGAGCAAGTGGTTCTGGAAAATCAACATCGATGAGAAATTTTGATGAGAAAGAAATAAGTATTTTCAATGTAGCAGGAAAGCCCTTACCATTTAGAAAAAAACTTCCAATAGTGAATAATGCTACATACAACATCATTTACAAGGTGTTACAGAATCCTAAAAAGAAAACATATGTAATAGACGACAGTCAGTATCTTATGGCTTTTGAATCATTTGATCATGCTAAAGAGACGGGCTACACCAAATTTACCAATATGGCACTTAATTTTAAAAACTTAATCAGCTTTATAATTACTCAAACACCAGATGATTGTATTGTTTATTTTCTGCATCACACAGAGCTAACAGACAGTGGACAAATTAAGGCAAAAACACTGGGGAAAATGTTGGATAATCAACTGACAGTTGAAGGACTATTTTCAATTGTTTTAATGACAACAGTTGAAGGCTCTGAACATTACTTTGTGACGCAGTCAGATGGATCTAATACATGCAAAAGTCCAATGGAAATGTTTGATATGAAAATAGATAACGATTTGAAATTGGTAGATGAAACAATAAGAGATTATTGGGAACTTAATAACAACAATAAAAACACAGAGAAGGAGAATTAATCAATGAGAAAACCAAGAAATTATGACAGCGCAGAAACATACACAGGTGGAAAGAAGTTACCAGCAGGAGGTTACATCTGTAAGATCATTAACGTAAAGGAAGAAACGAGCAAAAGTGGAAATGACATGCTTGTATTAGCCTTTGACATTTGTGAGGGCGAGTTTAAAGACTTTTACAAGGAAGGTTATGAAAAAAATACATCAGAAGATAAAAAGTGGAGAGGAAACTTTTATATGATGGTTCCTGGAGAAGAGGCAGAAGCAAACGACTGGAAGCTTAGAAGATTTAAAACAAATATTGGAAAGTTTGAGGACAGTAACAATGGGTATCATTTCGACTGGGAACATCCTGAAAAATTATTAGGATTATTGGTTGGCATGGTATTTGGAGAAGAAGAGTATATTGCAAGCGACGGATCCAATAGATTTTCTACAAAACCTGTTAGATTGGAAACTGTGGAAACAATAAAAGATGGAGATTTTGAAATGCCGGCAGTTAAGTATTTAGACCAGAATCCAAATGCAAAACCATCTAATGATAACAACTTTGTTGACATTCCTGACAATGTGGACGGAGAACAGATTCCGTTTAACTTTTAATCATGGATATTTTTGACATTGAAAAGTCGCTCAAAAACATAACAATTCTTTATGACACAAGAGAGCAACCAACAAGTAAATTAGAACGCAGGATAAGCCAATTTGGCTGTCCTGCAATAAGACAAAAACTAAATTATGGAGATTATTCAATCAAGTGTGCTCTGCCCAATAATAAAGAGTATTCATTAGAAAACAAAGTTGTAATTGAGCGAAAGATGGATATTGATGAATTGGCAATGTGTATGGGAAAGGAAAGAAAAAGATTTGAGGCAGAATTTGAACGTTCAGTAAGGGATGGGGCAAAAGTATATTTGTTAATAGAAAATGGCAGTATGGACAAGATTTTGCGCCATGATTATTCAAGCAGAATGAACTCAAAGGCTTTAATCGCATCATTGTGTGCGTGGATGCCACGTTACAACATGATTCCTATTTTCTGCACACCACAAAATTCAGGAAAAATCATAAAGGAAATTTTATTTAGAGAATTAAAGGAGCATTTGGCAGCATATGGAGAAAAAGAAAAGCAAGGGTTGGGTTAAGGTATACAGAGAAATAATGGAAAATGATCTTTGGGAAGACAAGCCCTTTGCAAGAGGACAGGCTTGGGTTGATATGATAATGCTGGCAAATCACAAGGACCATGAATTTTTGTTTAATTCAACATTTTTGAATGTGACACCGGGCACAGTAGTGACCAGCAAAAGGATGTTAGGAGAACGATGGGGATGGTCAAGAACAAAAGTCACAAAATTTCTTAATGAATTAGAAATGGTAGAGATGATAAGCCAAAAAAGTGACACGAAAAAGACCGTCATAAAATTAATAAATTATGAGAAATATCAAGGAATTGTGGAAGGTACAGGCAATGTAAAAGAACCACAATATGAACATCAAAAAAACATCAGAAAGACATCAAAAAAACATCAAAAAAACACAAACAAGAATGATAAGAATGATAAAGAATTAAAAAAGAATGAAAAAGAAGGCGTCGGCACAGCTCCGGTGAGGGAGCTGACCGACCAGGAATTAAGGGAGCTTGGATATGAGTAGGTATTATGAATTTAAGAGAGAAGATGCAGAAAACTTTAAAACTCATGTCGGGGCAATGGCAAGAAACTTTGGTGAAGAAATGATATTTGCCTACTGTCCGTACTGCAAGGGTGGCAGACACAGGGACAGGGAAACATTTTCAATCAACACAAGAACAGGTCAGTTTGAGTGTAAGCGTTCAAGCTGTGGAGCACACGGCAACATGATTACTCTTGCAAAGGATTTTGATTTTTCATTGGGTACAGAATATGACAGATATTATAACAGGGATTATTCAAAATTTGTAAAGCCAAGAAAAAAGGAAATCAAGACAAGAGAGCCGGCAGTAGCTTACATGCAAAGCAGAGGCATTAGTGAAGATACAACAAGAAAATATAAACTGACAACCATTCCTGAAAAGGACAACATTCTGGTATTTCCTTTTTTTGATGAAAATGGAATGCTGGTAACAACAAAGTACAGAAAAACAGACTTTAACAAGTCAAGGGACAAAAACAAGGAATGGTTTGAAGCAAACTGTAAACCTATTCTTTTTGGAATGGAACAGTGCAACATGGAAAATAAGACACTGGTAATTACTGAAGGACAGATTGACAGTTTATCAGTGGCAGAGGCAGGCATTGAAAATGCGGTGTCAGTTCCAAACGGAGCAAGGGGCTTTACCTGGGTGCCATATTGTTGGAACTGGTTTTCGAAATTTGAAAAATTAATTGTTTTTGGAGATTTCGAAAAAGGCTCAATGACATTGCTAAATGAACTGGAAACAAGATTTCCCGGAAGTGTGTATGCTGTTCAGGAAGCAGATTACAGAGAATGCAAGGATGCCAATGAGATATTACAGAAACATGGAAAGGAAGCCGTAAAGGCAGCAGTTGAAAATGCCAAGCCATTACCTGTAAGAAGAGTAAAGGATTTGTCTAATGTTAAGAATGTTGATATTTATTCAATGGACAAGATAAAAAGTGGAATAAAGTCCATAGACAACATTATTGGTGGTTTTTATGAGGGGCAGGTTGTTTTGCTTACAGGAAAACGTGGAAAAGGAAAATCAACACTTGCAAGTCAATTTTGTGTAGCGGCATTAAACCAGAACAAGAAAATATTTGCTTATTCAGGGGAATTGCAGGATTACTTTTTTAAACGTTGGATAGACTTTCAGATTGCAGGACCGGGCAACATAATTGAGACAACAAACAAGTTTGGAGAACAAACAAGATTCATTACAGAATCAAACATTGAAAAAATAAATGACTGGTACAAGGGCAGGGCATACATATACGACAACAATGTTCTTGAAGACGAAGAGCCGGAGAATCTGTTAAAGACATTGGAGGATGCAGTAATGCAGTATGGCATTGACATGGTGCTTATTGACAATCTAATGACCTCAATTGAAATTAATGTTAATTCTGACTTATACAGAGCGCAGAGCATGTTTGTTAACAAGTTATGCAAGCTGGCAAAGAGACATAACATTGTGGTTTTGCTGATTGTGCATCCAAGAAAAAACTCAGCAGGTAATTTGGATGAAAATGATGAGGTATCAGGATCAGCTGACATAACAAACAGAGTTGACGTTGTAATGACATACAAGGGTGACAAGGATTTGGAAGAAGATGAAAGATACCTGTCAATATCCAAGAATCGACTTACGGGAAAGCTTACAAGAGATAAGGGTGTGGAGCTTTATTATGATGAGGTTTCAAAAAGAATATCAGACACAAGGGATTTTTCGATTGATTATGGATGGAACAAGGATTCAGATGGATTTGTAGACATCCCAGAAGATGGACAGTTACCATTTGATTTTTAGGTGAGAAAATGGATAAGTTTAAAATCATATATAACGCAATAACAGACATTGGAAAGATAATATTTAAATACAAGAATCAGAAAATAACTGCTGAAACGGAAGATTCCATATGTGAAATGATGGTAATGGAGTTACAGCAGAAAAAGAATGAAAAATACACAGATGAAAAGAACGGAAAGTTATTTGATGAAATGGCCAGTACAGTATTGGATTTCATATTTTTTAAGGAGGAAACAACAAAATGAAAGTTAAGGATATTAAGGACATAGAAATTCGCTTAGAGGAATTGGACAGAATGGAATCGCAGATTTTATTTTCAGTTTCAATCTTATCAGCAGATGATCACGTAAGATTGGCAAGAATCAAGGAAGAGAGAGCAGAGCTTAAGGCGAAGCTGGAGGAATTGAATGAGAAAAAAGACAAGTAAGGAATTTGGCTGCATTTTAACACACGAACAGGAAGAGTTCATAAATGACGGAAGACCAAGAGACAATGCACTAAAGATTTTTAGAGCAAAGGCTTATGGCAATGGAGGAAATAAGGATGGCAAGAATGTCAAAAGAGGAACAGGCAAGACGTGAGGGTATGGCATATGCTCTAAGGTTTGCAAGAGAAAAGGGATTGGATGCCTTGGAAGCAGACCTGAAAATGAGAAATGCCATTGACCTACCTTTAAGGGTATCAAAGGCAGACTTAGACAAATTCAGTGACAATGTTAAGTACAACACAGTACTGTATGTAAAAATCCTAATGGCTGTAACAATGCATGATGAATTTGGTTTTGGCAACAAAAGAATAAAGCAGATGTTTGAGAGATTCGACAACAAGGCTGAATGCATTGCAGAGGATTACAGCACATGGGAAGAGCAGATAAGCATAATTGCAGAAGAATGTGGAATAGACATGGACAGCGAAAGAAGAGACTTAAGAACAGTGATTAAATAAATTAATTTAAAGGCAAAGGAGTAAATAACCAATGAAGAATACACTATCAGATTTGAACAACTATTTGTTTGAAGCAATTGAAAGAATAAATGATGATGAGCTGTCAATGGAAGAACTTGATAAGGAAATCAAGAGAAGTGAATCGGTCAACAAGATTGCCAAGACAATCATTGATAATGGAAACCTGGCATTGCAGGCGAAAAAGCACTTTGATGAATACGGAAGCGGTGAGGATGTTGAAATCCCATTGCTTGGAATAACAAACAAATGAATGGAGAGCTGTAAGTAATGTATGGAATGAAATACACGGATGAAATGAAGCAATTCATTCTGGATAATTACAAGGGAAGATATAACCAGGAGCTTGCAGACCTGTTTAATCAGAAGTTCAATACCAACATAACAAGTAGAACGATTAAATCATACAAGGCAAACAATAAATTAAATTCAGGATTAACCGGCAAGTTCAGAAAGGGGCAGACACCACACAACAAGGGCAAGAAAATGCCAAAGGAAGTCTATGAAAAAGTAAAACACACAATGTTTGCAAAGGGCAACGTTCCACCAAACCACAGACCTGTTGGAAGTGAAAGAATTTCAAAAGACGGATACATAGAGGTTAAGGTTGCGGAGCCTAACAAGTGGAGATTAAAGCAGAGAGTTGTGTATGAAGAAACTAAGGGAAAAATCCCCGAAGGCTGTCCAATAATATTCCTTGATGGAAATAAGAGAAATTTCGACATCGACAATTTAAGATGCATAACCCGGTCGGAACTACTATATCTCAACTGCAACGGGTTGAACAATTCAAATGAGATTACGGAAACAGGCATTCTAATGGCTAGATTAGACAGAGCCAAGAACAAAAAGAAGCAGGAACTAAAGGACAAAAATGTTAAGAAATGTTAAGGAGTGAGAGGAATGTTAAATATAGAGAAATTTGAAGATGAATTGATTAATATGGGAGTAATCAACCCCAAAATAATGATAGGCTTTAGCAAAGATGGAAAATTGCTTAATTGTAGATTCGCTAAATGCAGTGATTGTAAAGAAATACTTATGGCACAACTCAATATTTCAAATGAAGAATATTGCAAAGAAAGCTGCAGAAAAAACATATTAAAATGGTTGCTTTCAGAATACAAAGAGCCAGAGATTGATTGGAGCAAGGTTAAGGTTGATACTCCGATATTAGTAAAAAGGTCTAAAGAAGCAGAATGGGAAAGAAGATATTTCGCTAAATTCGTAGATGGAAAAGTTTATGCGTGGATGGGTGGAGCTACATCTTGGACGGCGGATAGTGAATATAGAATGAATTTTTGGGAATATGCAAAACTAGCAGAAAGCGAGGAAAAGTAATGGAAGATATTAAAACAATTCAAATGCACATTACGGAATTAAAACTGAGAAACCAGTTAAAATCAGGTGATTTGGAAGTAGCATTAACAAGAGCAATGTCAGCACTTGAAAAGCAGATAAAAATTTCAAGAACAGTTATTGAAGGAGAATATTTTTGTCCAAGGTGCAAATGTTTAATGTTTCATTCGGGATACTGTGAAAATTGCGGACAAAATACATATTAGATTGGAGTGATTAATAAATGTTACACATATTAATTCCTGTATTCGTAGGAATAGGGATAGCGACTGTATTTATTCGTATAGTTCGAATTTTAATTTTTCTGTTTTCTAAAATAAAAAAGCGAATGAAATATGAACGTAAGATTAAATTTCTTTGCAAACATATCTATGAAATTAATTCAATTTGTGGAGACGGAGAAATTGAAGTTACTTGTCTCAGATGTGGTAAGAAAAAGTTTATACGGTTCAGTCTTAACTCCCTTACGGAGTTTCGGATGATAGGAGGAAAGAAATGAGATTAATAGACGCAGATAAAATAGACTTTAATGAAGTGTTTGTGGGAGCAAGTAAGTTTGCAGAAGATACAAGACAAGCAGGAAAAATGCTTATTGATGCACAGCCAACAGCTTATGACGTGGATAAGGTCATAGAAGAAATAGAAGAATGGACAGCAAGAATAAATGTAATTATTGATAAAAGCGGTAAAACAGGACAAGTTGATGTTATAGGCTCAAATAAAGCAATTAAGATTGTGGAAGGTGGTGGAGTAAGTGGCGATAATTAACACATTGGCAATAGTCCTGGTAATTGGAGCAGTGTTCGTCTTATGGGCGATATGCAAGTTGCAGGATAAGGATTAGAAACAAAGGTACATTGATAATTGAATATTGGTAGTTTATATCTGCAAAAATTGCGCCAAAATCCTTTCTGGTAAAATGATATGGTAAAATTAAAATATAAAAACAAGGAGGTCATATAATATGGCAGATTTAAAAAAAGAAAGCAAATTGTATCAAGAATTATCAGAAAAGTGTGAAAATGTAGATTACACATTAGAATTGTTTAATGAGTGTATCGAAATTGCTAAAAAGGCAGATCCTAGGGAAATTAAATATGTTCTGTTTAATTTGAAAGCTTTATATGAAAAAGACGATACAGGAATTGACAAAGCAATAGCAATTGTAAAAATGATACAAGCAATTGCTGGAAATAGCCTTAAGGCATCTTTTATTATTTGTGTACTTAACACAGCGTTAGAGGAAATAGATAAATAGATATCTTAAGCGAAAAACAGACCAACTACCAATATTCGGTGGTTGGTTTTTTTATGCAGAAAAATAGAGAAAGGAATGGTAAAGTGACTAGAAAAGAACTGGAAGCGTACAAGGTCAATGAAAGACTGATTGAACGCAATATGAAAAAAATTGAAGATGAAAAGTACAAGGATATTCCGACAGTGTACGGGAAAGTCAGAAGTTCAATGAATGAACATCCTTACATTGAAACGCATATGGCGGTTCAGATGGAAGAACCTGTGGAATCAGATAGGCGAATACGTAATCTGAAAAAGTGGGAGCAGGAAGTCAGCAAAGCCAAGAGTGATAATGCAAATGTGGAAGAGTTTATTGATAATATAGACAATGCAACAATAAAGGAAATATTTGTTTTAAGATACATTGAGGGAAAGAAAGTTTCAGAGGTTGCAAAAGATGTGGGATATACTCATGGTAGGGTTTCTCAAATAATATCAAAATTGCTGAAAGATTAACCAAATTAACACAATTAACAAAAGCAGTATGATATAATTAACCTGTTGAAGTTTGAAGAAATGATAGTATCCCGTCATTTTTTGAAATTTTCCCCTAAAGTTTTTTTTGAGAGCAGTCTTCGGGCTGTTCTTTTTTGTTGAAAATTGTATATTTTGGGTATATGATTAAAGAAAAACTTGGAGAGAACAAAAGAATGGGAGAAAAAGAATTTTTATCAGCGTTAAATGATTTTAGAATACCAGAAATATCAGAAGACACAAAATTTTGGATGATTAGAACAAAAAAAGGATGTTTTTATGATGAATTTATTAGTAAAAGGTTTGTAGCAATAGGATGGAATTTTATAGATAAAAAAACGGACAAGAGTGAGAGTAATCAGGAAACGTTAAAAAGTTATTTGGAGGAGAAGTACGGAGAAAAGCGTCCCCAAATGGCGATAAATAAATGTATAAAGTTTATCAGTGAAATAGAGGAAGGCGATATTATAATAATTCCCAACAAAGGGACTAAAAAAATAACTTTTGCAAAAGCAGGAGGATATTATGAAGAACATTTTAGTGAAGAAGAAGAGTTGCGTGTCATAGAAGCAATTGAAGATAGAGAATGGGAAGTTAAACAGATAGAGTGTCCATATAACAAGAGAAGAAGAATAGAAATATTAAAAACTGTATCTGTAAGTGAAGTAAACATACATCTGTATATGGCTTTAACTAATTATCATGGTTTAAGTAGTATGCAAGAGTATGCCAAAATGATACTTGATAGCATATATCCATTGTACATATATAATAATATTTGTTCATTACAGATAGGAATAAACAACAAGAATGAAATAAATGCGAATGCCATTTCTTTGCTTGTTGCGGGAGTTACCGGATGTTTAAAAGGGGTATCTGGTGAAGAAGATATATATGCTACAATGAATTTAAATTCTCCAGGGAAAATATCCTGTTGGTTTTCAAAAGAAGGTAAACAAGACAGTAATGGAAAAAATGTATTTGATGCATTAAAAAATAGAAAAAGTAAAGCAATGTTATTGCTATTAATCGTAGCCATAACAGGGGGGCAAGCAAAAGTTGGTAGTGTTGAGTTGTCCTTGCCGGGAATTGTTAAAACCATAGAGGATGTAAAAACAATAGATACAAATGTTAAAAAGAAAGAAATAGAAGTTGAAAAACTTGAAATTGATAATTTTGAAGAAAAATATGACATTTACAAAAAGTTAAAAGATGATAATATAGACATAAATGAATTTAAGAATGATTTAGACAAGATTATAAGAGCAGGGGAAGACTTAAATTTGGGGTTTAACAAGTTGACTGATAATTAATAGAGGAGGTGTACATATGAGAATTATTTTGTTTGTATGCGTTTTTTTATTTACATTATCGTGTTTATTTTCTGTCGAAGACAAATTTCTAGATATGGATAGGATATTTATGGTCAAAAAAAAGGCAATAATTGTTTATGTTACAGGTAGTCTTTTAGCTCTTATTGTTGCAATATTATATGATAGTTTGATTTATTAAAAGAAACTCACACCCTTCGGAGAATGCTGTTGGCATAAAACAGTGTTATTCCGAAGGGTGTTTTTTTAATGCAAAAAATTAGTAAAGAAAGGAGTGGTTGCAGTGACTGACAGACAAGTTATATTTGCAAATGAATATTTGATTGATCTGAATGGAACAAGGGCGTATAAGGAAGCATATCCACACGTCAAAAATGATAATACAGCAGCAGCGGCAGCCGCTCGTCTTATGAATGTTCCGGAGATTAAGGAATACATAGATGAAAGAATTAAGGACAGGTTGGAAAGAATTGAGGTTACGCAAGATGATGTGATTCAGGAGCTTGCAGCAGTTGCCTTTGCCAATGGTTCTGAATATGCCAAGGTTGTGACTAAGCCGGTGATGATGAAGACACCGGATGGTGATTATGTCCCGGCATTGGATAGTGAAGGAAATCAGATGTATTATCAGGCAGTTGAGATTACTGAAACTGATGAACTTTCAAGAAGACAGATTAAGGCTATTTCAGGTATTAAGCAGGGTAAGAATGGAATAGAGCTAACTACCTATGACAAGGTAAAGGCTTTGGAACTGTTGGGAAGACATTTAGGAATGTTTAAGGATAAGGTTGAGGTGTCAGGAAATGTTAATAATCCTTTTGAGGAATTAAGTACTGAACAACTGCTTAGATTGGCAGGTGAGGACCTTGAATCTGAATAAGAATTTAATAAAGCTTTATGCAAGGGTAGAGCTGGCAAGAAGAAATTTTTGGCAGTACTGCAAATTAAAGGCTCCTGACTTCTACAAGGAAGACAGGGGTTTTTTACGTGATTTCTGTAATGAGTTGCAGCAGTTCATAAAATCAGATTATGAAGTAATGGTTGTTAATATGCCACCAAGACATGGAAAGTCTAGAACTGTTGGCAATTTTGTTGAATGGGTTCTTGGAAATGACCAAACACAGAAGATTATGACAGGCTCATACAATGAAACATTGTCTACAACGTTTTCAAAGGGCGTGAGAAACACGATTCTTGAAACAAAGGCAGATGAAAACAAGGCTGTTTATTCAGATGTGTTCCCGGGAGTAACCATTAAACGAGGTGATGGTGCAATGAATATGTGGTCACTTGAAAATGGCTATAACAATTATTTGGCAACATCCCCAACAGGAACGGCAACAGGTTTTGGTGCAACGTTAATGATTATTGATGACTTGATTAAGTCAGCACTGGAAGCTAATAATGCAAATATTCTGGATAATCATTGGACCTGGTTTACGGACACAATGATGTCAAGACTTGAAGAGGGTGGCAAGATTATCATTGTAATGACAAGATGGCATAGTCTGGATTTGGCTGGCAGGGCATTGGAACACTTTAAGAGCATAGGCGTAAAGGTAAGGCATATATGCTATAAGGCTGTTAAGAAAGATGGAACAATGCTTTGTCCTGAAATTTTGTCAAAAAGATCATACGAAAATAAAAAGATGTCAATGGGAATAGATATTGCAGAAGCAAACTATCAGCAGAATCCTATTGACATAAAGGGCAGAATGTACACTTCATTTAAGACATATAGGGAAGTACCGCAGTTTAAACAGATTAGAAATTACACAGATACAGCAGATGAAGGTAAGGATTACCTATGTAGTATTAATTATGGTGTAACATTTGACAATGAAGCGTACGTACTTGATGTTATATATACGCAGGAACCAATGGAAGTTACAGAGCCGTTAACAGCTAAGCTGTTATTTGATGGAAATGTAAATATTGCAAGAATCGAATCAAATAATGGTGGTAGAGGATTTGCCAGAAGTGTTAAAAGAATACTTCAGGATGAATTAAAAAGTAACAAGACAGTTATTAAGTGGTTTACACAGCATAACAACAAGAATGCAAGAATTTTTTCAAATTCAGCGTGGGTAATGCAACACATATATTTTCCTGAAGACTGGAAGAACAGATGGCCTGATTATTATAAGGCAATGTCAAGGTATCAGAGAGAAGGAAAGAATGATCATGACGATGCACAGGATGCAACAACAGGAATTGCAGAGGATTGTGCTAAGAAGTCTGACGGATTATCAGTATTAAAGTAAAGAGGTGAAACAAGTGGATTTAGTTAGAATGAAGGAATTATTAAGTCAGTATATGCCGGGGCATGCAATGTACATGGTTAAATGTGACATCGCTGACAGATATTACAGAAATCAGAGTGATGTGCTATATGGTCCTAAAAAGGAAGATGAAGAAGGTCATCCGTTGAGAAATGCAGACAACAGAATACCCCGCAACTTTCACGGATTGATAGTTAACCAGAAAGTAGCTTATGCGTTCACTACACCCCCTACTTTTGACATTGGTAGTTCGAAGGCTAATGCAGAGATATTAAAGGCCTTGGGGGATGAATATAGAAAAGAGTGTATGGAGCTTTGTGTTAATGCAGCTAATACAGGTGTTGCCTGGGTTCATTATTGGACTAATGAGTTTAATGAATTTGAATGGGCAGTTATTGATAGTAAGCAAATTGTTCCGGTATGGAATAAGTCAGCAAAACAGAAGTTGATAGGAGCATTAAGAGTATATACACAGATAGATGAAACAGATGGAAAAAACTACACAATATATGAATATTGGAACAAAGAGGAATGTCAGGTATACAGAAGACTTCAATCAGATTTAAATTATGACAACTTAACAGATTATGCAATATTTGAGAATCCGACAACAGGAGAACTCGTAAGTGAGTATAGTCACGGAATGGAGGAAATACCTTTCATTCCGTTTTTTAATAACAACATTAAGTCTTCTGACCTTGATAACATTAAGCCTTTGATTGATGTGTACGACAAGGTGTTTAGTGGCTTTATTAATGACCTTGAAGATGTTCAGGAGCTTATATTTGTTCTTTCCGGATATGGTGGAACAGATTTAAATGGATTCCTGCAGGATTTGAAGAAATATAAGGTTATAAAAATGGATTCAGATGAAGGTGCAGGTGTAAGCACTCTTAACATTGAGATTCCTATTGAAGCAAGAAACAGTGTTCTTGATGCCACAAGAAAGGCTATTTTCGAACAGGGGCAGGGATTTGATCCAAGACCTGAAAATTTTGGAAATCAGTCAGGAGAGGCTCTTAAGTTTATGTATTCATTATTGGAGATGAAAACAGGTTTAATGGAAACAGAGTTTCAGTTAGGTTTTGCCAAGCTGGTAAGAGCAATCTGCAACTTTAAGAACATTAAGTGTGACAACATTGTTCAGACTTGGACAAGAACCTGTATTAAGAATGAGCAGGAGCAGGCAGCCATATGTAAGGACAGTGTTGGAATCATTAGCCAGAAAACAATACTTAAGAATCATCCGTTTGTTGAGGATGTTGAAGCAGAACTTAAACAGCTTAAGAAGGAAAATGAAGAAAAAACACAGAACGCTGACATATATCAGCAGATGTTTACGAAAAAGTCAAATGAAGATGATGACAATGGTGATGATTCGACTAAAGAGGGCGATAACTCAGTAGGTGGAGCAAATGAAGAATAGCGAATATTGGAAGAAAAGATTTGTTGAAATGGAAGAAGCTACACATCAGACTTCCGTAAAGAAAATATTTAATATTCAGGAACAGTTTGACAAATCAGCTAAGGTCATTAACGAAAAAATAAATTCATGGTATCAGCGATATGCGGAAAACAATAATATGTCTATGCTTGATGCCAAAAAATCACTAAATGCCAAAGAATTAAAGGAACTTAAGTGGGATTTTGAGGAATACATAAAAAAGGGCAGGGAAAATGCTTTTTCAGGTGAATGGGTAAAGGAACTTGAAAATGCATCTGCAAAGGCTCATATAAGCAGACTTGAAGCATTGGAATTGCAATGCAGGCAACAGGCGGAAGTGGCATTTGGCAATTTAAACGATGAAGTAAGTAACCACATAAAGGATGTTTATAAGGAAGGCTATTATAGAACAGCTTATGAAATACAAAAAGGTGTGGGTGTAGGTTCGAACTTTGCAGCACTAAATGACAAGCTTATTGAAAAAGTGATAAATAAGCCGTGGTTAGCTGATGGAAAAAACTTTAGTGACAGAATATGGGGCAATAAGAATCAACTCATAAATCAGTTACACACAAGTTTAAGCCATATGTGCATCACGGGTTCAGGACCTGACAAGGCAATAAATGAGATAGCATCCAAGATGAATGTAAGTAAAGCAAATGCAGGACGACTTGTAATGACTGAAACAGCATATTTCAGCTCAGCAGCTAAAAAAGAATGTTTCAAGGAACTGGATGTTGAGAGATATGAGATTGTAGCCACATTGGATGGCCATACATCAGACATATGTCAGGAAATGGATGGAAAAGTATTCAAAATGAGCGAATACGAAGAAGGGGTAACAGCTCCACCATTCCACGTTAACTGCAGAAGCTGTACGGCACCATACTTTGATGATGAGTGGGGTGAAAATGGCGAAAGAGCTGTAAGGGATGAAGACGGAGATACATATTATGTGCCGGCGGATATGACTTATGGTGAGTGGAGAAATAAAATTGAAGAATTTGAATTTAGTAGAAAGCATCCAGAAAACATGAAAATAGAAGAAACGCTAGTAAATTTTAATTATAATAGTAGAGAATTTTATAAGAAAATTGAAAAACTTTCGAAAGAAAAAGAAGAAGTTGGAAATGTTTTTAGAGCATCAAAAGAAATATTAGAACACAGAAATGGTACTAATTTTGAAGATTTATGTTACATAAAAAGTGGAACTGAAAAAAGAATAATTAATAAGAGTTATGATTATTATGATGAAATTAATAAAGTGAGTGCTTGTAAAGCAAATTCAAAAATGAAATCATTGCTTAGAAATTCAAAACAATATACTATAATAGCAGTTCATAACCATCCAAGAAATAGTGCTCCAAGTGTTGCAGATATATTTACAGCATGTAATAATAAATATAAATATGGAGTTGTTATCTGTCACAATGGTAATATATATAAATATAAAATTATAAGCAGGATAAAGAAAGAAAACTATTATTTTTTAGAAATGTGCCTTGCAGATTTAGAAAGAAATGTTTATAATTATAATAAAGAAGGGATAATGTATGATATAGATAGACTTGCAACAATTGGAGTATATATGGAGGTGTTCTAAATGACAGATGTAAAAAATGTAATTGAGAAAAAACTAGGATGCTCAATAGAAGAATTTGTTAAAAAAGAATCTGTGTTCATAAAAGAACATCCATATGAATGTGAAAGACCAAATCCTTTTAGAGAATTTACGTGGTCGGAATTTGAATACTATAATTCTTATTGTAAAAAAAATAATTTAACAATAGAGTTTGATTAAAACCACTTAGTATTTCTAAGTGGTATTTTTATACCCAAAATCAGAAAGGACAGATAATGAGAAAGACTTTAATTAAAACATTAAATCTTGAAAAAGGGAAATTATATGGTGAAATAAACGGCAGACGAATATGTATGGCAGAATGTGAGCCTATGGTTGAAATATATGAGCATAATACTACAGTTCCGTTTATTGGAAGTTTGAAGCAGATGTTGATGCCCAGTTATTTAAAAAACTAATACAGTTATAGGAGAAACAGAAATGTACAGGGAAGAACTATTAGAACAGATTACGAGATGCAGGGATTTGCAGGATAAATGTAAGGTAGATGATATTGATGCTTTTATCAGACTTAGTAACCGTATAGAAGAATTGACATACAAAATTGGCAAATTCGAAATACATTCAGAGGTCCCAGTGCAACATGACGAAAATAAACCTGAAATGTTTTAAGGAATGGTAAAGTTTTGTTATATATGGTAGAATATAACAAAATGTTTATAGGAGGAAGAGAATATGAGTGAAACTAAGGTATGCAAGTTTTGTCAAAGCGAAATTCCTAAAAAGGCAAAGGTTTGTCCGAACTGTAAAAAAACATTAAAACAAGGGCATGGATGCCTTATTAGTCTTATAGTTTTTATAGGGATGATAGTTGCAATTGGTTATGCAATAATGAATGCAGATCCTGAGATATACGTAGAAAAAAGCAAGATTGAAGAGGCAGTTGGATGTTCGCAAGATGAAGCAAAAGCAATTGAAGATATTTTAAAGCAATGTGACATTACAGATTATCAGGATGTTAAAGCTGATGAGGGCCTTAATGGAGCGTGGAAGAAGAATGATAAAGGTTTCAGAATAGAAATGCAGGATGGAAAGGAAGTGTTAATGTGGCTTAATAAAAACAACAAGGTTATAATTCTTAAGTATGGCGAAAATATGCTATACAAAAAGGGCAAGGCTAAAGCCAAATTAACAGATTATGTATTATCATCAGAAGAAGTGACCAAATGGGAAGTCGAATGTAAAAGTCAGGTTAAAGCAATGTTAAAATCACCAAGTTCAGCAAAATTTGGTGGATGGAAATATGGAAAAGATAAAAAGCAAATAGTAGTGCAGGGATATGTTGATGCTGAAAATAGTTTTGGAGCAGAAATAAGAAGCCAATTTCAGTTTAAAATTAATAGAAAAACTGAAGCAATAACATCATTTATATTTGATGGACAAGAATTGATGCAGTAAAGAATTTAATAACGTTAATCAGAGAGCTTAGAAATAGGCTCTCTTTTTATATGCCTTTTTCTGTAGGCACTAAAGAACAGAAATACCTTGCCGAAGGTATATCGGTGGAATCCAATCACCAGTAGAACTGGAATAAAACATCTATGGAGGTAGTAAAAATGGAATGGTTAAAGGAATTGCTTGAAAAAGCACAGATTACAGATGGAAAGCTTAATGTTGATGAAGTAATGGAAGCTGCAAAGAAAGAGTTTCCTAAGCACGCTGTACCAAAGAACGTGTTTAATGATAAATGCGAGGAATTGAAGACAGCTAATGCAACAATCACAACATTAAAGAAGGAAAATGGAGACAATGAAGAACTCCAGAATAAGATTAAGGATTATGAAACAGAAATCGGAAATCTTAAGACTGCTGCGATTAATGCAACAAAGCAGTATGCATTAAAGGAACAGCTTACAAAGTCGGGAGTATTGGATCCTGATTATCTTATCTATAAGGCTGGTGGAATTGATAAGTTTACATTTGACAAGGACAACAATCCTATTGGTGTTGACGAATCAATTAAGGCTTACAGGGAAGATAAGACTATGGCACATCTGTTTAAGCAGAAAGCAGGATATGAACCTAGCAAGGGTGGAAGTCCTACAAAGAATCCTTTTGCCAAGGAAACATTTAACTTAACAGAGCAGGGCAAGCTGCTTAAGGAGAATCCGGCACAAGCCAAGGAAATGGCAGCAGCAGCCGGAATTACAATTTAATGAAAAATTTAGGAAAGGTAGGTATTAGAAATGCCAGGAACAACATTACAGGACGTAATTGTACCGGAGTTATTTACTCCATACGTATTAAACAGAACAATGGAATTATCAGCATTATTTAATAGTGGAATTGTTACAAACAATGCTGAATTTGATGCTTTGGCTTCTCAGGCATCACCATTAGTAACTATGCCATTCTTCGAGGATTTAACAGGAGAATCAGAGCAGGTAATTGAAGGAGCAGACCTTGAAGATAACAAAATTACTTCAAACAAGGATGTGGCAGCAGTATTAAGAAGAGCAAAAATGTGGAGCGCAACAGATTTATCAGCAGCACTTTCAGGAGCAGATCCAATGAAAGCAATCGGTGATTTGGTGGCACAGTTCTGGGCAAGAGACATGCAGAAAGAACTTATTGCAATTCTTAATGGTGTGTTTGGAACAATTCCGGAAGTTAAGGAGCCACAGAAGGCAGCAGAAACAAGACTTGCATCTAATCTTTTAGATATTTCAGGTAATTCAGGAAATGCAGCTAATTGGAGTGGTTCAGCATTTATTGATGCAGAACAGAAATTAGGAGATGCTAAAGCACAGCTTACAGGTATTTGTATGCATTCAGCAACAGAAGCATACCTTAAGAAACAGAATCTGATCGAAACAGTACAGCCATCAAACGATGTAGCATTTGGTACATATCAGGGTAAGAGAGTAATCATTGATGATGGATGTCCTTATGATTCAAAAACTAAAGCTTATACAACATATCTTTTCGGTAATGGTGCAGTTGCTTTAGGAAATGGAAATCCAGCTGGATTTGTGCCAACTGAAACAGACAGAGCAAAGAGAAAAGGTTCTGGTATTGATTATCTCATTAATAGAAGAACATCAATTCTTCATCCAAGAGGAATTGCTTTCACAAATGCAAATGTGGCAAAGACAGAAGGACCTTCAAGAACAGAACTTGCAGATCCAACTAACTGGAATCCTGTTTACGAAGCTAAACAGATTAGAATTGTTGCATTTAAGCATAAGTTAGGTTAAGGAGGATGTTACCTATGGCAGTAAAAGCAGTACAGGTTGTAATTAACGGACAAACCCATACACTGACATATAATGCCACAACTAAGAAGTATGAGGCTACAATAACAGCTCCGCCAACATCATCATACAATCAGAATGGACATTATTATAATGTTAAGGTTAAGGCTACTGATGAAGCTGGAAACAGTGTGACAAAGGATGCAACGGACACAACACTTGGTTCAAGCTTACAGCTTAAGGTTAAGGAAAAGGTTGCACCTGTTATTTCAATAACAGCACCTTCATCTTCTGCTAAGTTGACTAATAACAAGCCTGTTATTAACTGGACTGTTACAGATGCAGATTCAGGTGTTAATCCATCAACAATTAAGCTTATTATTGATAGCCAGACAATTACAACAGGAATTACTAAGACACAGTCAGGAAAGAATTATACATGTAGTTATACACCAACTACAGCTTTGTCAGATGGAACTCACACAATTAAGGTATCCGCAAGTGATTATGATGGTAATGTTGCAACTCAGAAGAGTGTAACATTTACTGTTGACACTGTTCCACCTGAATTGTCAGTATCAGCACCGGTTGACAATCTTGTTACAAATCAGTCATCTCTTGTTGTTAAGGGTACTACTAATGATGTTACAAGCTCACCGGTAACTCTTACTATTAAGCTTAATGGTGGAACTGAACAGACTGTTGAAGTTGGAAGTGATGGAAGCTTTACAAAGACACTTACATTAGTGACAGGAGAAAATACCATTGTCATTACGGCAAAGGATGGAGCAGGAAAGACATCTACAGTTACAAAGAAGGTTGTACTTGACCAGACTGCACCGGTTATTCAGTCAGTTACTATTTCGCCAAATCCAGTTAATGCCGGCGCAACATATACAATTTCTGTGGAGGTTACAGACTAAATGGTAGTAAGGCTTATTGGTAAGGTTGAAGGTCAGGATGTTATCTTTACAAGGTTGAAGGGAGACATCTGGACCGCCGAGGTACCGGCACAAAAGAGTGGAAGGTATGTAATGGAACTTACTGCATTTGATGAAGCCGGGAACATAGCATATTGTACTGATGTGTTATTTTCTTATGATGCAACGGCAATGAAATTTACCATTGAGCCATTACCATACCAATGTACATACATTAATGATGATTATGAAATTGGTTTTGTAACGTCAGAATATGACATTGAAAAGGAAAATGATAATTATTTTTCTGAATTGTCAGAAAGCAGTTTTTGTATAGAACTATTAAGAAGAGGTGATGCGTGTGAACATTAACTTTATTTTAGGTGAGGACAAGTATTTAAAATTTCTTGTTAAGTCTACAAAGAATGAGGAATTTGAAATATCAAGGGCAACATATAAGCTCTATAAGGACAGGGAACTTGAAACAGAAGGAAACTGCACCATAAATGAGCATTGCATTACGGTGAAGTTGAATCCTTTAAGTAAGTCAATGCGATATTGTTTGGAGATTACATATTATATTGCTGATGAAATACTGAAAAAGAGAGTACAAATTGAGGTGGTTTGATGAATAAAAACATCATTATTGATGCAAAGTTAAGTAAGCAGATTGTAAACTGTGGAGAAACATTTTCAATATCCGTCTCAATTATTTCGAATGATTATTTATCATTGTATAAGCACTCTGAGTTAAAGTCATACACGCATTCACAGCTAAAGGAAGGAGATGGAGTTATTGGAAGATAAGGTCATAGAATTATTGAAGAACATTGGCTATGAGTATTCAGAAGATGATTATTCATTATTGATGTTCTGCATTGATAAGGTTGTTTCTGAGTTAAATTCCAGATGCCATGTTAAGAAACTTCCAAAGGGATTGTTTGAATCAGCCTGTGAAAGAGTGTGCGGTGAATTTTTGTATTTGCTTAAGACAACAGGTAAGCTTGAAGAATTTGACTTAGAGCAGGCAGTAAGTTCTGTAAAGGTAGGAGATACTTCTGTTAATTTCAGTGGCACATCTTCTGATGAGGCTTTTAATGTTATGCTGAACAGATTAAGGTGCAGTGGAGAGGAGCTGATTAAATGCTTTCGAAAAATACAGTTTTAAGAACCAGAAAGGCAATAGAAATGTCATATGACTTTAGGGCTGATATTTTTGAAAAGAAAAAGGTTGTTGTTTCTTCTGTGACTAACTTTGAAGAGGTAATGGTGCAGTCAGATGTTTGTTGCAGACTTTCTTACAGCAATATAAGTTTCAATTCAGAGAATGAGGCTGATTCAGATGTTACTCAGGTCATTAAATTGTTTATGGCACCTGAAATCAATGTTAAGCCAGGTTCTAAAATATTGGTAAAGGGCGTTGGTGGTGTGGTAGCCTACAAAAGTAGTGGAAGACCTGCGGTTTATCCTACACATCAGGAGATTTTGCTTGATTTGGTGGAGGATAAGGCGTGAGTAATTCTAAAATTGATTGTAAGCAGTTGGAGCAGTTAAGGGACAGTCTTGAAGCAATGGCAAGAAATTCTGATGATTTTTTTGAAGCTGCATCAAGGGAGATTGCTGCAAGACTTCTTGCAAAAGTAATTAAAAGAACTCCGGTAGGTACGTATCCTTCCAATTCAGGAAAAGTAGGTGGAACACTTAGAAGAGGATGGACGGCTGGAACCAATCAGGCTGCAACGTCTTATGCAGATTCTCTTACTGTTCATCATTTCGGTGATACATATGTAATAGAGATTATCAATCCTGTTGAATATGCATCATATGTTGAGTTTGGCCATAGAACGGCAAACGGGACAGGATGGGTTGAAGGAAAGTATATGCTTACTTTGTCTGAACAGGAGATTAGGCAGAGTGCCCCGGGTATTCTTGAAGCTAAGTTGAAAAAATGGTTATCAGGAGCAGTTAAATGATAAATAAGATGATTGATGGGATTGTAAGACAGATAAGGCAGTCCTACGGTGAAGAAAAATATGAGATATATACAGAAGCAGTGAAACAGAGCCTAAAAGAGCCTTGTTTTTCTGTTTTGTGCTTAAATCCTTCCTTAAGACGTAAACTTGGACAACGATTTCTAAAGACAGTTCCATTTATTATCAGGTATTGGCCTAAGAGTGATAATTGTCATGGTGAAGGAATGGAAGTGTTGGAAGAATTACAGTACTTGTTAAGGGATATTGAGGTTGATGGTTTTAAGCTTCATTCAGCAGAAATGACAGGTCAGATGGTTGACGGTGTTTTGCAGTTTCAGGTAATTTATGAAACATTTGTTATGGAGAAACAGGAAGACAAGGATAAGTTTGAAAGTTATGAAATAAGAACAGGTGTAGGAGGTTTAACAGATGGAAGCAAAGAATAAGGCATCTGTAAAATACGGAAAAAGCGAATTGATGAAGTCAAAAAGGTTTTTACAGGACAGGGATATTTTAAAAGCTCTGTTGAATGATGAAGATGAATATTCCGTTGAAGAAGCAGATGATATTTTGAAAAAATGGAAGAAAGGAAAGGTAAACTAAATGGCATTAGGTGGTGGAACATTTACAGCACAGAATAAGGTTCTTCCGGGAACTTATGTAAATGTTATTAGTAGAAATTCAATTAAGAACAATACGGAAAGTGGCGTGGTTGCCATGCCAATATGTTTAGACTGGGGACCTGATGATAAGATTTTTGAAGTGACTGCTGATGAATTTGAAAAGGTTGCATTGGAAGTTTTCGGAAGAAGTCCATATGATGGAAATCTTATTAATGTTAGGGAAGTGTTTAAACATTCAACTAAAGGTTTGTTTTTTAAGATTAACAATAACGGAACAAAGGCAGGTTGCAAGTATGCAGATGCGAAGTGTAAGGGTTCGAAAGGTAATTCAATAAAGATTGTTATCAAGAAAAACATTGATCAGACAGAAAAGTATGATGTGTCAACTTATATGGATACGACATTGGTTGATGTTCAGACAGTTGCAAGGTCAGGAGAATTAAAGGACAATGCTTTTATTGAATGGAAGGAATCATTTGAACTTGAAGAAACTGCCGGTACATTCTTAACAGGAGGTACAGGTGGAATTAATGATAAGCCAACAAATGAGGCTCATACAATGTTTATGCAGTTATTGGAGAATTACGCTTTTAATGTGGTTGCGGTTATGGAAACAGACACAAAATTGCAGGAAGTGTATAAGTCATGGACAATAAGAATGCGCGATGAAATGGGTATTAAGTTTCAGACTGTAATGTATAATTGTGAAGCTGATTATGAGGGAATCATTAATGTTATGAACACAAAGGATGTTATTCCCTGGGTTGCAGGAGCAGAAGCAGCCTGTGGTGTCAATAAGGCTTGCACAAATATGTTATATGATGGAGAACTGGAAGAAATTAACTGTCAGTATACTCAGGCAGAACTTGAAAATGCCATAACTTCAGGAAAGTTTGTTATTCATAAGTGTGGTGATGAACTTAGGGTTTTAAGAGACATTAATTCCCTTACAACAGTAACAGAGTATAAGGGGAGCATTTTTCAGGAAAATCAGACAATTCGTGTGATTGATTACATTGCAGACAATGTGGCATCTGTTTTTAATAAGAAATATATTGGAAAAATTTCTAATGACAATGCAGGTAGAGTATCACTTAAGAATGATGTCAGAAGCATTTTTAATTATCTTGTAGATACAAGAGCAATAGAGACATTTAGTGATGACGATATTGTTGTTGAAAAGGGTGAAGATAAGAAAGCGGTAGTAATTAATACAAATATTACTATTGTAGGTGTAATGGAAAAACTTTATGTGACTACGATCATAGATTAGGAAGGAGGCAGTAAAGAATGAGTGGATTTATGAATGCTAATGATGCACCATCAAGTAAGTTAGCAACATTATACTGTACTGTTGGAGGCAGAAGATACGCAATGCTTAATGCTAAGAATTTTGAAGCAAAGGCAAATGTTAGTCTTGCCGATGTACCGATTCTTGGTAAAACCATTAAAGGCAAAAAGCCAAGTGGATTGGAAATTAAAATAAAAATGACTTTGTATAAGTGTACGGAGGCTTTTGATAGACTTGTGGAAGAATACAAGAATACAGGAATGCTTCCAACTTTTGAAGCCGAGGTTGAATCAAATGATCCGGCAACATCAATGGGAGCATCAGGGAAAACTTACCATCAGTGTATGATAGAAGGAGATGTTCTTTTATCTTCATTTGATGCGGATGGAGATTTTATTGAACAGGACATTGAGGCATATGCAATGGACTACAGCAAGGATTCAGAATATAAGGAACCTGCATATATGTAATAGTAACGTGGATAAGGAGAACTAAAAATCTTCTTATCCATTATTTTTTAGAAAGAGAAGGTAAGGAATATGGCAACTAATTTAAGTGCTTTTTTAAAGAAAAATAAGAAATATAAGGATGACGTGGCATATAAGGTAACCGCTTCATTATGTGACGAAAATGGAACTCCATTGGATTGGAAGATTAAGGCAGTTTCAACTGAGGAATATGAAAGAATTAGAGAGAAGTGTACAACAGAGGTTCAGGTTACAGGAAAGCCGGGTGTTTACAGACAGAAATTTAATTCTTCATTGTTTATTGTAAAGCTGATGTGTGCATCTGTTGCAGAACCTGATTTATACAATAAGGAATTACAGGATTCTTATGGTGTAATGAATCCGGAAGACTTAATTAAGCAGATGATTGATAATCCGGGAGAATATAATGAGTTTGCTGAATTTATTCAGAAGTTTAACGGATTTGACGAAACATTACAGGATAAAGTTAACGAAGCAAAAAACTAATAGATGAAGGTGATCCTGATTCAATGTATGCATATTACTGTCTACATAAATTTCATTGGACACCTTCATTTTTTATGAGTTTGGATAAAAATGAGAGAGCTTTTGTGATTGCTTCCATTAATGCAAGGGTTGAGCAGGAAGAGGAAGAAAGCAAGAAAGTTGGAAAGGTAAGGTAAAGAGATGGCATCAATAATGACTTCATTTCAGTTAACAGACAGAATGACGGCACCGCTTATGAACATAACTAATGCTGTCTCAACTGTAATTAATGAATGTGAAAGAGCCCAAGGCGTGTCAGGAAATATGTTTAATACTTCTAAATTAGCTTCTGCCAGAACACATTTAGGATTGGCAGACGCAGAGATTAAGCAGATAGCAAGTGACACGTCAAGAGCTTCAATAAGTCAAGAAACATACAATGGTAAAGTAAGAGAGGGGACAAATTCAGCAAAAGGATTACTTTCCACAGTTAAAGGTTTGGTAGCTTCTCTTGGTGGAATATTTCTTATAAGACAGGGAGCCAGCTTTATAGGTGAATGTAATGAAAAGGTATCTCAATTACATCAGGCAGAGACAAAACTTACTGAAGTAATGGGTGCAATGCAGGGAGCAGGAACATCACAGGTTAATATGATGAAAAATCTTGCTTCTGAGATAAGTGGTTATGGTGTTGTTGGAAAGACAGCTTTAATAAATGGAGCACAGCAGGCATCAACATATTTTCATCAGACAGATGCAGTTAAAACCTTGTTACCTAAGATGGCTGACTTAGCAGTTCAGATGCATGGTGTTAATGTTACAAGTGAAGATATGGTTAATATCGGTAATATGACAGGTAAGGTTATGACTGGTCAGGTTGGAGCATTAAGGCGTGCAGGAATTTCATTTACGGATTATCAGGAAAAGGTAATGAAAAATGGAACTGAGATGGAAAAGGCTAACATGTTGGCTCAGGTAATAGAGCAGAACGTAGGAAAGATGAATGAAACAATGGCTCAAACACCTGAGGGAGTAATGGCAAGAAATCAAAGGGATTTTGATGCGGTTAAAACAACTATAGGTCAACAGGTACAGCCGGCGATTGTTAGTATGTTTAATGCAATACATAACAATCTGCCAACCATACAGCTTTTGGCAACCGGGTTTGGAAATGCTGCAGTCTTAGTGATGGGAGCAATAACAGGAATTATTAATATTGGAACGCAAATGATTAATTTCTTTAAATCGAATTGGACATTAATTGAACCTATTATATGGGGAATAGTTGCAGCATTGGTTGTTTATAATGCCACAATGGGCATAGAATGGCTTACTACATTAAAAGATATAGGTGCAAAGGCAACACATGTTATTGCTTTGGCAGCTGAAAAAGCAGAATTAGTTAAAACTACAATTGCACAAAAAGGACTTAATGCAGCAATGAAAGCCTGTCCATTGACATGGATTGTAATTGCCATTATTGCAGTAATAGCAGCTATTTATCTTGTTGTGGCAGCAATTAACAAGGTACAGAATAAAACTATTTCTGCTACAGGTGTGATTTTTGGTGTAGTGGCATCAGCAGGAGCAGCAATAATAAATGCAGGAATAGGAACAATTAATGCAATAATTCAGGCTATATGGAGCATTTTTGTTCAGCCTTTTATTGGCATAATTGAATGGATTTTAAATGTTACAAATGGTGGATTTGATTCTTTTGGTGGCGCAGTTGCAAACCTGATAGGTCAGATTATATCATGGTTTTTAAGTCTTGGAAAAGTTGTTACCAAGATTATAGATGCCATATTTGGAACAGATTGGACCAGTGGATTAACTTCTTTACAAGATACAGTTACTTCTTGGGGTAAAAATGAAAATTCAATTACATTAAATAAAGAAGCTCCAAGCATTGATTACAGAATTAATTATGGTGATGCTTATGGAAAAGGATACAATCTTGGAAAGGGTGTTGAAAGTAAGGTTAAGAATACTTTTGGTAATCTTTTTAAGAAAGGTGAAACAAAGGATGCAGACTATGGTTATGGAACAGATGCCATTACAAACAACACGGCTGAAACAGCAGCAAACACTGCAAAAACATCTGATTCATTGGATATTACAAATCAGCAACTTAAGTACATAAAGGATTATGCAGAACAGAGAGCAATTAACAGATTTACAACAGCAAAAATCAGTGTGGATATGTCAAATGTTATTAATGGTTCTTCAAAAGCTGATATGGAAGGAATAGTTACTCATTTAAAGACAAGATTGGAAGAAGAAATGTCAGCAGTAGCGGAAGGGGTGCATTAGAATGTATAGATTGATTATTGATGGGCAGTATGTACCCATTCCACCTGAAAAAATAAGCATAAAGGTTGATGGTGATAACAAGACAATGACATTGATTAATTTAGGAGAAGTTAACATGCTAAGAAATCCCAAACTTACAGAGATTTCATTTGACTTGTTATTACCTAATCAATATTATCCATTTGCTTTTTATTCAGATGGAAAATACAAGGGTGCCGATGAGTACATTAAGAAGTATAAGGAACTTTTATCTTCCAAGAAGGCATTTAAACTGGAAATTTACAGATATGCTCCAAATAATAAAAAAATATTCAATACTATTCTTAAAGTGTCGCTGGAAAGACTTACAATAACAGATTCTGTTAGTGACGGTTTTGACAGCAGGGTGTCGTTGGAATTTAAGGAATACAGAAAATATGGTGCTGTAAAGGTTAAGAAAATACCAAATACGTACACCATTAAATCCAATAAGGAAACTCTTACATTGATAGCGAAAAAGTGGTTAAAGGATAGTTCCAAGGGTTCTGCCATTTACAAGAAGAACAAGAAGGTTATTGAAAAGGCTGCAAAGAAGCACAAGAGAAAAAGCAGTTCCAAAGGAAAATATCTGTACAAGGGAACTGTTTTGAAGAAACCATAAGGAGGAAAGGATGGCAGACATAATTGATATTGCATCAAAGGAAGTTGGTTATAAAGCATATGGCGGTAACAAGACCAAGTATAGTGCCTGGTATGGAATGAATGGTGCTGCATGGTGCCATATGTTTGCCTCCTGGTGTGCATATAAGGCAGGTGTATCAACAAGCATTGCTCCCAAGACAGCATCAACAGACACAGGAATGCAATGGTTTAAAAACAAAGGAAGATTCAAGTATAAGGGTTCATACACACCTAAAAGAAATGATTTCATTTATTTTAAATCAGATGGTGCATCTCACGTGGGAATTGTTGAGTATGTATCAGGAAGTACTGTGCATACCATTGAGGGTAACACTTCTGACGCTGTTATGAGAAGATCATATCCGTTAAGTTACCATACAATAACAGGATATGGGGTAATCAGTGATTACATTACTTCATCAGGTAAGACATCAAAGGGAAAGAAAAGCGGAAAGAATACCGGTAAAAGCAGTGGAAAACAGGAAATATCATATTTAAGGGAAATTCTTAAAAAGAATGAATCAAAAAAGAAAAAGTCAACCAGAAAGGTGGAGTATAAAGCTGTTTCAGTAAAGAACAGTGAGAAGCTTGTTGTTAATGTTCTGATTAAACACGGCAAGAAAAGGTACAAACATCAGGTTCAGGAAGGATTAAAAACAACCTTTGAGAGAAAAAATGCACCGGGTAAGGTTACTTTTACAACGTTTGTGGACAGCGATTCAAAGAAGAGAATTTCAAATGGTGATTCTGTGGCAATAGTGGTTAATGGCAAAAATTTCTTTTATGGTTTTGTATTTTCCATTTCACCTAAAACAGATAAGACTTTGGATGTTACTGTGTATGATCAGCTTAGGTATTTTAAGAATAAGGATACTTATATTTCAAAAAAGAGAACTTCTACGGTTTTAATTAAGAAAATTGCCAAGGATTTTAAACTGAATTGTGGTAAGTTGGCGAATACAAAGTATCCTGTGTCAAGAATTGATGATAATGCAACATTGTTTGACATTGTACAGAACAGCTTGGATGAAACATTAATGGCAAGGGGAAAGATTTATACCTTGTATGATGAATTTGGAAAGTTAAGGTTAAGGGAGCCTTGGAAGGTTAACAGGTTAATAACTTCAACCACGGCAGAATCTTATGATTATAAGGAAACAATAGATGATAATGTTTATAATCAGATTAAATTAGCGTATGACAACACCAAGAAGGGTGTGCAGGAGATTTATATGGCAAAAAACAGTAAGTACATTAATAAATGGGGTGTGCTTCAGTATTTTGACAAAATCGATAGTCGCAAGGGTGCAAAGTTAAAGGTTAAGGCATTGTTGAAGATTTATTGTAAAACAGGCAAGACAATTAAGATTAATAATTGTTTTGGTGACATTAACGTAAGAGCCGGCTGTTTGGTTCTTGTTAAGTTGACAATTTATGGTGAAACAATTTCAAATTATATGTTAGTTGATAAGGTTACTCATACATTTAATAATGGGCAACATCTTATGGATTTGGAATTATCTGGAGGTGATTACGATAGCAGCTACTAGTTTGACACAGTTAATTAAGAAAATAGCAGAGGATGCAAGAAAAGCGGCGAAGCCCTGTACCATTGTAATTGGTACGGTTTTAAAGGCAGATTCGTCTAAAATAAAGGTTAATCAAAAGCTCATCTTAACGGATGAGTTTTTGTATTTTACGGAAACTGCATCAAAGAGCAAATTGAAAAAGGGCGACAAGGTTGTGATGATACGTGCAGATGGTGGTCAGAAGTATCTTGTTGTGGATAGGATGGTGTGAGTATGTTACCTGAAGAATTGGAAGAACTGGAAGATTTTAATGTGGAAGAAGATGAAGAGCAGGAGTTTTCCAATGATACATATGTGCTGGATTTTGAAAGCAAAAGGATTTTGAGAAAATCTGATGAAGATGATGAAATCTTAAGGCAGGCAATAATAAAGATTCTGTTAACTGAATTTGATTATTACAGCATTTATGAAAATTATGGATTGGAGAAAGTTGATTTATTGGGAGAAAACATTGCAGAGGTAAAGGAAGTAATTGGCGGCAGAATTGAGGAAGCCATTTTAAGGGATGAACGTTTTAATTCTGTTGAGATAGAGAGTATTTCAAATTACAAAAATGAATTGATGGTTTCTCTGACAGTTACAACTTCTGATGATGAAGAGATTGAAGTGGAAGGAGTGAGCATTGATGTTTGAGGAGATGACCTTTGAGAACATTTTAAGTCAGATGCTTGAAAATGTGCAGGGGGATGTTGATAAAAGAGAGGGTTCAATTATTTATGATGCGTTGGCACCTGTGGCAATGGAAAGTGCACAGATGTATGCAGACATGGACATTCTTTTGCAGGAATGTTTTGCAGACAGTGCATCTTATTATTATTTGATTAAGCGTGCAGCAGAGAGGGGAATATTTGTAAAGGAAGGTATTCCGGCTGTGGTAAAAGTGAAATGTATTCCTTCTGATGTGAACATTCCAGAGGCAACAGAGTTTAGCATAGGTGAAATGACATATTCAATTACAGAAAACTTAGGAGATGGATTCTATAGCATGACATGTTCTGAATCAGGAGAAAACGGAAACAACATAAAGGATGATGTGATTCCAATTGAATATGTTGATGACTTAGAAGATATAGAGGCTGTTGAAGTGATTGTGTATGGCACGGAAGATGAGGATGAAGAATCTTTGAGAGAAAGATATTTTGAATCATTTACAGAAGCGGCTTTTGGAGGAAATAAGGCAGATTATAAGGAAAAAGCTAAAGACATTGAAAAGGTAGGTGCCTGCAAGGTTTATCCTGTTTGGAATGGTGGAGGAACTGTAAAGCTGGCAATTCTTGATTCTCAATATAATGAAGCTTCTTCTGAAATCATAAATGAAGTACAGAATACGTTTGATCCAACGAAAGATGGAACAGGTGTGGGAATTGCACCAATCGGTCACATTGTAACTGTTTCAACACCAAAAGTTAAGAGAATAAATGTGGATGTTCAGATTGAATATATGGAAAATTATATATGGGATGACATCAAGGAAACTTTTACAGAAAATTTGGCAGAGTATTTAAAAAATGTCATAAAAAATGAATGGGAAGCAAAGGACACAATGACGGTAAGAAGCGGACAGATAGAATCAATGCTTCTTGACATGGAAGGTGTTGACAATGTTTTAAGTGTAAAAATTGATGGAAAGACAGGTAATTGCATTATTGATTGTGATTATATTCCAAAGGTTGGTGAGATAAGTGGATAGAAAGTTGATTGAGTATCTGCCTGAATGGTTAAGAGAGTTTAGAGAGATAAAGGAATTAACAGACATTGAGCAATCACAGTCTGAAAATTTGTGGGAAGCACTTGAAAAAATGTGGAACAATAATTTCATTGAAAGTTTGGATGAACAGGGCTGTGAACATTGGGAGAGAATGCTTGGAATATCCAATAAGGACACGTATACATTGGAAGAAAGACGATTGAAGATATTGGGAATTGTTACAGAGCAACGACCTTTTACTGTAAGGTCCTTGGAAAAGACTTTGGCGGTAATATGTGGTAATGATGAAAGTAAAGGTCCTAATTACTCAGTAAAGTTGGATGCCAATAATTATGTGTTAACAGTCAGGGTTGCCTTAACATCAAGGAATGTGCTTTCTGATGTGGCTAAATTGTTGGACAGGGTTGTCCCAAGCAATCTGTTAATTGATTTGTCTTTGCTTTATAACAAGAATAATCAGTTATCAAAATTTACACACGAGGAATTAAAGAAGTATACACACATTCAATTAAGAGAAGAAGTGTTTGAAGAAGGAAGGAGCACAAGATGATTAATAAAACAAAGTATTTGCAGTTAAAGAAACCGGATGGAGATGAGTTTTATGATATTGATGTTTTTAATGAAAATGCAGACATCATAGATGGTGAATTGAAAAAGAATAATGAGGAGCTTGCCAAGAAGCTTTCAAAGGATGGAAATAGTGACAGTAATATTGTTGCTTTTCAGACAGCATCAAAAAGAGAAAATATTTTGTCAGGAGAAACACATAAGGTTATTTTTGGAAAAATAAAGAAATTCTTTACAGACTTAAAGACGGTGGCTTTTACAGGTTCATACAATGACTTAACAGATTTACCTAGTTATGTTAAATCACAAACCATAACATCAGCAGTAGATTGGAATACATTAACAGAAAATGGAGTGTATCACATAAAGACAACAGCAGGAACAAACAGACCTGTTACTAACTGGGGAATGCTTTATGTTGAAGGGGAAACATCAACTAAGTTTCAGATATTTATTCCCGATGTAAAGAACAATGTGATTTATAAGCGTTATGAAAATGCCGGCTGGAAGGATTGGCAGGAGTTAACCCTTATTGAAACATCCGGAGAAGTGTATGATACAGGCTGGAAACCGGTTGAATGTGGGAATGGTATATCTGCATGGTCTTCAAGTGATGCACCCAGAATTCGAAGAGTTGGGAAAACTGTAGAATTGGTGGGTATTATAACAAATTCAACAAGTTTTGCAGATCATGATAGTTTGTTTAGAAATCTTCCTGAGGATATGTGGCCTTCTCGCAATGTATGGTCTATTCAACAAGGAGATATAAAAAATAAGACAACTGCCAGATGGATGATGACAATTAATCCAGGGGGCAAAGTATCTTTTAATTATTATGGATATTCTGGACCTTTAAAAATTTCAATAGGACTGTGCATACCGGTTCATGCAGTATGGATGGTGGATTAAAGGAGAAAAAGATGAACATAAACATAGAGATAAAAGGACAACAGGCGCATATTGTTAACCAGCAGTCTTTAATATCAGGAACTTCCAATTTGGAAGAAATTAAGTTTGACTTTTCTTCTGAATGGGACGGATATACAAAAACAGCCGTAATATATGTAGATGATTATAGTATAAGTGATTCGGTAAAAGTGCTTGTTGAAAAGAATGTTGTATCAGCAGAAAAATTACCTAGTTGGCTTTTCAGGGAAGAATGTGAGCTTTACATTGGAGTTTTTGGTGACAATTCAGAAGGTAGAAGAATTACTTCAACAATTGTATGTCAGAAAGTAAAGAAAGGCGTTCCGGTAGATGTTGTAAATGAGATTACACCGGATATTTACAATCAGATAATCAAAATAATGTGTGATACGAAGGCATTGGTAAAAGAGGCTGATGAAAAGATAGAAGTTAATAAAGGCTATCTTGAACAGGCAGAGCAGAAGGCAAATGAAGCATCTGAAAGTGCTATGAGAGCTGAAAACTCTGAAAGTAATATTAACGCTACTGTTAATGCGTTTAATGATATGAGTGAGACTAAAAAAATAGAGCTTATAAATGTAGCTGATGCGAAAATGACTGACATAAATTCAGTTATAGTTCCTCATATGTATTCAGATGAAGGGGAACCTCTTTCAGATCCGGAAAACTATAAAGATATTAAAGTTGGAGATTTGTATTTGTCAAGAACAAATAACAGTGTATGGTACTGCTATTCTGTAGCAGAGGAAGATGGCATAAAAACAAGTTGCTATTGGCTTAAAATTCAGCAAAATTTAGGAGTTGGAACAAATATTGAAATTAACAACAACGTTATTTCTGTAAAGAATAAACCAACTTTCAAAGGACTATATAGCGTAGACGAGAGAATGGAAGTAACAGGTGGTCTTACTGTCGGAGGCTCGGAAGAAACAATTCTCGGTGGTGAAGGAAACATTACTGTGGCAGGAGCAGGAAGTGTTACTTTTGCAAAAGAAGATGGAACGACCTTCTCTAAACCTGTCGTCACGGCAGACGAATTAACAGCTAATGGTGTATCAACATTCAATGGATGGGCTACTTATAATGTAGGATTAACTATTAATGGCTATACATATTTCCATCAACCACTACAGTTGGGCGAGATTCGATTAACTGAAGGAACGAAAAGTATTTCCTCCGATAGATACCCCGAATATTGTGATAACACTAATACAATAATTCTTGGTGGAGATAATGATATATTATCAACAAATCGTTCTATGATTCTCGGAAATGATAACAACTTCGGTTACGGTGCGTCGAAATCATTGACAGTCGGTGACAAAAACATATTTAAGGGACGAAGTCAAGGTTTGATTTTTGGAAACAATAATCAATTATATATTTCGTCAGGAGTCGCTATTGGCGACAACAACATAGTATCAGGAACCTTCGGTAAAAGTTTTGGCGTTACCAATCAAGCTGTCGGATTACATTCCACAGCGATAGGTTCTAATAACCTAGCTGGTGGTGATTATAGTTTAATGATTGGTTCTAGCTGTCAAGGCACTTCAAACTATGCTGTAGCAATTGGCGAAGACAATCAGGCATACGAAAATCAATTTGTTATAGGAAAACATAACCAAATTGTAACCAATGGTGAACTTTTTGTTGTAGGAAATGGAGCAAGTGATACTGAAAGAAGCAACGCTTTGTGGCTGACTAAAGACGGTGATTTGCATATAGCAGGTCAATTATATTCAGCAGGACTCGAAGATGAATATACAATGATAAAGCAAGCTACAGAACCTGCTGTTGAAGATACCATGCTTGGAAAATATTTAGATATTCCAACTAATAAATATAACGAAATCATTTTTGTGATAAGTGGCGAACTAAAAGGAGATGGCTATAGTGACAAGATTGGTCTAGCGAAGAACAAGACTTCTTTTGAAGAAACAATTCCTGCTGGAAACACTACGGTTAACACTATTTTCAGAGTTAAAAGATTAACTGATTCTAAGTGCTTAATGGAGCTTAATGGATATAACACGCAAATAACAAAAGCCATCGAAAGAGATGGCTCTTTAATCATAAGTGGTGACTTTAAAGAAGGCACAAGATACGAGGTATACGTTAGATGATTAAAATTCAACAGAGAAAGCTGTGTTAATATAGGAGAATTAATATGGAAATACGAGCAGGCCCCACAAGGTCCTTTTTTTATACCCAAAAACAGAGAAAGATGAGGAAAAACATATGACACTTTATCAGATTTTATCCTTGTGTGGGATACCTTCATTAATTGGTGCAATTTTTGTTAGTGCAGTTAATTATGTCAAATTAAAAAATTCATCATATAAATTAATTAAGGACGGAGTTATTGCAATTTTGCATAACAAGATATACACGCTGGGAAAACAGTACATAGCTCAGGAGCATATATCAGTTGAGGCTTTGGATGATTTTGAACATTTATACAAGGCATATCACGCACTGGGCGGAAATGGAACAGGAACAGAGATTTATAAGAGAGTAAAGGAACTGCCAATGAAGCAGGGAAAGGAGTAAACGAATGAGTGACAAGACAAAGAAATGGATTAAGGCAGCAGGTGTCAGAGCTGTAAAAACAATGGCACAGACAGCAGTATCATTAATTACTGTTGGAAATTTAATCACAGAGCTTGATTGGGTTTCAATAATTGGAATTTCTGCAACAGCAGGAGTGGTTAGTATGTTAACAAGTGTTGCAGGATTGCCGGAAGTGGAGGAAGAATAATGAAGAAAACACATGATATTAGAATTGACAGAACCAAGTTACACCCTTGGCTTAATTACAAGTTAACTTTATTGCTTAAGCAGTGTGCAAAGAAAGGGATTTATCTGATTATTACAGAAGGATTTAGAAGTAAGGAGTATCAGGATAAATTATATGCCAAGGGCAGAACCAAACCGGGCAACATTGTTACAAATGCTAAGGGCAGTGACTATTCCAGTCAGCATCAGTGGGGCATTGCTTTTGACATTGCTTTGAAGTATGATGTAGATGGTGACGGACGAATCACTGATGACACATATAACAACAAAGGCATAAAAGACGTTGCTAAAATTGCCAAGTCAAAGAAAGTAGGTCTTGCCTGGGGTGGTGACTGGGTTAGCCCTGTAGATACTCCACATTTTTATCTTGAAAAGTGGGGAGATACTCCGGCTAAGTTGAAAAGAACTTACGGAACCTTTGAAAAATTCAAAAAGACTTGGACTAAGGAAGTTTTTGGAACAAAGAAAGGATTGAACATCTGGAACAAAACAAGAACAAAAGTCCTTAAAAAGAAAGTTCCAAATAAAACAAAAGTCAATGTAATGTATATCAGTAAAGGATATGCAAAAGTTGAGTATAATGGTGTAGTTGGTTATATGAAAGCTAAGTACTTACTTTAAATGGTACTAAAACGGTACTAGAAAAAGTTAAAAATGCAAAAAAAATGTGTAAAATGTGAATATATATCAATTAGAAACATTGAAAATAATATAAAAACATTAAAAACAATCATATCTAGTTAGGTTGCTACAATTATCGAATAATACGATATGTTGGCGAATAGCCTATAAATAAAGGGACTTAGGAGTTTTTCCTAAGTCCTTTTTCTTTTGTGACATTATTGAGTCCAATACAAACATGTTTACTTCAACAACTTCGCCTGTATCCAGTATAAAAGGTATGGCTTCTTTCCAATCAAGTTGAGCCTGTTTTCCCATACCTGTTTCATATCTGACTGTTACACCTTCTTTATTCAGACTTTTATTAATTTTCAATGATGTTCCTTCCATAAACGGTTTCAGTTTATATAAATCATTAACACTTATGATTTTTAAGTCTGTTATGATTTCATTTTTAATTATCATTATGAGTTCCTCCTAAACTCACATATCATAACACTTGTACATTTTTATTTAATATTTTATGTACATACTTAAGCATAACTTTATACCTTAATCTTATTCTGGAGTTCCTCATTGTCTCCATTCTCCTTCTTTAATGTTGTGATTGTTGCATTAGCTGTCTTCAATTCCTCGCATTTGTCATTAAACACGTTCTTTGGTACAGCATGCTTAGGAAACTCTTTCCTTGCAGCTTCCATTACTTCATCAACATTAAGCTTTCCATCTGTAATTTTTGCTTTTTCAAGCAATTCCTTTAACCATTCCATTTTTATTACCTCCATAGATGTTTTATTCCAGTTCTACTGGTGATTGGATTCTACCGATATACCTTCGGCAGGGTATTTCTGTTCTTTAGTGCCTACAGAAAAAGGCATATAAAAAGAGAGCCTATTTCTAAGCTCTCTGATTAACGTTATTAAATTTTAGAACATTTCTATTTTATTTTCGTCATTTTGCACTGGAACAACTAACTGTTTTTCAGTTTTATCAATTTTACCTGTCAACTCCTCTATTCTGTTACTAAGCCTAATAAATGTATCAATATCATCTATTCTACATTTACTCTGCATTTCCCTGCATCTTGTAATCTGTTCCTGTAATTCTTCCTTGTACATACTTGTCCTTTCTTATTCTTGGGCATAAAAATACCACCTAGCCTTGTTTGACCGGGTGGTATCTATAAATCTGCATTTAATTTTTCACATCTTCTTTCTTCGATTTCAATTGCCTTATCTATTTCTTCTGGAGACATCTTTAATATGTCTTGTGGTATTCCATCGTAATAACCATCTCCAAACTCATTCATTATAGTTTCCTCCATTTAATTCCATATTCCTTTACAAACTGATTTAATGTAGCTTCATACGCTTCAATTTCATTGTAACCTCTATTCCTATATTTTGCAACAGTTAAATCATACATCTTTTCCGTAAATTTCTTCTTACCTACTTTATAATAATAAATATCCCCATTATAGCAAATATTAATTCCAGCATAATAATTATTATTAAAAGCTCCTTTGAAATCCCCACCGCTTGGTGTCATATTATGCGAATGATTATGTATTGTTATAAAAGTTTTTGGTGGATTGTTTCTTATTTCTCTTTCTATTTCTTTATTGTACCACACACGATTATGCTTTAATTCCTCTTCAATATTCGGCATATATTCAATCTTCGTTTGAGAAGCCTTAACCTCTCCACTCCGCATATCTATCAAATAAAAATCTTCATAATCTGTTCCGTTTCTATGCTTTAGAATATCCATAGCTTTTTCATATAATTTATTATTTACTTCTTCCGAGCTTGTAATATTCGAAAACTTTCTTTTGTACTCTGGATTATTAACATTATTCCACTTTACTTGTAAGTTTTCTATTCTACTCGATGTTTTTTCAGCTTCATAGAATCTATCGTTCTTCAGAGTATTCTTCCACTCTTTATACGTTATATCATCTGGTACATAATATGTATTACCATCCTCATCTCTTGTAGCTCTTTGCTCACCTTTGGTAAATTCGTCATCAAAATAAGGTGCTGTACAGCTTCTACAATTAACGTGAAATGGCGGAGCTGTTATCCTCTCTTCATATTTGCTCATTTTGAATACTTTGCCATCCATTTCCTGACAGATGTCTGATATGTGACCGTCCAATGTAGCTACAATTTCATATCGTTCAACATCCAATTCCTTAAAGCATTCTCTTTGTGCCGCCGAACTGAAATAAGCCGATTCCGTCATTACAAGTCTGCCTGCATTAGCCTTGCTTACATTCATTTTGTTTGATGCATTAACAAAATCAACAGGCATAAACATAGATGAACTGATTGCAGATGAAATGAACTCACTTAAGAAGACACTTGGAGAAGACATTACGGAAGACGTGGCGCGAAAGGAACTTGTGGCCAGAGGATGTGAATTAATGCTTACAGATGCAAATTCAATCAAGGAACTTGCCAAAAGAGACAAGGGATTGTTCGGAAAGATAAAGGCTAAGATAGATGAATGGGTTAAGAACATAATCAAGGCTTGCAATTCAATCATTAATAAGGACGGAAGCGTTAAAAGTGGTACTGTATCGAAGGAAGCAATGCTGTTAAAGGATTTTGCCTTGCAGATGAGAACAATGAGGAATGAAGCGTTAAAGGAAGCAGGTGAGAGTAACAGCATACAGAATACAAGTGAGCAGTCACAAGCTTATTCTGAAAGAAAACCCAATATGCTGAAAGATAATGAAGGTAATGATGTTGTCATAATACCAAAACGCACTTTTTCAAAGAGGTCAGTGAAAAGCTTTAATGACTTCAAAAAAGTAAGAAAAGAAGTTGAAAGAATGTTAAAACAATTGTCAGGAAAGTCTGTACTTGTAAAGGACAATAACAAGATAATTAATTTTGACAATGATTTTGCAGACGAATATACACACTCAAAGGATACTATTAATTCAAACACGAAACAAAGAAGTGCAAAAATAAATGTAGTATCAGAAATGTTAAGTGTGGTAGAGAATGCAAAGTATAAAAACCATCAGGTAAATGTTAAAGAAAAGAAACGAGCTGACGCAACAGGTGGGTTTGATTATTATACTATCAAATTTGCAATGCCGACAGATAGTGGGGATTATATCATATTTAAGGGAATACTTAATACGAGAATAGATAAGTCCAGAAAAGGTTTTGCGTATGACATAACAAAAATATCGGTAGACTATGGAGCCCAGAACGAATCTGGTAATATCCCACCGTCTACCGACAAAGGTATTAAAGCACAAAACAAAAAGGATGTCAATAAAAACATTTTATATTCTTATGCTGGTGAAAGGTCAACTAATGCAGACACAAAAGGCTTGGAAAAAGCAAGAGATACATCTAACAGAATGAATTTATCAGAAAAGGAAAGAAGGGAGAAAATACCTGAAAAGGGTAATGAAAATACTGTGCACAGATTTTTCTCATTGAGACAGTCGGTTGAGGAAACAAAGGATTTAATTGCAGTTCATAACTTATCTGAAAAGAATTTGTTGGAAAACATAAAGTTAGGTGGATTTCCAATGCCAAGCATTGCCATTACTAAGGCTAATAACTCATATGATAATTTTGGAGATATTTCAGTTGTATTCAAGAAAGATACCATTAATCCAAGTATGGAAGAAAACAAGGTATATTCAGGTGATGCATGGACACCAATGTTTCCTAGAACAGAATGGAAGCTTAACGAAAAAGCAATGAAAAAAATGGCAGATATGTTTAATACATCAACAAACTATATAGAGCAGTATGTTAAGGATCCTGAGACGGCAGTTGAAAAACTAAAAGCTGAACCGAAAGTCAAGGAAGCATTTGTTGAGAACGAAAAGGCAGACATTGAAAAGAAAACAAAAATGCCTGATTACGAAACAAAAATATTCAGTAATGAAGCAAGCAGACAGTTTATCGAAGAAAATAATATAACTGTGGATGATATTATGGAAAATGATGAAATTAAGAGAGAACTTGCAAATAAGGTATATCCACCAAAGGAAGGAGAAAAGAATCTTTATAAAAGACTGCGAGAAAATCTCATTGAAAGACTAAACAGATACAAGTTGGAAGATGATTATGAGATTTTTAAAGGAAATGTTGAACCGATATTTGACCAGACATCATATGATGAAGCTGTAGACGAATACGTTAACAAACATAGCGAACAGTATACAAAATATATTGAAGATGCTTTGGAGAATGTATATGAAGATAAGTATTTGGTTAAAGAAGATGTTAAACCATTAAAAGCAGATGGTGAGAGAAAAAGCTTTAATGAGCTTCATATGCCATATGAGATTAATAATATTGTCACATTAATGAAAAAGCAGAAAAAAGGCAAGGGAGGTGGATTTTTCGGAGGAGCAGGCAATCTTAAAGGTGCTGCAACAGAAACATTTACAAGTATTGATGAGATTAGAAGAAATAAGTATAAAATACAGAATATTTCAGAAGATGAATTAAGGAAAAAATATCATTCACTAAATTCAAAAATTCAGGAAATTGATAATTATATTCTTGGAGAAGAGAATGACGGTGTGGAAGCAAGATTACGAAAAACAGAGAATATTAATGAAACAATGGTTGAAGCCTTTGCACTTGATAAGTTTACAAAGTCAAATGTAAAGAAAAAATTCAATGATTCAAATATTGAGATAACGGATTCTGTATATGAGCAGATGAAGGAACTTCGTGATGAATTGAAGGAAATACCGGTCCAATATTTTGAAGCAAAACCTGAGAGAGCGGTATCAACAAATGAAATTGCTTATGTTGTAGTTCCAAACAGTGTATCAGAAAAAACAAAAGAGGCACTTAGGAAAAATGGAATAGAATACAAGGAATATGCAGCAGGTGATAAAGAAGCAAGGAAGAAAGCAGTTAATTCAGATTCTACAGTACTATTCCAGAACAGAAAATATTCCTATGATGAATTAGTAAAGAAGCCACCAATGAATATCCCTGTGGTTAAGGCTAAGGAGATTGGGGAAATTAATAGAAAATCAATTGTTGAAATGGCAATGAATAATATTAAAAGCCATAAAGGGATAGAATTTAGAGGAAAGAATCCTGTAGTTACCAATATAGATACAGGAGACAAGATACAGGTTACAACAGGTGGAATACGACATGGGTTAGCGGGAAGGACTAATGAAGCCGGAATACTTGTTACAATGAATCTTACAGAAGCAATTGAGAATGGAATTAAGGTCAATGAATCCTCAATTGGTAGAAAAAATGCAGATAATTCATACATATTAATGGGTGCTATGGATAATGAAGCAAAGGAAAGATATTATTACAGATTAGTTGTCAATAGATATGAGAGCAATAATATGGGAACGTATTATGTTGATGATTTATATGCCGTAAGGGCAAAAAAAGAAGAGACATTTACGGCCGTAATGCCGACAAGGGTTACAGCTAACGCTGATGCCTCCAACATCTCTTCTAGATTGAATGTATCAGACTTTTTAAAAGCTGTCAATGGTTATTATGGACTTGAATTATCTAAAGATGTGAATGAAAATAACGGACTATTCAAAGGGAATACTTGATGATGTTAGGACAACACCAATAAGGCTAAGTGAATCCAAGAAAGCTGAAATAGAGTACACAACAGGAATGACATATAATGATTGGCGTAAATCAATGTTTGGTAAGCTAAGAATTATTAATACAACAGCATCAAATCAGATTAGTAACATTACAAATGTAACAAATCAACAGTTGAAGAACATAAATACCACGGCTATAAGTTAGATATATAATGTAAATACAACAGCTAAAAGCCAGATATAAGGCTCTATGTCAAGAATGGGATGACGCAAGTTTATAAATTGAGATAGACAAATGTTGACAATGATAACATTCACTTATATATTTATGAATGTCAGAAATATGTTACTGAAGAATTTACCTTATATTTAAAGTCAAAAGAAGCTGAGAAAAAGAGGAATGTATTGGAGAATATTAGGACACTTTCATACGCTTATATTAATTTTTATATTGAGCACCCGACATATTATAGTTTTATGTATCGCAATACATATATAAAAATAGAATTTACAATGGAACAATGAGTGGCAATCATGCCTGGAAAAAGAATTTAACTAAAGGAGATTTTGAAATGAAACAGATTATTTTAACAGGAGATCGTCCTACTGGACGACTTCATGTGGGACATTATGTAGGCTCATTAAAAGAGAGAGTGAGATAAAACAGAGAAATTTTGAAGCAAGTATACCAGTGGGCTTTTTTTGCTATCCAATTAGTCAGGCTGCAGATATTACAGCATTTCATGCAACAGCAGTCCCAGCAGGTGAAGATCAGATGCCAATGTTAGAACAGGCGAGAGAGATTGTACGTAAATTTAATGATACATATGGTGAAACATTGACAGAACCTGATATCATTCTTCCGGAGAATCAGGCGTGTTTTCGTTTACCAGGAACAGATGGAAAAGCAAAAATGAGTAAATCATTGGGAAACTGTATTTATCTTTCTGATGAACCGGATGTTATAAAATCTAAAATTATGTCTATGTATACAGATCCTACACATATTCGAAAAGAAGATCCGGGACACACAAAAGGTAATCCGGTATTTATGTATCTGGAGGCGTTTTGTAATCCGGAACATTTTAAAGAGTTTATGCCAGATCATAAGAATTTAGATGAATTAAAAGCTCATTATGAGCGAGGTGGATTAGGAGATGTAACAGTAAAAAAATTCCTAAATAATGTAATGCAGAAAGAATTAGAAATAATAAGAGAGCGTCGTAAAATGTGGGAACAACGTCTTCCGGATGTTTATGATATATTGTATCAGGGAAGTATGAAAGCTAAAACAGTAGTAGCAAATACACTTGAAGAAGTAAAACATTCTATGAAAATTGATTATTTCGAAAATAAAAATCTTCTAAGTAAAGAAAATGAAAGATAATACATTTTTCTTAGGAAAAAGTGGATTGTTACAGAAATTCCTTTACAAAAAGGCTTACAGTAGTAATAATAATTCAAATAATAGCATTTAAAACGTATAAATGGTATAATTTGAGAATGTATGTTAGAAAACATAATGATTTTTTTTATTATGGATTGCAAGATTCAAGTAGATGAATTGCAAAATAATATTATAAAAAGTATTAAAAGGGAGTTTATAATGAAAAAATTAACAAAGGAAGAGAAGCATAAGCAGTGTCTTAAAGAGATTAAAGCTACAATGTTAGTTGTGTTCGTATGCTTTTTGTGGCACGTGCTTACAGCATTTTTACTGAATTCTAAAGGAGGCACTTTATTCCATATGCCTTTATGGTTCGTGGTTTCTGTGTTTGGCACAATAATTTTGGCAATTATTGGGGTGTTCTGGTTGTTAAAATTTGTGTTTGTAGATTTCTCTTATGATGAGGAGGAATGCGAAGATGAACAGTAATCAGATTATAATTTTATCAGTTTTTCTAGGATATTTATTATTTAATGTGGTAGTAAGTTTTGTTTATAGCAGAAAGGCAGAAAAGAGTTTGAATACTTCTGAGGAGAAGAAGTATTTTATTGGTGGAAGAAATATGAATGGTATAGTTCTTGCCATGACTATTATGGCAACTTATACTTCAGCAAGTTCTTTTATTTCAGGACCGGGCGCAGCAGGACTTACATATGGCTATGCTCAGGCTTGGATTGCAGCAATTCAGGTGCCGGTTACTTTTTTGGTACTTGGAGTGTTAGGAAATAAGTTGGCGCTGGTTTCAAGAAGAACAGGAGCAGTAACTGTAGTTGGATATTTTAAGGCAAGATACAAAAGTTCAGCTCTCGTAATTATTACAAGTGTTGGTCTTATTGCTTTCTTTATTGCGCAGATGATAAGCCAGTTTACAGGTGGAGCCACACTTATTGCTTCAATAACAGGATTGGACCACGTAACTTCGCTTTTGATTTTTGGAACCGTTGTTGTATTGTACACAGCTGTTGGCGGATTTAGTGCTGTAGTAATTACAGATACAATTCAGGGAATTGTAATGTGTGTGGGAACATTTTTATTTATATTTTTTGTCCTTAAAGCAGGTGGAGGTTTGGCATCAATTGATGCAGGACTTGCTAATAATTTGCCTAATGTATATAATGATATTTTTTCAAAATATACTCCGGGTGGATTACTTAGTTTCTGGATTTTGGTAGGTTTTGGAACATTGGGACTTCCACAGACTGCAGTTCGTGCCATGGGATTTAAGAATACGAAGAGTATGCATCAGGCAATGTGGATTGGTGTATTAACATGTAGCTTTGTAATTGTTGGCATGCATCTTGCAGGAACTTGGGCAGGAGCATTCGTTGATGTGGATAACCTTCCAACATCAGATTATTTTATTCCATATATTGTTCAAAAAATTATGCCAACAGGAGTTGCGGCAATTTTCCTTGCAGCTCCAATGGCTGCAGTAATGTCTACAGCTGACTCGCTTTTGATTCTTGCCACAGCTGCAATTGTAAAGGATTTATGGAAGAATTATGTTGTAAAAGATGATCCTGAAAAAAATAAGTCATACGAGAAAAATGTTAAGTCGATAAGTACAGTTATTACAATTATATTAGGTATAGTAGTTATGGTTCTTACAATTAATCCACCTGATATTATTTTCGTACTTAATATGTTTGCATTTGGTGGATTGGAATGTACTTTCTTCTGGCCACTTGTTGGCGGTTTGTTCTGGAAAAAAGGAACAAAGCAGGCGGCAGTTTGTAGTAGCGTAGGCGCAATTGCAACTTATATTTTTGCAACATATTTTATTAATATTGCAGGACTTAACGCAGTTGTTTGGGGACTTCTTGTAGGTGGAATTTTGTATTTTGGAATTGGAATGGTAACAGGAAGAAAAGGTTTGGATCCGGATATTTTGGACAAATGTTTTTAATAAAGCCATAGGAGTTTTGACACTCTAATTAAATAAGAAAAAGCAGGTACAAAAAATGAATAAAGTAGTGAAGAGAATTTTAAAGATAGTTGGCATTGCCATAGCAGTAATTGTGGTTGTATTAATTGGATATATTATTTACTTATATGCAAGTTATCATCGCATTGAAGACAATAAGAAATTAAAGGTTGAAAGCCGTATTGAGCAGTCTAAAGCTAGCGAAAAACTTTCTACAGGAAAGGAATATTCGGCACTTACTTATAACATTGGTTTTGGTGCGTACACACCGGATTTCAGTTTCTTTATGGATGGCGGTAAGTCATCATGGGCAAAGAGTAAGAAAAGTGTTATCTCAACTGTTAACGGTGCAGGTGAGCTGGTTAAGTCATATGATCCTGATTTTGCCTTAATCGAGGAAGTGGATTTAAACTCTACCAGAAGTTATCATGTAAATGAGTATTCATTATTAAAAAATGTTATGAAAGATTATGATTGTGTGTTTGCACAAAATTATGATTCAGCATTTTTGTTTTATCCGTTTACCCAGCCTCATGGAAGCAGTAAGTCAGGACTTGCGTTGTTTTCAAAATATAGCATTACGGATTCTTTAAGAAGAAGTTTTCCGGTTTCAACATCTTTTAACAAGTTTTTTGATTTGGACAGATGCTATAGTATTTCAAGGGTTCCTGTAGACAATGGAAAGGAATTAGTTATTTTTGAACTTCATATGTCTGCTTACGGAAACAGTGATGAAATACGTGAGGGACAGATTAATATGTTGGTTTCTGATTTGGAAAAAGAGTACAAGGCAGGCAATTATGTTTTGTGTGGCGGGGATTTTAACCACGATTTGAAAGCATCTGAAGATGATTCAGAAAACAGGGAATCATGGGCTTATCCTTTTCCAAGAAAGAAACTTCCAAGTAATTTTTCTTTCTGTATAGATCAGTTATCTGATGAGAAAAAAGACAATCTTTGGAATAGTGCAAGAAATGCAGATATGGAGTATAAGCCGGGAGTAACTTATACAGTTACGCTGGATGGTTTTATTATTTCCGATAATATAGAATGTGTAAAATATGATAATATTAACACAGGCTATACTTATTCAGACCATGATCCGGTTTATGTAAAGTTTAAATTGAAATAAAAAATAAAAGTTAATAGAAAACTAATTTAAAATAATATCAAAATGATTGGTAAATTTTTAACGAGATTTTTAAATTAAATAATCTTGACATAGTTAGTGAAAGTTGTATTATATTAACTAGTTTCATATGCCTAACTTGATTAGAATATATATAAAAACTAAGTTAATTAGGTTCGGCATAGCAGTTTACTTAGTATTATTTGAATATTTGATTATGGAAGGGAGATTAATAATGTCAGAAATTAACAGTATTGATGTGGAAGAAGATCAGTTTGCATATCGTTACGATACACAGCTTCTTATAGATAGAAGAGATGAAGATTTGGATGAAGATGAAATATCAGATTACATTACAGAGCATTTTGAAGGAAACTGTTTAATAGCAGTTGGTGATGAAGATTTGATTAAAATACATTTTCATACAAATGAACCTTGGAAGGTTTTGGAATATTGCAACAGCATAGGCGAGATTTACGATATTGTTGTTGAAGATATGATAAGACAGTCTAATGGATTGCAGGGCTAGAATTACAAGAATAATAAATATACAGAAATTGGAGATGCGTTTGCGTTTCCGATTTCTTTTTTTCACGGATTCACATTTTTTCTTTTGAACCATATAAGTTTTTTTACGTATATATATATAGTAGAAGATTAAATCGGAGATTAGTTTTATGTGTAAAAATACAAAAATATGGATTAAAGCGGCAATAATGCGAGCAATCAGAACCATAGCCCAGACCTTTGTTGCAACAGTGGGAACAGCAGCAGTTATGTCAGAAGTAAACTGGAAAGTTGTAATTTCTGCTACAGTTTTGGCAGGATTTTTGAGCATAGCTACAAGTTTAACAGGATTGCCTGAATGCGAAGAGAAAGAAAATAAGTTGGTTTAGTTATTATTCAACAGTAGATGGAAAGATATATCTTTAGACACCTGTGTTAGAAGCAGGAAAGACATACTATTTGCGATTTTCAAATTTCATATGCTAATGGCAGAAAAGATGCAGGAACATATGATGTGAAAGTTACTTTTAAGGGCAACTACACAGGAAGCTTAACAACTAAGTTTACAATAGCAAAGGCTAACCAGAGTTTAAAAATTAAATCACCTAAGAAGAAAATGAAGGTTGGTGCAAAGGCTAAAATTAAAATAAAAGCTAACAAAGGTCATGGAAAAGTTACATACAAAGTATCTAACAAGAAGATTGCAAAAATCAAGAAAGGTAAGTTAGTAGCCCTTAAAAAGGGAAAAGTAAAATTAACAGTAACTATAAAGGAAACTAAGAACTACAAGCAGAAGAAAGTTACAATAACAATAAAAGTTAAATAGTAATTTAAAGGGTGCCACCTTTCAACACAATTAGTTGACAGGTGGTATTTTTATACCCCAAACAGCCAAATGTTGTGGCATTTCACGTCACATAACAATAAGCATAACGTTACAATCAATATCCAACCACAGCTTTAGAACTGTTTTTATTTACAAAATAGAGAAAATGCAACACAAAATGATAAAAATAGCAAGTAAAAATAGTAAAACTACACAAATTTTTTTGCCATAATAAATGCAATTTGCAAGAAATTTTAAAAACCTCATAAAAGCATTTTTAAAATATAGTAAAAACACACTAAAACAACTATAATTTTAAAAGTGATTTGTACAAAAGTCACAAATGCGAGAGAAGGGAAGGAAAGTGAATTGAAAAAATCGCGTTTTAATGGAAGGAGACTATTAGCTGGAATTTTAAGTTTTTGTCTGGTATTTGGTATGATGGCAGGCAGTTTTGTTCCGGGAATGGCCGAAAAAGTTAGTGGAGCCACAGCAGGCTTCACATCAAATGATTTTCTTAAGTGTAATGGTACATCTATAAGAAACAATTATGGAAAGGGGAATAATGTTTACTTAAGAGGTACTAATGCCGGAGGATTATTTGTACAGGAAAGTTGGATGTGTTCAACTAGCACAAGGGACCAGAAAACTATTATGTCAAATTTGAAAAGCAGATTTGGCGAAAGTGAAATGTATAATCTTTTAGATTATTATGAAGACAATTATTGGACAAAATCAGATTTTGATAATTGCAAAGAAATGGGAATGAGTGCAATAAGAGTGCCATTTACTTATATGAATTTGTACAGATATGATTCTTCTAAGAATGATTGGGTTTTAAGAGATAATGCATTTAAGAAGTTGGACTGGTTTATTGAAGAATGTAGCAAGAGAGGAATTTATGTAATATTGGATTTGCATGGGGCTTTTGGTTCACAGAATGGACAGGACCATTCAGGTGAAGTAATTGACAATGTATCTGATGTAACATTTTTCTCTAATGATTACAACAAAAATAAGACTTTGGAATTGTGGAAAAAAGTTGCAGTCCGTTATGCAAACAATCCGGCAGTTGCAGCTTATGATACTTTAAATGAGCCGGGCGAAAAGGCAGGAACAACAGGTTCAAAACATTGGGCTTTTTACAACGATATGTATAATGCCATTCGTTCAGTTGACAAGAACCACATAATTATAATGGAATCATGTTGGGGAACATCTAATCTTCCAAATCCTAAAAATTATGGTTGGACTAACGTAATGTATGAATATCATCATTATACATGGAATTACATTAATGATTTGGCAGGACAGAAGAATTCATGCGAAAGCATTATCAGTAGCATAAAAAATGCCAACTATGGAGTGCCAACATATATTGGCGAGTTTACATGTTTTGGCTTGGAAGATGCATGGAATTATGTAATGAACAGATTTAATGAAGAAGGCATTCATTACACATCATGGTCTTACAAGACTAACAACTCAGGTTCTTGGGGAATTTATAACGAAAAAAATACAAACAAAGTTAATCCAAAATCTGACTCAAAAGATACAATTAGAAATAATTGGGGTTCAGGTTCAGTTGGAACAGGAAGCAAAAGCAGCAACGGAATGGTTTACAATACAATCAAAAAGGCAATGCCGGGCACAGTTGTTTTTGCAGATAAAGTTTTAAATGATAATGATTATCTGGCAATTAAAGCACAGATTTCTAATAAGTATGTTTGTGCTGATAATAATGGTCAGTCTAATTTAGTTGCAAACAGAACATCAGCAGGTGGCTGGGAGCAGTTTAGAGTAATTAACAATAGCGATGGAACTATTTCATTACAATCAAGAGCGAACAATAAATATTTGTGTGCAGTTTTTGATGATACAGATAAGGAAAATCCTATTGTTGCAAGAAGTAACAAGATTGGAACTTGGGAAAAGTTTTATGCAGAAAAACAGTCAGACGGAACATATGCACTTAGAACGTTGGTAAACAATTATTATGTGCAGGTAGATATTAATGACACAACATCAGGTATTTTGTATGCTTGTGGAACAGCAGTTGGAACTTGGGAAAAATTAATTTTTGAACCGGCATCAAGTGAGACTGTTATGCCGGGAACAAATAAGCCTAGTGAACCTGAAACAACAACAGAAGCACCAACAACAGAAATGTCTACAACAGTAGCACCTACAACTGTGGCGCCAACAACAGAAGTGCCTACAGTGGCTCCTACAGAAGCACCTACAACTAAACCACAGACAGACGGAAACTTAATTTCTAAGAACAAGTCTGTAACAGTTTCAGGAAGTGAAAGTGATGTTTTCTCCGGAAAGAATTTGGTTGACGGTGATGAAGGAACAAGATGGTCATCAGATTTTTCAGATAATGCATGGGCTTACATAGATTTAGGAAAAGTTTATGAAGTAAGCAATGTAGTTTTGAAATGGGAAGCTGCATATGGAAAAGATTACCGAATTGAAGTTTCAAATGATGGAACAAATTGGACAACAGCAAAGACTTTAAATAATCAGATCGGAGGAAATACAACAATCGCAATAAATACAAATGCAAAATATGTAAAACTTCAGGGAATTAAGAGAGCTTTACCTTACGGTTATTCTTTGTGGGAAATGGAAGTATATGGTAATGAGAGTATGAAAGAGCCTGAAGTAAATGTTGATATTCCAAGTACTATGGGAAAATATGGAAAGAACTTTAAGGCAGTTGCATATTATCCTAACTGGTATGGCGATATTACATCAACAATTCAGTGGGACAAATTAACAACAGTAATTTATTCTTTTGCATTGCCTAATGCATCAGGCGTATTAGATTCAGTAGATGGTTCTGCCAATGTGATTAAAAGTCTGATTACAGCAGCACATAATAATGATACAAAAGTTGAAATGGCAGTAGGCGGATGGTCATATTCAGATGGAACACAGTGTCAGTATACTTTTGAAAAAGCAACTAACACAGATGCAAAGTGTAAGAGCCTTGCAAATAGTATTTTATCAGTAGTTGATAAATACGGATTTGATGGAGTAGATATTGACTGGGAATACCCAACAGCATCTTCTGCAAGTCAGTTTACTTCATTTATGAGATATTTAAGAGAAGGTTTAACACAGAGAGGTTTGACTTTATCATCAGCAGTTGCTGCTAATAGTGGAACATATCAGACAGACGAAGTTCTTAGTATGGTTGATTGGATTAACGTAATGGCATATGACGGAAATGAGGGTTCGGGTCATTCACCATATAGTTTAATTACGGATTCATTTAAATATTGGAACGTAACAAGAAAAGTAGATGCTTCAAAGATTGTACTTGGAGTTCCATTCTATGAAAGACCAAACTGGGCTTCTTATGCAGATATAGTTGCCAAAGATTCAGCTAATGCATATAAAGATTCAGCAGTAATTAACGGAACAACAGTTTATTATAACGGACTTAATACAATGGCAAAGAAAGCAAGCTTTGCAGCAGAAAATGCCGGCGGAATTATGATTTGGGAAATTAGTCAGGATAGCAAAAATGCTGATTATAGTCTTTTAAATCAGATTTATAAATCAGCTACAGCAGTAGTTGGAACAGGTGGAAAAGCTATAGTAACTCAGTTACCTGGAACAGTAAAGGTTGATTCTTTTGGAGACAAAACAAAGTCAATTACAATAAATAACTCAGGTAATGTTACATATGCAGGAAATTTAAATAATGGTTCTTATTTAGATTATTATATTAGAGTACCTGAAAAAGGAAATTATACAATTGACTTAAACTTGGCAGCAGGAGACAGTAAATATAATGCAAAAAATATTATTGTAAAACTTAATGACAATGCTGTTTCAACAAAAGCTATAACAGCAAGTAGTTCATGGACAGAATTTATAAGTCATAAGATTTCAGTTAATTTTACTGCAAAGGGTACATATAAGTTAACTTTGGTTTCTGATGGAGGAGCTTGTAATATTGGTGATTTCAGCATTACAAAATCTACACAGGTTACACCGGTAGAAACAACAAAAGAACAGGAAGTAACTAAAGCACCTGAAACAACAAAAGAACAGGTTACAACAAAAGTTTCCGAGACAACAAAAGTGCCTACAACAGTTGCACAAACAACAAAGGCGCCTGAGACAACAAAGCCACAGCAGACTACAACAAAGTCACACCCAACAACATCTAACGGTGAATATCCTACTTGGGATGCATCAACTGTATATGTAGGTGGTGATTATGTTTCGTGTAATGGTCACGTATACAAAGCTAAATGGTGGACTAAAGGAGATGATCCTGAAAAATGTGGCCAGTGGGATGTATGGCAGAAAATTAAATAACAGTTTATACCATATATGGTAATTCTTTCATATATGAAACTTGAAAGCTGCCCAATAATATGCGCAACATCAATCCTATGGGGCAAATTCCATTAGTTTCAATGAGAATAAAGCTTGGAATCTACCCCCATAGTATGCATAAACTTGCTTCTATGGGGGAATTACTTATTTGTTACTTAAATTCAACTTGTATATTTACACAGCTTTAAATCCACATTCAAATTTTGTTTTTGCCTCTTGCACTTTTTTTGCTTCAGCGGCAGGTGTAGGATAGTAGCCCATTGTATGCATCTGATTAAAAACATCAACCTGGATATCATGTTCCTTGGCAAGTAAGTCTAACATTGTTTCGCGAAGATTATCGTGAACACATTCGTTAGCTCCAAGGTTATAAAGTGTAGTCGCGTTCTTTTCTGAATTAAGAGCGTCGCCTAAAATTTCTTTTTCTGTATATACTTCATTCATAGTTAAACCTCCTGATTTTCAAAAAGCAAATTATTTTACATAAGAATAAATTGAGTTAAAGTGTCCCTGATGTTTCTGTGAAATATCAAGCATTTGCTGTTTTATTGTTTCGTCCTGACTATGCTCAGCAAGCATCTGAAACTTTTTGACCAACAACTCCTCTTCATTTAATAAATCCTGAATAACTGAAAGTTCTTTTTCTGATAAATCCATTATAAAAATCCTCCTAAATTATTTTTCCTAATTAGTATTAATATAAAGCCTGAAAATAATGCTTTGAAAAATATGGAAAAGGGTAGAATATGATTTAAAATAAATAAAAATGTGATATATTTGCTTTTTGAATTGTTTTATAGATAGAAAGATCTTTCAGAGTAACACGGGAGGAAAACAATGGATACAAACAGGTACGCTGATTTAGTAAATATGTATGCAAACAATGTGTACAAAATTGCAGTTTCCTATTGTAATAACAGGTCGGATGCAGAAGACATTGTGCAGAATGTATTTATTAAATTGCTTAAATCAAAAGAAAAATTTAAGGATGATGAGCATGTTAAAAGATGGCTTATAAGGGTGGCAATTAACGAATCGAAAAATATGAATACATCATTTTGGCGAAAACGAATTGTTCCATTGGAGGACTCCGAACCAATTATTAATACAAGGGACAAATCTGATGAGAAAGCTGTTTTGCTGGGAGCTGTCATGAAACTAAAAGAGAAAAACAGAATAGTGGTGCAGCTTTATTATTATGAAGGGTATTCGGTTAAAGAAATTGCCGAAATACTTAGAATAAAAGAAACAACAGTTCAAACCAGATTAATGAGAGCAAGAAATGCTTTAAGGGAAATTGTAAAGGAGGATTGGTTAAATGAATAATTTATATAAGGAAGCAATGGATGAAATAAATATTTCAGACCAGTGCTTAAGAAAGGTAAAAAGTATGAATAATAATAACAAAAAAATAAAAAAATTCAGATTAAAATACGCAGTTGTTTTTGCAACATTGGTGCTTTCATTTTTTGCATTCAACATTGTGTCATATGCGGCAACGGGGAAAGACTTAACAATCCATATTTCAAATGTTATAGAAAAGAGTCAGGATAATGATTTTGTTAAGACTAAGAAATATAAAGTTAACGATGATACAGAGGTTGAGGTTGAAGAACATGAGGAAAATCTGGACAAAAACAATCTTAAAGTTAATACTGATACAAGCAAAGATGGTGATGTTGAAGTAGAAATCAGAGAGAAAGATAGTAATAAATAATAACATTATCTTAAGGGGCTGTCGCATTAGTGGCAGCCCCTTGCTGTTTCGGAAGGAATTACGTGTCATATGAAAGAAACGCTGTGTGACAAGTAAATTATTGAAGAATTCATGCTGTTTCGGAAGGAATTACGTGTCATATGAAAGAAACGCTGTGTGGCAAGTAAATTATTGAAAAAACATTGATGTTCGAATGAAAATTACGTGTCATTGGGCAGAAATACTATATACACACGTAATTCATGGCTATTACGGAATTAGCGAACCGAAACTCTGTAAAATCCGTAAATGTAGGAGTAAAGCTTGTCTATTCGACTAGTTTTACGGATTTTCACAACAAAAATTCCTCAGAATCCATAATTGCTAAAATCATCCTAATTATACTAGAGAACAGGTAAGTTCAGATTGAAATCCAGCAAGTTTAAATTGAGTTCAGGGAAGACCCAGGGCAAGTTTAGGTTGAGTTCAGCTCAAAAAAGTTCATATCACGTTAAAGCTAAATTCAGATAAACAAAGTTTAGACAGTAAAACAAATTTTTTTGAAATCTTTCCCCTAAGTATGTTAGAATAATAAAAAGATTTGAAGGTGTAATATGAAAAATTTAAAAAGCAGATTGATTATGTTTGTCCTGCTTGTGGGACTTGTTTTTTCCGGATATAAAATTGTAGATTATTTTTATACTTCATATGATGAGAAGCAGAATTTCAATAATGTGGAGAAGCTTGTTGAAAGTGAGTATGAAGATGAGAAGATTCAATATAATGATTTTGAAATATTAAAGAAGTATAAGAAAGTATACGAGAAGAATAATGACTTAGTGGGCTGGATTAAGATTAAGGATACGAATATTGATTATCCGGTTATGCAGACTAAGGATGATTATTCATATTATTTAAAGAGAAATTTCAATAAGAAGTCTTCCATCTATGGGACGCCTTTTGTAGGAGATGGGTGTGGCATTAATCCCAATTCTGATAATGTGATTATTTATGGTCATAATATGAAGAATGGAACTATGTTTGCAGATTTGAATAAGTATAAAGACAAGAAGTTTTATGAAAGTCATAAAGAAGTGCAGTTTGATACGTTGACGGAAGAGGGGACATACAAGGTTGTGTATGCTTTTGTTACGGAAGTGAATAAGAAGGATTCTTTTAAATATTATGAAAAAATAAATTGGAACAGCAAGAATGAATTTAATGAATATGTGTCAAATTTAGAACAGAGAAAGTTGTATGACACAGGTGAGAAGATTAAAAAGAAAGATAATTTATTAACACTTTCAACCTGCGAGAAGGCCAGCGATAATAGTCGAATGGTAGTAGTGTGTAAAAAAAGCAAAATCAATGACAGATAACGGACAGGAGGATTTATGAAACAGAAAACAGTTGTAATAACAGGTGCAAGTTCAGGTATAGGAATGGAGTTTGCAAGAGCTTTTTCTAAAATGGGTTGCAGGCTTATTTTGACAGCAAGAAGAAAGGAACGCCTTGAAAAATTAAGAGAAGAGCTTGGTACTCCGTGCAAGATTATTGTTGCGGATTTATCAAGAGAGGGCGAATGCTATCAGTTTTTTGAAAATATAGCAGATGAGCCGGTTGATGTTTTTATTAACAATGCAGGTTTTGGAACTTGCGGAAAGTTTGATGAAACTGATTTAGGAAAAGAAGTCTCTATGATAAATGTTAACATTAAGGCTATGCATATTTTGTTTAAGAAGATGGTTATAAAGATGAAGAAGCAGGGCTATGGAAGAATTTTAAATGTGGCTTCATCAGCAGGGCTTCTTCCGGCAGGACCTTATATGGCAACATATTATGCTACAAAATCTTATGTAGTAAGCATTACAAAGGCTGTTGCCGAAGAATTAAAAGAGCAGGGAAGCAATATTTATGTTGGGGCACTTTGTCCGGGACCGGTTGATACGGAATTTAATGAAAATGCAGATGTAATTTTTGCTTTAAGAGGAATTACACCAAGATTTTGTGTAAAAGAAGCAATTCACGGAATGAAAAAGAAGCAGGTAATTATAGTGCCATCACTTAAAATGAAGCTTGCAGTTATGGGACAAAAATTATTGCCTTCAAATATTTTAATGAAAATAGTTGCAAAACAGCAAAAGAAGAAGACTGAAAATTCATAAATCGTAATTGTTTTATTTAATCAGACAGATAATGATATTCCGGTATATTTACGCATGAACAATGAATGTGTAAAGGTTGATTTAAAACCATGGTCAATATCAACAGGAATAATAGAATAAAATATGTTTATAATAAAAGCGGGAGTTGCAATTTATGCGACTCCTAATTTTGTATTATAAAATAAGCGAAAATTAGAAAATTGCACTAACTAAGTGAAAATCCGTCATAAATTTCTTAAATGAAATGAATGATAATGATTGACTTTGAATGAGTTTGAAGATAAAATTATATCAACAACAGAAAGAACTATTACAGAAAATAACATACAAAATATCATACAAGGAGGAACATTAAATGATTTATACAGTAACATTTAATCCATCACTTGATTACATTGTGTCGGTAGATGATTTTAAATTAGGACTTACCAATCGTACAAGTTCTGAATTAATTTTACCGGGAGGTAAAGGAACTAACGTATCAACAGTTTTAAAGAACTTAGGATTTGAAAGTACAGCCCTTGGTTTTGTGGCAGGTTTTACGGGAAATGAAATCGTTAAGAGATTAAATGACATGGGAATTAAATCTGATTTTATTTCTATTGAAAATGGAATTTCAAGAATTAATCTTAAACTTAAATCTATTGACGGAACAGAGATTAACGGAGCAGGACCTGACATTAGTGAAGAAAAGGTTAACGAGTTAATGGACAAGCTTAATCAGCTTAAAGAAGGAGATGTACTTGTTCTTGCAGGAAGTATTCCTTCATCTATGAGCGACAATATTTATAGAGACATAATGGCAGATTTAAAAGACAGAGGAGTGATGATTGTTGTTGATGCAACAAAGGATTTACTTTTAAATGTTTTAGAGTACCATCCATTTCTCATTAAACCTAACAATCACGAATTAGGCGAAATATTTGATGTTAAGCTTACAACAAGAGAAGAAGTTATTCCTTATGGAAGAAAGCTTCAGGAAAAAGGAGCCAGAAACGTTCTTGTTTCTATGGCAGGAGAAGGGGCAGTTCTTATTGCAGAAGATGGTCAGGTATTTGATGCACCTGCACCAAAAGGAAAACTTATTAATGGCGTAGGCGCAGGAGATTCAATGGTTGCAGGTTTTGTGGCAGGTTGGATCGAAAAACAGGATTACGAATATGCTTTCCATATGGGTGTTGCATCAGGAAGTGCAAGCGCTTTTTCAGAAAATCTTGCAACAAAAGAAGAAATTATAAATGTTTACAATCAGGTTATGGGAAAATAATAAAAGAAAAATAATTATTATAAAATAATGGACAAAAAATAATAACTAACAGAAATTAATTAAAAATTAAAATAAAAAATATGTAATTAATGAAGAAAGATTAATTACGGAAATGGAGGCTATTATGAGAATTACAGATCTACTTGATCCAAGAAGTATTTCCCTTACAGCTACACCTAAGACAAAAAGTGAAGCCTTAGATCAGTTAGTTGATTTAATGTGTGCTAGTGGGAAAATTAATGACAAGGAAGCTTATCGTAAGCAGGTTTATGCAAGAGAGGAAGAAAGTACAACAGGTATAGGACTTGGAATTGGTATTCCTCACGGAAAATGTGATGCAGTTGACAAGCCGGGACTTGCAGCAATGGTAGTTAAGAATGGAGTTGACTTTGAGGCATTAGATGATGCACCGGTAACATTACTTTTCTTAATTGCAGCACCTAACACAGAAGATAATGTACATTTAAGTGTTTTAAGTAAGTTGTCGGTTATGATGATGGATCAGAATTTCTCAGACTCATTAAGAAATGCAGGAAGCGTTGAAGAATTTCTGGAAATTATTGATCAGGCCGATGATGAAAAGAAGAGTATTGATGAAAGATTGGCAGACACAGGTGAATCAAAAGAAAATTCAACAAAAATTTTGGCAGTTACATCATGTCCTACAGGAATTGCCCACACATACATGGCAGCAGAAGGTCTTGAAACAGCAGCTAAGGCTAAGGGATGCTTTATAAAAGTTGAAACAAGAGGTTCAGGTGGAGCTAAGAATGTTCTTACAGCTAAAGAAATTGAAGAGGCAGATTGTATTATAGTTGCAGCAGATGCTAAGGTCCCAATGGACAGATTTGCCGGAAAGAAAGTTATTGAATGTCAGGTTTCAGATGGAATCAGTAAGGCAGACCAGCTTATAGACAGAGCAATTGCAGGCGATGCACCTATTTACAAATCAGGCTCTGAAAGTAGCATTAATACAGAAGTTAGTAAATCCGGCAAAGGTATCGGACATCAGATTTATACACAGCTTATGAATGGTGTGTCACACATGCTCCCATTCGTAGTTGGCGGTGGTATACTTATTGCAATAGCATTTCTTATTGATGGTTTAAATGTTGATATTAATTCACTTCCTGCTGATCAGAGAAGTAATTTTGGTACAATTACACCTATGGCAGCAATGTTTAAGAGCATTGGTGGTACAGCATTTGGCTTTATGCTTCCTGTTCTTGCAGGTTATATAGCAATGGCAATAGCAGACAGACCGGCACTTGCAGTTGGTTTTGTAGGTGGTATGATTGCAGCAAACGGTAAGTCAGGTTTCCTTGGAGCATTAGTTGCAGGTTTCGTTGCAGGTTATTTAATAATCGGTTTAAGAAAATTATGCGATAAGCTTCCTGACGCACTTGAAAAAATCGCACCGGTACTTATTTATCCTGTAGTTGGTATTTTGATTATCGGAATATTTATGACTTATGTAGTTGAACCTATTATGGGTGGAATTAATACAGGAGTTAACAGTGGACTTGAAGGAATGGCAGGTTCAAGTAAGATATTACTTGGTTTGATTTTAGGTGGAATGATGTCAATCGACATGGGTGGCCCATTCAACAAGGCAGCATACGTTTTCGGTGTTGCACAGATTGCAGCAGGCAACTACGACATTATGGCAACAGTTATGATTGGTGGTATGGTTCCACCTTGCGCAATCGCACTTGCAACATTATTATTTAAAGATAAATTTACAAAAGAAGAAAGAGAAGCAGGACCAACAAACTTTATTATGGGACTTGCATTCATTACAGAAGGTGCAATTCCTTTTGCAGCATCAGATCCATTACATGTATTACCTGCATGTATTATCGGTTCAGGCTTAGCAGGAGCATTATCAATGGTATTTAATTGTACATTGATGGCACCTCACGGTGGAATCTTCGTGTTCCCTGTAGTTGGAAACGGATTAATGTACTTTGTAGCATTAGTTGCAGGCACAATCGTTTCAGCAGTATTACTTGGAGCATTAAAGAAAAAAGTAGCTTAAATTAAAAATATTTGCAGTGCTCAAAATTAACCTTGGGCACTGCTTTTGTGGATTATTTATCCATCACGGAGGAAAAATGTTAACAGAACAAAGGCATAGATTATTATTAGAGTTGGTTAATGAGAAAAAGAGCATTACAGTAACTGAAGCAAAAGAAGTACTTAATGCGTCAGAATCAACTATCAGACGTGACATAATTGCATTGCATAATGCAGGAAAGTTGACAAAGGTTTTCGGTGGTGCAGTTGCCCTGGAGGAAGATGTAATTACGGAAGAACCGTCTGTGGAACAGAGAGTTGAGCAGAACAAGGAAGAGAAATATATGATTGCAGAATATGCTGCAAGTCTGGTTGAACAGGGAGACTTTGTATATATAGATGCAGGAACAACAACAGGCTATATGTTAGGTTACTTAAAAAACAGCAAATCTGTTTTTGTAACTAATGCAGTAACTCACGCAAAAAAACTTGCGTTGCAGGGAAACAAAGTTATTCTTATTGAGGGAGAATTAAAAGGTTCAACAGAAGCTCTTGTTGGAGGATATGCAGCAGCATCTCTTAAAAAATTTCATTTTACAAAAGGTTTTTTTGGAACAAATGGTTTAACGAAAAAAGCAGGTTTTACAACTCCTGATACAAGTGAAGCACTTGTAAAAAATAAGGCAATGGAGCAGTGTAAAGAATGCTATGTTTTGGCTGATCAGTCAAAATTTGACAAAATAAGCCCGGTAACATTCCAGCAGTTTGGCAGAGCAACAATAATAACAGAAAGCAAACCTGAAGGCTATATGGAATGTGAAAATATAATAGTTGTTCGGGAAAATTAAAATTTATAGAATGGTTATAAAATAATTAACAGAAATTAAAAAAATTGAAAAGGTAAAGATTATTAAAAATAAATGAAAGGCAGTTTGTAGCTTGATATGCTATGGCTGTCTTTTTTTGGGACTTAATAAGAAAATTCTTTGAAAATTTCATTAATTAAAATCCGGTTGAGAATTGCAAGCCAAGTTTGGATAAAAAAGTTGAAAAAGGCATGTGACATTTTGCAACTTTTTTGGGAAAGTTTTTCTTTGATTTACTGCATAAAAACTGAATTTTTACAAAAACATCACATAAACAGCTAACAACAAAATGTAATAAAGTATAAATAAAGTGTTGACAATGAAAAAGTGAGGTGCTAATATCGATTTACCAAAAGAACACAACGTAATATATGAATAGATGAAGTAAGTATAAGTGACATTTTCGTAAAAGTCGTATTATCTTAGACAGTCATAAATTCATTTGTTTATTTTATGTTTGTTCTTAGGAATAAGTTAAGAAAGGAGAAATATAATGGACGTTTTTTTGCAGGAACATGGTAAGACTGTTTTTATAGCAGTTTGTATTTTACTTTTAGTAGGCGTTGCATATGCAATTGGCCCGGTTATTAGCAAGGCAGTACAGGATGTAGTTGGAAGCTACACAACTTCTGTTACATTTGACAGCATTGCAGGAAAGATTCCTACCGCAGGAAAGTAGGTAGGTATACATTTGGATGTGTTTATAATTGATTAATTAGACGATGGGGGAAGTAAGAATGAGGAAACTTTCATTGCAGGATAAGGCTTTTGGAAATCTTTTAAAATTTATTTTGGATGAGAATATTACGGATATAAATTGGAGTCAGGGATTATGGGTTAATGATTTAAATAAGGGAAGGTATAAAATTAAAGGCTTTACATTAGACGATAATTTTATTCAGCAGTTTTATACAAGAATAAGCAATTTAATGAACGTACAGTTTAATAAGAATAACCCATTACTTGAGGCAGAAACGGATAATTTAAGAATATCAATTTTGCATGATTCAGTAACTAACACGGGGATTAGCATAAGTATCAGAAAGACACCGGCAGTAAGAAGAATTAACAGGGACAGCATCGTTAAAGATGATTACTGTAATGCGGATATAGATACTTTTATAGAGAATGCCATACGAGCTCATTGTACAGTAGTAGTGGGGGGATTACCGGGGGTAGGAAAAACAGAATATGTAAAGTATTTAACCCAGTTTATTCCAGCGTATGAAAGAGTATATACCATAGAAGATAACCTTGAACTAAGATATTCAGCAATTAATCCAGGCAAAGATTGCGTTGAAATTAAAATAAGCGATACATTTGGATATTCAGAAGCATTAAAGGCAAGTAAGAGACAGTTACCTACGTGGGTTTTGCTAGCAGAAGCAAGAGGCGAAGAGGTCCGGTTCCTAATGGAAAATATTTCTGCAGGCGTACATTGCCTGACCACAGTGCATCTTGATGATGTTAGCAAACTCCCTGATCGTTTAAGAAATATGGGACAGACAATTAACGAAAATGATGTGTATTCTTTTATTGACATTGGAGTACAGATACGGTCTGTTGTAAAAGAAGGAGAAAAGATAAAAAGAAAGGTGGCACAGGTTATTTGTCTTTCGAGAGAGGATGAGAAGAATGGAAAGACAATGATATATGAGGATGGAAAGATATTAACTAAAGATTTGCCTCTTGATATAAAGAGAAAATTTGAATTAGCGGGAATTAAGAATCCTTTTTTAAAGGAGAATGAAGAATGAAAAATATAAAAAATTTATTAAAGAGAGTTAGCGTGGTGGCAGTCATATGTTTAGCGTACAGACTTAAACTTATACCGGGGCTGATATGTGTTCTGACAATAGTAGTATGTAATGTTTTTTTAGAGAAGCAGGACAGAATAAAGAAGCAATATTTAGCCAAGTATAATGATGTAGTTTTGTATATGGAACAAATGATTTACTCTTTTAAGAAACAACCAAAGATTAGAATGGCATTATTAGATGCCCAAAAAGTAAGTTCCATAGAGATGAGAGAAGTAATTGAGGAAGCAATAGTAAATATTGATTCTAACAAGTCAGCGAATATTTATGAGGACGCATTGGCAATAATTGAGAAAGAATACAACTGTGGAAGAATTAAATCATTACATAAATTTATTATAAAAATAGAAAATTATGGTGGAAATTATGAAACGTATATAGATATTTTGTTGGAGGATATAAAAAATTGGAGTGACAGGACTTTAACATTTATAAGAAATGTGGATAGAACAAGACGAAATGTTTTAATATCCATTGCATCAACACTGATAACCTGTGGATTTATGGCATATTTGATACCTAAGGATTACAAGTTTACCGAGCATGGATTATATCAGGTATGTTCAATGATATTAATAATGGCAATGATATTTACTTATCTTGCAATAACTAAACGATTAAATTTTGACTGGTTAAAAGAAGAAAGGGCTTTGCCCGACAATATGGTTATAAAATACTATGCCTTAGTAGAAAAAGGGTACAATAATATATCAGATTTAAGTTTTATGGAAAGAATAAATTACAAAAAAGCAAAGAAAAGACTGGAACGTGAAATATACAAGATTTTTCCTGATTGGATAAGAGATGTGGCTATTAATCTTCAAAATGATACAGTTCAGTCAGCAATAGAAGGATCATATGAGGATACGCCATTTATATTAAAACGACCGGTGAGAAAATTATTGATTGATTTTGAACGATATCCTGTTGGAATTGAGCCATATGATAATGTTTTAAAAGAGTTTGACTTACCGGATGTGAAATCATCAGTAAAGATGTTTTATTCAATAAACGAATTGGGCAGAGAGCAGTCAACTAAGCAGATAGGTGCAATAATAGATAGAAATAATAAGCTGTCAGGTCAGACAGAAGAAATGAAAAACAAAGACCGAATCGGAATAGCGGCAATGTATTCAGTTATACCAATGTTTCTTGGAGTATTAAAGATTATAGTTGATATGTTGTTAATGATTTTAGTGTTTACATCTTCAATTTCGGAGGTGGTGAAATGAAAGAATTATTATCAGAGGCAGGACAGTGTCTGGTATACGGAATAATATTTGTACTATTAATAATGGGATTTTATGGAATATTTGTATCGGTAACCGTTTAATAAGTATATATTAATCAAAATAGCAGACAGGTTTTATGAGAAAAAAACAAGGGGGATATTATGGAACAGTTTATATCAGAACATGGTGGAGTTATTGTAAGCGGAATAGTAACCATAGCATTATTAGGAATAATAATGACAGTAATCTTAGCTGTTGGAAATATGGACGCTTACGAGATTTCAAAAATAATAGGGGGATAGTAGTGGAAGTATTTTTAGAAGAACATGGGGAAAGTATTATATACGGATTAATAGGGCTGGTTATGGTAGTGACCATAACAGCGGTAATAAGCAGAGGCATTGTTAATATAGTTCCGGATTACAAAAAAGAACTTAGCAGGAACAACAGTTATCAGATAGAAAAGAATGAATACAAATATCCCACAATAATAGCAGATGAGGTTATATATGCAGATTATGGAGATACCACTTTTAATTATATGGACTACATAAGAGCAAGAGATTACAGAGGAGGCAATATAACCGATAAAGTGAAAGTATATGGAAAGGTAGATGTTAACCAAAAGGGCGTGTACAGATTAAGATGTACAGTAATATCATATTTTAATCTGGCATGTACTAAGTACATAAATATTATAGTGGAATAGAGATAAGAAAGAGGGGGAATATATGAGATTGGCAATAGAATTATTTGCTATGGCAATAACCATTACATTAGGATGTCTGTTATTATCATCTATGATTACCAGTGGAAATCAGGTGGCTGACGCAAGAGATTATTACAACGTGGTAGTTAACAGAATTGAGGATAGTTATTGTAACGAAGATGTTATAAGAGAATGCATTAACGAGGCGGAAAACAAAGGTTATCAATTATCAGTAAAGGATGTAACAATGTATAATGACAACCCAAGTAAGCTTGTTGTTTTATCTTATAATGTAACCTTTCCAATTCTTAATATGTTTAACAAAGATAATAAAAAACAGGCGGTGATAGAAGGATATGCGAGATAAAATTAAAGTATTAATCATAACGTCAATAATATGTTTATTTTACTGTGGAGTTGCCTTTGGATATACGGGAGATGGCACAAGGGGTAATCCTTACATAGTGTCAAATGCAGGCGAACTAACAAAAATTCTTGATAAGAAAGGAAGTAACGATTGGGTATACATATCATTAAAATCTAATATAAAAATTAAGAAAACAATAACTGTTAGAACTGGTTATTTTGTTATAAATGCAACAAACGGTGATAAAACAATTAAACGTAGTACATCTTTAAAAGATTCCATTAATGATCAAAGCAATCCGGGATATTGTTTTAGAATATTAAATACTTCATATGTAATATTTGGATTAGGTGGAAATATGCTTACATTAGATGGAAGTTGGAAGGATTTAGGAAATGCAAATATGTCAGGCTGGATAAATGTAGGACCAGGCGGACGGCTTTATATAGAAAGATTTGCACGTTTGATAAACACATTTAACAACGAAAAAAAATCCGGAGCTCCAATTATGACATATGGAGATACGCAGATTAATTGTGAAATTGGCAGATGTAAAGGATACAATGGTGGAGCAATTAAAAATATAAAAGGAACTTTAAAAGTATATGGAGATACAAAAATACATGATTGTGTATCTGTAACCGAAGGTGGGGCAATACATAATTCACAAAAAGGAACACTAAGTATAGAAGATTCGGAAATTTGGAATTGCGAAGCGTTAGAAGAAGGTGGAGCGATTTTTTCAAAAGATGCGGATAGTTCGTGTGTTATTTATTCAGGGAAGATACATAATAACAAATCAGGTGAAAGTGCTGGAGCAGTTTTCTCAGGATATGGAGCGACGCTTGTTATAGGAAGGTCAACATCGGGACCTGAAATATTTGAAAATACTTCAGGAGGAAGCGGAGGTGGAGTAAGATGCAACGGAGGAACAGGTTCAGATGCAGGTGGAATAACAACATTTATAAGAGGAACAATAACAAATAATACTTCATGTAAGCATGGTGGAGGCATTGCCTGTGGAGAAGCAGGAGAAAATGGTCAGTCAAAACTTTATATGTCAGATATGACTGTTAGTAATAATACTTGTACAGAGTCAGGTGGTGGAATTTGGACACCAAACAATATACAGGGAACAGGAACAGAATATGCAATTATTCAAAACAGCCGGATTACATCCAATACTTGTCATAAATATGGTGGAGGTATATCTGTCCATGGAAAGGTTTATGTATCAAACTGTTCAATAGAACATAATTTTACAGGTGACAGGGGAGCAGGAATCCATATAACAGAAGAAGGTACGTTAAAATATGATATGGGAACAATTTCTGACAATAAAACCTTAGACAGTATTACAGGAACGGGAATATATGTAAATGGTCAGCTTAAAATTAATGAATCGGCAAGAATAGCTGAAAATAATGTAGTTTACCTGCCTAAAGGAAAATATATAGAAGTAACAGGTGAACTTTATAAAAATTATTCAAGTATTGCAAAAATAGAATCGGAAGACAAAAGTAATGGAACAAAATTAGTATATATAAATTATGAAAATGGAACAGGCGAGAAAGAACTGTATTATAAAGGAACTTCCAGTGATGAATATGAAGGAAAAGAAGTGCAAAAGAAATATAGTTGTGTTGGAATAAGTTCGCAACAATTGCTAAGAACGGGAGAAAATGTTTCAGGTATCGGGAAAAATTGGATTATTATAAGTGAAAAATACTTAATAAAATATGATTCAAATACAACTGATGAAGTTAAAAATATGCCTTCAGATCAAGTAAAATTTTGGAATGAAAATATTAAATTAAGCAGTGAAGGTCCTGAAAGAGAAAAATATATAATTGATACTAAAAAACATTGGAATTACTCAAAAGATGGAAGAGGAACAAGAATTTCAGCGGGAACTTATTTTTATGCCAATGAATCAAGAGTTCTATATGCTCAGTGGAAGAAACGTCCACCTAAGGAAATATATATAAATGCTAAGGACAGATATTATTTTAAAGGACAAGGCATAGTTATAAATAGAGAAGAATTGCTGAAAAAAGTTACAGTAACTGACGATGTTGATAACGGAAATGAGTATTATGTTAGAATAATAGAAATAACCCGAATCAGTGATAATCTTGTCAATAATTATAGTAGTGACGATAAGAACGATAGCAACAGTAATAATAACGATAGTACTAACGATAAAAATGAGAGCAGCAGTAATAAGAGCGATAGTGTTAGTAATAAAAGTGACAGCAGCAGTAACAAGAGCGATAGTACTGACAATAAAAGTGATAGTAAAAACAATAACAGTAGCAATAAAAGTGACAGTGGTAGTAAAGGTGATGACAAAGACAACAATTTATTAGCGACGGGATCAAATCTTGTTCCTGAAAAGTACATTAATACGTCAAAGGTTAGTGTATATAAAATAAAGATATACACTGAAACAGAAACAGCAAGTGTAAATGCAACAGCAACGTTTAAAATTTATGTATTAGATAATGAAACAGCCATTGGTTCTGTAAGATTTATAAGTAGTAAATATCTTTATACATTATCAGATACTTCAAAATGGAATAAAAAGCGAAATGAGAATTTGAATACAAGGTTAACTAATGCGTTAAAAGATTCAAATCCAATGCTCAAAGTTGCGTATACAAGTGATGAAATTGAGCAGATAAGAAAGACTGTAAAAGGAAAAGGCTATAGAATAACCAATAGTCTTAATAAAAATATTGCAAAGGAATGGTAGTGTATGAAACAGATAATAATTATTGTGGGAACCATAGTTATAATTTTCATAGCTGCAATGACAATAGTATCTGTGGAAAGTAAGGACTTAAGAACAGACGAATTAAACAGAGCAGTTTCTGCATCAATTAAGAAAACAGTTTCAGACAGTCAGATTGAAAATCAGTCGATTATATTGTCTGATAAGGAAATGGTAGCATATTTTATTCAGTTGTTAAGTGTTAACATGAAAGGCAAGGGAAATGTTACCGTTGAAGTATATGATGCAGACTATAAAGAGGGACTTTTGTCTGTTGCAGTAACTGAGAAATTTAAATATGTAAATGGAAAAAATGGAGAAATAACAGTTAGAAAGTCAGCAATAGCTGAATAAAAATCAGATGTGTCCTAAAGTCATTATCCCACCATTGTGCAGGCACAGGTGGAATAAGACAATTTAACTTATAATCTATAGTATTATATTATTTTTGAATTTTAGTGCTGACTTCGCCGGAGTTTAGCCATTCTTCAGAACCGTCTTCATAACGAACTTTAAGATGGCATTCCTTGTCTATTTCAAGAGCCAGTGCATTTCTTGAAGTTCCGTTAGAAAGTACGCTGATAGGTTGCCCAATTATCATTGAACGGCTAATATATTCGTCAAGATAAGCTCTTTTGTCAAAGGATTCATAGTATTCCATAAAATAGTTTAAAAGGTGACCAACAAGTATGCTTCGCTTATTTACGGCATCACTGCTTTTTTCAAAAATAGCAGTTGCAATTTCTGAAATATCTTCAGGAAAACCGCCTTCAGGTGGGCATACGTTAATGCCAATTCCTACTATGGCATAATCCAACTTTGATGTTTCAATATTAAAGGCAGCTTCGGTAAGAATGCCACAAACTTTTTTACCTTCAATATAAATGTCATTAACCCATTTAATGTCAGCTTTTTTGTTAGAAACATCTTCAATGGCTTTGGCTGTTGCTACAGCAGCAGAAGTTGTTAAGAATAAAGCCTGATCAGCAGGAATATCAGGTCTTACTAATATGCTAAGGTACAGGCCTGTGTTTGATGGAGAGTAGAATTTCTTACCCATTCGTCCTCTGCCAAGTGTCTGTTCTGTGGCGATAAGGACTGTGCCGTGTGGCGCACTCTGTTCGGCTTTTTCTTTTAAAACTGTATTGGTAGATGTAATGGTTTTATATACAGACAAATCAAGTGGATAATTTAAATATTGTTCAATGCTTTGTGGTGAAAGAATGTCATTGCCAGGCTCTAAGCAATATCCTTTGTTAGGAATTGCATTTATTGAATAGCCGTCTTTTTCAAGAGTTTTAATGGCTTTCCAGATAGAGTTACGGCTTACGTTAAGATTAGTTGCAAGCTGACCTCCTGAAATGTATTCACCTTTATTTTCTTCAAGCTGTTTTAAAACTTCGTCTTTTATGCTCATGGTAACAGAAACCTTTCTTAATTAGTATGATTATGCAATAAAGAGTTATGCAATAGAAGTACATAACAAAATTTATTTTATGCAATGAAAATATAATGTCAAAAATATGACATAAAAAAGTATAACATCAAAAATATGTTTATTCAACAAAACAAAGTGAATGAATAATAAAATGTTAGCTAAAAAATAAAATGGGTTGACAATTAAAAAACGTTGTCTTACAATGGTGACGTTGGAGTGCGCATATTCAGAGAATATTTAGAAGGGACATAGGCATAAATTTAATTACTCAATTGATGCCTTTTATAAAAAATGAATAATAAGAAATTTTTAACTGTTCAGGATATGGTTCTTATAGCTGTATTTGTAGCAATAATAACTGTATGTTCATTTATACAGATTTCAGTAGGACTTGTACCATTTACATTACAGACATTTGGTGTTTTTGTAACAGCAGGCATACTTGGAACTAAGAGAGGAACATTAGCAGTTATAGTTTATATTTTGCTTGGTATTATTGGTGTACCTGTATTTTGTGGTGCAGGCGGACCGGGAGTTATTGTTGGAACAACAGGTGGTTACATAACAGGATTTATTTTTACTGCACTTATTATTGGCATAATCACTCATTTCTTCGAAAAGAGTTCTACATGGTTAAAACTTGGAGCTACAGTTGTAGCTATGATTTTAGGTGATGTTGTATGTTTTGTTATTGGAACAATTCAGTTTATGTTTGTAATGAAGACTTCATTGACAGTGGCATTAGGATACTGTGTAATACCATTTATTATTCCTGATTTAGTTAAAATATTAGTAGCAACAGTTATTGTTAATAGGATGAAGAAATATGTCAAAATACTTAATTAGACCACATCATATGTTGTGTATGCAGTTCTTTGAGGGCAAGGGATACAGCGATGGATTTGTCGCATCTATGGCAGCAATAAAAGAAAAACTTGAAAAAGAAGATCCTCAGGTTGAGATTGTTGAAGGAACAGATGATGTATGTAAGAATTGCCCACATAATATGGGTAGGGCATGTGAGAATGAAGATTCTGTAAGACAACATGACAAGAGAGTGTATGACAAAGTAATTGAAACTGTAGGAAACAGTGCCAAATGGTCAAGTATTACCAAAGCCATAAGAGAGAACATTATAGACTCAGGTAAGATGAGAGAAACTTGTGGTAAGTGTCAGTGGTCAGATATTTGTTTTAAAAATTAGAATAATAAATATATATTTCAAACAACCAAAGGGTGCGTGGCTTTATGCTATGCACCTTTTGTGTTATATGCGATTAGACTTGATATTTGCGATAGCTAAACAATATAGGTATAAATCTGCAACTAAACAATATAGGTATAAATCTAGATAGAAGAACCAAAATATGTTAGTATATAATGTATTAGATTTAATTTTGGAGGAAGCAATGACTTTAGAGGCAAAGAATTTAAATGAGCAGATAAGCAATTTAAAAGAATATGAAGTGATTCTTCATAAAAATATAGAAGAAGTTGATTCAGAAGGATGGTTTCTGAAACATAAGAAAACAGGAGCAAGAATAGTACTTCTGGCTAATGATGATGATAACAAGGTATTTAATATAGGATTTAGAACACCTGTTAATAATGATACGGGAGTTCCGCACATTATCGAGCATACAGTACTTTGTGGTTCGAAGAAGTATCCTGTTAAGGATCCTTTTATGGAATTAGTTAAGGGGTCACTTAACACATTTTTAAATGCAATGACATATCCGGATAAGACAATTTATCCAGTGGCAAGTTATAATGACAAGGACTTTAAGAATCTTATGGAAACGTATATGGATGCAGTTTTTAATCCTAATATATATGATGAAAAGAAGATTTTTCTTCAGGAGGGATGGCATTACGAACTTGAAAACAAGGATGGAGAATTAACTTATAACGGAGTTGTATACAATGAAATGAAAGGTGTTTATTCATCAGTGGACGGCGTAATGGATAGAGCAACATTACATTCATTGTATCCGGACACATCTTACAGTTATGAGTCAGGCGGAAATCCTGACAATATACCGGAATTATCATATGAAGAATATTTGGATTTTCATAGAAAATACTATCATCCGTCTAACAGCTACATTTATCTTTATGGAGATATGGATATGGTTGAAAGACTTCGGTGGATTGACAAGGAATATCTTGGCAAGTATGATATGTTGAAAATTGATTCAGAAGTAAAGAAACAGCCTGCTTTTTTACAGTTAAAGGAAGAAAAAGTGGCTTATGCAATTACAGACAGTGAATCATTGGAAGACAACACAGTTCTTACAGTTAATTATGTAATTGGCGATAGCAGTGATGTAGAATTAAATACTGCAATTCAGGTTTTGGAATACGTTCTTATGGAAATGCCTGGAGCTTTTCTTAAGCAGGCTTTAATTGATGCAAAAATCGGGAAAGATGTTTATAGTCAGTATGAGGACGATATTTGCCAGCCTATGTACAGCATTGTTGCAAAATATGCCAATGAATCGGACAAAGAAAAATTTATTACAATAATAAATGAAACACTTGAAAAATTGGCAAAGGAAGGTCTTGATAAAAAGGCACTTTTGGCAGGATTAAACAGCCTTGAATTTAAAGTGAGAGAATCAGATTTTGGCAGAATACCAAAGGGATTAATCTTTGGAATAAATATGCTTTCAAGCTGGTTATATGATGACAGCAATCCTTTTGTTTTATTAGAAACAAACAAGGTTTTTGAAAAACTTAGAAAGATGATTGACACAGATTATTTTGAAAAATTAATCACAGAATATTTTATAAAAAATACTCACAAATCAGTGGTAATATTAACACCTGAAAAAGGATTGACTGAAAAGAAAGAACAGCAGTTAAAAGATTCATTGGAAGCTAAGAAAGGTACAATGACAGACGAAGAAATTGAAAATATAATAAGAGAAACAAAGGAACTAAAAGAATATCAGACAACATCTTCATCACCTGAAGATTTAGCAAAAATTCCTTTACTTGAAATCGAAGATATAGGAAAAGAACCACGAAAAATCATTGGACAACCGGAAACTAAAGAAGGCATAACAATGCTTTACAACGACCTGTTTACTAATGGAATAGGATACCTTGACATAGTATTCGACTGTACAGATTTGCCTGAAAAATATCAAAGTTATATGGGACTTTTGAAACCTGTGTTAAGTTACATGGATACTGAAAAGCATTCTTATACAGAACTTAATACAGAAATTGATTTGGATTTAGGCGGTTTTGCTTTTGATTCAGGAATTTATGTTAATAAGAAAACAGGAGAACCAATGCTTACAGGCGAGGTTCACGCAAAGATGCTTTATGACAAGATTCCAAAGACTTTTGATTTGATTAAAGAAGTTGTTTTGGAAACTAAGTTTGATGACTATAAGCGTTTAAAAGAAATTCTTGAAGAATTAAAATCAAGAGTGAAATCTTCAATAATAAAGACAGGTGACAGTGCTGCAATGCTTAGGGCAATGTCTTATTATTCAAAATCATATTATTTAAAAGAACAGTCAACAGGACTTGCATTCTATCAGTTCTTAAGTGATATTTTAGATAATTATGAAGAAAAGAAAGAAGATTTTGCAAAGAATTTAAAAGATACAATTGAATATGTATTTAGCAACCAGAAAATGTATTTGAATTATGCCGGAGATAGGGAAAGTTATGAACTTGTGAAAAAGCTTGTTATTGACTTAAAGAACAGTGTTTATAATGTCCCAAGAAATAAGGATTTGTGGCAGTTTAGACCTGAAAAGAAAAATGAAGCAATAAAAACATCAGGTCAGGTCCAATACGTTGCAAGAACAGGTAACTACAACAAGGATAATGACAAGGTATTTAGTGGAAGCTTTATGGTTCTTGGAAATATTATGAGAAGTAAATATCTTTGGAATAACATTAGAGAATTAGGTGGAGCTTATGGATGTAACGCTTCATTTACAAGAAATGGAGATGTAATGTTTACTTCATATAGAGATCCAAACCTTGGAAAAACTAATCAGGTATATTTAAAAGCAGCAGATTTTATTGAAAATTTTAATGTAGATGAAAGAGAAATGCGTAAATATATTATAGGAACAATTAGCGGAATTGATACACCACTTAATGCGGCAGACAGAAGTGGAAGAGAGTTTAGCTGTTTTATTACAGACACAGATTATGAAACATTAAAAAGAGAACGTGAGCAGATTCTTTCAACTAATGTTGAAAACATTAGAGAGCTTGCACCTTTGGTAAGAGAAGCTATGGCAGACAATAATATTTGCGTAGTAGGTAGTGCAAGTGCAATAGAACAGGACAAAGAACTTTTTGAAAAAATAGTAGAATTAGTTTAAAAAGTATTAGTTTAAAGTTATAACTAAAAATGTCAGACAGATATATTGGAACTAAAGAGAATTATCAGTTGTTTACCGAAAGAAAGGAGAGCATCCAGGGGATGCAATAAGATAATGAAAGAAAAATTTAAATCAGGATTTGTAGCTCTTATAGGCAGACCAAATGTAGGAAAATCTACATTAATGAATCAGATTATTGGTCAGAAGATAGCAATAACATCAAAAAAACCACAGACTACAAGAAATAAGATACAGACAGTATACACATGTGATGAAGGTCAGATAGTATTCCTTGACACACCAGGAATCCACAAAGCTAAGAACAAGCTTGGGGAATATATGGTTAATGTGGCAGAAAAAACATTAAAGGAAGTTGACCTTATATTATGGCTTGTAGAACCTGACACTTTTATCGGTGCAGGGGAACAGCATATTGCTGAACAACTTAAAGGCATTGATGTACCTGTAATTCTTGTAATTAACAAAACAGATACAGTTAAACGTGAAGAGATTTTGACTTTTATTGATGCATATAGAAAAATATATGATTTTAATGAAATCATTCCTGCATCAGCTCTTAGAGGTCAGAACACAGATACAGTTGTTGAGGAAATATTTAAGTATTTGCCGGAAGGTCCTATGTACTATGATGAAGATACAGTTACAGACCAGCCAATGAGACAGATTGTAGCTGAATTAATAAGAGAAAAAGCTCTGCACGCATTAAATGAAGAAGTGCCTCACGGAATTGCTGTAACAATAGAAAGAATGAAGCAGAGAAAAAATGCTGAAATTATGGATATTGACGCAACAATAGTTTGTGAAAGAGATTCACATAAGGGAATAATAATTGGCAAAAAAGGCAGCATGCTTAAGAAAATCGGTACAAATGCCAGATATGAAATTGAGCAACAGTTGGAAATGAAAGTTAATCTTCAGTTATGGGTAAAAGTTAGAAAAGACTGGAGAGACAGCGAATTATTAATGAAAAATTACGGATATATTGAAGAAAAATAATTTCCAATATATTCTTACAAGCCCAAATAAGTATACAAAAATTTCTATGGAGAATCCTAATTATAGACATATAAAACATGGAAAATAAAATATAATTTTATATAGGATTACAGTGTCAAAAGGTCTTAGCCCACGGTGTCTGCATAATGGTGGGAATGGCACTGAATGAAATTAGTTTTAGAATTGGTACTTAGGAGGGAATATGGAATATCAGGGAAGTTCTAGTGCTTTTTGGGCAACAGGAAAGATTGAAGATTATTTGAAGTATTCTGAGGAGAGAAAAAGACAGGCTTGCGAAAAATTTATTTCTGCAATAGAAGGTGAAAAGGCAAATGATAGAAACAGTAACAGTAATTGGGATGGTAATATCCTACATGGCTATAAGTGAATATGACAAAAGACTGGTATTGTTAACAAAGGAATTTGGTAAAATCACAGCTTTTGCAAGAGGTGCAAGAAAAACAACAAGTCAGTTTCTTGCAGGAAGCCAGCCAATGGCTTTTGGTGAATTTACCTTGTACAGAGGAAGAAATGCATATACGGTAACATCAATGAAAATAAGTGATTATTTCAGCAGTGACATGAAAGACATTGACAGTATGTATATGGGAATGTACTTTCTGGAACTGGCGGACTATTATGGCAGGGAAGGCATTGAGGCAGGAGAAACACTCAAACTACTATATATGTCTATGAAGGCATTATCCAAAAATATGCTAAAAAAAGAATTGATTAGATGTATATTTGAATTAAGAATTCTTGTTATAAATGGTGAGTATCCAAATGTGTTTACTTGTGGCAATTGCGGAGAAAAAGAGAATCTTGATTACTTTGATGAAAAAAATAATACAATGATATGTAGCAACTGTCATGGAAAAGTATCAGAGAAAAATATAATTGACAATTCAACAATTTACGCACTTCAATATATAGTTACATCACCTATAACAAGATTATTCTCCTTTGACGTGACAGATAAAGTACTGGAACAGATGAAGGGGATAATTAACAAATATATAAAGAAACATATAGATAGGAAGTTTAATTCTTTAGAATTTCTGGAAATTTAATATTGAAATTAATTGCTTAAACGTATAGAATTACTAACTAGAGAAAATAAATAGGAGACTAAGAGATGAAGAGAATTATGGCAATGCTAATGTCAGTTGTTTTGACATTAGGGCTGACGGCTTGTGGTCATACTGTTGGTGATGTTGATTTGGAATCAGGTCAAAGTGCTGTCTACATACAGAAGGACGGTATGGTTTCATATGCTGTAAGCGAATCGTTTGATAAGGATTATTATGATAAAGATGAATTAAAGAAGGAGATAGAGGCTGAAATTAAGGCATACAATGCTAGTAGTGATGCTTCAGTAGATGATGCAATTACACTTGATAGCTTTAGTGTGTCAAAAAAGGTTGCAACATTGTCTCTTGATTTTACAACAACATATGATTTACTTAATTATATGTTAAATGATAATAGAGTGGAAAAAGACAAATTCTATATTGGAACAATTGATTCTAATGACGATTGCAACATAAGTGGTAATTTTGTTGAACCAGGCAAAAAGGATAAAATCAAGGCTAAAACTATTAAAAGTATGACGGATAGTAATATTTTAATAGTGGATGAACAGTATAAGGTTCAGGTAGAAGGCAATGTTTTATATACAAGTGATAATTGTAAGATTGATGATGATGGCATTGTGACTACAGCAAAGTCAGATGATGGACTAAGTTATGTTGTATATGAACTTAAAGAATAATCATATTTTTTAGAAAATATTTTACCAGTTAGCATAAAATAATTTGACAAATAAAAAAATAAAAGTTAAATTAAGAAAAATCATAATAGAAAATAGAAAAAGTAGAAAAGGAAGAAATGACATGGAAAAGACAATGGAAAAAATTGTAGCACTTGCAAAAAGCAGAGGATTTGTATATCCGGGCTCAGAAATTTACGGTGGACTTGCAAACACTTGGGATTATGGTAACTTAGGTGTTGAATTAAAGAACAATGTAAAAAAGGCATGGTGGAAGAAATTTATTCAGGAAAACCCTTATAACGTAGGTGTTGACTGTGCAATTTTAATGAATCCACAGACTTGGGTAGCATCAGGACATCTTGGCGGATTCTCAGATCCATTAATGGACTGTAAAGAGTGTCATGAAAGATTTAGAGCTGACAAGATTATTGAAGACTATATGGCTGATAATGGTATTGAAGCTGAAGGTTCAGTTGATGGTTGGACACATGAACAGATGGCTGATTACATAGAAGAGCACAAGATTGCATGTCCTACATGTGGAAAGCACAACTTTACAGAAATCCGTGAATTTAACCTTATGTTTAAAACATTCCAGGGTGTAACTGAGGATGCTAAGAATACAGTATACTTAAGACCTGAAACAGCGCAGGGAATTTTCGTTAACTTTAAGAATGTTCAGAGAACATCAAGAAAGAAGATTCCTTTCGGAATTGGTCAGGTTGGTAAATCATTTAGAAATGAAATTACACCTGGTAACTTTACATTCAGAACAAGAGAATTTGAACAGATGGAATTAGAGTTCTTCTGTGAACCGGGAACAGACCTTGAATGGTTCCAGTATTGGAGAGCTTTCTGCCGAGACTGGTTATTAAGCCTTGGAATTAAAGAAGATGAAATGAGACTTCGTGATCACTCACCTGAAGAATTGTGCTTCTACTCAAAGGGAACAACTGATATTGAATTTTTATTCCCATTTGGATGGGGCGAACTTTGGGGTATTGCTGACAGAACAGATTATGACCTTACACAGCATCAGGAACTTTCAAAACAGGATTTAACATATTTTGATGATGACAAGCATGAAAGATATGTTCCATATGTTATTGAACCATCACTTGGTGCAGACCGTGTAACATTAGCTTTCTTATGTGCAGCTTATGATGAAGAAAATATCGGAACAGAAGAAAAACCTGATATGCGTACAGTTTTGCATTTTCATCCTGCACTTGCACCTGTTAAGATTGGTGTATTGCCTTTGTCAAAGAAATTAAATGAAGGTGCTGAAAAGGTATTTGCAGAACTTAGCAAGTATTATAACTGTGAATATGATGACAGAGGAGCAATTGGAAAGAGATATCGTCGTCAGGATGAAATCGGAACTCCATTCTGTGTAACATATGACTTTGATTCAGAAGAAGATGGAGCAGTTACAGTACGTGACCGTGACACAATGGAACAGGAAAGAATTAAGATTGAAGATTTGAAAGAATACTTTGAACAGAAATTTGAATTCTAATAAAAATAATACAATTTTTAGAGAAAGGCTACCTAAGAGGGTGGCCTTTTGTTATGAAAAAGACTAATTATGTTAGACAAAAATAAGTCTAAATAATGATTTTTTGCTGAATTTTAAAAATAAATGAAAAAAATCCTAAATAGAGAGTAAAAAGCACAAAAACTCTTTGGATAAAAACGTTTCTATTATATAATATTTATAGAGGAATTGAGAAGGGTTTGGAATAACTTGAATCAGTTGCCGTAAATGAAACTATGTTTCAAATAATTAAAAGGCGAGGTGTAGAATGAAACCAGTAGTTAAAGTTATCCAGACAGCGAAAAACGAAAAACAGGCATGGCGCAAGTTAGATGATTTGGAATTGTTCAAATATTATAATTTTCGAATGAATACAGTGTCTGTTGACAGTAGCATAAGCTATCAGAAACTTTTGGGATTTGGAGGGGCTTTTACGGAAGCGTCAGCTTATACTTGGGCTAATGCAGATGAAAAATCAAAGGATGAAATCGTGAAAGCTTACTTTGATAAGGAACAGGGACTGGCATATAATCTGGGAAGAACTACAATACATGGATGTGACTTTTCGTTAGAACCATATACATACATTGAAGAAGGAGATCTTCAGTTATCGACGTTTGATATGTCAAGGGAAGACAAGTGGCTGATACCTTTTTTGACAAGGGCAAAAGAAACAGCAGGACACAGTCTGGGAATATTGGCATCACCATGGAGTCCACCGGCTTTTATGAAAGACAACAAAGATATTAATAACGGTGGCAGACTTTTAAAGAAAAACTATGCAACATGGGCTGAATATATGGTTAAGTATATTGAGGGGATGAAAGAACGTGGCATAGAAATAGATATGATTAGTATCCAGAATGAGCCGGCTGCAAAACAGGAATGGGCATCATGTAAGTATGAGGCTGATGAAGAAGCGGAGTTTGCAGTTGACTATCTTTATCCTGCATTAGAAAAAAGAGGATTGCAGGACAAAGTTAAAATTGTTATTTGGGACCACAATAGAGACTTAATGTTTAGAAGATTAAATGAGTCAATGGCATATCCGGGAGCTAGAGAAAAGGTTTGGGGAGCGGCGTTCCATTGGTATGTTTCAGATAAATCAGAAATTCTTACAATGGTTCATGAAAAATTTCCTGAGAAACATTTATTATTTACAGAGGGCTGTGTTGAATTAGTGAATAATTCAGGCGGAACAAGTTCAAAGGCAGGAATCGGTGCATGGAAACATGGAGAAATCTATGGAAGAAATATTATAAAAGATTTCAATAACTATAATGAAGCATGGATTGATTGGAATTTACTTCTAAATGAAATAGGTGGACCTAATTATGTTGGAAACTATTGTGAAGCACCAATAATGTATGATAGAAACAAAAAAGAAATAATGTACAATAGTTCTTACTACTATATTGGTCACTTTTCAAAATATATTGAGCCGGGAGCAGTAAGGATTTGCTGTAGAAATGATGTGGATAAGGGATTATATTCAGTATCGTTTAAAAATCCTAATGGGGATATAGTTACAGTTGTTCAAAATGAGTTAAACAGAAAACAGAGATTAGCATTAGTTGTTGACGGACAGGGAACAAATACAGAAATACCAGCCCATTCGATTACTACTTTTATAACAAAAAATAGTCAGGAATAATTTTCTTATATGCCTCAAACCCCTTAAAAATAAGGAGGTTGGGGCATATTTCTTCTTGACTATGAAATTGTCTATGTTATAATTATTTCATAGGTGAGATTGTGTCTTTTTTTATGGAGTTGGTTATCAGCTATGATTTAGGCAACTTTTGCCTGACTGGTCTCATCATTAAGCGATTATATGAGTTGTGTATAGGAAAGCCATTCCTTCAACTCATAACATAAAATACAGTTTTAGGAGGAAAAAACAGATGGCAAACAAATGGGTATACCTTTTCAGCGAAGGTAATGCTAACATGCGTGAACTTCTTGGTGGTAAAGGTGCTAACCTTGCAGAAATGACAGGCTTAGGACTTCCAGTACCTCAGGGATTCACAATTACAACAGAAGCTTGTACTCAGTACTATGAGGATGGCAGAGAGATCAATGAAGAAATTCAGGGTCAGATCAATGAATACATCGTAAAGATGGAAGAAATCACAGGAAAGAAATTCGGTGATAAAGAGAATCCTTTACTTGTTTCTGTTCGTTCAGGAGCTAGAGCTTCTATGCCAGGTATGATGGATACAATTCTTAACCTTGGTCTTAACGAAACAGTAGTTGAAGCAATTGCTGCTAAGTCAGGAAATGCTCGTTGGGCTTGGGACTGCTATAGAAGATTTATCCAGATGTACTCTGATGTAGTTATGGAAGTTGGTAAGAAGTACTTTGAAGAACTTATCGACAAGATGAAAGCTGATAGAGGTGTTCAGCAGGACGTAGAACTTACAGCTGATGACTTAAAGGAATTAGCAGCACAGTTCAAGGCTGAATACAAAGAAAAAATCGGAGAAGATTTCCCAGATGATCCTAAGGAACAGTTAATGGGAGCTATCAAGGCCGTATTTAGATCATGGGACAACCCACGTGCTAACGTATACCGTCGTGACAATGATATCCCTTATTCATGGGGTACAGCTGTTAACGTACAGTCAATGGCATTCGGTAATATGGGTGATGATTGTGGTACAGGTGTTGCATTTACAAGAGATCCTGCTACAGGTGAAAAGCACTTAATGGGTGAATTCTTAAAGAATGCTCAGGGTGAAGACGTAGTTGCAGGTGTTAGAACACCAATGCCTATCGCTCAGATGGAACAGGAATTCCCAGAAGCATTTGAAGAATTTGTAAAGGTTTGCAAGACTCTTGAAGATCATTACAGAGATATGCAGGATATGGAATTTACTGTTGAAAACAGAAAGCTTTATATGTTACAGACAAGAAATGGTAAGAGAACAGCTCAGGCTGCTTTAAAAATCGCTTGTGACCTTGTTGATGAAGGCATGAGAACAGAAGAAGAAGCTGTAGCTATGATCGATCCAAGAAACTTAGATACATTATTACATCCACAGTTTGATGCAGCAGCTCTTAAGGCAGCTACACCAGTTGCTAAGGCACTTGGAGCATCTCCAGGAGCAGCTTGTGGTAAGATCGTATTCACAGCTGAAGACGCTGAAACTTGGAATGCAAGAGGAGAAAAGGTTGTACTTGTACGTCTTGAAACATCTCCAGAAGATATCACAGGTATGAAGGCATCACAGGGTATCTTAACAGTTCGTGGTGGTATGACATCACATGCTGCAGTAGTAGCCCGTGGTATGGGTACATGTTGTGTATCTGGTTGTGGCGACATCGTTATGGATGAAGCAAACAAGAAATTTACATTAGCTGGAAAAGAATACCATGAAGGAGACTTTATCTCAATCGATGGTTCTACAGGTAATATTTATGATGGTATCATCCCTACAGTTGATGCAACAATCGCTGGTGAATTCGGAAGAATCATGGGATGGGCTGATAAGTTCAGAACACTTAAAGTTAGAACTAATGCAGATACTCCAGCTGATGCTAAGAAAGCTAGAGAACTTGGTGCAGAAGGTATTGGTCTTTGCCGTACAGAGCATATGTTCTTCGAAGAAGACAGAATCGCTGCATTTAGAGAAATGATTTGTTCAGATACTGTTGAAGAAAGAGAAGAAGCACTTGAAAAGATTCTTCCATATCAGCAGGGAGACTTCGAAGCTCTTTATGAAGCTCTTGAAGGATGTCCAGTAACAATCAGATTCTTAGATCCACCTCTTCATGAATTCGTTCCAACTGAAGAAGACGATATTAAGAAACTTGCTGATGCTCAGGGCAAATCAGTAGAAGAAATTAAGGGTATTATCCAGGGATTACATGAATTTAACCCTATGATGGGACACAGAGGACTTCGTCTTGCTGTAACATATCCAGAAATCGCTAAGATGCAGACTAAGGCTGTTATTCGTGCTGCTATCAACGTACAGAAGAAGCACAGCGATTGGACAGTTAAGCCTGAAATCATGATTCCATTATCATGTGATTCTAAGGAATTAAAATATGTTAAGGATATCGTAGTAGCTACAGCTGATGCTGAAATCGCAGCAGCAGGTGTTGAACTTGAATACCAGGTAGGTACAATGATCGAAATCCCTAGAGCAGCTCTTACAGCTGACGAAATCGCTAAGCAGGCTGACTTCTTCTGCTTCGGTACAAACGATTTAACACAGATGACATACGGATTCTCAAGAGATGATGCTGGTAAGTTCTTAGATGCTTACTATGATGCTAAGATCTTCGAAAACGATCCATTTGCTAAGTTAGATCAGGTTGGTGTTGGTAAGTTAATGGAAATGGCTATCAAACTTGGTAAGCCAGTTAACCCTAACCTTCACGTAGGTATCTGTGGAGAACACGGTGGAGATCCATCTTCAGTAGAATTCTGCCATAAGATTGGTCTTGATTATGTATCATGTTCACCATTCCGTGTACCTATTGCTAGATTAGCAGCAGCTCAGGCTGCTATTGCAAATAGGTAGGAGTTCTCTTTCCTTTGAATTGCCGCTTAGTTTCGAGCAGGCAGCAGCCTATCGAAAGGCTAACGGACAG
>OGYW01000019.1_pt1 | contig 101292 bp, 108 predicted proteins | sample 1576621 | NCBI WGS metagenome assembly OGYW01 (sample SAMEA3541528, study PRJEB24748) | human gut metagenome | biome: human gut; feature: human-associated habitat; material: faeces | place: China | collected 2012 | reverse complement strand
TGGGTGAGGCTCGTAGCGCTGTTGGATTTGTCGGAAACTCGCCCCCTGTCCGCGACAGCGGACTCGATGGAAAATCACCAGCACGAATTACCCTTCTAAAAAAATACGGTGCTGACGGGACAATTCAATCGTCCTGTCAGCACCGCTTGACTAAAACTCTTAAAAATCATAGACACCCTGATGAAGTGCCTGTTTCACGGAACGCCTAGCGCGGCGCTTTTCTTTGCGCTTCTCGTCTGCAATCCGACCGGAATGACCAGCACCGACAAAATCCGTACAGCCGTAAACTCCGGTAAAGCCCTTGGCGTTGATCGCAGTCTTGCGCTTGATTACGTCCTTCATGATGTAACTCCGTCTCTAGGAAATCGCGTAAACCGAGGAACTTTCATACACAACAGGATCCGTCCTAACAGGAAATAACTGTTGGACGCTCAGGGGGCGGCAATACGTCCATTCGACAAGAATCACCTTACTCGAATGATCGCAACTCTTTCCCGCAACCTCGATCGCGCGTCTCTTCGAACTGAACGCCGCGTGCCTTGCCTTGCCATTACCGAGATATTCATCAACCAGCCAAGTGACATCCATCGTAACTCCCGTGTTCGAATTGGTATTATATGGTAGTACTATAATACCACAGCGACATAGTACTGTCGCTGAGAAACCAAAGTTTTGATGCGAAAAGCCCTTGCACGCGATCCGCCGCCTTGAAAAATAAAAACGGCACCTCGCTTTCCGAAATGCCGTCCATCGTTACACTATCAGCCCTTTTTCACGAGCGCAGACAATACCATATACCTTTCCTTCCCATCAAGCTCCCTTTCGGCAACCTCGCGGAACTCTTCGGTATAATCCGAATCATCGTCCCCATGCCAGTCCTCCGGCACTTCACTCCACTCGCACTCAATCTCATCTGACATGCCATCATCAACATAGCGATAAAACCCATCCGTACCCTTCAAGACACTCATTACCTCATCAAGATCCGCTCCCTCTGCCATATCCAGATTGAAAAACCACGTCCGCGTCTCGGAATACATCACGCTTTTTTTCATTTCGGGTTCCTTTCTCCCGTCTAGTTAACATAAGGTTAGTATACCATAATACCGTGGTATTATGGTTAGGATAAGATTTTTTCACAAATAAGGGCGACCGTCACCGATCGCCCTTTTCCTATGCAGCATCTAAAATGATTCCCTCCCCGTAATCAATCACCATACAGGCAAACGGACGATCGGAATCATAGTTATCAGTCACGCCCCAACAATTGAAGCATAGTTCATCTTCGTCCGGACCGAAGAAAAGCGCATCCTCTACAAGTGCTTCTATATCGGGAAGCTCTGTATCATCTGCCGTGTCCTTCGCGGCATCAAGGATCTCCTTTCTCTTCGCAGCACACTCAGCAATAAACTGCATCGCAGATACCCAGAATGACTCCGTATATCCGATTACCCTTTCCATGTATCAGCCTTTCGCCCGAAACTTACCGTAGGATAGGACAGCCTGATAAGCTGCCCTATCCAATGTCTGCCTATTCGTCCCTGTGGCCATGCTCAAGACAGAAATCCATCACCTTATCTAGGGTTGCAATCTCCTCCGACCAATCGTCACCGTACTCCTCGTTCTCGGATAGAAACGTAATTGTCGATCGGATCGCATCAAGGTCGATTTCGTTGACGTCAATCATATTCGGGTTCCTTTCTCCCGTTCGCCTAACGTTCCTATACTATACCATAGTACAGTAGTACAACCATCGAGATTGCGAAAAAGCCCAAATAAAAAAGGGCGACCGTTTCCGATCGCCACAAACTACTCTACTGGTATTTAATTCCAAAGCATCAGACAGGCAAAATCAACCATTCATCTTTATGGCTATCCCCCTCACAGTAACAAGTATAGTTATCAAACCAAATTCGACAGCCCTTTTCATTCATGCGATAATCGCCGTTATCATAATCTCGCTCTCGTAAAAGAAACTCATCAATATCGACTTCAATCCCAAAGACATTTCGAATACCCTTGGCAATTTCCCTTGCGGCATCCTGCCACGTGTCGAACCTGCCCACTTCCGCAATTCCCCATTCTTTCGTGTAGTTGACTAAAATATACATCCCAGGTTCCTTTCTCCCGTCCGCTTAACGTAAGGTTAGTATACCATAGTACCGTAGTACATGCATCAATAGATGAAAAATAGGGGAGACCAAACGAGATCTCCCCTTTTTAAAAAAATCAGTGCACGCGAAGGCTTTTACGATATTTTCCATCCCGCCCGAGAACTTCACGACACAGTCCGACATAATAGCCATATGTATCAGCCGAAACGTAATTGCTCTGATCGACCTCGTTCCAATCGGCCCCATCGTGCAAAAACACCTGTCCCGGGCAGCACCAACCCCCGTCAACATAGGCAATACGGCAGGAAACCGTACCTTCTAGCCAACCGGTCTTATCGGCAAGATGTGCGCTTTCCACGATATAGCATTTCCCGCTATATACATCGCGCAACTGCACCATAGAGGTATCTGGATTGAGCCACTGCATCTTGAACGAGCTGAAACGCTGCGTCTCGGCAATCTGTTTCAGCACATTCCTCGATTCCGCGCTGATTTCGTCACGCAGCGCCGTTATCCCAACAAGAGTGCTCTCCTGATAGGGCATCTCAAACAGAAGCCATTCAGTAAAGAACTGATTGAGTAAGAGCGTCGTATCAAGGTCGGGATCTTCGTCACCGAAGCACTCTTTCGGAGCAACAGCGTTCATCCAAAAATCAGTGGCTTCCTCGATAAATTGAAACTTGCGAAGCTGCCAAAAAAGGGCGACTTCCCCCATAACGTTCTCTACGCCTGTAACATCAGTTGCCATTTCGGGTTCCTTTCTCCCGTTCGCCTAACGTAAGGTTAGTATACCATAGTACCGTAGTACAATTAGCGAGAATGAGAAAATGTTTAATCAAAAAGGGCGACCGTTCCAGATCGCCCTTCAAGGTCTTTATATCAATCCGACAATGCCTTATCGCATTTCATAAGATAGTTGTCGAAGATAACTTCTGTAAACAGATAGAACATCGCCCCACCTACACTGCATTCATTGCTCGATTGCGCTAAAGCGCACAGGCCAGATTGCCTACTCGCTTTTAGCAACAGCCGATTTAACAAAAAATGGAACTGGAGTCGGCTCTTCTGCATCTGCTCGATACCCGTAAGTCACAAACGCGGGATAGTTGCACTCAAGGTGTTTTGCACTCTCCCCCTCAACCATGGCAATGAGGTCGATCACCGCATCGTTTTCGTCAATCCAGAAAATCCTGATGCCGTGATAGTCCTCACTCTCATCGCCCTCGAAAATCCCGATCCGACCAGCGGGCGTGTCGATAGCGTAAATAGGCTTGCACATATCAGTTCCTTTCCCTGTGCTTAACGTGGTTAAAGTATACCATAGTACCGTAGTATAATTACCGAGAATAGCGATTTTCTGAAATGATTTCCGGCCCGACCGAGAATTGACCCTCTTTATCTTCCTGAGTTCTCTCTTACACCATTCCCAGTGGATTGTGGATGGTGCGCGTGGTCACGCGGAGCGTGAGCCATCGGCTGCTATCGTTACGACGAAGTAGGCGAGTTTTCGACAATTTCAATGGCGCGGAGAGCCCCTGGGTGAGGCTCATAGCGCTGTTGGATTTGTCGGAAACTCGCCCCCTGTCCGCGATAGCGGACTCATTAAAAAGTATCGGATTTGCCGATACGGATTTTTCAAAACCTCGAAATAGGGGAAACCGCTCAATTCGGACGGTTTCCCCTATACTCTAAAACCCTAGGCAACGCCTTTTCCTAAACGATCGGCAAGCTCGCTATAGGTGCCTTTCCAAGAAAACCCGGAATCGGTTAGACCGATAAAGACCAACGGATCGGCCGCGTTTCCTGATTCGTCAAGCGGTTGAGCAATACCAACGCCCAGCCTTTTCGATGCTTCCAGAGTCGCATATACAAAACTCGGATTGGTATTTGCAAGCTCGACCGCATCATCGGCAAATGCCCTTGCAAGATGCTCCGGATTGCCGAAATCCTCAATTTCAACCGTACCGTCCTCATACTCCCATCGAAACCAGCTGCCAGACTCTACATACGGCTTCAGGTCTACAAGCAAATCCTCCGTAGCGAGAGGATGTTTTTCGTATGGCAGATACAATCCCACAAGGCTATCGCCCTCAAAAGTCGGCTCAAAACCATGGCTACACATCAGCTCCCGAAATGACCCATCGAAGCCAAGTTTCCGAAGAATATCATTGTAGCGGGCCCAGTCAATCTTGACAGTTCCCTCTCCGCCCATAAAGCATCCCATTACATTTCCTTTCTCTTGTGGATCGCTTACAGCTACTAGTATAGCATAATACCGTAGTACTACGTTTAGAAATCCTTCCCGTCCATTAGTTCGTTTTGAATCTGCCGTTTACGCTTGCCAACCAATTGGCGAACACTCTCAGGCATATTTAAAAATTGAGGGGAGATTCCGAAAAACTCCGCCATGATCACAGCCGCGAACGCATTTGCATCAACCTCGAGCGGCTGGGCGTTATACTCGTCAATATCCAACTGATCGCTTGTATGGTAATCGTGCAAACTCCGATCGTTTTCCAGCTGATACGCATGACGAAGCTCATGCGCTATCGCGAAGAACAATTCAGGCGTCACACCTATGTCATTTCTGATCAGTACGCCATCAGGTGTCAAAGCGGCAATTTGCGTATCAGTCCGTAGTCGGTCGATTGACACAAAGCGGATCGCGGGCATCTCAATCTGCAAAATCGTACAGATCTCCCTCGCAAACTTCGAACATATTTGTTTTTTATCCATTGTCTACATTCTCCTTATGATACCATAATACCATAATCTTGAAGATAATGGAACCGCTGATCTATGGTACCGGAACGTGGATGATTCTCAACGGATTGGAATAAGATTCAGCAAGTGAAAAGCTTTGAAGCGTTCCGCGGCTCTTTCCATCCCAAAAGGCAATGACACCGCGATTTACATGCTTCGAAATATACTCATGCATCAAACGGTTCCGAATGTAACCTGCACGTTTTCCATAAGTGTCCCAATCAGCGGGAAACTCTTTGTAGGCATAATGCCGATCCGCTGCATATCGTTTTGCCAAGGCATCCGTACCGTATGCGCCACCAGAAACAATGATGATGTTCTTCCAGTTCCTTAAGAGGTGATCGCATTTCGTTACGAAAAACTCGTAATCAGAAAAGGAACGGGATCCGACCATTAGGCAGTAAAATGCTTCTGCATCTGACATATCGGCTCCCTTCTATCATAATATCAAACCAAATATACTACACTACCATAGTATTAAGAGGAAAAACTGGGCACTCCATCTAGGAACGCCCAGTTTCTAAAATTAAAGACTTGAAATAGCCCGAGAAATCGAAGACGAATCGCAAATAATCTTTGCACCACCTTCGATAAGCATATTGCATCCACGCGATTCAGGAGCGAAAAATCCTCCTGGACATACCCATACTTCCCTACCAAGTTCCATTGCACATTCGGCCGTGGAGAAAACGCCCGATGGGAACCCTGCTTCCACAACCACCATCATTTGTGACAGCGCAGCGATAACCTTCCGACGCCTGGCAAAACCTGCCCTCGTAGGTCCTTTGCCCCAAGGAGAAATGGAAACAATCGCTCCACCAGTTTCGACCGTCAACTCAAACATGTCGACATTCGAACTTGGATAATCTACATCTGCTCCTGTGCCAACCACCGCAATATGAAGACCTCCGTTTTCAAGAACAGTCCTTGCAGCAACGCTCTCACAACCAACAGCACCACCCGTGATAACGGGAACAAAAGCAGCTAATGCTTCATTTGCAACAATCTTTGAAGCTTCCTCTCCATAGGGAGAAGACCTCCGAGTTCCCGTAACAGCTATAGACTTGGCACTCAACACACTCGGGTTGCCGATCACATAGAGTTTTTCAGGCGGCTCGTTCATGTCCTTCAAAGCAATCGGATACAACGGATTGTCAATCTCGATCTCATAACGCTCGAAGTCACTTGCGCTCATTTCGGGTTCCTTTCTCCCGTCCACTTAACGTAGGACTAGTATACCATAGTACCGTAGTATATCATATGAAATAGGCGACTTTTACCTGAAAAAGGGATGATTTATACCATCCCTTCACAGAAAAAATGTTCTACCCGATCAGAACGCACTCGGGAACACCATAATAGGCGCGATCCTCTTCGGCAATGACACCGACCACATCGTCCATCGGATTGCCGTCCCCGGGCTCCTTCGGCACAAAAACACGGGGAACATAGACGCCGTTTCCCTCGGAATCGACAGACAAGCCAACAGGCATCCCGGCAATACCCTTGTCGGCAGCCATCATCTGCTCAAGCCTGACTGCCAATTCCTTAACCGTCATGGGGCGGATCAAACCGTCCGAAAGCTCGATTGTATAATTGGGCATATCAATTGTCTGGCTCATATTCGGGTTCCTTTCTCCCGTTCGCTTAACATACCTATAGTATACCATAGTACCGTAGTATAACTAACGAGAATGAGAGGTATCCTAAACAAAAAAGGACAACCAAACCTGGTTATCCTTTAAGATCATCGTTCTATATTTCATACACAGTAGAATCAAGCCACTTAGCCACAGATTCGAATGTAGCTCTCGGCTCGTCCCAAGGAACAAACACAAGCAGTTGCGAATCGACGCAACCGTTAGACCAAATTTGAGTGTCTTTTCCGAAAAGCGTAACAAACTGGGGCCATTCTTTAGAAATGTAATTTGAAATGTAATTTGCCTTCTTCTCGGCACGTGTTACAAGCTCGCTATATGTAATGCCAAGCGATTTGGCAAAATCCCTATCGTAAATAGATTCCAATGCGATGCCATAACGTCCCTTGTATTCTACAAGATAGCAGCTGACCAGATGACTATCCGTCCACAACTCATTTAAGCATGAAGCCAATTCATCAGGCAGGTCATCCTCTCCGATCTCGCCATCATGCCATAGATCGGCAGTACAATTTGACCAAAACATAAGGTCATTATCAAAGTCGCTCTCATACTTGTAAAACATGGATGTTCCTCCCGTTCGCTTAACGTACTTACAGTATACCATAGTACCGTAGTATGGCTAACGAGAATGGCGATTTCTCCGAACCGATTTCCACTCAACCGAGAGCTAATACCCTTATCTCCCTGAGTTTTCTTTAATATCTTTCCCAGTGGATTATGGATGGTGCGCGTGGTCACGCGGAGCGTGAGCCATCGGCTGTTATCGTTACGACTAAGTAGGCAGGTTTCCGACAATTTCAATGGCGCGGAGAGTCCCTGGGTGAGGCTCGTAGCGCTGTTGGATTTGTCGGAAACCTGCCCCCCTGTCCGCGTCAGCGGACTCTTTTGAAAATGGACAAATATAAGAGAATCATCCTAAACCGGCGGTTCCCTCATGTCGAAAATCTTTATGGTTGTAGCACCTAATGCAAAGTCTACCAATGGTCAAATTCGCAAACGCTTGCGAATTTGATGTCTGCTTACATTTAGCTACCTAACTGATATTTAGACATGGAAAAGGCTCCCGTCCAAAGGACAAGAGCCTTTTCCATAGGAGTAAAGATGCCTAGAGATATTTTAGCACAAACCGAACTTCTCCCATTCCTCCCCCCAGTCCAGCGCACCGTAAAGATCATTCCAAGCGAAGAGATTCACGTTCAGACGCTCTTTGTTGAAGAGTGGGCCGCACGCACGATCAACCAGACCCTTTTCACCCCAAAAGGCAATCGCGTCCTCGACATCCGACTCGTCCAACCCGAGCAGCTTAGCGATGTCGTGCTGACAATACGGGCAAAAATCTGCCTCGAAGCTCCACGCAGAAATGAATCCGAGGACAAGTCGGGCAATCAGGGATGAATCCGGATATACCTCACCGGCCCGCATGGCAGCCAAGGGAATCGGCGGGCAAGAAGCCTCATCGATATCAAATGCCACCTTAGCTTTTCTACCGGCAATGTTAGCTTCATAAATTCGATCGCACATCTCCAAATCAGGAATAAGATATGAACCCCTCCTGTAAACGAGTCTGCGATCAAGAAGCTCTTTAACCGAAGATTCCACTACAGCCCCGTCCATATGCAAGTACTCTGAAATGAACGTGGCATCATCTGGAATCGGCCCCTTGTCACTGGCAATCAACGACATGACATCGCGCATCTCATAAGTAGGGAGGCCTAGCGTTAGCGTCCATGTCGGAAATGAATATCCATCGCTGTTAAGGAGCTCTTCCATAGCCTCTTCGTCAGTCATTTTTTTCCTTCAATTCAGTCAATTAGGCTTCTAACATCTGCGCGGCAGGCTCATTGAACTCTGCTATGCACTTGCAGATGCCGCTCGCACTGTACAGTTTCCCGAGGGCCTTATCGTAGCCATAGTCCTCTTTCAAACCCTCGAAGATCTTCCCGGCCTCCATTCTCGCATGGGCGGCATCGGTGGCCGCCACCGCCGTCATGTAATTCTTGTTTCCCATTTTCCCGGGAACGGTGTAACCGACCTCGAATCGATACAGCATCATTCTTATTCCCTTCTCTCGTGGTGCCGTAATATCAATATACCACAGTAGCATACTAAGTGATCGCTCAATCGAAAACACATTGTCATACAAGGGGAAAAATTACTAAAATTTTCGATGATACTAAAGTTGAATCGTGCTATAGTCTTATTGTCGCTTAACGAGGAGGCACCACCTGATTCCTTTCCAGGTGGTGCCTCCGCCTTTTTATAGCCAGATAATCAAATATGTCTTCCGAAGGCTTTGCGCTTTACATAGAGCGTTCGTCATCGTTGTAGGCGGAAAACATCATGTCCTTTTCCGCCATCCAGCCGATGCGGACTGCACCTCTCTTGCCGTCTCGACAGATCGAAAGGAGGTGAAACCTATGGTTAACAGCGACAAGGACTTCGAGAAATCAAACCAATGCGCGTTTGACGCCTACTGCAAGGTAATCCTCAGAAATGAGGCAAGGGACGCATACGACCAGCGTAAACGCAAACTGAAACGCGAACAGCTCTTCGGAGAGATGTCGCCTGAAGAGCTGAACAAGCTCATCACGACAGACCGGTATTTCCAATTCGAACGGGATATCGTGGAAGACGGTTTGCATTTCATTGTGTGCGATCAGGGCGTATACGATGCGCTCATGACCCTTCCCGGAGCAAAAAGAAAGATCGTCCTTCTTTCCTACTTCGGAGAGATGAACGACCGCGAAATCGGCGATGCGCTCGGCACCGGACGCGCCAATGTCCAATACCATCGCTCACGGGCACTCGCAATGATGCGGAAGATGCTCGAACAAGAAAGTGAGGAATACTGATGAGCAGGCGAAAAAACAAACTTGTTCCATTCGAAACCATCGTCCTCGCAACGCAGGGCGACCCACAGGCATTGGAACAGGTTATACGGCATTACAGACCGTACATACTCTCACTCTGCCGCCGGGAATACATTGCGGAAAACGGCAACGTTTCCATCGTATGCGACAACGAACTGAAACTGCGACTGGAAGCGAAGCTGATGGCAAAAATCCTGCTGTTCGATATCAGAGAGAGGACCTATAAAGCGTAACACGTAAATCAAAATCGAAACACGACTCTTAAAACCTAAAGATAGCAGGGGAGACCGCGAACCGGTCTCCCCTTGGTTACGTTCTGCAACCTGATCCCGCTGTGCTATAATACTACCATACGACAATATAATCACGGAGGCAATCCAATGGAGAAAAATACCAAAACGTTCGCTTTGGAAGACGATCCTAAAATTCCTGAAATGCCGAAAAGCGAGGATGAGCAACGTAGGCAAAATGAAGACTATGCCAGAAATCTCGGACTTGATGTGATCGACCCGATAGGGGACTGAATCGCGGAACAGCCGACTGGACATGGTAAGGGCTGATAGCGGATATCCGCTATCAGCCCTTTTGTCTACCTATCTTGCCTGAAGGCGGGCAATCAACGCCTCCTGCAGGACTTTGGAAAAATTGATTCCGCGTTCCTCACATGATGCATTCAGCCACCCAGGAATCGTCAATGTCTTCTTTACCGACTTCTCCCCATATTTCCGCTCGAATGCCTTGAGATCGATGTCAACCATATTGACGATCGCCCCCTCTTCCTCCGCAATGACATCCTCAATGGAGGAAGCCACCGGAAGAACATTGCCTTCCTTCAATTCATTGAAGAGATACTGTCCACACGCCTCCTGGGCCATCGTAAACGCATCTGCAAAATCATTTCCGTAAGTCGCCAAATCATTCAGATCTGGAAAAATAACCGAATAGCGACCGTCCGCTTCTTTATAGAACACCGCCGGATAGATATAGCACATACCGTTTCCTCCTTAATCAAAAACTACTTCAGCCCCGCCTGCCTCAGCACGGAAATCGCGACCCTCAACGGAATGTCGCCGCCATGCCTCGGTATCGTGACCTTCCCTTTCTTCAACGGATGCCGGTACTGGTAGTGCGATCCTTTCACATCACACCGAATCCAGCCATCCGCGACAATCAGCCTTTCAAGCTCCCGAAACCTCATCTTCCGTTTACCCTTTCTCTAATTATAGCACGTGTAATACGTGGTGTAAATACCATACTACTACGGTACGAAACTACTACCGATAACACCGATCTTTTGCAAAGCAGGACGCTTTTTGCGCGTCCTGCCTGCTGGTTTGTGATATATCATTTTCTGTGCATTCCGACTACGGGTTACTGGTATCTCGGTAGCATAGTACCGTAATGCTATTCAGATTTAAGAGTCTTCACGAACTTTGCCACAATACTCTGGCTGGATTCCGCCATGTCATCGAGGAGTTTTGACGCCTCCACCTTGTCGAGCCTGCCGACCTCGATCACCGTGTCGGCCGCCCTAGAATATGCGTCGAGCGCGGATTCGATTGCGAACTTGGCTCTCGCAATAGCTCCGGTCAGCTCCCTGTTCTCGATCGCCTCAGTCACTTGGCGTTTGGCGGCATCGATCTGTTTCCGTGCGACGTCTGCAACGGCTTTCGCCGCCCTCTCCTTTTCCTCAAGTTCGGCACGTTCCTTTGCAAACTTAGCGTTCATCTCCTCTTCGGCTTTTCGTCGGGCCTCGGCAACCTGTCGATCTCTCTGTCCATTCAGTTCGTCGATCTGTTTAAGCAGTTCCGACTGCTTTTCGGCAGCGGCATCGAGTTTCTTCCGCTCCTCTTCAAGGGCAATACCGATTGCCTCTTTCTGCCGCTTCTGGTTGGATTTCTCGGCCTCTGCCGCCCGTTTCTCCAATACCTCGATCTGAGCAGCAACCTTGGCTTTCTCGGCAGTCAATTTCGCCATTTGAGTATCCTTTTGTTTCAGCTCGTCAGCGAACTTGGCTTCCGCCTCGGCTGCGTTCCTGTTTGCAAGCTCTTTAACGGCTGTGACCTTTTCCTTCTCCTGTCTCACCTCCTCCTGGAGCTTACGAAGCGCCATCTCTCCAGCTTTACGTTCCTCTGCAAATCTCGCACGCTCGTCTTCCGGAAGGTCAATCAAAGCCAAAGCCTGCGTGTAGCTCAAATTCGCAAGCGCTTGCGATTTCTCTGCCAGCCCGTTCCGACCGTACTCCTGATAGATCTTCATGAAGTTGTTCGCCGTCCTCTGGCTGTAATCGACCCTTTCCTTAAGCCACGTTCCCCACGTGCCGCGCTTCACCATAGCTTTCGCCTCGGTCAGACGCCGGCCGATCTCGATTGAGTTGAACAGGACGACCTGTTTCGTCTGTTCCGTAATCATCCGGATCTCTGAAACCAGCCTATCCTCCCTCGCAGCATCCTCATCGGAGACATACTGGACTGTCTCCGCACTCTCCGCTTCAGTCATCATCGGAACGACATTTCCTCTTGCGATCACCTGAGCCTCGACCTCTACGTTTTTCTTCGTTCTTTCCATCTTGTTTTCCTCCTATTTTTAAATGATTTAGGCTGAACAGCTTGTCTGTTCTGCTGTGCCTATACCGGGCATGAATGCAACGTAGTGGAGCGAGGGCGCGAATCAAGGGCGAAGTCTTTCTGCCAGTTTTTACGGAGCATGCGGAGGAAAAAGTTGCAGAAAGATGTGCAGGCACCCTTGATGGTCAAGCGCAGGAGCGGCATAGAATGCCAATGCCTCGGATAGGTCCAGTTCCCGATTCCAGAGGGAACTTTCCTTTTTCCAAAAAGGCCGGCGCCGATTGAGCCCGACATAATTTAGGCGATACTAGCGTACTGTGGTATCAAGATGAGGACTTGCATTTTCTTCAAGTGACACGTAAATGTCTGCGAAAAGAAAAATAAGAAAGGAGGAGATGTATAGAATGAACAACATTGAAAGATATGATGATACTATTAAATATGCTATTATGAATATAGTAGATGCGGTAAATAAAATCGAATCAATGAAAACAAATGAATATTTAGCGATGCATCCATATGCCATCACCCATAGCCAGGATGGATATTACCGTACATATCTTCCAGGGGAAAAAGGAAAAAGAAGACAAATTAAAAAGAAAGCGAGGGATGATCTTGAAAAGACAGTAATAGATTATTGGATGAAACATTCAAAACTATCTTTCAAAGAAAGATTTAAGATTTGGACCGAACGGCAAAAACTAAAAGGTGTTAGTGATAACACTTTATACAGATATAAAACTGATTATGCGCGATTTTTGAAAGGGCATGATATCGAAAATAGGGATATAAGAACCATTGACGAAGAATATCTCGAATTATATTTCAACAAGATACTTGAAGAAAATAGCGTGCTGTATCAAACGTTAAAAGAGCTACTTGGCTACTTCAGAGGGACGTTCGATAAATCCATTAGAGACGGGATAATCGAAAACAACCCATGTTCAAAAATTGATTATCCTCTCTTGAAAAGCAAATGCAGACAGCCGATTATCAAAACTGCTGAAGAACGAACGTTCTCTCAAATTGAAAAAAACAGACTGATGAGTTCTTTAAAAGAAAAGCTAAAAAAACATCCTGATGATGTTCGACCATATGCAATCGAACTCGCACTTTATACAGGAATGCGTGTAGGTGAACTTTCGGGATTGATGTGGGAGGACATAGATGAAACCAGACAGTGCATCATCATCCAGCACAGTGAAAAATATAACGCATTGAAAAAAACTTTTTTCGTCTCAACTCCTAAAAGCGGAAAAACACGTGTCTTCCCGCTTACAGCTGAGATCGCCGCGCTTCTAAAAAATGTCAGAGAGGTAGAATCAAAATATGGTTATCTAACTGAATTTGTATTTTCTGGACCCAACGGCAGAATTCATAAAACGAATATTTCGAGCTATATGATCGCCCGCACATCTGGTGACGGATTCACAAACCAAAAAAGCATACACACCGCGAGAAGAACCTTAAATTCCGAATTGATTGCCTCTGGCGCCCCAAGAGCTATGTGCTGTGCACTGATAGGAAACACCGAACTGGTAAATGAAACCTTCTACACATACGATGTTTCCACTAAAAACTATAAGCTGGAAATGGTTTCAAAAATAAATCAGCGGACCATCAATAATAATGACAACACCGATGTTGAAAAACTATCGAGTAATCAAGAGTAATCAAGTTTGTTCGGAAAAATATTTCCTTGAAACCCTTATGAATCAAGGGTTTCAAGGAAATATGCCATTATCGATTGCCGGGTGATGATTCCTATGAAATTCTTCTGGTCATCTATGACTGGAACAAAGTTCTGATCCATCGCTTTTTCCATCAAATCTTCCATATTAGAATCAGCGCTTACCGGCCGGTAATCTGCTCTTCTTGCAATCTTCGTGATTGCAATGTCTTCTGCTCCTTTCAGATTCAGGATGTTCAGCTTCTTAAGTCCCCAGAGCAGGTCTCCTTCGGTGATTGTACCGACGTATTTACCTTCCCGGTTGATCATCGGAATGGATGAGTATTTGTGGTACTCCATGATTTCCATTGCCTGTCTGAGCGTGTGGTAGTCATATACAAATGCCACTTCTGCTTTTGGCTTCAGGAAAAATAATATGTTCATTTTCGTATCCTCTCTTGTATGAATGTTCTGTAACAGGGGAGTTTTCCCCAACACCTGTACTATACCATATTTGAGGATCGAATTGAAGATTTACAGCTGAGTGTTAACAAAAATATCATAAATTGCCTTGATTGCTGCTTCAAAGTCGTGCTCTCTCACACCGATGATAATATTTAACTCGCTGGATCCCTGGTCGATCATTTTTACATTGACATGTGCATGTGCCAGTGCGGAGAAAATTCTTCCGGCTGTACCGCGTGTCTGACGCATTCCACGTCCAACAACAGCGATCAGTGCAAGATCGGATTCCAGTTCGATGTCATCCGGATTCACGGCACGGTGGATGCCCGCAAGCACTTTCTGCTCATGTTCTTCAAATTCATCCTGATGAACGAAGATAGTCATAGTATCAATTCCTGACGGCATATGTTCAAAAGAAATCCCTTCATCTTCAAATACACCAAGAACCTTGCGGCCAAATCCGACTTCTGAGTTCATCATTGCTTTTTCAATTGTAATAGAAGCAAATCCACGCTTTCCTGCAATACCGGTAATTGTATACTTCGGCTTTCTGCAGGTTCCTTCTACGATCAGAGTACCCTTTTCTTCCGGTGCGTTTGTATTACGGATGTTGATCGGGATTCCTTCTTTACGAACCGGGAAGATTGCATCTTCATGCAATACGCTGGCACCCATATAAGAAAGTTCACGCAACTCTTTGTAAGTAATTGCTTCGATTCCTTTTGGATTCTTGATGATACGGGGATCTGCAATGAGGAATCCGGATACGTCTGTCCAGTTCTCATACATATCAGCATGTGTGGCTCTTGCAACGATCGATCCTGTTACATCAGATCCGCCGCGGGAAAATGTCTGGATCGTTCCGTCCGGACGTGCTCCGTAGAATCCAGGAATCACGGCACGCTCTACTTTTGAAAGTCTGTTTGCAAGTACCTGATTAGTTTCTTCTGAAAGGAAGTTCCCATTTTCATCGAACTTGATCACTTCTGCCGCATCGATAAACTCATATCCAAGATAAGCTGCGATTACACGTCCGTTTAAATATTCTCCACGGGAAGCAGCATAATCTCTTCCGATCTTCTTTGCAAAATTATCACGGATGGTGGCAAATTCTTCGTCAAGAGAAAGAGTGATCCCAAGCCCTTCAATGATTTCCTGATATCTCTTCTGAATGTCAGCGAGTAATTCTGTAAATTTCTTCTCTTTTACAGCTGCGCCGTAACAACGATACAGCATATCTGTTACCTTGGTGTCGTCGGAAAAACGCTTTCCCGGAGCAGACGGTACAACGTAACGTCTTGATTCCTCTGAAAGAACGATCTTTCCTGCCTTTTTAATCTGTACTGCATCGGCAAGAGAGCTTCCGCCGAATTTCACTACCTTAATCATCTGTTGGTATTCCTCCATCTCTCAATTCATGTATTCTGATCTGCACATGGCAAACCTGCATTTTCTGTAGAAACACCGGGCAGATGTTTCTACACTTATGTAGTTATTACTTTATTACGCTGACGTGAAAAATGCAAGATTTTCTTTTGGAATCTGTTGAAAATCTTGCATTTTGTCTAATAGAATTTCTTTTTTTGAAAACTTTCTATGCATGAATTACATCTGCAAATGTAGCATCCGTTGCTTTTCTCAAATCCTCCGGTGCAAGTGTCAGTTGTGCACCGATTCTTCCGGCACTTACATAGACTTTCTCAAACTGCTGTGCACTTGCATCAATGACCGTCGGAAAATGCTTTTTCATTCCGATCGAAGTGCATCCACCACGCACATAGCCGGTAAGCGGTGTTAACTCCTTTAAATGAAGCATTTCAATAGATTTTTCACCAACCGCTTTTGCAGCCTTCTTAAAATCAATTTCTGCTTCGATTGGAAGAACGAAAACATAATGTTCGCCACTTTTCCCAGTTGTGACAATCGTCTTGTAAACCTGTTCGTGAGGCAGATTCAGCTTGTCGGCGGTTTCAATTCCGTCTGTGAATTCATCACATTCATAGGTCTGATATTCATAAGAAATTTTCTTTCTGTCTAAAATTCGCATTGCATTTGTTTTGACTTCTTTTTTACCCATGTAAACTTTCCTCCAGTGTTTTTCGGATTTTCTTTCGTGTAATTTCCACCAGCTGCAGTTTCGTCATTCCCATCACATTCCCGGGATTTGGGTCCTTCTTTAATTCCCGCTGCAGATACGCAAGAAGTTCTTTCTTCTCTTCTGCTGATTTCATGTTGATAAAATCAATAATAATGATACCGGAAATATTGCGGAGACGGATCTGGCGGACTGCTTCCCTTGCTGCCTCCCGGTTGATCTCTGGAAAATGAGAATTCTTTTTCAGACATTTTCCGGAATTGACATCGATTACAGTCAGCGCCTCGGTTGGCTGAATCACCAGATAAGCCCCGGATTTCATCCATACCCGTTCTTGTCTGGCTTCTCGGATCGCCCCTTCCAGGTTATAGCATTTTACAAGTGGATAAGACGGATCCGTATACGCACGGAGAAGCGGAAGTTCATCTGGCATTTCCGTTTCCAGATAAGTCTGAACTTCTTTATACAAAGCTCCATCTTCTACCGTTTCCTCTACAATAATTTCCGTCAAATCTTTTTTGTAAATATCCCGGAGTGCCTGTACGCACGGATCCGGTGCACTCTGCAGACAGCTGAAGCAGGTCCGCATCTTGCCATATTCTACGATTCTGTGATAGTTCTCTGCCAGTTTGTCAATTTCGGCACGGATCTGTGTTTCTTCTGCTTCCACACAATTTGTCCGGAAAATCAATCCGAAATCACAGTCTACATAGTCCTGTCCCAGCTTTTGCAGTTCTTCTTTCCGGGCACCGTGGATTTTACCGGACACACCAATGGTACGATTGCCGGAAGTCAGTACTACATACTGCCCGGTAAAATTTAAGTTCCCGGTCACGACAGGCTGCTTGGTTTTCACTGCTTCTTTCTCCACCTGAACCAGAAGCTCATCACCGATCACAAGTGGCTTCTTTCCGATCTTATTAGTAAAAACCGGGGTATATTTTCCATCCAGCGCAAAATAGCATTGCTCACCATTGGCAATTTCAACAAATGCGCCACCGATATTCGGAAGGATTTTCCGTACTCTTCCGACATAAATTTCACCCAGGCGGCAGCTCTTTTTTTCTCCGCTACTGCCAAAGTGAAATTCCGTTACTTTCTCATCCTCTAAAAGTGCAAGCACCCGGCGGTTCATGCATTCCGTAAGGAGTACTTTTCGTTCCATCTATACAATCTCCGTTCCAAGTGCATCCAGTGGAACCAGCACGATTTTTCCATCTGCATCTTCAGATTCCGCAAAAGTTTCCAGTCTGTGGTGGGTAAAGGTCACTTCCTCCGCATCCATACCAAGATAGCGGACAAACGCTTCTGTGACCAGCTCCGGCTTTAAGTTCTGGACACTTCCTGCTGCCACACGCATATAAATCTTTCCGTCCCGGCATTCCAGCTTGTAGATCATCGGACGAATGTCCACTTCTTTTTCACTCTTTTTCGTCTTTTTGATCACACAGATTTCATTCTGCGCATAAAAAGCTTCCAGCTTTTCAGCAAGATCTTCCGGCAGGCTGCCATTTTTTACCGAAGATAAATAGTCGGCACCTGCTACGATTGACATTCCTTTGCTTTTCTTATCATCCGGGATCTGCACAAAGCTGACGATCTCCATGCCGTCTACCATTTGTTCATTCAGCCGTCTGACCGCTTCTTTGCTGGCGATTGACTCGGTCAATTCGATATCAAAATATTCCCCGTCACTGGTAAGCCCTACGCCAAGTGGATTAGCGAAAGACATGATCATATGCGGGCTGTAACCACTGGTAAATGCGATCGGAATCTCGGCACGGCGAATCGCTTTCTGGAAATACCGCATGATATCCAGGTGTCCGATGAACTTCATCACTCCATTTTTCCGAAATTTAATTCTTGCCTTCAAAGCAGACACCTCCTCCGTAACTTGCTGCCCCACAGCCGGAACATTTTGCACGGCAGTTCGGGGTTACATTCCCTTCCATTGCATTCTTCCATTCTCTTATAAGGAAAGATTTTGTCACGCCACAATTGATGAAATCCCATGGGAAGATTTCATCTAATTCACGTTTTCTGAGATTATAGAAATCCATGTCTACACCTGTATTTTCAAAGGCCTGCAGCCATTTATCATAATCAAAATACTCATCCCACGCATCGTAAATACAGCCAAGACGGTAAGCCTCTTCCAGAACCTTTCCGACCTTCCGGTCACCGCGGGCAAAGACGCCTTCCAGAACGGTTACTTCGGCGGTATGCCAGTTGTAGCGCAGACTCTTGCGGTTCAGCTGGTTGCGGAATGCTTCCTGTACAATTCCTGCACGGCGGATATATTCTTCCATCGGCTGCATGGTCGCCCACTGAAGCGGTGAAAATGGTTTCGGTACAAAGAAGGAACTACTTGCCGTGATCTGACATTTTCCATTTCTCTGATCCTTCGGAATTTCATAATACCGGCGTGCTACTTTATCTGCAAGAACAGCAATTCCTTCCATATCTTCCTGGGTTTCGGTCGGAAGTCCAAGCATGAAATAGAGCTTGACCTTCGTCCATCCACCTTCAAAAGCCTGTCCGGCTCCATTTAAAATGTCATCTTCCGTCAGCCCTTTATTGATTACATTACGCATCCTCTGTGTTCCGGCTTCCGGGGCGAAGGTCAGACTGCTCTTACGCACATCCTGCACCTTGCTCATAACATCCAAAGAAAATGCATCGATACGAAGGGACGGCAGGGAAATGTTGACGCCCTGTGTATGGAATTCATCGATTAGGAAGGTGACGATCTCTTCCAGTTCGTTGTAATCACTGGAACTTAAAGAACTTAAGGTGATCTCTTCATGTCCCGTATTTTTCAGCATTGCACGTGCCGTCTCTTTGAGCATATTGATATCACGCGGACGTGTCGGACGGTAAACCATTCCCGCCTGACAGAAACGACATCCACGGATACAGCCACGCTGGATTTCCAGAACGGCTCTGTCCTGTGTAACCTTGATAAACGGGACAACCGGCTTTAACGGATAGGTTGTCTGGCTCATATCTGCCGCAACTACTCGTTTGATTTTTTCCTTTGCATGCGGATTGTTTGGCAGGAAAGATTCGATTGTGCCGTCTTCTTTGTAAGTGACATCATAAAAAGAAGGAACGTAAATTCCCTCAATCTCTGCTGCCATTTCCAGAAATTCTTTTCGACTTTTTCCGGCTCTCTTCCACTTTTTGTATGCTTCCAGAAGTTCATCATAAACCACTTCGCCCTCTCCGATATAGAACATATCGAAAAATTCAGCCAGTGGCTCTGTATTGTAAACACATGGTCCACCACCAATGACAAATGGATCTTCTAAAGTTCTGTCTTCACTGTGAAGTGGAATACCGGATAAATCCAGCACCTGAAGCACGTTGGTGTAACACATCTCAAACTGTAATGTGATGCCAAGAAAGTCAAACTCCTTCACCGGATCCTGAGATTCCAGGGCAAAGAGCGGGATATGTTTTTCACGCATGATCTTGTCCAGATCAATCCATGGAGAGTAGACTCTCTCGCACCAGGTATCCTCCCGGCGGTTGAACATATCGTACAGAATCTGGATTCCCAGATGGGACATACCAACCTCATATACCTCCGGAAAACACATTGCAAACCGAATATCTACCGCTTTTTTGTCCTTCATGACCGAATTGACTTCATGGCCAATGTAGCGGGCAGGTTTCTCTATATTCAGTAAAATATCATCATCTAATGCTAATTTCCTCATTTTTCCTCCGTTTTATCTGTTGTTTTTGTGTGTTTTCGCACAATTACAGGTATTAAAGTGACATCACATTTGAATTTTCTAACGCAAAACACACCTTATTTATCCACTATTTTTACAAAAAATGTGTTAAAAAACATGTCTTTTTTGCTATTTTACGACCGTTTTTCGGTCGTAAGAATTTATGATCCGACTTACGACCGATTGTCATTCTATGATACTTCAAAAGCCTGTAAGTGAAAGGATAAAATAGATATTTTATAAAAATCACTTGTTTAATAATAGCTTGTTTAAGTAAGAAAATCAACTATTTTGGACAGATCAACTACTTCTGATGCAATTTTATTATCGCTTTCCTGAATCTTTGAAAATATTGTCTTTGAATAAGAATTCATAATGCTGCTTAAATCGATGACATCATTCTGATCATCAATATAGACATCCTCAGTTATCGTTGTATTTGCATGCCCCAGCATTTTTGAGATCACTTTCAAATTATTAAACTTGAATAGAGTAAAATGCTCGCATCTATCATTTCTAGCAAGAGAAAATGAAGTGAAATGCTTGCATTCTCTAATGATTATTATGGATTGATTTTTAGGGCAACAAAATCCGTCGAATTATTTTGCGCTTACGAAAAACATTACCATTTTAATATTTAAAAACAAAAAGAGAACAGCCGATAATATATTTGAACTGTTCTCCTACTTCAAAGTCCATGCAACAATGACATTACTGTTTCCCGCTTATTTGTACCCAGTTTCTGCAAAAGTCATTTTCGCTTGTATCTTTATTATATTTTCACCATATGCTTTATGGGATACAGTGATGTAACAAGGAAATATTCCCTTTCTTCCATTTTTTCCCATTGTCCGTTGCGGAAATTGGGTTTTACAAAAAGGTATGGTAAATCCATTTCAAATTCTTACTAACCCAAACGATATACCTTATCAAATAGCGGAAGATTTTCTTCTTTCATATGATGCGTGATTAGGATCAATGTCAGATTTTTGCATGACAAAAGTGCCTGCTCGATTACCATTGCATTTTCTGCATCAAGCGCAGATGTGCCTTCATCAACAAACAAAATCTGTCTGTCATGGGCAAGTGCCCGGGCTACGGCGATCCGCTGCTTTTGTCCTCCGGAAAGATTCTTTCCATTTTCCCCTGCTTTTGTTTCAAGCCCATCCGGAAACTTTTTGATTTCTTCTTTTAAAGCACTCATTGCCAGAATCTCTTCTAATTTTTCTGCGCTGACTCCATCACCCAGAGTAATATTATTACGGATGGACGTGTCAAAAAGGAAAATACTCTGCTCTATATAAGCCATCTGCTCGTAAAAAGAATCTACATCATATGAGGAGAGTTCTTTTCCGTCATATAAAATCTTTCCTTCGTATCCTTTCAGCTGACCAAGCAGCAATTTCAAAAAGGTTGTTTTACCACAGCCGCTCCTTCCAACAATCGCATATTTTCCACCTTTTTGGAATGTGAGGTTTTGTCCTTTCAGTACTTCCTTTTCGCCATAAGAAAAGGACAGATTCTCAACTTTGATTTCCTTTTGTAAGGAAGGAAGTGCTGCTTCTGCCTTCGGTTCTTCGTCAACTGATTGCATTTCGGCTTTGACAAAATACGGGCGTGCTCCAGCCATTTTCAAACGGTAAGAAATAAGTTGTCCAAAAGAATTTCCTACCTGGTTTGTCAGATTGATACTTCCGAAAATAATCTCCGGTGCAATAATACGTAATACACAAAGAACAAATGTCAGCATGTTGATCGCATTGATTCCGAAAATGTTGATTACCATTGCCTTATAGCCTTCTTTTCCTTGTTTTTCAGCGAAGTTGCATCTTTCCTTTTCCAGTTCATCACCGGAAGCATTAATTTTGCTTTCAAACCGCTCGGCAAGGCCAAAAGCCTGTGTCACAGATAATCCGGCAATCTGTTCTTTGATTCTGTCGGTATATTTTTCTGTTGCCGCTGATATTTTTTTTGAATACTCTTCTACCTTATCGCTAAATATCCGGCTTGTATAAAGTGAAATCACGGAAACGACAATTGTCAGCAGCAATATTTCCCATCGGATAAATAAAAGAGAGACTGCTCCGAGAATCAGCTGTAACGTCTCTTCCATACAGCTGTAAAAAATCTGGAATCCCTGGTTTTCCGCTTCGCGAACATCATTTGTGTACCACGATAAATACTCTCCGGTATCCGTAGCGGAAAGCTTTTCGAAGGAAGCACTCATGATCCGATTACTGATATCGTTCCGAAAATCCTGATTCATTTTCGCGATGAGATAGGTTTGATATTTATTTTGAATATAGAACAAAATACTGTTGCCAAAAATCAAAACGGTATTGCACACCACCGTGATCAGGACCATCCGGAAATTTCCTTCCATGACCTGTTTACCTATATACATCTGCAAGAAAGCGTATCCGGTCGACACTCCACTTGTAAGAACTAAAAGCAGAAAAAGAAGGAAGTTTTGCCATTTATATTTGATCAGATATTTTTTCATGCGCTCACCTTCTCTCCAAGATGATATACCTTTGTATATTTTTTCATCTCATTCTTTTCCAGATGATGACTTACCAAAATCAGCGTAATATCCGGTTCTTCCAGCAGAGATTTCTCGATTATTTTAGCATTCTCCTTATCCAGAGCAGAAGTGCCCTCATCCATGATCAGAATCTTACGGTTATGGATAAGTGCCCGGGCTACGGCAATCCGCTGCCGTTGTCCACCTGAAAGTTTTCTTCCGTTTTCTCCGACATCTGTATTCAAACCATTCTCAAAAAGTTTAAGGTCTTCATAAAGAGCACTGTTTCTTAAAGCCTCTTCAATCTGTTCCTCTGTGAAATCCCCTCCCAGAGTTATGTTTTCCCGGACTGTTGTGTGAAAAAGAAATACATTTTGTTCAATGTATGCCATCTGATCACTGAATGTTTTCGGGTCATAAATAGACGCATCCATCTGATCAAATAAAACTGCACCTTTATTTGCCTGTAATTGTCCCAATAATAATCTGAGAAGCGTTGTTTTCCCACTTCCACTTTCTCCGACAAGGGCATATTTTCCACCAATCTTGAAATCCATATTCAAATGTTCAAAGACTACATGCCCCGGATAAGAAAAACCAAGGTTTTTGATTTCGATTTTTTCCTTTACCGGCGGTAATGGTTCCTTTTTCTTATCGTTTTTTTCCTGATAAATGATTTTATCGAAATACGGTTTTGCTCCTTCAAAAGTGATCTTAAGCTCTGAGAGTGGGAGTATTGCATCCTTTACCTGGTACGTCAGGTTGCCACCGCCGAAAAAGATTTCAGCCGGTATGATTCTGAAGGCACACATCCCAAAAAGAACAAGATTATTGATCAACCCTGCCAGTGCGTTTACCGCTTTCATTTTGAGGGATGCTTTACCCTTACATTTTACATAGCGGTATCTTTGATTTTCCAACTGCTCTGAAGCCTGTCCGATCCGGTTTTTGAAATCCTTTTGATGTCCGAAATATTTCAGAACAGTCAACCCCTGCAGCTGTTCTTTTACAATCTGTGTAAAAGATTCCCATTCACCGGATACTTTCTTTGATTCCTCACTCACATCTCCAGGGAAAAAATGAGTATATAAAAATACCATTCCTGTTGTCAAAATGGTGCACAAAAGCAGTTTCCACTGAATCATGGCAAGTGTTACCGTTCCTATAATCAATTTGATGATTGCATCAACACCATTATAGAAATTTAGAAATCCCTGATTTTCCGCCTCTTTCAAATTGTTCGTATACCAGGAAATATATTCTCCGGTATCATTTTCCCCTAATTCCTGTGTCCCTGCTGCCAGAATCCTGCGGTTAAGATCCCTTCTCATATCCTGATTCATGCAGGCAATTACTTTCGTCGTATGCACATCATTTTTCCAAAACAGAAAATGCAGAATCAGATAAATAACGATTATCAGCAAAGAACAGATAACGATTCCCTTAAAATCACCATCCATAACCAGCCTTGCCATCCGCATGGTGATAAGCGTACTTGCAAGCAACAACAAATTCGTGCAAATCAGTTCTAAGATAATGAGCAGATTCTGGAATTTATATTTTTTTAGATATGTTTGCAATTATTCTTTCCTTTAAAAATTATTTAATGTAGTTTGTGTAAAAAAACTTTGGTATTCATTACATTTATACTTTTGTACAGTCTTTAGCTTTCTCTATCTTCAAGGTATTCTGCAAGACTGTAATACAGTTCACCTGCAATTCCACGTATCTGCTCTGCGGCGGTCATGGAATTCAAGATTGCCTCCTGCTCTGCTTCTGCCGCAGCAAGGAAAGCACGGTCGATTATATTTTCCGGAATTGCTGATATTTGCACAAGTTCCTCCTCATAACCGGATGGGATTCTGTTTGCAGTCGTAAATCCGATCATAACCTCTCCGCTGCCATGGCCTGTGTAACCGCCGGTTCGTGCGATACCAACACCGATTCTTTTCAGAATCCGTTTGAGCTGACGACTTGTCACTGGAAGGTCTGTAGCCAGAATACTCATAATAGAACCTTTATCTTCTTCAGATGCAGCCATATCACTCTTTTCCTGCTTCCATTCCAAAATCTTCGGACCAACAGCTTCTCCGTTCAGTACAAAATCTTCCGTTGCACCAAAGTTTGACTGAACCAGAACACCAATGGTGTATTCTTTTTCACCAATCGTGATCACGCGGGATGCAGAACCGATTCCCCCCTTCATGCCATAGCAGGTCGTACCGGCACCGGCACCTACATCACCTTCTTCGAATTCTTCTGATGCTGCCGCAAAAGCCTCACGCACTTCCTTTTCGCCAATCGCCCGTTTCTGGATATGATTGATCTGGCAGTCATTGCACTCGCCAACAACCGGATTGATACTCTGTGGCTCAATTCCGTCCTTACGGCTCTGTTCGATCACGACATCAACCATTGCATCCAAAACCTTTCCGACATTTAAGGTATTGGTAAGAGCAATGGGTGTCTCGAGGGTCCCCAGTTCCTCTACCTGCACCACGCCAGCACTTTTTCCAAATCCATTATGAATGTATGCAGCTGCCGTATAGTGCTTGGCAAATGCATTGTCCGGTCCAGGAACGATCACGGTTACACCGGTATGATTTTCTTCTGTCTTCACCGTACAATGCCCTACCCGTACACCTGGCACGTCCGTAATCGCATTCCTTTCTCCTGTTTTTACTCTTCCGGGTACAATCCCAAAGTCCCGAATCCGTTTTTTCCCCATTTTGGTTTCCTCCTTGGATTATGTTGTATTTTTCAATACATGCTGGTTATAGTATAACACATCTCCGTTATTGAAGGATTTATTTTTTATTTTATGCGTCTGACTTTCGTGATCATCTCGGTTTTTACCGGTCTGTGATAGACAAATCCTGACTGCGGTTCAATGGCTTCTTCTACTTCTACATGTTCCAGTCGTTCAATCTCATCCCAGCCATCGATCACTTTTCCGATTACAGTGAAATTACCATTCAATCTCTCAGAAGCAGCAAGAGTGATATAGTACTGGCTGCCAGAACTGTTCTCTGGATCTCCTGCCATGGCAACAATCCCCCGTTCAAAAACGATTTTGGCATTTTCAGGATTGGTTTTAAATTCCGGTTCGACCATGATATCGATCTGTGGATCAACACCATCAAAAAACAGTGGCTGGAGGACAAATCCCGGTTCCAGACGTTCAATGGCTCTTCCGTCAAATATTTTCTTCTCTGCGAGCTGCATAACACTTCCGCAGGCAATCGGTGCGATTTCCGGCCAGAGTTCAAAGTGTATCACAGCATTCTCATTTACAGTTATTTCGATGATTGGTTTTTGATTCCCGGTATAATTGAATTTACCATCATTTTTCTCTTCCAGCGCTTTGATCATATGATAAGTATATTCATTGTACGGCATAGGGATTCCAAGCTCCTTTCCCATCCGCACAAGCGCACCGGAGAACATATCGATTTCCGTATGACGTCCGGCATCCATATCCTGTAAGGTAGAATATCTGGCTGTCGGAGGAACTACGCTTCCGCGTCCGGATGAACTTCCTGTTTTACTCATATCGATTCCTTTTGCCTTCGCTACCATTTCCAGTTCTCTCTTTAATCCATCACTGATTGCTTTCATGTGGACACTGTCGCGGTAACATCCAACGCTTGTCCCCAGAATTGCCTGCGGCAGATTGTTGCATACATTCAGGCGAAATTTACACCATATCTCCTCCTGAATGTACTCGGTCGACCGGAAATGAATCCCAGTATCTGTAAACAACGCTTCCACCGCTCTCACACGCTCACTGTCAAACGGTGCAGATGGCTCTCCAAAAATAATTTCCAGTGTGGTCAGCGGATCAAAATGATAACCATCATCCTCTTTGTGTGAAGCCACTTTGATCAGTGCCGGTAAGACATGCTCCGTGCCCACTGTTCTTCCGATTATTTCTTCACTGTCGACTCCATTCATCAGGCTCATGACCACTGTATGTTCACCCGTTGTTTTTTGTATACTCTTCAATGTGCCTTCCAGTGAACCGTATTTCAAAGCAACCACCAGCAGATCCACATTATGTGCTTCTTCTGGTGACCACACCTCCGGATGGTAAATCCTGCCATTATTCGCACATCCATTTTTCCTTAGACGATCCGCTCTTTCTCCCTCGGCAATCACGCCAAGCCGGACTTCCGGTTTCTGTGAAAGTCCCCAGATCACATAGGAGCCTACCGCCCCTGCACCTAAAACTGCAACTGATTTTATCTTCATCTTCTATCTCCTTTCGTTTTACGGATACTCATATTCTCATTATACTTTTTTACAGAAAATAGATCTCTTCATTCCGCCATATGTATCATATATTAACTTGCGACTCCAATCTTTACAACAAAGATTTTTTATTATAACAGGAACAAATATCTTCATGTTTTTGCAGAAAAAAAAGAGACTCCACAAGGCAATGTCATTAAGTTAAGATGACCAATCAAGATCTTAGCATCAGAAATGATGCTAGGGTCTTTTTATTTTGTAATAAATGCTTGACATATGATTCGAAATGTGCGGCCGTTTTCGCTATTGAATGATAATGAAGTAGCGAAAGCGGCCCTTGTAATTAAGAACATCTTGATTGCAAGGAGGTAACGCATATGAGCAATTATATTAATCAAGTTTCAGATTCTCTAAAGAATCATATTTCGGAATTAGCTAACAATCCATGTTTATTTCTTCGAAACCCCAATGTCGATTTCTCTCGAAAACGGAAAATTGATTTCAAAACTTTTATTTGAGATGGGGAATAGAAACTTCATTCAGAGAATTAAAATATGCCATAGGATTAACAAGTTTCCATGCACGAAAACCAGATTTTATTAAACAAGGAATATATGCGCGATTACTTTTGTATAACTATTGTGAATTAATAACAACACATGTAATAAAACAAATGAAAAACAATGATAAAACAAAACAGGTGAACTTTACAATCGCCATTTATATTTGTAGAGAAGGACGCATGAAAAAACTCTCGTTTTTTCACACGCCCTTTCTGATATTTTTTGATTCTCTTTTTCTGTCGCAAAATAATAAACCACCTTTTGGTGAGCAGACCAACTTTTTTCGCATATTCAGCTTTTTCCTTGCGCTCTAAAGCGAGTTTTTCTTTCAGATTATCCTCTCGTGTGTCATCAAAAACCACGGATGCTTTATCGAGGAACTCCTTCTTCCAGTTGCGGAGAAGATTCGGCTGAATATTGTTTTCGGTTGCGATTGTATTTAAGTCTTTTTCTCCTTTGAGCAGTTCAATCACTAATTCTGATTTGAATTTGGCTGAGAAATTTCTTCTTGTTCGAGACATAATAAAAATCCTTCTTTCTGTAGTGTTTACAGTATATCAGATTCATTAAGAAATGTCTCTTGAAGTGTCTTAAATTCTACTTTGTCGTACGACCATTTTTTACAATTTCATTTTTGTAACAGAAAAACGGCTGAAAACCCAGTAAAATCAAGGTTTTCAGCCGTTTCCATTTGATGAAGCATCGGGGATTCGAACCCCGGACAACTTGATTAAAAGTCAAGTTCCCTTACCGCCTAAAATGCCCGCAAATACGCCATTTTTGCGAAAGCCCATGACACAAAAATGACACATTCAGATCTTAGCACATTGTGTCTATCCTGTCAAATAAAAAACCGCGTCAATTTTTGACACGGTCTTTTGTACGTATATTATTTGTTTTGTCTATATTTCTTTATCCGTTTTGCGTTTTCAGAAATGTTTTCATTATATGCAGGTCTTACCCTCGGTAAATAGGCATGAACTGTCGTTTCTGCATAACCAGTTATTTCAGAAATTTCTTTTGCATTTTTTCCTCGATCATATAAATTCAAAATAATTTCATGAGTATCATTTGCAACAATTCCATACGTAGATAATACCTTTGCTATTTGTTGCCAATTATACCCAGTAATTTTATGCACACCTGTTATTGATTGTTTTTCTTCGAACGCCGATAAAATTTTTTCATCTTTTAAATTCATATAGTTTCTCCTCTCAAATATTTTAGTTCTCCCCTCTTATTTTATCTTGTTCAACAACTCTTTCCAACAAATTCAGCACATACGACGGCGGCTTTCTTTCTCCACTCTCCCAGTGACACAAGGTCCCTTTCGGGATCCCATACCGTTTGCAGAAAGCTCCTTGTGAAAGTCCGGAGCGTTCTCTTATCTCTTTAATCGTCATAACTTTCTTCCCCGTCTTTCTTCGCCATCCACTCTTTATTTTGTTTTATCCTGTTAAAACTTTTTACTATTTTTTTCTCGAATTTCTTCTTTTCTTCCTCTGTCATTTCACGATCGTTTTCAATTTTGTTTATGACTTCTTTTGTTATTCCTTTGTTTTCCCGGACCACTTGATATGCCCATTGTGCTCCTTCGTAGTTCATGCACTGTAGTGTGTGAATGATTTTCTGTGTGATCACATATCCCGGATTGATCACCGGCATTGAGTTTAATTTTTCTTTTTGCTTTTGGGGCGCTCCGCCGACGAACAATTTTGCTGAGTCTCTCGGGTTTCGTATTGCTTTCGGATAAGTTGGTGGTATGAAATCAGCTTTTCCTGTTATACTGCATATTCCGTTTGGATCCAGCTTTTTCAGATAGTAGTCACGCCATTGGAGGTCTTGCCCGTCTCCTGTTTGTAGCGCGTACAGGCAAAATCTTTCGTATTCGTCCGATATGGAGGCCCTTGTCAGGGTTTCCCTCGTTACCATCACGAAACAAATCATTACCTTTTCTTCCGGAAGATTTACTTTCCTTAAAAGATCTTTGATACACTCTCTGAGAAGTCCTTTTTCGAGAAATTTGTACACTGATTTCGCCAGCTCGTCGTCTACTTCCTCGATATATTCTCCTAACTGCTTCATGTAACTTTCGTTCTTTTCTTTGCATTTCGGGTCATTGTACTCGTTGCATAAATATTGCATATTATCATGAATCGGGTGCGGTGCACATCCACTCGTTCTTGACTCTGATTCAATCGTGCACGGAATCGTAAAACGATCTTGCTCATTCAGTGTTGCCCCAACGAAATTTCCACTCTCGTCGAGCAATACTTTTATGTTCGGTTTAATTCTCGTGTGCGCAATCGGAATGATGTTCTCCACTCCCATTCTTTCGTAAATATCTAGGATCTCTTTCCAGTACATCTTTTCCTCCCCTTTCTTTACAGCTCGATTGAGAACTCGCTGTTCAGCAGCTCTTCAAAATCTGGATCTTTTTCTACGTAAGCTCTCAGAAACTCTTCCGGTTCACATGGAGCCATCTCGAAGTGAAGGTCTTCTCTGATCTCATCGTTCATATAGGTTGCGATGTTCTCCATTTCTTCCGTGTTCAGTTTGTATTCTTCTCCGTATCTTGTCATTGTTGTTTCCGCCTTTCTCTTTTTTGTTTTGTGTTCCTTTGTTAATTATATTGTACTCCATTGGAGTACAAAAGTCAATAGTTTTTTCAAGTTTCCCAATAGTTTTTTATAGAAAAGACGCAGGGGTTGGTATCCCTGCGTCTCCTCATTATTTCTGCTCGTTGCACCACTTCTGCAGCTCCGTTACCATCAAGGTCCTCGTAATAATCTGTCATACCATATTTTACGTCATTAAAATATGCAGTGAAATATTCATTTTCATTTAAATTCTTTGCTTCCGAACTATTCGTTATTACCACTTTTTCTTCTATTTTTACTACCACCTTTCTGATTTGTTTATTTCCTTTCTGTGATTATATATTAGCACATTATACGTATAATGTGCATTTTTTTGCAAATAAAAAAAGCCGTGCCATTTCGACACGACTATTTTTTTATTCGTAAAACACGATATCGGCGCCCGCATCGCCCTCATACTCTTCTGCGGCCTCCTCCGCCTCTTCGTAAGTTTTGACTTTTGCGATCGTTTTCCGCGTTTCTTTGTCGACCACGAAAATTTCCATTGGAGTAAACTTCCAAATATCTCCGCCTCCGATCCACTCGCCGTCTTCGTCATATTCGTTTTCCTGGATCGAAAACTCTTCGACCGTGAAGAGGCTTCCGGATGCGCAAACATCCGTTTTGTATTTTTTCAATTCCTTTTCGGCTTCCTCTTTGGTTCCGAATGAAGCAATTTTTTCCGGATCCACATCGTACATCGTGCATCCTTCCTTGATTTCATTCCTTTCTTTCCAGCTGATTTCTGCTGTTGTTTTTACGATTTCAAATTTTTTCATTTTCTTATCTCCTTTTTTCTCTTTACTATTTTTTAAGTCATTGTCGATCAGTTCATTTATATATTGAGACGATGCATAAAAATCCCAAAAAGGTTGCAGCCAGTTTACAGGAAATCCAGTCCCTCATTATTTTTTCGGTAATTCAATAGGAATGTCAAATTACAATATTAGAAAGAATTTCATTCAATACCTTCGAAAGGGACATATTCTGAGCATGTGCGATTTCCTCTAATTTTTTTACATTTTCTTCTTTCAGATTAAAACTCTTTATTATTGTTTTCGGTTTCTCTGGGGGAGTAGAAAATATCTTTGATACATCGAATTTTGTTTCATCTGTAGTTTTTCTTTCTTTTGAAGAATCTTTTTCAGCCAATGTTAAAACACTCCTTCCATGACTTTTTCCAATTTGCTATATTACTTGGTATATTCTGGATAACGGATCTGGATTGCCTGCCAAAAATATGGTGCATAAGAGCTGCAAAACAGATCTTTTACCGTATAACTTTTACATTCCTTTACCTGATTGATTGAATCCCCATAGTTGTTAATACTTGGGGTATCGCCAGAAAACAAATTGAATGCCATTTTAATTGCTTTTTCATCATCTTCTGAAAGTGCATCATTTTTCAGGCATTCAGGTTTTGGCTGCATGGCATGGAAGTCAAAAAAATTCTCCAGTCTATCCCTTGTATTGGGGCTTAAACATAAGCAATAACATAAAGACTTGACAGTTGCATCCGGATCTGGAACATTTTCTAAAGTTTCATAATACCTTTTCTCGTGATCGGCGCTGGCAAAGAGAAATTTTTCTTTTGAAAAAGTTTTCGATGATTGTGTGACCGACAGTGTTTTTTCGACTTTTTTCTCTGGTTGCTCCGGTTCTTGTATATATGAAACGAAATTTTCAGTAGGGACTTTTTGCTCGATTTCTTGTTGCTGAATGAAAGGTTGCTCTTTTCCTGACATGGAGGATCGCTGAACCGGTTTCTTACTGGACAGGTATCCTTTCATTGCAGATACGGTGAAAAATTCCTTCAGAACAAGATCTTTCTGATCTTCTTCTGACTGTTTAGCCAGATATAGTGCGGCTGCAGGTGTCAGCTTTTCTTCTTTGAATGCCTGCATTCCATCTTTTGATAGATGTTTTGCCGTATACATTAAGTTCTGGATGGTTGACTCGCTCCGTTTCGTGGACAGAGCGATTTCTTTCCGCAGCACTCTTCCCTTCAATGTTTCATCTTTATTTATTTTGGGTAGGAGTTCCTGCAGTCTAACGACCTGCATCATCTGCTCATATCCATTTAAGTCACTTCGAGCGGATGAATTTGTCAGGATCAGAAGCAGCTCTGCAACATCATCATTACATTCTATCACAAGACATGGAAGGTAAGCATATTCCGGAAAGCCACGTTGCACTACGATTTGACTGGCCCGCCATCTGCGGTGTCCGGCCAGAATTTCATACTGTTCTGCATCCTTTTTCCGGACCAGAAGGTTCTGGGCAACCCCACCCAAAATCTGGATAATATCTGCCAGATCTTCCAGTTCTTTTTCGGTATAGAACTGGTTAGTGCTTGGAACCAGCTGGGAATAATGGATTGATTTCATATTCTGCCGGTAAGATCCGGAAAGAGAAGCAAGAATCTTGCTTTTTTTTGCCTGCTCTACAGACAGGCCCATTTTATTCTTAAGAATCGCATTTAAATCTGCCATATTTTTATTTCTCCTATTCCATTAATGCCAGAACTTCTTTTGTAAGATCCTCGTAATCTTTTGTTGATGCATCGGTTCTGCGGTGTTTTGCCAGTGGTTTTCTTGCCTTATTCGCTGAATTCACAGCAGCTCGGTTACTGATAACGGTAGTGAGCAGTGGAAACTGGTATTTCTCTACCAGGTCACGTATTTCTTCTATCTGAGATTTACGGCCAGCATATTTCGAAATAAATACATGGTATGTAAGTTCCGGATTATAGTATTCCTGAATCTGTGCAATGTAATCAGATAGAAAGTTTAGGCCAGTTTTTCCGAAAGCATCCGGTTCATATGGAATCAGAAGTTCATCCGCTGCAACAAGTGCGGCAATTGTTGGCAGCTGCATGGAAGGATGGCAGTCAATAATCGCATAATCATAGCGATCTTCTACTTGGTGCAAAGCTTCTTTGATAATAACTGGAAGTCCATCTGCCTCCTCCATCCGGGGAGAGGCCTTGATAAGATCAAGGTTTGGATAATTCGTTCTGTAAATGCATCTTTCTGTTTTTACACCATGGAAAATATCCAGCAATGTTTTGGAATTTTCGTTGACTCTGTTGTAAACATAGGTTGTATTGGACTGCGGGTCAGCATCAACCATCAGCACTCTTTTTCCCAATGTGGAAAGGTTGTAAGCCAGATTAATGACCGTTGTGGTTTTTCCAACCCCTCCTTTGTAGTTATCGACTGCGATTACTTTCATGTTATCTCCCTTCCGGTTCCTTCTGGAACCAATAAAATAGACAGTCTAGGAAACATAATAATTTTTTTATTAATTTTTTATTAACTTTTCTATTAATATTATATGATAAAATGCGCAATAAATCAAGAGAAAATTTGATTTATCGCGCAAAAAACATAACCCTGGCGGGTGGAAATGTCAAAAGGACACATCCGTTTTCAACAGATCTGTCCTTTTGACATTTGAAAAAGTGTATGTTGTACGTTTACAAAATCACCTCTATGAAGGTTTTGACGGCTTGCTTATATTCTTCCGGAAGGATCAGTACGCTGTCAACCAGTTTTGTATCCGGAGTAAGTGCCTGCGCAAAAGAAAAAATTGCTTTTGCTGCATGTACTGGACACTTAATAGAAATTGTACGACCGTCAGAAGCGGAAGGTTCCTTCGTTGTGTCTTCCGGCTGTTCTTCGGATACAGGAATTTCTTCCGAATTTGTGCTATTCACGCAGGTATCTAAGGCATTATTTTGAAAATTTAAAAAATCCTCAGAGGCAAGTACCTTTATTTTCTCAAGACTTCCATCAATATAAAGCCCATCCATGGAAGTAGCCCTGGATAAGGCTACATAAAGCTGCCCACAAGAAAAAATTTCAGGCCACCTATTCCCTAATTTGAGAGTAACTTTATCCAGACTTTGCCCTTGAGATTTATGGATTGTTATTGCATATCCTGGTCGGACTGGAAGCTGCCGGAAAGTACCAATGATTTCCTTTGTGACTTTGTTTGTGCTAGGATCAACGGCATAACGTTCTACATCCCAGTTGGCATATGGAACGGTTACCAATTCATCGCTTTCGTCAATTTTAACTGTAATCTCATCATTCCCAAGACTGGTTACGATGGCGCTGCTTCCGTTCCGGTATTTATCCGTGTTCTGCAGCATGATAACACGAACATTTTTCTTTAAATGCAGCTGATCTGGTGCCGGTTTATCCTGAGCGGATACATCACCGGCAATTTGTGCCTGATAAGTGCGTGCTTTTCCAGGAAGCTTCGCAATTTTTGCGGCGTTAATTTGGTCAGCAGTTTTGTTCCTTCCACAGAGACATATAGCCTCATCGGAGTCAGAAAAGGGTTTCTTCCTTGAATTTTCAGTAAAATACGGCAGGAAAGATCGATCACCTAGACGAATTCCCTGCAGGGCATGTATCATATCCTTATTGGATTGTCGCATAACCTCTGTTAATTCACATTTGACAAAGTTACATTCCTTCCATCCAGGGGCAAGAAAGGCATAACCAGATTTGACGGGGAATCCGTAGTGTTGTGACATAAGATCACCTTCATCCGGTCTTCCATCGTTCGTATGCACAATTACCGGCGGCAGCTGTCCGAAATCGCCAATGACGATCAGCTGGATAGGATCACGATGTTTGTTTTTGGGATTGGCCAGATAAATACTGCTTTTTCTGATTTTGTTTACTTTCTGTATCGACTTGCATATAAAGTCAAATGCGTCGATCCGGAGCATGGACACTTCATCAATCAAGATCACATCTGACTCATAAATAGGATCTTTTAGCGTAATCTTGGGAGTTGCAGACCAGGTCATACGGATTGGGATGCGAAAGGCACGGTGGCATGTAACACCGTTGATGAGCATGGCAGCTTTTCCTGTTGAAGCTGTAATTAATACAGTTTTTCCGGTAGCTTGGAGTTCATCTACGATAATTTGTGATATATAACTTTTTCCTACACCTCCACCTCCGGAAATAAAAATATTATGTCCATTTTGGGCTTCTAAAAGAGCCTGTTTTTGTCCGTTTGTAAGAGTCTGCATCTGTTCATTTCTTTCTTTCTTATTATGGCTGCTGTTGCAATCTTGCTTCCAGTAATTCGATTTTTGCCTGCAGTTTAGCGTTTTCACGTTCCAGCTGCAGCAATTGCCCGTTCATTTCCCTTTCCTTTGCAGCAACTGCATTTAATGTTTCTAAAGCAGCATCTTTTTGCGCAGCGGAAAGTTTTTGCTCTGCTTCTGATTGCAGCTCACGCTTTTCTGTTGCATGATCTTTCTCAAGTTCTTTAATGGTACGTTCTAAAGCATGTATCTGCTCTTGCGCAGTTTTTTCTGACTCGTAAAGACCGTCGTATTTCTTGCCCTTCTCTTCTGCAGAAGATAACTTTTCAGCCAGGGTAGAGATTGTTTTTTCCTTCTCGGCAGCCAACTGGCTGGAAGATTCGGCCCTTTCCTCAGCAGCAGCCAAATCCTTGAGAGCCTGACCAGCTGCTTGTGCAGAAGCGGTTGCAGTTTTTTCAGCATTTTCTTTTGCAGCCTTTAATTCTGCCATTTGATCCTGTAGATTTTGTATTACTTTGTCTTTACTGTCCATCGTTGCGGAAAATTCCTGCAGCACGGATTCGCGCAGATCATGATTAGTTTGCAGAGTATCCGTGAACATTTGAATCATGTTTGTGGCACACTGCTCAAATTTTTCAATGGAAGCCTTATGCTCCGGCAGGTCCACTTTTCGTTCTTGCATGTAGCATGCATTTATCAGCAGCTGCATGGTTTCCTGCTGATTATTTCCGGTTGCCTCTGCGATTTCCCGGAATTTTTCTTTCACATTTCCATCAATCCGGAAGAAAACGGGTTTTAATTCTTTTTCTGCCATAAAATCCACCTCAATTTTCGAATATAGCATGTCACATGGCTAATGTCAATTGCGATGTAATACACTATAACGTATTACATATGTATTACACTCTTGACGGGCAGCCCGGGACTAAAATTATGATTCCCGGCGTGCTATTTATTAATAGTATTTTAAAATTTCATCGTTTGTCGGAACCACTTCAATCAGATCGCCTGGCTGCACTTTGAGCATGATACAAATCTTGTTTAAGGTCGCAAGAGAAATATTTTTTCCCTCTCGAATACTCTGAACTGTCTGGTCAGACAAAAGGTGTTCTTTGTGTATCCGAGTTGAACTATATCCTTTTTTCTTTAATTCTTCCAAGATGTTTATCTTATAATGAATCAATATAAAAACTCCTCTCTTCTGCTGTGCTTTTTCTTTAATTATAATCTGATAATAGATTAATGTCAACATCTTTTTTGTTGAGGAAAATGCTATATTATAAACAAAAATGTACAATACAGAAGATAAAAAGTAATCTGAAAATAGATTATTTTTATTGACGAAGAACAGATGTGGTGATATAATGAAAACAAAGAAAGGGTTTTAGAATAAAGTGGAGGTGAAGCAAATGGAAAAGTTGGATAAGAAAACATATAGAGGTATAGTTAAATTTACTCTTGAGTCTATGTTAAATTTGTCCAAAACAGATAAAAACTACAATCTGGCAGCAGATACAATTTATTATTATGAAAATACAATTGTCCCTGAAGGGCAAATAACACAAGATGAATTTTTAGAATTGTGTAAAGAGGTTGCGATAAAGTAATTGGAAAGGATGTGGCAAAATGATAAAACTTTTCAATATATTGATAGTGTAATATTAGACCAAGCATTGAAAACGGAAAGCATATTGTATACAACTAATGTAAAACAGCTTTATATTTCATATGGGCTTAAAAATAAAACGCAATCTTATGGCGGAAGTACCATCATAATTTTTGCCCTAGAAGATAAGCCATGTATGGTGCCTGTATATATACAAAATGGAACTTTGATTGCGCATCTATATATACATAATAATCCCAACAAACATACAGTCGATTTCTATTGCTATTTATGCAACGAATCAATTATTGTGAACTTGTATTGTCTTAAATAGTAAGAAAGTCTTTAATAATTTATTGATATATAGAACTTCTGGAGCCGATATAAAGTCGGTAACTATTTCTATAAATAAAGAAGGATGTAACGACATATCATATGCTCCATTCGCGTTATTCGGAGGTTCAACATTTTCAACAGGTACTATTGGGAAAATAGATAATACATTAAAAACAGGTAATGTCACAATAAAGTGTAACGATAATGGTTCTATACAAAATGTAAAGTTTTCAAATTTTCCACAGTATGTAAATGCTGTTATCATTATCTATTATGAAAACATAAAAAATGCAATCGTGAAAGAAGAATAAAAATTATAATTATCACGATACTTTAAAAGACTGTGCAGAATTAACTGTTGGAAAATGGTTCGCAGAAAATAATCTTCAGATTGTAGGAACTAAACTTGTTGATAATTATATGTATGTAAAAGGGATCGACAATGGATTTCCACATGCAAGTGCTTATGTAAAAATTGACATGAAAAAGAATAAGATTGTTGATTATTATAACGCACATAACTGCCCTGTTGAAGTAAAGGATGGAATATATGAATAAGGTAATTTTATTAGTATTTTGTCACTTGGTTGGTGATTATGTTTTACAAAATGATTTTATTGCAAAGACCAAAGGAAGTAATTGGTATCATTTGTTCGTACATTGTGCGTTGTATTGTTTACCATTTTATCTTGCCTTTGGATTAACTTGGCAGCTTGGAGTTGTTTTTGTGACACACTGTATTATTGATCCGCTAAAGGCGAGATATCAAAAAATATCATATGTAACTGACCAAGTTTTGCATTATTTTGTATCACTCGTTTACTTTTTATAGGAGAATAAATGCGGATTTAACTGATGATAGCTCAAGGTGAAGATAATTAAAAGGAGACAAATAATATGCAAAAAAAATTTATAACAATTGCAAGAGAAAATAAAAATGCAGACTTTTATTTAGTATGTCATACAGCCTGTAATGAACTAGGAAACTTTCAATGGTTCTTAAAAGATGCCCCCAACTCTGAACATGAAGTAAATCTTGAAAACCAAGTTTATGAATCATTTTCAACTGACTCAAATTGGATTAAAGAAAATGCAGAAAATAAGTGGCTAGGTTGTCATTGTCTATTAAAAGATGATGAATATACAGAAATGATTTGTCATCTATCAAGCGATATTTTAACCATGCTTCGCAATAATATTTTTGATATGATTAGTACATTTAATTCTCAAGGGAATTTTGACCATAATTACATTTTAGAAAATTAAAGGAACATATAGTATGAAAGAGGGATAACATTATGAGAGGAATGTTGACAGATAAAATTCAAGAAAAGGCTGTATTATTTTTAAATAGGGAGATTACGCAAAAAGAACTTAGGTTATATCCATATATAGATTATAGTATAAAAAATGGTTGTTATGGATGGAGTTATGATAAAATGGACGAAGAAGAAATCAAAATATTGAACAAGTTATATGATGAAAAACATATTGTCTATTATCCAGACAAAATAATAGTTACTCGTAAGTTTTATAATTATATTCAAGATATACTGACAACTGGATATGTAGAAGAGTTTATTAGAAATGAGTAATTATTAAAAAACTAGGCCGCAGTTCCGAGCGCAGCGCAGTTGCGTGCGCATCTTACCGGAGCGGGGAAAATTGGAATCAGATCAATGCGCGGACCTGGCAGCCACGGAAAAATCCATCTTAAATCTTCCGGAAGGGAACTTATAATTTCTTGGTGCTATTTTCATTAAAGTAATTTCACGTAAAGCATGATTAATGATAGACAGAAAAATATATAATATGTAAGGTCGTAAAGAGAGTGGAAAAAGTGATGATTTTTCTGCTCTTTTTTTGTGCAAAAATGATAAGTTAGAAAAGTTCTGTTTGTCATATTGGTTGTGTACCATTCCCAGCACCGCTGCGCGTTGGTCTGCCCATCTCCCAGACCAATTGCCGGAAAGCAGCTCTTTTTTGATAAAAAGAGCTGCAAAAAGCACCGGCAGAAAAATGAAAAATAGAAGTCCCCCCTAAATCCCCGGAAGGGGGACTTTTTTCGAATGTCTGTAGAAAATGTCTTTCTCCTCCCAGCTATATTTTTCTTCCGGGTTCCCGATCAGGGGTTTTTAGCGTGCATTATACACCATGCCTGCAAACCACCGAAGATCGAGAAACCGGAAGAAAAATATAACTGAAAGGAGAAAGAAATTTTTATTTAGTATTGTTATTATTTGTTCACGCAAAAAGGCAGCCTTAAAGGCTGCCTTTTCTTTTATAACATCAGGTGCGCTCCTGCCTCTTCCGCGTAGTCTTCGGCGATCTTTTCCGCCTCTTCGTAGTTCTCCGCGGTGCAGATCAGCTCCAGCGTCTCGTTGTCTACGACCTCGATCTCCATTTTTGAAAAGCTCCAAATATCTCCGCCGTTGATCCATTCGTCCTCGTTGTACTCGTTTTCCTGGATCATGTACTCCGTCACAGAGAATAAACCGCCAGACTGGCTGATCTCGGTTTTATATTTCGCGAGCTCTTCCTCTGCTTTTTCCAAGCTCTCAAATTCTCCGAGCCTCTCCGGCTCCACGTCGTACATCGTGCATCCCTCTTTTATTTCTTTTCTTTCCTTCCATGCGAACTCCGCGCTACATTTCTTTAATTCATATTTTTTCATTCTTATTTCCTCCCGTTTTCTTTATTGTTCCTTTGTTGTTTTTATTATACGCCAATATTGGCGTATTGTCAACACTTTATTTTACTATATTTTTTCTCTTTTTATATTGACTTTGCGCCAATATTGGCGTATAATGTAATCAAAGTTAAGGAACGAAACAAACACAGGGAGGAAACACTGAAAAATCTTTCTGCAAATGGAACGGCTCTGAATTTCAGGCTTGCGACATTTTAGGCAGATAGCGCAAATAAGGAGGAACAGAATATGGCAACAATTAAAGAAATCAGAACGCTTTGCGGAATGACGCAAAACGATTTTTCAAAAAAAGTCGGTGTTAATATCAGACTCTTACAGAAGTATGAGTCTGGAGAGTGTTCTACACAAAACATGTCGGCAAAAGTCGTCCAGGCTTTCACGTCTGCTTTTGGCTGCTCGCTTGAGGAGCTGCTCGATCTCGATACCTCTGTCTTTAGTGGCGAGGTTACCGCGTCTTTAAAAAATGGCGACCTTTCTCTCCCGGATGTCTTTTTCATGGCAAAATATCAGCGTGTTAAAAAGTGCAGCAAGATAGGCGCATTTGATGACACTTTTCGTGCTTGTTACAATCGCATCCCTCCCGCTTTGGCTGGAAAATTGTCTGCTCAAGATCTGGCCGATCTGGTTGACGCCTTTTATAATTGCTATAATGACGGACGCTAAAGGAGGGAAAGCAATGTCAACGCCTATGAGAGTTTGTGCTTTATGTGGAAAAGAGTATGAGGGAATCGGAGACACGCGGTACTGCCCGGAATGTACCGCAGAACAGCGCAAAAATGTGATGCGAATAAGAATTTGTAAAGATTGCGGCCGTGAATTTATCGGCGCCCCAAAAGCGGGGCGCTGTGCGGATTGTGCTCGTATAGCAAGAAACGAAACCGCGAAGCGGTACAAGCATAATAAAAACAGAAAGTCCGTTGGAAGCGAAGGCATCTGCGAAATTTGCGGAGCTACATTCATAAGAAACGCCCCTATACAAAAATACTGTTCGCCAGAATGCGCTCGAATTGGATTGCTGGAGTATCAGCGGAATCGAAAAAAAGGAGATCGTAAAGAACCCGATAATGAAATTCAAAAAAATGTAAGAAGCCAACGAAGGAAAGTTTGTGTTTACTGTGGAAAGCAATTCTGGGTAAAAACCGCAGCTCAGACGTGCTCTGCTTATTGTAAAAAGAAACATCAAATGCTGAGAAAATGTCAAAATGAGCTAAATGCAAAGCAAAAAAAATTAAATAAACTGCAAGCTGAAAGAGACGATTATAGAAAGCAAGTTGTTGCAGACTTTCAGAAAACATGATATTGCAAATTCTAGGTGCATTCTTAAAAAGGTTATCAGATATTCGAAAAAATACCTGATAACCTTTTTGTTTTTTATTCTGTCATGAACTCCACGAGTTCCGGATCTCCTGTCACCCAGTAGCCCTCGTGTGTCTGGAAAAAGGTGTCTTTTCCGTCTGCTTTCCGCAGCACTCGCTTAACTTCGAAGTTCGTCACGCCGCAGATCACATTGTCCGCCATGGACGGCTCTCTCCGGAGTCTAAGGTGCCCGTCGTAGATTCTACGGATGCGTCCCTCTACTTCCTCGATAGGTCCCTCTACTTCCTCGATAGACAACTTCTTCTTCGCTCGAGAATGGCTTCTTTCTGGCATTTTTGCTGAAATATTCGATTGCTGTATAGTCTCCGAAGCAAATTCGCTGCAGCGCGTCTATCATGGCCTGATCCGACTGCCGCACCACTTCCTGCAGATCGCACAGCAGGAAATTGCGCTGTTTCCAGCCCTGGTCCTGGAACGCATAGCCCGATCCCACATCAAATCCATAAATATAAAGAAGATTAGAACAAAGCCCGTGTCAATCATTGACACGGGCTTTGCAAATAATTTTATTTAAGGATATGAATAGGATACCATAGATAGTTATGATTTTCAAGAAAAAATTTTTATAAAATTTGAAATCATGACATTGTAATTCGGAGCTTTGAGAATGCTTGCCAGAGCCAGAACTTTCCAAATGAAAAGTCCTGGCAAACCACTGGCAGAATAAGGAAAGAATAGAATCCCCCCTAAATCCCCCAAGGGGGATTTTTTTCGTAGCATGAACACGGTGATTCTCTCCTATCTTCTATGCTCTGGCTTTTGCACACTGATCGTTGTTTGCAGTTGTGCATCATAGCAAATCAGCACTCAGATGCAAGGGTCAAGATGAACGGGCTACGCGCCGCCCTTGCATCTGAGTGCTGCCTTGCTATTTAAGATGCACGCAAACCCCGATGAACAGTGTACAGAAGCCAGAGCATAGCAGAAAGGAGAGATGAATAAGCGTCTATGCTCCGAAAAATAAAAACGCACCCCCTACAGAAGCAGTACCAGAAGTCATCTGGGGATTGTAAAAAATATTTTATTTAAGGAGAAAAAACAATGAAATTTGAAAATGCAAGTATTAAAAATTTGGAAAGTGTTGAGGAATACGTAGAGAAATTAATGCTGTCAGGAAAAATCTTTCAAAGAGAATATGTAGAAGAACACATTTTTATTGGATTACAGCGAAGCGGACAGGAAGAGATTGAACGGCAGAACACAGAGTTTGGGGGAATAGAAAAATATTTATATATCAGAATGAACACAGAAGATGGTGCATTTATTACAGCAAAAGTGAACCGAAGCTATTTTGAAAAGGCAGAAGTATCTGCACAGGAAGCATGGGGGCTGGCGGAAAAAAATACAAATAAAGAAAGCTTTGTGATGGGACTGGCTGAATATATGGCAAGAAGATTTGGAAAATGTATGGAAACTATGCTTTTTCTGGATCAGACTCCATTCTATGTGGTAACGAATAAAAGTGGACATAAAGGAGCGTCAGCGATTTTAAATAAAAAAATGTTATCAGAATTCGGAAAAAAATATAATATTAATAAAGTAGTTGTAATTCCATCATCAATTCACGAAATGTTTATTCTTTCGGCTGATATTTTAGAATCGGTAGGAATGAAAGAATTAACGAAAATGGTACAATATGTAAATAAAAATGAAGTATCGGATAAAGAACAGCTTTCAGATCGTGCATATATTTTAGATATTTAAGAGTAATGTTTCTTCCATATCTATAAGCATGGTGGAAACACCGTAATCCATATGCCGGATCTTACCGGCATATGGAAATATAAATTGTACGTGTCGAAAGAAAGACATCAAACGATGAAGTAATACTGAATATGAACATAGGAGAAATAGGGCGCCTGCTGTAAGCTGGATCTATCCCGATTGGAGGGGAAAATGTCAAATTTAACACGTTTATTTACTATCGGGCAAATTGTTCGATGCAGGATGGATAAAAAGTTTTACAAAGGAATAGTTAAGGAGACATATCCAGATCATATTGTCGTGGATATTCCTGAAATTTCGGAACATTGCTGGTTCGAAAACGACTTCAATATGGATTGTGTGTATCCGGAATGTAATTTTCAAGAATAATAATGTCGTAGGATATGTCCCAATCCCAAAGTGCTTCCCAGTGCTCAAGCACATCACTTGCAAGACTTCCCAAACCAATATGAGAGTCTTTATATTCCGGATCGATTTCTTTAAGTTTTTCTATTACCATTTCAGCATCTGCTTTTGCTTGCTCGGTGAACCTCACATGACTAAAGTCACGTGAGGTTCACGGTATCTTATCTATCCAATCTCTTTTGCTGCTGCATCAGACGGTTGGCTCGACTTATAAGAAAAAGGAATTTTCACGTGTCAATGATTGACACGGGAATTTTGAAATGAAAGCCCCCCTAAATCCCCCAGAGGGGGGACTTTTTCCGAATGTCCGTAGAAAATGTCTTTCTCCTCCCTGCTATATTTTTTTCTCCCGGCTCCTCGATCAGGGGTTTTTAAGCGTGCATTATACACCATCCGCGGAAAGATGATAGGGTCAAGATGAACGGCTGCGCCGCCCTATCATCTTTCCGCGGATGGTGTATTTATCATGCCCGCAAACCCCCGAAGATCGAGAACCCGGAAGAAAAAAATATAGCAGAAAGGAGAAAGAAAATGCACACTTCTACATTCGAAAAATCAAGAGCATCCCCCATCAGAAACAAGCCCCAGAAGGTTTTTTAGAGAATTGATTCCCGTGATCTTTATTTGTACAGAAAGGAAAAGAAGAAATGACAAAAGAAGAAAGAAAAAAACGAGTACAAGAAGCTTGGAAAAAATTAAAAACAACCAGCAGAGATTCAAAGGAATTTAAAGAAGTGCTTACGACTTGGAATAAACTTGATACGGAATACTTGAAACTATATAATGAAGAGTATTAGGGAAAGCTTCAGGGATGAGCTGAAAGAGTTTACTTAAGGAGGTATATAAAATGGAAAATATTTTTTTCTCAAAAACTATTGCAGATAACTATAATAACCAATTTTTGACAATAGGGGATTTTGTTAAAATTTGCGATGTAATAAAAGTTGGAGTTTTTGAAGTGATGATTGAAAATCATCCGAAAAATCGGGAAGTAAAATACAATGTCTATAAAAACATGAGTGAATACATTTCAACAGTGCCAGAATGTTTCCCGAAAGAGGAAACTGATCCGTCAATTGCGGAAGGAAAATTTGATGTGTCTTTTGCAGAATACAAATATCACTTTGAAGTGGTTGGACAAAGTGTAGTTGTACATTGTATGAAAACTTTCGAAGAGTGATACATTGTAATCTCAAGTGAATTACTCAGCAAAAATTCGTTGAGTAATTCACTTGAGAAATAAATGAAAAACCATGTTTTTATGATCAAAAAACGTGGATTTTTGTATACTTCAAAAAAGCATAAATGTAAAGAAAAAAAGAGCAAGCGGTATACCGCCTGCTCTTTTTTGGATACGATTAATACTCTTTTGCACTCCAGTTCACTCTCAAAACTGCATACGGTGGAAGTGATTCTCCCGCTGCCTGGTAGTTATAGAAAACTCCTCCCGCAGTTTCGGAATATACGCCTCCAGTTTCTGCCAATTCATCCCACACCGATACAGGCACCACACAAACTTCGGAATCGAAATATGTATATCGTGCAACGCCAAATGCAACACAAGGCATAACATCGCCAGCCATTGAATCCGCTTTCGTCTTGAGCTTTTCCACTAAAGTCCGGCTCGCCAACACCTGTGGGCTCTCCCGACGTTCTCCGTTGGAAAGGCACCGGCTGATTACTGCCAGAAGAAGTTCTGGTTTCCCCTCTTCCTCCGGGCAAGCATGGATGTATCCTGTGTCATCTGAAACGACATCGTACCCCTTTTCCTCTAAGGCTGCGATAACCAGCGCACGGAATAAATCGATCGTTGTTTTCTTTTTCATTTTAAATTCCTCCTTTAGTGATAAATTTTCTTTTTACCTCTTTGGTGGTAAAAAAAATTTTTATTTCTTTTCTTCTATAGAATACCACATTCGCCGTCACTTGTCAACAAAATGAGAAGTTTAATTTTTTTTTATTTCCACAGACATCCGCATCTTGTATTTCACAATATCCTTATGTTATAATTCAGAAGCTACCGCCCCTAAACTGGTGCAGGAAGGGGGTCGTTACTATGAACATGATCTCTTCATTTTTGCTTTCTGTTCTGGCAAGTGTAGTCGCCTACTACATCTGCAAATGGCTGGACAGAAAATAGCAGCTGGTAGCCAGCCTGAGGACTAATCCACCTCGCCCAAACGGACAGAAAACCCCGGAGTTCGCACCTCCGGGGTTTTCGTTGCATTACTATGAATTTATCTCTTCATTTTGCCTACTGGCATTATAGCATATGCAATTTTTTTTTGCAATATACGAAAAGCAATCCGATCGTGAAAAATAAAATGTCTAAATAGGGTGTACGTTTTTATACATTGTCAAATGGACAATAAAATGTTAAAATAAAGTCAGAGATTCAATTATTGAACAAAATGTAGACCATATCTAAGAAGTTATTTGTACAAAGAGGAAAAAATGAGTAAAGGTAAGAATATTGCTTATGTAAGAGTATCAACGGTTGAACAAAATGAAGCCAGGCAACGAGAGGCACTGGGAAAATATAATATTGATAAGTGGTTTATTGAGAAGGCATCCGGTAAAACGATGAAAAGACCTAAACTTCAGGAAATGCTGGGGTTCATTCGTGAAGATGATGTCGTATATGTGGAAGAATTTTCCAGACTCGGCCGGACTGCATATGATCTCTTAAGTATCGTGAAAAGAATCGAGAATACTGGAGCAAAGTTCGTAAGTCTCAAAGAAAACTTTGATACATCGACACCGACAGGACGTTTGCAGCTCACCATGATGGCAGCCATTGCAGAGTTTGAGCGAGAAATGATTCTGGAACGGCAGCGGGAAGGAATAGCCATTGCCAAAAAAGAAGGACGCTACAAAGGAAGAAACAAAATCGTTGTTCCTGGAATCGAAGAATACTATAATCGTTATATGACCCGACAGGCAACGAAAACGCAGATTGCAAAAGAATTGAAAATAAGTAGATGTACGCTTGACCGCTTGTTCCGAGAATATAAAATAAGTCAATGAAGAAATGGAGGCGCAATTTATGTATGAAAAAAATATTAATATTATTATGGGAAACCAAATCGCCACTTCATATGTTCGGAAAAGGGATTGTTATAATCAATTGAAAGGTTTCATGCAGCATGAATATCCTGGAAAGATTTGTGCTTTATATGGCCTACGAAGAACCGGAAAAACAGTAATGATGTATCAGTATATATCAGAACTATCGGATAAAGACAAAGAAAAAACAGTATATATTCTTTGCCTACGGGAATGTGATATGCTTGAATTGCGGCAGGCAATGGAAGATTTATACGATAAAGGCGTTCGCAACTTTTTCCTAGATGAAATAACGGAAGTTACAGACTTTCAAAAATATGGAAATACTTTTTCAGATTATTTTGCAGCAAAAGGAGCTAAAATCGTTATCGCTGGAACGGACTCATTGGGAATTATGCTTGCGCAATCCGATATTTTATATGATAGGATTCAAATGATACATACATCCTATATTCCTTTTGCGGAGTTTTCAAAACTTATCGAAAATGATTCCGTAGATGAATATATTGAATACGGAGGAACATTAACAAAAAGTCCATATAAAACATTGCAGGCCAGCGAAGAATATCAAAATACCGCTATTGTTGGAAATATTTTACATTCATTGGAGAAAAGCGAAGATGCAAGAAGGTATGGAGCTGCAATAACTGAGTTGTACGAACAGAATGAATTGAAATCTGTTTTGAATAAAATGATTAATAAGTTCAGCTATTACACTACGGTCAAAGCAGTTAACAAGTGTTTTAAAAGTGCCCCGCTGTATTCTACGATCCATAATATTCAAGAACCATCTTATGTGTCACTAATTAACACGGAAGAAGCCAATCAGGCAACCAAGAATGCTTTGGGAATTAAGGATTTGGATGAAATGCAAACGTCTTTAAGTAAGCGACATCTGGATGAACTAAAGAATTACTTGTTGGAACTCGAACTATTTCTCGAAATTCCATCATATATTTCATTGAATAGTGGGGAACGTTCTGAAGATTTAGAAATTTTTATGCAACCAGGTATGATATATGCCCATTCAACTGCTTTGATCAAAAATTTGGCGGATGATTCTATGTGGAAGGATACTTGTGGTATAGCTGACAGAAATTTATTTATTTTAAGAGCAGATCATTTCGTAAAAGGAATTTTACTTGAAAATATAATTCTTGCGGAAACATATAAAACATTCCAAAAGATTGATCTGGATCGTTATTACGTATCACAATTAAGCATCACCTTGAGAAACAACAACCAGCATGTTGAAGCTGATATGATACTGGTTGATAAGCAAAAAGGAGAAAGCTATCTGTTTGAAGTAAAATACTCTAATCAGATCGTAATAGATCAAACAAAGCATTTAAGAAACACTGATTTTTTGGAATATATAGATGAAAATTTTGGAAAGGTGAAAAGCCGTTTGGTACTTTATACGGGAGCTTCTTCAAAACAAAATGATGTACTTTATTTGAATGCAGCAACGTATTTAAAACGACTTTCGATAGTTTCCAATACTCCACGGCCAGAGATAAAACAATTACTTAATGAAAACTGCAATACTTCCAAACCAAATCTCAAGACTACATCAAGAAAGAAACCACGTAAACTATAATGAATAGAGAGCTATCATAATCACATTAACTTTAAAATCCGTGTCAATTATTGACACGGATTTTTTTCATAGACGAGGAGTTGATTTTTTAATATTTTTCTTTTTAGGTTGATCGGGAGACATATATATTTTTTTTGATTTAAGGATAGATCTTGATTGATGGACTATTAATTTGTTTAATTCAGTTACTCTCCATTTTGGTAAACCGTTTGATGAATCAGAAAATTCAAAGTCCTGTAAATTTCTTAGATCTGATCTTATATCTGGAGTCATTACCATGGCTGCAGTTTCTGAAAAGTCTGTACCGATTCGTGGAAGTTTTTCGCTCAAATAGGAATCGAAATCACGAAAATCATCTTCCATTGCGTATGGTAATAAACTTTGATTGTGATCGAATACAGGTGCCATTTTTATCGGTTGAAGAGTATCAGTTTGAAATAATATTCCATAATTTCCTTTGTGACGGTCAGTGTTGACTATAAGGGCATCTAAAACTAGCATTCTACGAAAAGCGTTTTCGCTACCAATAGAAGAAAAGTATTGCAGGGTTTGGGCAATACCGGCTTCTACTCCGATGCATTTATAAATTGGAGCGAAACCATATTGCTCATTTGTAAAAAGCGGACATTTAGAGGCTTTTTTTTCATGGTAATTTACAACATCGTATGGAACGGAGTCTGGACAAAATACAGCGGCTAGTTGTGAAGCATACATCTCACTGTATGGCTCAAGCCCAGCATTCGCACCACCTTCAGACCCTCTTTTCATGAGGAAAATTTGATTATCCAAACGAGTCCAACACTTTGCAAAAGTTCCATCAGTAGAAAATTCAGGGGAAGCTGTTGAAAAATGTTCACCATATAAACCACCTTCAAAGGCTATCCGAGCAACAACGTCATCGAAAGGATTTTGGAATAACGAAACATTATTCCAGGAAAGATGACTCTTTGCTGGACGAACCCAAAACGTATCATTTAAAGTTGCAGCATGTGTAACTTGAAGAAAGCCTTCTAAATCATAACAGTTGCAACGCTTAAGCAATTTTTCAATGTGCTGGCGATTGCTAGGTGCTCTACGATTTTCGATCCAGTCTTTAAATGTTTTGAAACCAATTGGTAATTGTGAAAATATATGATGAATTTCAAAATATAAGTCATTAAATTCATCTCTTGTACAGCTTACAGTTGCAACAATATTATCTTTATTCATTAATTCATATTCGTTTGTATTAAAATATGATACTGACATTTTTAAATCACCTCCGTAGTAATGGAACTATATTAATTTTATCATTTTCCTCAAAATAAAACAACAACTGTAAATGTGGAAGAAAGCTATTTATTATTTTTTTTCTGTGAAGCTTTATGCAGCTGTTCTATTTTACGCTGTAATATTTTCATGCTGTCAATATCTGATTGTGCAGCAAGTGTTCGAAGATCTTCTAAGGTCCACTCTTCTGTTCCTGCTGCATCGAGAAAAAGCGCAGCCTGTTCTTCAGAATGGGATGGATCATAAATGTATTCCTTTGCAAGTCTCTCACGTTCAGCCTGTTCTTGAATGTCTAGTTCTTCTTTGCGTTTTATTTTAGAGTCATGAAAAAAAGATGACCAGATTATTCGACGTTTAACGGGAATGTGTTCAAGCTGCTTCTCTTCTTCCTGGGCAATTTCATTTTCTTTAGCTTGATATACTTCCAACTGCTTTTCAAGTTCATCAATTCTATTATTCAGAATAGCAATTTGTTTTTCATAAGAAGCTGCAGTTCCCTGAGATTTCTGCAGCGATTCAGTCGCATCAACGAGTTGTTGCTGAATGGAAATTTTTTCTTTCTCTGAATCCTGCAGCTGATGAAAAATATCTTCCTTCTCAATGGAAATTTTTTCATGCTCCTTCTGCATAGCATTTATTCTTTCTTGCAGGTCACCTTTAGATTTATGTAGATCATCTTTCTCTTGCTGGACGGCAAATTGCTGCTGCAACAAAGCGGACATTTCGTTGTAAGCGTCTAGTTGGTTATGAATCAATGGAACGTATTGCTCCATTGATTTTTGAATCTGTTCAATATCTGCACTGCTTTTTTTTTCAATATAATATTTCTTCCGAATAGACTGAAAAATTTCTACAGAAGAATTTTTTACGGAATCTTCCAACATGGCTACGAGATCTTCCGGATCTTGATCGAAAAGACTGATCATGCGTAATTGCCATGATGTAGTATCCTCATTTATATAAGGAAGCATTTTTTCAATCCAATCTTTGGGAAATCCCAAATTCAGTAATAAACTTATTTTTCCACGCGCATTTTTTTCCTGTTGAGAATCTAAAATTTCATTACGTTTTTCTTCAGAATATTTTTGGAAAGCCATTTTCACTACTCCTCTTTATCTCTTTTGGATCTTTTTTAATTTTGATAAACGTCTGGATGCCTGTTGCAAATTTTTGATTTCTTTCTGTAGTTGTTTTTCTTTTTTACTATTAGATTCTTTTTGGTGTATCAATTCTTCGATCGGATAGTTTTCTTCGATCTCATCCAATCGGTTTTCAAATTTCCCTTCCATTTCAATAGGAACAGCGGCATTCGCAAATGCACTTTGAATGGAAAGATATTCGGAAATGACATTCTCTGTTTCTGAATCTTCACGGCTAGACTGTATTGCACGAAGTTCTCTTCGGATGGAATCGGTCATTTGATTCAATTCATCCAAGCGGGAGGACAAATCCTGAACGGTTCGAATTTTATTATCTTGCACGGTTTGCAGGTCACGCAAATTTCTATCAGCCTCTTTTGAATATTCTCGAATGTTCCCTGTGCCACTAGTAACTGTGCGTTCGGAATTTTTTAACCTCCAGTATTGAATCATATAACGTTTTTGATGCTGCGTAAGGTATAAACCATTTGCTGAACGAAAACCAGAGCCGATAGAAGATTCAAAACCTCGAATATGTGGTGGCAGTCGTTTTAATGATTCTGGAATTTCCATCTTATTTAATGAAATGCGCTTTTGAATACTTGCGACAGTGTATGATTTTCCAAGAACGTAATTTCTACGGTATCGTCCGGCCGGAGTTTTAAAATCTTTAAATGAAAGATATTCAGAATTCCATTTTTGTGAAAACCCAATTTTTACTTGATATGACTTCCTCATTATAGAAAGAAAATCCTCGTAGGAATCAGATTGCGCTATTGCCATGTCAATAGCTTCACGTAATCGTTGACTTCCGGATGGATCTTTCTTTTCTCTCCATGTTCCATAATCAACGCCTTTTCTTTTTCCTGGAACGTAAGTCAATTTTTTCAGTCCATATTTTTCGCAAAGCTGATCCGTTATCGGTTGAATGTTACTCTTCCACTGTCCATCTGAATAATGATACTTTACTCCGTCTACTAAACTGACAGAATTAAAAACTATGTGAGCGTGCATATGCGCGTGATCTGTATGGACAGAAAAAACGTATTCATATTTTCCGGCGAGATATTTTTCACAAAAATCCTGAGCAATATTGAAGCAGGTGATAGCATCCGTTTCGCCTGGTGCGAAACTAATAATGAAGTGATAACATTGTCGGCCATCCAATTTGCGAAATTCTTGTTTTGTTGCCATCATCCGGTTATATACTTCCTGTGTAGTGGAACCCGCGTTTCCTCCGATATAACGCTCTTCTGTTTTGTCAGGATTCAAAATATAATCAATGCAATTATAGAGTCCTGCGTTAGGATTTCCGGATTTCCGTTCTTTGACATGACTCAGTTTGGTGATTGCCATTTTGAAATCTCCTCTTCCAATTTTTGAAAATCAAACTCTAATTTTTCAAGCTGCCGTTTACATTCAGAGATTTTTTCCAACATTTCTTCCGGATAAAAAGATCCTGCCGAATTTTTTTCGATCTGCAAAAGTTTGCTGTCAATATTGAGTAAGGCCTGTTCGACTTGACGAAAATTCTTTTTTAAAAAATGAAAATTTGAAATTGTGGAATCGTGTAAAACGCTGCATAAGTATTTTGAAATATTTATTTTTGTGGATTCCGGATTTTCCATTTTTGCTTTTTCTAAAAAAATATCATAATCAGTTTGAGAAATTCGAATGGCAACTACCTTCGTCAGTTTCTCAGAGGCAGTTGCTTTTTTATTTTCTTTTTCCATCAATACTTTCCTCTTTTCTGTACTCGGTGATAAAAATTTTCGAGACAAATCAATTAAAAAAAGCCCATGGACGTTTTACGACCATGACAAAAATATCCATGGACGTTTTATGACCATGGGCTTTTTGTGGAGAAAAATGCGTTTTTTATGAAAATCCCGGAAAGCCGCATAAACACTGGGGCTGCAGGCTCATGGACGTTTTACGACCATAAGAAACACATTCCTATTTCTTAATTAGCAAGATACGCAAATTGTAAACAATTTGCATCTTGTTAGGGAGTCCCCTAAGACCCCTTTTGCTCGATTTTATATCGAGCGTAGGTATAAGGTAATGTAAATTTTTACAATTCTTACTTAATGTAGCTGAGATAATCTTCATCACTGTCTTCAAAATTTGTTTCATCACCATCATCAGTTGTGTTTGTTTCTATGTTCAATGCTCCAACAATTCCATCCATCACTGCGTCTGTGATGAGCTTTTTCAAAGAATTTTCTGGAGTGAAAATTGTGTCATATGCTTTTATTGCTTCAAGAAAAAAATCAGTTCGGTTTGCAAATCCATATTCATTGAAGCGTTCAATTTTTGAAATCAATTCGGGATTGCTCACATTGAAATGATAATTTTTGCTTTCCATTTGCTACCTCGATTCTATTTGAAAAACGGGACGTCCTCACCTCAAAAGGATGTCCCGCAAAAAATTAGTCAGCTAAAAACTCAAGATCATTTGAATCATAATGAGAAATTTTTTGTTCCGGAACAGTGCTGGATATTTTTTCTGTTTCAGAATTTTCTTCTACGTCATCAGTTGATTCTTCTGAAGGCGCAGAATTTCCGGTCGATGGTGAAACTGAATTTTTCAACTCAGGAGAATAAGTGCTCTGCAAAAACTTCCACATCTCTTCAAGATCTGGCTTTCCATTTTTGCTTGCAGACTTCAAATAAGCTAAAGTCTCTTCGTAACTTTCTGTCTGATACTGAACAGTCAAACGTTCCTCTTCTGCCATAAGTTTATTGAGTTTATCCTTTGTCTTTTTGATTTCGGTCTGAACCTTTTTTAACTTTGCTGTTGTTGCCTGAGTTTTTTTTCTTTCCATTTTAGTTACCTCACTTTTAATTTTTTATGAAACACAGAATAGTGATTCTGCATTTTTCTGATTATTTTGAAATGTGTGGTGTGAAAATAATTCACTATTTTTGTATAGGGACAGTCTGTGATGCACGATAATGGACTGTGCAGCGTGATGATAATTTGCTTTGCACTGCAATTTCTTTTTGCGAATGAAAAAAAGTAAACTGCTTAATAACCTTAAGATATTTCTCTTTATTGAATGGCTGCAGTGCCTGCAGTACAATGGCAGAGCGTATTTTTTTTGAAAAGAGGCACGGAAGATCGAGCATCCTGGCCCTTAATATTTTTCCGGTTGATGTATCGAAAAGTGCTATGAATAAATTTATTCCGTACTTACAATTTGGAAAAATAAATTGTTTGCTCTGCCATGTGTCTAAGTATGGAGAATATGAGATGCTGCACCAGTCAGAAGATCCAAAGCGAAAAGAGATAAACATGATTTTTGAAAATTCTGTAATTCGAATTTCAAATTTTTTTTCGAATCCATCCAATTCTTTCAAAGAAGGATTTGTTCGAAAAATAAGAAGCACTGCACCAACCTCATCAAAATGTATATACGTACTATCTGGATAGCCGATGTATTTTCTGATACTGCTGGATGGAAATTCATCTGCACATCTATTTCTCTTCTTCATAAAAAATCGTATTTACAGTCTTGGTGTTTTCTTTTTCTTTGGTTTTCTCTTGGCAGTCTTATTTACAACTTTCTTTTTTTCTGAATTCGCTTCTAGTTCTTGCGGAAGTAATTTTGTTGCAAGCTCTGGAAAAGCTTTAACTATTTTTGGATCTAGGACAGCTGAGTGTTCCTTAAAGAGATCAAACATTTTCCGCATACTTTTATCCGGATGAAAATTGTTCGGATCGGATTCTTTCCAATCTTTGTAATGGCCAGAAAGATGACTCTTTCTTTCATCTGTTATTTCAAGCCCATAGTGTTGACAAAACATAATACTCATAACATCAGCTTCAAATTCTTTTTGATGCAAATTTGTATTCAGAGATTCTTCGACAGATCCATGTGCAAGAGCGTGTCCGAATTCATGTGTTAATGTTGAGAAAGCAGCGGTATCCTGTAAAGTTGAAGCAATATGAATTTCGTGTTCTGACGGACTGTGATAGCCATAAAGGGAAACTCCTTTAATATTTTGTTCCTGGTCTTGCAGAAAAACTTTAAGCCCAAGATTCTCTTCACAGTATTCTTTTAATATATTTGTGCAGCTTCTGTGAAATTCAGATGGAATTCCACGGTCAAGAAGCTTTGGATATTTTTCCGGAGGAAAGTTTGTCTGCGTAATATCAAATGTATATCCTTTTTTGAAATACGAAAGTTTCTCTCCTTCTATTTCTCCGACATCATAAGCGGCCTGCTGTTCTTTGGATGCTTTACTATAAGGAATATCTCCATCATCTGTTTTTAAAATAGTGATCGGTGTATGGACGTACACTTCCATTCCATGCTCACCTTTTTTTACAGAGTAACCAAGTTCTTTCCAGGCTTTAAAGGATTTACAGAGTAAAGCTCCTCTTTGCTGTTGAGCAATGAGCATCATGTTGCGTGGTGAATAAGCGTAAGAAAATTTGCTGGAGAACTGTAAAAATTCAACAATCTCTTCCGGATTTTGATTCCATCCATTAATAATCTCATTGATTTTCTTATCCAGACTTTCTAGTTCCTCTGATCTGTTTTTTTTCTCTTCGGCCATAAGGTATACTTCCTCTCTAAGTTACTTTAGTTTGCTTGTTTCATATAAAACTGCAGCATAAGACATAATTTTTCCGGTGGAAGAGTTAAACAATCTTTGATCTTCTTTTCCGGGATATGCCGATTCATAGCTTCTGTGATGTTTGATACTTCATCTTCGGAAAGTTCGAGTATATATCTTCGGATAACATCTTCCAGATTCCCGGAAAGATCCCAAGATTGACGCACATCATAAACAGAAATGGTTTCTGCGGCAGATTCTTCATCTGCCTCCAAGGAGGATGTGTTGTCTGACGTATCATAAATTACAGAATTCATTTTTTCGTTGACAGCATTCTGTAATTTTAAAGTGGCACTATCATCTTCCAATTTCTTTAACTGTTGAAGCAAAAAAAGATTTCCTTGCGGGCCATTCAGTTTCGGATCATCCAGATCCAGAGAACAAAATTCATCTTCGCTGAGTTCGAATAACATGCCGGAAGATTTCCCTTCTTTTAGATCATCGCGTATTTTTGCTTGAAGACCTTCATCCGGAAAATAAAATTTCTCCTGGTGATTTACTGTATGCAGGTTTCCGTTTTTATCACGGAAAATTTCAACTGGATGGGTATAAGGTCCATATTTTTTTGCCTTCAAATAAGAGGGATCATGGAATGGCTTATATTTTTTGTCGATGATTGGTTTACTTGCAAATGGAAGAATGATGCAACTGTCTTTATCCATTTGTGCAACTTCATTTGCATCCATAAGCGAACGCTGCAGGCGATCGTAGCTTGTGCTGCTGCTTCCGTTTTGACCGTATGAAACACTACCGGATGCCTTTTCGATTGTGGCAGCACCCAACATTTTACTGATAGTTTCCTGGGTGTCATACGCACCACGGCCGGAACCAAGAAATAAAAATACAGCACAGGAATCCATGAATACTTTCCATCCGTCACCCTTGTACATGGTTTGCAGCTGACTAATTGATTGCAGGAACAGCATGACAGCAATGTTACGAGATCGAAGGGTTGTGATTAAATGTTCAAAACCTTCCGGCCGTAACCCGTTGCCAAACTCGTCCATCCAACACTCAACACGAATAGGAAGAACACCATGGTAATTCTGATCTGCTTCTACCAAAAGTTCATCGAACAGCTGTTGATAAAGCATATTTCCCACAAAATTGTAGCTGCTATCGTTTTCTTTTAGGACTAGAAATAATGCTACTTTACTTTTTCCATCCCTGTGCCAACCGGTTCCAAGTTCCCATAAGTTCATATCATCTGCTTCAAAAATGCGCTGAATAGATTTCGAATAAAAGAACTTGAATTTTCCATTTAAAATTAAAAGAATGGAAGCAACTGTTTCGGGCGCACCTTCTTTTAATTTACGATAATCTCTGACAGCTGGATGATCTGGATACATATCTGCTAATGCATCCATTAATAAAGATAATTCTGTGGACTCTTCTTCATCCTCAGAGCGAGGTGGTACTTTTTTACTTTCCAGCTGCATGAGCTTTGTTACTTGATTTAAAGTTTGCGTAGCATATACAGGTTCCCATTTTAAACCGGCTTCTGCAAAAATCTTTTTTTTATCTGGTACAGATACAGCCCACACGAAATAAAAGAGAGACTGCAGATAAAGAGCGCAACCATCATCCCAGAAAGGGTCGCCTTTTTGGGCATCCGGGGGTTCCACAGACTTGAAAATATTCATAATCAATCGTGGAATATCATCTTCTGTTCGGATATAAACAAAAGGATTGTATCGATCAGAAGATTCCATGTTTTTTAAGTTCAAAACACGGATCTGATAACCGTTCTTTTGCAAATAGTTTCCATATTTTTCCACAAGTTCACCTTTAGGGTCCATGAATAAATAGGAAGAAATACATTTTAAAATATTTGGAGCAATCACAAATAATGATTTACCGGTACCAGGAGCACCGACAACAATCATATTATTATTTGGAAAGGATTTCGAACCGGATAAAGCCTGATTTACGTGTTTGGAAAGAATGCGGTTATTTTCCGGATGCTCAAGATCGGCCATGCGTTTATTTGCAGTGTCCGGATCATCCCATTCTGCAGAACCATGTTCGATGTCTGAATGTGTGTTGCGATGCGTATCCAAATAAAACGCAAGAAAAAATACCCATCCGGTCAGACCACATCCAAGACTAATCAATGTGTACTGATTAAAACAGCGCCATGGATGATTCATCCATGACGCTGTTTTAAGATTTATATCATTACCAGGTTCACCCAAAATACCTGCAAATACAAGGCATATTAATTCGACCAAAATAAGAATAAGCACAAGACTTTTAATTGGAATCTTTTTTTTCTTTATCATTTTTTCTCTTTATATTAAAGCTTTAAGTCTTTTTTCCTTATAGGGGAAGATTTAGGCTTGTGTTTAGAAGCAGGATTTTGAGAAAACTTTAAAATCTTATTTTGATTCTGGCCGAACTGTTTTGTTATGTTTTTGCGTCGAACTGGATCATAATAAGGTAGTATTTGCGCTCCTTTCATATTCAATAAAGGATTCGATGTTGGTGAATCATTTTTAAAAATTTCATATTCCTTTTGTGGATCAATTGCTGAAACAAGAGTTTTTCCGTCATCAGCAATGGAAAAAAGAGGAAGTTTGATATGCAATTTAGAACCAGGAATACGAGAAATAAAAGTCTTGTCATCCATAATATCATCAACAAGACTACAATTAATGGTAACGGGAAAAGCTGCTTCTTGAGTAGAAACATCTGGAGAGCTTTGTGAAACAGTTTTTTCCATAGATTTTGCTTTTGATGATTGCTTTTGAGGAGCTTCGGACGGAGTTTCAGTTTCTGCATACGGAATATAATCTAAACGATGTGTTTCGTCAGATTGTTCTGTATACTTGGAAAATTCTTTTCCAGACAGACTGCCGGAAGGAGTCTGAAGAATCCCTTTTTCATCCGGACGATAGACATTATAATTTTTTTCCGGATCAAGAAAAATAATAAAGCCCTTACCATTGTCAACGGAAAGAGCTTCCTGAATACGAACATATTCTCGGTCACCTGTCTGCAGCGCAATTTCATCTTCTCTTCTGGCAGCTACTCTTTGAGAAGGAATATATCGTTCGATTAACCCTGGTCGGTTCTTTAAGGCTTCATAACGATCGACTTCTTTCCCAGCCAGGGCTTGCTCAAAAGACTGTGCATTCAGATTTTTTCCTTTCTGCCAATTTTTTGGATCGGTTTTTTCCTTTATTTCCGGCGAAGCTGTTTTCATATAATCTTCCTCTGACATACGGCCAGAATCAAAATATTCTTGTTCAGTTATATCTTCTACCAAATCTTTAGCTGCATCCGGAAATTCTTCTAAATATGCTTTAATAGCTGCTGCGAATTGTTGCAGAGATTGATTCGCAACGGCAATCTGGATGTGATTATCTCCATATTTAAGATCCGGAAGAACAGAATAGTTCACGCCACGTTCGTCCAATATATCCAGGAATTGCTCTAGTTGCTCATTATCTTCCGAAGCATCTCCGAGTGCAAGACTTTTGATTTTATAATTTCCGGAAGTAAGAGCTTTCAACTCTTCAAAATCCAGTGGACCACCAAGATCGAGCTGGTTTGTTACATAAGATTCGTATAATGCCTGCCATTTTGCAACGTCTTTTCCACGTATGGCAATTTGCTGGCAGGAATCATGAATATCCAGATCAGGAAGGAGACAGTAGGTAATTCCAACCTCTGTCATGGAATCCATGAGTTTATCCAACTGTTCCGGATCGCGTGTGGGGAGATTTGCGATAATATAATCTCCATCACAGGCTTTCATGAATTGTGTAAAACTTTTGAAGTCTGACGTGGAGATTATATGTTGCTTATGTAGTTTCATACAAAATTGAATCAGTCGGAAGGGAGAAAGCAGAGCTTTATTTACTACCTTTCCGGTTACACTACCTGCGGAAGCTGCTGCTTTAACAGCCCCTTTAAGAATAATCATTTCTGTGTTGACCAAGATAGCAAGGTCACCACTTCCACCTGCATCTTCAGCTGCCATTTTTAATACCTCCTTTAAATAACCTTTTTAGTTGTCTTTTTTACCTGCTTCTCGGGTTTCTGCTCAGGACGTTGCATTTTAGAAAGTAATGTATTTGTTCTTTCCTGCAAATTACCCAATGTACGCTCCATAGCGTAAATCTTACGCTGGACAGAAGCAATCTTACCCTTTTCTGGGTCCCACGGGACATATTCAAGAAGTTCTTTTCCGGTCAATGCCCGGCCAACGTTTTTTACACTATTGGAAACATCTTGTACGGCCTGCTTTGCATCGTTCAGCCGCTGGAATAGTACATCGAGAGAATCCTGCGTATGCTGCATTCCCTTTTGCAACGAAGCCAAAGCTTTTGGAACATGAATTTTTTCAGCAAACGATAAAAGCGCATTTTTTCCAGCAGTTTTTAATTTACTCTTAGTCTGCAGAACAACATTGGCAAGGCGGGACTTGTTAAGTGTTATGAGTTTTTCACTCTGATCAAGATTATTCTGTACAGTATCAACACTGTCAGAATCATTAAAAAATCTTTCGTCAATAGAATTTACCTGTTCTTTGAGTTCCCTGAATTCTACTTGCATTTTCTGATGCTCTTCTTGTAATTTATCCAGATGACTTCCGAGATATTGCAACAGATTAGCTGCTTGAGACATATCATTTTTCAGAAGAGCCTGTAGTATCTCTTGAAATGGTTCCTGATCAACCAATGGAAGAGATATATCCATAAGATTTTCCATTTTTGCTTGTTGATGTTCTGCCTCCGGACTTTCCGGAGTGGTGTTTTGATGCTGCATAACTTCTTCATTGTTGGATGAAGGGATACTAATTTCAGGTGCAGAATTAAGATCAGGGACAGCAGTTTCTTCTGGAGTTTGTTCGGAAAGCGGAACTGCAACTTCTTCGTTTGGCTTTTCAAGAGTAATAGAACTTCTGGTTGGCCGCTGTGGAAGTTGTTTTCCAGAATTTAAACATTCCCTTGCTTCTCTTACATAGGAAAGTAGAGCATTTGCATAAGATACATTTTTTGAATCACAATTTAACTTCTGCAATCGTTTGGCTCCAAGTTCTGTATCGTTTAATTGTTGATGCCGCTCAAGGTAATCCGATAAAGCAGGTGGAGTGCTGTGCGTAACGCCATCCATTAACGTGTCGGCCACTTTAACTTTAGAAAGATCAAGGAATGCATTATACTCCTGCGGCGTACCATTCATCAAATAATGAAGTTCATAATTAAGAACACCGGATTCTTGGTGAATCAAAAAGCTATCTGCGTCTGATAATGGGATTTTGTCTCCGACGGACAATTTTTCTACTGTACTTTGCAATATAAAAATCATAGGCTCTTGTACATCTAATTTACTTTGAGAACCCCATGTTTCACGGCGTTGCTGCATAGTAGCCAAAGGGAGTTTGATTCCATTTTTAATCTCTTCATCTGGCATTCCAGAAGCTTTTTCCAAGTTGATTTCATTAAGCTCATCATTAGTCAGTTGATATATGTACCTTCGAATAACATCGTCCAAAAGCCCGGTCAAGTCCCAGTCTTTCTTTCGTTCTTCAAAATTATTTTCAATTTCTTGTGACATAAGAACCCTTCTTTCTTTTTAGTTCATGTGTTGTAACTGATCCTGAAAGGATGTTGAAGTGTTGGATAAACGATTGGCTGTACGTTTCATTCCATATAATTGCTGAGAGTATAAAGCGATCGCGTGTTCTCTTTGATTTAAAAGGTATAGATTGATTTCCTCTAATTCTTCGTTGGAAAGTTCGAGAGTATGACGATCCAGAAGAGTTTTTAATGTGGATGAAAAATCCCAATCCTTTTTCCGGGGGCCCAGTGACTCTGACATATGGTTTCCTCTTTTCTACAAGTCAAATTTTACTCATCGTTTTTTTGGGACGTTTCAGTGGATGCTGCGTAGGACGTGACTTCTGTTTGCGCTGCTCTTCATATTTGTGGTCAATATATGATAAGTCCTGATCGCGAAGCGCACGTACATTTTCAGCTCGTAATTCATAGTCAGATCCATTACTTGGCTTACCTTCTGCAGCGAGATCTGCCTCGATTTCATCAAGAGATTCATAGTATGATCGGTAAATACTCGCAACTTCTTCCACGTCTTCCGGGGTATAACCATTTTTCAAGGCAATAATTTTATGCTTTTGGACCCGAGGATCTTCTTCTTGATCAACAGTCTTATTTGGTTCATCAAATGCTATTTCCTGATCTATTTCTTGACGTAATTTTTCTGCTTTCATTAGGTCAAGTGTAGACACCATCGCAGATAAAAGCTGTTTTTGATTTTCAACCAGCACTTCTTGTCGCTCAATTAATGTATCTATATCCATAGTTTCTTTCTCCTTTTTGTGTAATAAAAAAGACTGCTTAGCAGTCTTAAATGATTGGGCGTTTTTGGGAACATTTTGTATGCTTATTTACTGTTTTTTGACATTTGAAAATATATTTTTGTGTGATATATTCTTCTAACGTCAGTCCTGCGACAGCAGATTCCTGTTTAAGTTCTTCCTCTCTATTTTTTGTCTTTCTGCAATTAAAGCTTGATCGTAATTTTTTAACATCGGTTCATCGGGTAAATTCAAACCTTTTATTTGCTTCTGCGAGCGGAATAACCTCGCCATCTTCAAAATCGTTACACTCTGACCAAGTTATTGTAACAGTAGGTTCTTTACAGCGATCCTGATAGTCCTTTGCAACACGTTCGATGCAATCATATTCGGAATAAATACTGCTGTCAGCATACATATCATATGCCTCTTTTGCGAGATCTTTCGAATATTTATGTGGTACATCATATGAATTTTCCAATTCGGCAACCATAAAACTGGTAACAAATTCTTCGTGGGCTTCCATAACTTCTTCGGCCGTCAAGGTATATTCTTTCCCATCTCGTTGTATTTTCATGTTTTTAATTCTTCCTTTTTTTGATTTGTGGTTCAAAAAGGCAGCCTCAAAATTAGGCTACCTTTTTCGGAAAATTTATAAGTATCAGTTTTCCTTGGAGACTATGAATTCCAGTTTTCGTTCTCCATATACGCTATTAAGATGTTATTGAGGCGCGAAATATTATGTTTATTTTGCTCGATTTGCTTTTGAATCCAGTTTTTCTGTGTCTGATTTGTAATGTCACTTAAATCATACTTAATAATAACGTAAGTATCATCATATTTTGAGATTGCCGGTGAATCCATGGGAAGAAAAACCCACTCGCCAAATATGTCTCCGGTTTTGTATAAGTAATCATCTACAACCAGAACATATACGCCGGTATGTTTGATTTTATTGATTTTGTTCTGCATTTTTCTCCATTTCATTTAAGGCAGATTCAGAAAGTGGTGCATCACCGGCATCAGAAGTATTATTGGAATCTTCCTGGTGCCCTGTGGTGTCTGATGTATTTGCATCCATTTTCTTCATTTCCAGTACCTCACTCTCTGTCATGCCGGCAAATTCAAAGGAAAAGTCCTGGGAATTTTTGTTGTATGTAACCAGAGTTACGGTTCGGTTACTGTCATTCAGTACGAGATAGAATGTTTCCTTACTTGGTTTATAGGTTCCATAGGCCAGATATTCACCTTCCGTTGCTGTGATATTGTTTTCCGTGATCCATTTATGCAGTCTGCAGGGAAGAAACCAGCTTTTATTGTAACCATAAGCGTCTGTACATATGGCTGTGATAGAGTGGGCGGAATCTTCTTTTACCGGTGTGCATTTCTTCAGCCAATCGTCTTTCTCTTCATCAGACATATAGATCCAGTTACTTTGATTGATAACTGGAAGATAGTCGTTATTTTCATAAATATAATCTTCCCCAAGGATATGGTATTTATCTTCTTCTGATACAGAGGAAGAAGTAACCTCCCTTTCACTGGAAGAAGATGTTTCCGTTGTCTGTGTTTCTTTTCGTTGCTCTTCTTTTTCACTCAAACTTCTTTGGTCTATGTAATCGAGTGTTTCCTGCAGCGTGCTTTCTATGGTACGTTCAGACTCAGCTTTTTGGATGTTTTCAATATTCTGTTTGATATAAGAGTCAATTTCGGATTGCTGGTCATCCGATAAGTCTTTTACGGCATCCTCAATCTGCTGGATTGCCTCTTCCTTTTTTTTACTGTAGTCTGATTGCTCCACGGTAATAGAATGTCCAGTATTTGAGTTGCTGGAATCTTTATGGATAGCGACCGCGCCTCCAACCGTTGCTATTGCAAGAGCGGCCGCCGCTATGCTTATGGCAACCTCTTTTTTTGAAAATTTTCTTTTACTCATAAATGCCTCCAACAAAAAATGTCGTAAGAGAAAGATGAAATTTCCCTTAGCGACCTTTTTTTCTTTTTAACACCTTTTTTATTTCGAAACATCAATCATGTAGTCAACAACCTTCTTGTAAAGCTGCCGTTTTTGTTCCGAATAACCGAAATATTCAAATGCAAGATCTGGGGAATATTCGGCTTTTTCGACAAGCCGCTGCATAGCCACCAGTTGCATCAGAACATCCTCTCGTTTTTCTTCCGTATCAAGCTGCAGCTCACTTCCTAGCTGCATCCCAAGAATTAAAATAGCTCCGGCTTTTATCCGTAGGATTTTGCATTCTATTTCTGTTATTTCCATTGAAATCCTCCCCATTTTCTTATAAGCATAGTCCAACCACTTTTTTCTTTAGCATTGGTTTTGTTTTCACGGATGTGATTGGCGTAACTGCCATGTCGGAGTTTACTATTGCAGGTTGTTCATCATCTTCCAGTATAAGAGCATCTGTTCCTTTCTCATCCATGTTCAGGAGCGCATTCAGTTCTGCCAGTCGCTTTAGCTTTTCAGCGAGTTCTTCTTCCTGTTGGAATGGTTTCGTTACTTCTATTTTCGCTGATTCTAATTGATTAGTTAAGGTTTCAAGTCTGTCTTTGGCTTCGGCAAGCTTATCCGGCATGGTTTTCAAAACATTGTCCAATCGAATAATATTTCCAACTGGATCAGGACCAATCTCAACAGGGTGGTTCATAGCTCCCTTAAGTCTCAAAACGAATTTTCTATTAAAGGAATCGAATGCTATATTCATTGAAAATCCGAGATATGTTCCGATTTTGGCAGTTCCATCCGCATCAGTTTGAAAAAATTTTATGATAGCGTTTCCTGCATCCTTTCTTGTGTCATACACACCTGATCCAACCTGCATATGGAACTTATCTTTGCTTGTGGCAGCATTTTGTTCATAGAGAGCTATATCCTGTTCAAGTTTTTCGATTAGTTCTTTCACCATAACGATTTGGCGTGGATAATGCTGAACAATATTATCTTCCATCCGGTATTTTTGACTTGTATAGTTTGCTTTTAACAGTCTTAAACGTGATACCTGAATGTCAAGATCCATTTTTTCTTTGATATATGGATTTCCGGTTGCAAGAGCCTTTACTTCCGCATAGGATAGAGCGGATTCGTCTACATCTTCACAGCTACGGACCGGCGATTTGCTTGTCATGATCTGGCTGATGAATTTTTGCTTGTTTTCGATCAGCTGCCAGGAATAAGCATCAAATGTTCCTTCTGTAACATAACGGAATATTTTTACCTTGCGGTTCCGGTTTCCCTGCCTTAAAATACGTCCTTCCTGCTGTTCAATGTCGGATGGACGCCACGGTACATCAAGATGGTGCAACGCAATCAAACGATCCTGCACGTTTGTTCCAGCACCCATTTTAGAAGTAGATCCGATCAGAAAACGAACCTGTCCGCTACGGACTTTAGCAAATAATTCAGCTTTTTTCTGATCTGTATTGGCGTCATGAATAAATGCAATCTCATCTTCCGGCACACCCTTTTTCATAAGGAGAGACTTTAACTCATCATATACGCTAAAAGATTCATCCCTATTTTTCCTTGGCGTAGATAAATCACAAAAAATAAGCTGTGTAGATCTTTCTGAAGTGGTTTCTTCCCAGATATGATAAGATTTTTCGGCACACACTGCAACTTTTGAATTTTCATTCGCAGGTAGCATTTCGTTTATCAGACGCTGATCGAGAGCAAGTTTCCGGCCGTCGTTTGTTATCCTCAACATGTTGTCTTGATAAGGTGACACAAGCTGGTTTCTGACTGCTTCAGCGCGATTAGCAAGCGATGCAACCATTTCTTTCTGGTATTCGCTTGGTTTCAGAACTACATTTTCGTATTGAGCCTCCGGAACAGGAAGATTCAGCATATCTGCAGTTTTAATGTCGGCCGCTTCTTTGAATACTGAAATTAGCTCAGGAAGATTGAAAAAGCGAGAAAACCTTCTTTTTGTACGGTAACCAACCCCCTCTGGAGCTAACTCAATCGCTGTTTGTGTTTCACCAAATGATGCTGCCCAGGAATCAAATTGTGTCATTCCCAATCTTTTCAGTGTGCCGTACTGCAGATAACGCATATTTGTATACAGCTCTGTCATACTGTTGGAAATCGGCGTTCCGGTAGCAAAGGTGATACCTTTGCCGCCGGTTAGTTCATCCATATATTGGCATTTTGCAAACATGTCTGAGGACTTCTGGGCTTCTGTCTGCGGGATACCTGCCACATTGCGCATTTTGGTATACAAAAACAGATTCTTATAGTTATGGCTTTCATCCACAAACAGCCTGTCTATACCGAGTTCTTCAAAATTTACAACTTGATCTTTTCTGGTTTGGTCATAAAGCTTGGCAAGACGCGTTTCCAGACTCTTTTTGGTCTTTTCCATCTGTTTAATGGTAAAACGTTCGTCATTCTCTGCTTTTATTTCACGAAGTCCTTTTTCGATCTCATCAATCTGCTGTATGATTGTATTTTTTTGTCGTTCATCGGAAAGAGGTATTTTTTCAAACTGGCTATGTCCGATAATAACTGCATCATAATCTCCGGTAGCAATTCTGGAACAGAATTTTTGCCGGTTTGCCGGTTCAAAATCTTTTTTCCGGGCCGCAAGGATGTTTGCCCCCGGATATAACCGTAGGAAATCAGAAGCCCATTGTTCTACGAGGTGATTTGGGACAACAAATAATGATTTCTGGCATAAACCGAGTCTTTTGCTCTCCATCGCTGCAGCAATCATTTCAAATGTCTTTCCAGCACCAACACACTGGGCAAGTAATGTATTGTTGCCGTATAAAATATGGGCTATTGCATTTTTCTGGTGCGGCTTTAATTCAATATCTGGCGTCATGCCAGGAAATGTCAAATGAGAGCCTTCATATTCCCGTGGACGAACAGAATTGAATAGTTCGTTATACGTTTCTACAATCTTCTGTCTTCGTTCCGGATCACGGAATATCCAGTCTTTAAACGCTTCTTTTATGTTTTCCTGCTTTTGACTTGCAATAGTCGTTTCTTCCTTATTCAGTACCCTCCTTTCATCAAAGGTATCATAAATTTTTATGTCTTTCAAATTTAAGGTATCTTCCAGCAACTTATACGCAGTTACTCTTGTGGTTCCAAATGTGGTATTTGCAAAAGAGCGGGAAGTTTCAGCATTTTTTCCGGCAATGTTCCATGTACTTGTTATATTCGAAAAACTTGTTTTTACAGTACCAGGATCTAATAGATAATGTGGTGTTTGAAAGACTTCCCCCATGAAGTCATCTATATACTTCGGATCAATCCATGTGGCACCAATCCTGATCTCTATCTCTGAGGCATCGAGATTTTGGGGCTGTATCTGTTTAAGTGCCTGCACATTAATGCTAAACTCAGGTTTTGTTTCTGCGTAAGATGTTGCAATTTTGAGTTTTTCCCGGACATTACCGCTTAAATATTCATCTGCAGTCTCCCATTTTCCGGTGATTGGGTCTTCAAATATGACACCGCGAAGTTCTTCCACAATTTCTTTGGTATCTTTTCCGGAAAGTTCACTCATATACGGAAGATCAACAACAGCCTTTTCTGAAAGAGATACGGTCAATGCTTCACTGGCTGTGTCAACGCTTGTAACAACTTTCTCCTGCTTAATTGTACGCTTTTGGAATATAGCAGCCTTTTCCTTGAAATTTCCTTCTTCATCAAGGTTTTCTAATGAGCAAATCAGAGAATAACTGGAATCCTGATCAAATGCGATTCTGTTTGCACGCGAATTCAGTATACCGAATTTTGCTGTATATCCATCATACAACGCACTCAGTTCTTCCTGCTTTTGTTTAATGTCTGCATCGGAATACTCATTCAGCTGCAAATTAATTAACGCACGAGTACAATCCCGGATGCCGATCATTCCCTTGATCCGCTCTTTTGCTGTGGCCGAAACGTCAACAGGACGCATAACAGAATTTTCCCGGTAATAAATTTCCTTTCCAACAACCGTAAAGCTATAATTTTTGACGTTCGGATCTGCAGAAAGTAGCTCTTCTAAGTCCTCCGTAAGAATCTCTTCCGGATCAATCGCATCAAATTCTCCATTGATATTTTGCAGAGACTCCTGTAATTGTTCTTCAAACGGTTGCGAATCATCTGCTGTGCAGGTACTTTCCATTCCATAAGGACCGGATACCATTTCCATTTTTCCAACAATTTGTTCTGGATGTTCAACAAAATAATTGTTCATGGTAATGTCTGATCCATCTTTTCCAAGATAGACCCAATCCGGATCAGAAACAATCATATGATCCCGTTTTTTCAAAAACAAAATATCGGATGTTACTTCTGTTCCTGCATTCGATTTAAAGGCTTTATTTGGAAGCCTGACAGCACCAAGTAACTCGGCCCGTTGTGCCAGGTATTTCCGCACTTCCGGATTGGACTTGTCCAGTGTTCCTTTGCTTGTGATAAAGGCAACAATACCACCGGGACGTACTTTATCCAGTGTTTTTGCAAAGAAGTAATCATGGATCAGGAATTTGTTCCGATCGTATTTCTTATCTACCACCTTGTATTGTCCAAACGGAACATTTCCAATGGCAAGATCAAAAAAGTTATCTGGATATGTAGTTTTTTCAAAACCACATATCTGTATGTTGGCATGTGGATACAGCTGTTTGGCAATCCGTCCGGAAATACTGTCCAGTTCAACTCCATATAAGTTGCTTTCTTTCATGGAGTCCGGCATCATGCCCAAAAAGTTTCCAACTCCCATTGCCGGTTCCAGAACGTTTCCTTTGGAAAAACCCATTCGTTCCAAAGCACTGTAAATTTGCCGGATAATCACTGGACTGGTATAATGTGCGTTTAAAGTGCTTTCCCTGGCCATACGGTATTCATCCGGCGATAATGCAGCCTTTAATTGCTGATATTCTTCAGACCAGTTTGGTTTGCTTTCGTCAAAGGCATCCGCCAGTCCACCCCATCCAATATATTGACTGAGAACCTGCTGTTCTTCTGCTGTAGCGTATCTGTTTTCCGATTCGATCCGGTTAAGCAGCACAATGGCAGCAAGATTCCTTCTGAATTTCTCTTTTGGAGATCCTTCCCCCAAATGGTCATCACTGATCTGAAAATTGGAAGCTGCACTTTTATCCGGTGCAGCTTTACTTTCTTCTTGTTTTTCTTCGGTATCTGGCGTCGTTTCGTCTGGAATAGAATTTTCAATGTCTCTTCCATCTGCAGCAAGTTCATCGGCCCATGCCATGGCATCTTCCAAAGATTCAAAAGTTTCCAATGGCGGATAACCTTCTGCATCATAAATGGAATATACGGCATTTCCTTTGTTGATCCACAAAAAGACATCCGAAAAAAGTCTTGTACTCCATTTTGTTGGATTTCCAAACGTATCATCTGCCTCATGTACTACTTGCCAGGATAACCGCTGAATTTCTTCCCCATCAAGTTTGGCATCAATTTCCGCTTCATGTCGATCGATGTCTTCCGCTGAAAGAATGTCGATATAATAGTCCTCTACTTCAACTCTATCTGGCTTACGGTCAAATTCAAAGACTCGATTTTCACACTGAACATAATAAAAGTCCGGATCATCAACACAATTTCCGATCAGATATTTAACGTTTCCAGATTCCCACTGGTCAATCAGAATGCAGAGATGGCCATCCAGTGTAAGCTGTTCCTGTACTACCTGTTCTTTTTCATGCTGCAGGTTTCTGACTTGGTTTGTAAATCCATCCAAAATAGTTGGGTGGGTGTTTAAGATCAGTGTATTGCTCCATTCTCCTTCTGTAAGGATGGAACTCGCCCATTCTTTGTTTCTTAGAGATAACCGACCTTCCTTCCATGCCTGCACAATGGTATTGGCCAAAACAAATTGTACACAGTCTATGCCGTATTTTTCTACAATTTCAGATACCGTATTTTGTGGAACGGAAAATCCATTGTATTTTTCGGCAATCTGTTTTTCGATCTCCTGTTTGCACTCTAACCGGATTCCGTTATTCAGCCGGGTAATTTCGGCTTCTTTTGCCTTTTTTTCCTGTTCTTTTTTATAATTCTTATACTCTTCTTTTTCCTGTGGTGAAAAGTATTTGTCTGCATAAATCAGCTCGCAGATTCTTTCTTCTACGACATTCCAATTTAAAAGGACTTTTGTATATGGATTTAAAAGGCTTCCTTTCTCCAGGAGAATACCTTTCGCATCATGTTCACTGTTGGAACTACTATTGCCAGGTAACGCACCGGATTGGCCACCAATCCCATATTCTTTTTTCAGAAAGTCTGCATTTTCTTTCTGGTTATGCAGGTCCATGAAATATTCGTAGATTCGAAATTTTCCATCTGCAAAACCACTTCCAATGCAAAGGGCATAGTCGATTTCGTCCTGTGTGATGAAATCTTCCTGTCTGACATCTACCGTATCATGAAGTGGAAAATGAATTCTCTCCCTGTCAAGATCCGCGATTTCGGATAATAGATATCCTGGAGATTTCACAGTTTTCGGCTTTAATTCTCCATAGGAAATCCGTGCATCGACATCTTCCAAAAAGCTTTCCAGCTGTTCTCTTCCTTCATGCGTAGAAAGAAGAGTTTCTATTTTTTCTATACTGTTAAGTTCTTCCGGTACATCATCTATCCAATCACGGAGAAAATAGCCGATCTGATAAGATACCCTCTCCATCTCTGTTTTGTCTACGAGTGCTGCCTCGTTCGCATCCATATACAAGCCATACGTAATCATGGCGTGAATGTACTTTTCGATTTGATCCCAGCTTAATGTTGTAACTACAGATTCCGCTGCCTGCATACCATAACCGGCAGTCATTCCGTTTTCATCAAACCATACAGATATTGGATGACCGTGTAATTCAAAACCTTTGCCGACCTGACTATATTCTTTTTTCAGGAAAGCAATTATTTCATCGGTACTTTTTCCTTCGGTATATTTGGCGTAAATCCGTTTCCGGCTATCTTTTTGCCCGCCACCACTTCGGATGATTACTTCAAGATCGGTTTCCGGCAAATAGAAAGCAGCGGGCATAGTATATTTTTTACTTGCTTCCGCTGCTGTAATTGATCCTCTCTGTTCCTCTGCTGATGGAAACAGACTTAATTGTGTGTATGATTCCTCTGGTTTTACAAAATTGGTCGGCTGTAAATCAGTTCTTTCAGTACGACTTCCTCCGCCCGGCTCTGGATGCTGTTCATCTTCTTCACCCAAAGCATCTGATCCTGTGCTTTGAGCTGTTCGTTTACTCCTTCTTTCTCCGCCATCTGGGATGTCAGGACTTCCATCCTCTCTCTTGCCTGTTCCTGAATCTCGAGAAGATGTGCTTTCAGCGTTCCTTCCAGAAACATTGCTGTTCTCGCCCCATCGTATCTCTCCCTCAGAAATTTGTCCCTCAGAAGTCCGTATTTCGTTACCATTCCCTCCGGTTCCGGATTTGCTTTCAGTTTCGGAATCAGATAATCTCCCATCTGTTCGTATTCCAGGTCCATTTTGTTTTCCTCCTTCAATATTATCTTTATCTTTGGAATTACCCTCTTGCAAACTTTCACGCTTTAAAGCATTATATCGCGGTTGTGGTGCATTTGCAAGTTCTTTTTTGGAGATTTCTTTTTCCTGTTCTTTCTCGCGAAGTTTATCATAAATGCGTACTGTTTTTCCGATTTCTGCAAGAACACCTCTGGCAGAATCATTAATTTTTGTTCCTAATACTGACAATGTTTTAATAGAAACAAACTGATTGATATAATCAAATGAAAATTCATGATCGGAAATTTCTATTTCACAGGCCGATAAAATTGTAAAAGAAACACTTTCCGATATAAGTTTTTTTAAGCAAAGAGCAAAGTCCTGTTCGCTCAGTTTATCAAATCCTATCCTATCCTGTAAATCCGGATAATCAATTTGAAGTTCTGTATAGGCATCCGCCGCGAGCTGATCTGAAATTTCAATAATTCTTTCTTCAAAGGGTTTTGTGCTGTCTGTACTGCCATATATTTGTTCGAGCCTATGCAGTACATCACTTTTATGTTCTTCCCGCAGTTTCCACGCCTTCGGATAACGTCCATTTGGCTTTACAGCATGAACATTCGAAACATCAAATACATATTTAAGCTTATGACCGTATGTTGCAGTATCATCCGGAAGTGCAATTCCTGAAGATCCTTTATTTACCCAGCAGTTCATACGTTTATTCCATATCTCGATGGAAGCACACGCTGTTGCATCCGGATTCTGTGCATAAATCAGAAGCTGTTCTTTAAACGGATATTTATAAATCCGTGCAGCGGAGGTCAGGAACTTCATCCAGGATTCCCGGTTCTGTGAAACCCTTTTAGCTGTTTTTTCTGCAAGATTCACTATGTATTCATATTTATCCATCTTATTTTCCTTCTACTATTGTGGCCGACAATATAATTGCGGCGAAAGATTTGATTGTGACATTGCCTGTTTACATACCCCTCTGGATTCATCTGCAGCATGAACCATTTCACCATTTCCAAGATATATGGCAACATGGGATATATTCCTGTATTTTCCGTTGGCCGAATAAGAATAAAAGATCAAGTCTCCCGGCTGCAGTTCACCATAGCTGACAGTCATTCCTTTGTTTACCAGGCATTCTGCTTCGCTTGCTGCATCCATTCCATTCAGATAAGTAATACCAGCTGCAGCATAACTCCGGTAAACCAGGGAAGAACAATCATACCATCCCGGATCATCTCTTCTGCTTTGGGAATAACCACTTCCTACAGCATTCAGAGCTGCCTGCACGGCAGCATTTCCGGACTCTCCGGCACCTATGCTTTTTTTCCAGGACCAGTCAATCCCACCGGCACCATTTTCGGATGGTGCATAAATGTCAAGCGTCCCATCAAGCTGCGCCAGGCAATCCGCTTTCTCATAGCTCCACCTGGATACGTTCGGTCTGCGGGCGATCATGGCATCATATGCCCTTTCAATAATTTCCCGGTCCGTTGATGCAGATGTTGTTCCATCAAAATATCTTTTCAGGCTTACAACATATTTTCCATCTCTGTTGCCAAAAGAAAGAACGCAGCCTTTCAAAGCATCAGACGCGTTTGTAAAATCAAAACCATAATATTCTGTCAGTGATGTAAGAAGTGGCTGCAGTGTTTGTGTATAGACGTATTCGCACTGGGCTGCCTCAAATGCAATCTTATGTTCTATGCAGATCGAATGCCATGCCCCGTAAAATCCGGCGTTATTTTTTAGTTCTGTGGTCATGCCAAGATATGGTTCAAACGGACCATATGTAGTTGGATCTTTTTCATAGCACCACCGAACAAACGGCCCAAGCTCATAACGATTGTCGAACTGAAATTCACCACATGCATTTCCGCCATCGCCACCAACCTGATCCGGGTTTCCGCCGGATTCATATTTTGCCGCCAGATAACAGGCTCCATCATAAGCGGAAGAAGCACTTTGACGTTCAGCCTTTACCCCAAGAAACAGAAGACTCAAAAGAAGAAAAAGCGAAATAATAGGAAGCAGCAACAAAACATTGGATGCTATAATTTTAATGATGCCTGCGGATATTTTCGCCGTATTAATGACTCCATGCCGAAGTAGCATCCGCTGTTGATAATCAGCCCTTTTTTTTATCTCTTCTTCGTTCCCGGATAACCGGAGGGATTGAACGGTTGTATGGAAGTTCTTTGTTCTCCGAAACCATTTTAAGGATGCTCTAATTTTTCCCTCTTTACGAGAACTTTTTTCATCCTTTTTTCTTTTGCGGTCATTAGAATCTTTTTCATTCTTTCCTGACTTTTCTGTATCACTTTCTTTCCGATTTTTCTTTTTGGCTTTCCGTTTTTTACTTCCGGAATCATCCTCTGAGTCCTCTTCCTCAGCATGATCCATTTCTTTATTCCATTCCTCTACCGCCTGGGACGGTTTTATTTCCTGCCTATCTTTATCTTCTGCCGGATTTTTTTCAGATGTTTTTTCTGTATGTTCCTTATTTTTTATTTCCTTCTTCTGATTGGACGTTTTCTCCTCATCTTCACCAAGAGTTTCCTTTTTCTCTTCTGTTGAAGATTCTTCTGAAATTTCACTATCTTCCGAAGTATTTTTACTCGTGATTTTTTCTTTTTTTCGATTCTTTTTTAATTTTGTCAGATATATAAGTGTTTTTGATTTTTTTAAATCATTCTGGGAGTCCGGCTCATCATCTTCAACCTCTTTTTCTACATTCGCTGCTGTCATACCATGCAGCATGGATGCAGTATTCAAACTTTGATGCTGCTGTCTGAAAGTTTTACTCTGGTTGGATGATAATTCTTCCCCTTTAGAATCTTGTACTGTGGATGATTGTATCCTGCCAATCGTATATTTTCGGCTGAAATCCTTCTTTTTTTCTCTCTCATCCGTATTACTTTCTTCCTCTTCTTGTTGAAAAAGTGTCGGTTTTCCAGACAACGGATTTCCGTTTCGCTTCTCCTCTATTCCAATGCCCTGTGTGTTTTCTGTATCTTGCCGCCGCAGATATTTCCACATGGCCAGACGCATACTTTGTCGTTTTTCTTCTTTTATGTCATTATTTTCCGACATTTCCAGCTGTTCAGTATTCGGGATGGAAGCTCTCATCTTGGCTGCAGCATATTTTTTACCGTGATTTTCCTGAATCCGATTCTCTGATGCAGCCTCAATATTATCTTCCCGTTCTGAACCTGTACTTTTTAAAATAAAATGGGTTGTTTGTTGCTTCTCTTCTGCATGGGAACGTCCCGCTTCTGTTTGCACATATTTCTGTGTTGCCAGTCGTATACTTTTCAACTGCTGTTCCCGGGCAACTTGTCTGTCCGGTTTTTCTGGTATTTTATACGTCTCTGAAACAGGTGCATGGAACTGTGCAGCTTTCGCCTCATATTTTTCACTGGAGCCATTATATACAGGCTGTTCCGTATGTCCAGTGTTTTCCGGCAAGATACTTTGTGTATTTACTTGATTTTCCGGCTGCAAATATTTCTGCGTCGCCAGACGCATATTTTGCAGCTGTTGTTCCCGCGTAATATGGTTTCCTGTTATTTCCTGCGTTTCAGAGTGGCTCATAACAGATCGTATCTCTGACGCAGTATAGATTGCAGAAGTAGCACTGTGTACCGTCTTTTCCACAGATCCTGTTTTAACTTCCCGCTGTTTTGCCTGCCATGCAACTTCCGTGTGCTTGTCTTTTGGTGTCATGCGTTATCCTTCCTTTAGTTTTCCGGCATACGGTAACAACCTTGGATCTTTTCGATATATCCTTTTTTCACAAGAGATTCCAGTATCTCTTCTGCCTGTTTATTGGAAACACCGCATAAAATTCCGGCACCATAGCAATCCAGCCATTCATCACATTCGTCAGCTTCTTCTACTTTATGGTACATGAACAGCTCTTCTTCACTGATTGGCTCTTCTACTTCGCCATTTAAAAGCTCAACAGACTCTTTGTCTGGATCAGTGTCAAATGTTGACACCGAGTCTCTGTTTTCATCCGTGTCAATCTTTGACACGGATTCCAGATCATCTTCATGTTCATCTTGATCCGCTTCCTGGCTGTAAAATACGTTCCGATTTTCGGCAGCGGCTTCATGGAAGTTTGTACTGTAGAAATGATACAGCGGATTGTCCCGGCTAATCGTCGAATCACACTGCAAAATATGCCCGCCCCAGACAATCAAACTCTGGCCCGGTGTCGGATCAGAAAGCGCTTCAAACTCTTTCTGTGATAACTCCATAATCTGCAGCAATTCGTTCCGATCATCACCGGCTTGGTCAAGCAGCACCTTGAAATCGGAGTTTGATACAATCTCCATAATTTTCCGGTTGGCCGTTGCTGCTGAAACGTTCTGCAGACAGATCGTACAGATACCACCAAGTTTACGGTACGTCAGATACGCCTTTTCCAGCTCATTACAACTTGTCTCATGGCGGCAGACATATTGAGCCTCGTCAACGATAAAATGCGTTGCCCTTTGCTGTTCAACGTTGTAGGAAAAACGCTGCGTTAAAACATGCATGATTGTTATCATCAGCGGTTCCCACATCAATTCAGGGATATTTTTCATTCCAAATGCAACAAACCGGCTGCTGGTAGACAGTGTACTTTGTCCTTCCAATGTCAAAAAGCTATGCTTTGTATAAGCCTCCAGTGATCCATACAAATCACGCGCTTCCGGTTCCCGCTGTTTCTGGAAAATTGCTTCCAAATCAGAAAGCACCGGGGATATCGGTTTCTTTTTTGAAAACGTATTCTGATATAATTCCTCAACGCACCGGTAAATCAACGATTTATGGATACCGTTTGGACGTATACCGGTCATGATACTGTACAGAAATGCTTCCATATACTGCAGCTGGGAAAGGATATATTCTTCACGGCCCTTTGCATTCTTTTGCAGCAAAGATTCCGGAATCTCAAGAGGGTTCAGGCGCAGATCCGGATCAGAAAGATCAAAATACTGACCGCGGAATCTCTGGGTGATTCCCTTCATCTCATTCTGCGGATCAATCAGGAAAATATCATCTGTACTGTTAATCAATGTTTGTCCGATTTCCGTAATTTTCAGCAGCATGGACTTTCCAGAACCAGTGTGGCCAAAAATAACACCATTACTGTTTTTCAATGTCTTTCGGTTTCCAATGATCGGATTTCTGGTTTTTTTATTTATACCATACCATGTTCCGCCAGGCTGGATCAGATCCCAGGAATAGAATGGCTGGAATGCCAGATAAGAACTTGTCAGGACGGAACGCATATTATTTACACGCCTCGCTCCGATCGGAAGCAACGTATTCAGTGCCTGAATTTGCTGATCGTAGTAAGGAACAATCTGTATAGAATGTTTCCGGCAGCGGCGTCTGACTTCTGCCGTGTTTGCATCCAGTTCCTCTTTATTTGCTCCACGCACTGCCAACAGGATTCCTACATAGAAGCCATTTTCATCATCTTCCTCGATCTGATCCATATATTTTTTCAGATTGGCCTGCTTCTTTTTCTTTGCATAGGACGGCTCACTATAGAAGTTACCCATACTTGCATTGGCCTGTACTTCCTGCCCGATCGCATTTTCATTGTAGAAATTCGTGTTGCTGATTTTTCCACGTAACACTTCCCGTGGGATATATGCCGTATCTATGGTAAGGCAGGTATAAAACGGAAAATCTGTCAGTTCAAAAATCAACTTTTCTTCATTCAATCTGGTTGGCAGAACCGCAGCAAAAAGAATCCGCATACACTCTTCATCAAATTCCATGTAGCTTTTGTGATTCCGCACAGAATGTGGAAGGATTGAATTGCGAAAATCTCTTCCGGCCTGTACCATATCCTGAAACGGAAGAATAAAACTTTCCTCTCCATCATCTGTGAAAAAGTAATTTCTGATTTTCTGAAACCGCTTCACAGCGTTTAAAGGAACCAATTCCGAACCCATTGCATGAAAGATTGGAAGTGCTGTATGCTCGAATGTATCAAACCATCCTTCCGCTTCTTCTATTGACCGGCAATTTGCACTCACAGTCAAATAACGCTGTTTTCGAACGTTTTCCTGTCCCTTTTCAAGAGATTTTTTAATCATTTCGTTATTGTAGCGGGCCAGCTCTGGATACTCACTTTTATTTTCATCCTGCAACAGAGATTTCTGGAAATTTGTTACGTCCCGTGGTTCACACTGTATTGTGATCTTGAAATCTGTGTCCATGGAATTTAGAAATTTCCGTAGTTGAAACAGGATGCCGTCTTTTTGCTGCTTGTCCTGATCCACATAGTTTAAGTCTGAAAAAGAATACACACGATCAAATTTTCTCCGCTTTTTCCCTGCCCCGTTATTCGGTTCTATTTCAAATATTCCATTTTCGTGTACACCTGCAATATCCAGCATTTGTTGAATACTGGCCGGTGTCTGGTAAACTGGCTGTGTACATTTTTTATATCGGATAAATTCCTCATTCGAAAAAAATCCCATTCTGTTCCATCCTTTCCAAGTATATAAAAAAGTCGGGATTTTTCCCGATCATTATTTTTCTTTTTTCAAATAATTTTTTCTTGCCTGGTTATATTCGTCACTTTTCCAAACAAGTTTGGCTGTGGACTTTCTGTATTTTCTTGCCCGGTAAAACTCTATTGCAGAAAGCCCGCTACGTGACTTCCATACCTGACTGAAAATGATAGCTGCAGCAACAGCAGTTCCAATCAAAAATGATATATATAAGTTCCATCCAAGTATAAAATACAACAAGATAATGATAATACCACAGGAGACAGCAGAAACGGCCATCACACCTAACTCTCTTGCTGTAAGTCCTTTCCAGATGCTATCCTTATATGCACCAAAATCTTCATTCATGTTTACCATAAGCTATGTCCTTCCTACTATTAAAATCCAAATGCTCTTCGAACCATCGCATCCGTACCAGATACTGATCCCGTTATAATAAGGATACCAAGAATAGCTTGAAGTCCTTCCCATCCTTGTGATCCCAACATTCCGCCCAATATATCTTCTGATGCAGTAGGGAACAGCCCACCGGCATTTATTAAAATTGTTCCAAGTCGCATCATTAGCATGATTCCTGTCATTTCAAACAATGCACAAAGAAATGTACGGACCCAGCTTGATCCGGTATGTCCAATTTCATGTGGGCCTGCATAAGTGGAAAGTGCAAGTGGTGCAACAGCCATATAAAAAAACAATTTAAGGAAAACCCTATAAACCGTCCATAATGTAATAACTGCGCCACCCAGGCAGATAAACAAAAACACAAGGCCAAACAGATTTCCAAAAATAAGTCCGGATCCACTCATTTCCCAGTCATCCCCTACTCTTATAACCAGTGAAGCGGCATCTTCCGGAACAATAATACCAAAAAATGCTTGTTCAATTTCAATCAAAAAAACGAGTATATTCGTGAGATTTAAAAAAACAGCATCCACAAGTGCCAGCTTGATAAAAAACTGGATGCTTGCTTCCATGGTCATTCCGTGTTTAATATCCGTTGTTTCTTTGAAAAAATTAACCATAAAGAAAACACTTACAAGTGTCGCACCTAGAATCTGTAGTGCCTGGAAAATCCGGTATGCTTCATCCCAAAGTTCACCACCTGCCAAACTTTGTGGACTCGTTTGCAGCATATCAAACGCATATGCAATTAATGAATTCCAAACATTGCACCCAAGGGAAAAGAAACCACTTCCCGCAAAAACCGTTTTGAAAAAATCTAATATCTCATTTATCATATTTTCTCCATAAGAAAAAGGAGGATATTCCCTCCCTTTTCATTATCCCTTCAGAGCAGTTGTAATTACCGGAGCAACCAGCATAACTAACGCACCGCCAACCCCTTTTAAAGATCTTGTAATAGCACCTCCGCCTTCCTGTGCCTGCATGGAAGCTCCAAATTCAAATGCGTGCCATAATAAAATAACACCACCCACAGATTGTACCACAGCGCTGATCAGATTCCATAAAATTTCAAATTTCGCATTTATTGCGGCCGTTGCATCTGCAAAAACCATTGGCGCACCTACTCCCTGCAGGAACATCAAAAACGCAAAGCAAGCCGTATATTCCGTGACTTTTTTCAGTTTCTTTTTTACTTCGATTGGCTTTTTCATATCTTTTACCTCTTTTTGATCTAAAAATAGCCCGCACCAAATTTTGGTGCAGGTCTTATTTTCGTTTGTTCTTTCGTGTCAATCCTTCACACGACATTTTTTAATCGTCATCATCATCATGTTTGTGAAATCTTCCAATTAAAAATGCAATAACACATCCTACCACCGCTATAATCGGGATAATATACTGAATCGGCATTCTCTATTTTCCTCCTTTTTCTTCCTGTTTCAGAACCGGAAACTGGGGCAATCCAGTACACAATTCCAGTCCATTAAATTCTTGTTTTTCAATTATCTGCTGATAATCTACCGTCACAGTAACGAAATATACTTTTTGATTGTTGGCATCCCGGCCTTCCTCTGTATGAAGATGTCCCTGGACAAACACTGTCGTTCCTTTTTTTATTTTCTGAAATGCTATCATTGCCCGTTCTCCAAAGGCAACACAGTACATGTAATCGGAGTAAGAACTTTTCGGTCGCTGCACGGCCAGGATGTACCGGCATGTTGGAACTGATCTCCCTCTCCTGTCTTTTTCATAGGAAAATTGTGGGACGCAGGTGCAAACACCCTGGATTTTAATCTGATTCATGTTTGCCCTCCTTATACCAGATTACCAGTTGTATTTTCTTGACGGTAAGGCAGCCTCCGGTATCGCAGAACTTCCATCCGCAGTAAATCATCCCGCAGGGTTTCTGCATCCATGCCCTCAAATAAAATGTCAAGGGTTGTCTCAAAATCCCGGTAACGACTGCGCTGGCTGTACATAAGTGCCTTTTCAATCCTTTCCAGAATCGGACCATTTTCATAAAGTTCCTGCAATTCTAAAAGGGATTGCTGCAGTGTGTCTTTTCGCCGGAAATGTTCTATCATCCGGCTTTTAAATTCTGCCACATCAGCCGGGTTTAACACTTCCGGTTCCGTGTCAATGTTTGACACGGGAACTTCTTCTTTATCATTCGGAAGTTCTTCCGGCGCATTTTCCGTTTTTTCCTCTTCTATGACAGGTATATTCTTTTTTCGTTTTAAATCTGGAACATTTAAAACATTTTTCAGCTTTTTGGTATCAACCCCAAGCTTTTTTTCCAACGGCTCTTCTTGAGTTTCTTCCTTTTTCTGTTTTCGCTCTTGTATTAAACTGATTCCAGCTGTTGCTGCAAAACCAAACGCTGCGATCGCAAGCACCGCGGTCATCAAGTAATATGGATTTCCCAAAAATGACTTTATACTTTCCATGGCCGATCTCCTTTACTTGAAATTCCGTGATGCATCTACCGTAAGTTCTACCAGCTCCTCTGCCGAAATTCTTCTGTCATACCATCCGGTCAGAACTGCCGCTTTTTCGTATTCATCATAAGATGCCTTATATTCCGGCATTTCTGCGTTCATCTGGTAGATGACTTCTTTTAAGTTCTTGGTTTCGCGGCGTGGAACACTGATTTCATAGCATGGAAGGGAATCAAAGCGGAAATGATAATTCTTTTCGCCACATACCGCATCTACAATAATTCCATCCGTATTATGGCGGGTTGTCACATTTTCGAACTCTGGCAGTGTCAGCAAGTAATTCTGCAGTTCTTCTGCACTTAAATCGTGGCTTTCCGGCTGATTACTGTTTTCTTCCAGCTGTCTCTGTAATTCTTCCTTGTCTTTTGCCTGATCATCCAGATCTCTCCGCAAAGATTTTACCTGCTTATTTAGTTCAATGACTTTTCCTTGGAGTTCTCCATTCCGTTTTCGCAACTTTTCTTCTACTTCCGGATCAGTGCTGCTATCCTCTGCTTTTAACTGCAGGTTCGCAAGTTCAGCTTCCTTTGCATCAAAATCTTTCTGTAATTTTTCCATCTGTTCCGTTTTGGAATCACGTTCTTTTTCTGCCATGGAAAGACGGCTCTGCAATGTTTCAATTTTCGCCTGCAGTTCTGTTTCCTTATCCGTTGGAAGTGACATATCCGGATACAGTTTTAAATTTTCCTGCATCATCTTGAGGTTATCCCTCTCTGCCTGCAGCTCAATACTTAAGTTCTGTGCCTGCAGCTTTTCCATTTGCAGTTCCTGCCGTTTCTTAATCAGCTCATTTTCCTGTTCCTGCTTTGCTTTCGCCAGGGATTCCTTTGTTTCCTGTTCCCAGGTTTTTAAAGCAGTTTCCTGTTTTTCCATGTCCTCTACTTTAGCTGCAAGAGCATCCTGGATCTGGTCCAGTTCTTTTTCCCGGTTATCCAGATCTGTTGCTTTCTGTTCCTGGCTATTTTTCTGCTTTTCCAATGCATTTGCAAGAGACTGCAGCTGCTTGGAACGGTCATCGAACAGCTTTTCACGTTTTTTATATTGCTCTTCTCGTTCCTGATACAGCTGATTCATTTTTTCGGCCATACTTAATGTATTTTCATCCATGACGTATCCTTTCTTCGGGCGCTTAGCCCAATATCTTTCTTACTCTTTTTTCGTATTGCAGTAAGAAACATCAATACACTCCAACTGCCGATAAAAAAAACGGCAAAAAAACAGATATGATTCCTATCTGCCGTATCCACCGGATCAGCCTTTAAAATCATACCTTCTGTATCTGTGTCAATGTTTGACACCTGTTTTGTGGTTTCCATATCGGTGTCAACGTTTGACACCGCTTGTGGCTTTTCCGTACTCGTGTCAACGTTTGACACCGCTTTGGGATTTTCCGTATCCGTGTCAACGTTTGACACCGCCTGGTGGTTTTCCGTACCCGTGTCAATGTTTGACACCGTTTTGCTGCTTTTCTGTCCCGTGTCAATGTTTGACACGGATTTTTCAGCCCGTTTTCCATTCCATAAGGAAACTCCGGTTCCGCAGAGCAGCAGGCAAGCCAAAATCATACAAATTCTGGCTCTTACTTTTGCTTTAAGACGCTTCCTTTTCCGCATTCGCGACCTCTTTCTGGGCAACCGTAACGGCGTGTATAACCAATCTGTAAGGATTGGAGCCATCACCTACGCAGGTGGATAAAGTAAAAACTTTCTCCTTTCCGGTCGGGGCAATATTACAGTCATATTCCGCATTCTGTACGGTTTCTGCAATCCATTGTTTCCATTCCTCGCTGTCACCTTTATATCCCAGTGTAAAAACATCACTGTCATACCGGGTGCTGTATACGCTGTATATCGCACAGGTATAAGTAGTTTCCGGTGTATAAACATATACATAAGGATAAGTGTTCCGGAAGTCCTTATCATGGTACTTTTTCAGGCTTCCAAACATTTTCCCGGATGCCATGTTATGCCCATATAAAATAATGTGGCTTTCTTCGAAATCTGTTCCGGCAGTTGCAAAAATGGAACCAAGAATATTGCTTTCTCCTGTTACGGTATGGTTCAGGTAATAACTGTTGTCCTCTCCTAAAGCAACCGGATAATCAATGGGTGTTCCGGGAACTGTGATCCATGCCAAAATCTCAGGATTGATCTGCTGTAAATTCTGAAAATCAACTATTCTTTCCATATTCGGATCTGTTTCCTCTTCCGGCTCATCTGTAGTTGATTCTGTGTTTTCTTCATCTGTTGTATCCGGATTTTGGATATAGCCACTGATAAGGTTCTGCTGTTCCCGGTCGGTTTGTGCTTCCTGCAAAATCCGTGGAAGATAAGACGCACCCAGCAGACATAAAATTGCCAGCAGGACACACCCAGCAGCTTTTCGCATTTTCACACCTCCCTGTTCTTTAATGAAATACCCGTGTCAAACATTGACACGGGTATAAATCCGGTTTTGCTGGTTACTTTAACGGAATGATGTTCTTAACAGAAGTATCATGCGTTGTAGTTCCCCAGTCATCTTTCTGGTTTTCAAATGTGATGGATGTACCGGTTGGTTTCGCCTTTAAATTTGCATGTACGGAGAAAATTTTATCCGGAGCAACGCCCTTCGCCGGTTCCTGTAATTTTGAAATCTTTACATTCTCTGTTCCGGTAACGTTCACCAGATGATACCGCAGCACATCCTGTTCTGTTACTGTGTAGTCTTCTCCTACCGGGATTTTGTTCCAGGTGACAGAAAGTTCTACATATCCCTGTCCATCGGTATGTGAATTTACGTAATTTTCCGTGAACTCTACATAATTCTGGAAGGTACGGTCTTTTCCATTAATATCTTTTCCTTTTACGGTGAAGATAAAGGTTGGGTTTCCATGCGCCCAGGTAATATCGCTTGCTTTAATTTTCTTTACTATGGTAAGGTCTGCATAGCGCATATCCTTCATGGTGATAGTCTGCGTATCTGCTTTGCTTTCCAGCGTAAAGGTAATTGGATCAGCAAGTTTATAATGATCCGGGGCCTGATCCTCACGTAAAGTATACTGACCCGGTTTCAGTTTTTCGATCCGGTGCGGTGTGCTTCCGGATGTCCAGCTTTCTACCAGACGGCCATTGCTATCCAGAAGAGAAAGTTTCGCTCCGGAAATGTTCTCTCCGGTACCGGAATCTACTTTTGCAAGATCCAGTTTTGTATAATCATTTTCTACCGTGATTGTCAGGTTTGACTGCCCATTGACTTTTCCGTCGGATACTGTGAAATCTTTCACTGCATTATCCAGTACGTATCCATCTTTGGTTGCCGTTTCCTGGTAATGCCAGGTTCCATCCTTCACACCATCAATCGTGATCCGTCCATTGCTATCTGTTTTCTGCGTTTTATCATAGCTCTTGTCATCATTCCAGATATGGAACGTAACACCTTCCATGACTGTGCCATCGTTTTTGCTTACTTTCTGCAGAACAAGCGCATTTTTCTGGTTCTGTACAGCTACATTGACGCTGGTATGGCTATCATCCAGGGTAACTGCATGTTCTGTAGTATCCAGGACGTATCCATCCGGGGCTGTTATTTCTTTGACAATGTACTGACCAAGTTCCAGCTGTTTGCTGGCTGCTGATCCATTGCCATCTGTAGTTACGGTATCAACTACCGTATTGGCAGCAACCAGGGTTGTGCCTCCGGCTGTCTTAATATCCTTTGCAGCTTTGATTTCAAATACCGCACCGGAAAGTTTTTTATTATTCTCACCGGTTTTTGTGATTGTGATCTGACCGGTTTTTCTGGCATTTGTCGCATCCAGTGTTAAAGTAACAACACCTTCTTTTTCTGCTGTAAACTCATGTTCCCAGGTTCCGGTATATCCTGTCGGATTTTTGGTTTCTACTACTTTGAATTTTCCACCTTCTGAATCTTCTGCATGGAGATTTAATGCTCGATAAGCTTTATACTCATCTTTCCATTCGGCCTTGGTATACGTTACCCACTGGCCGCCTTGCATCTTGTAAACAGTGAATTCTGCGCCTTTTAGGGCTTCTCCTGTTGTTTCATCTGCCTTTTTGATGACAAGGTCAACATTTTTGGTCTGATGCATAACCATTTCTGATGTATAACCAAACTCAGAAGTATTCCATACGTGCCAATCTGTTGCCTCGGTCCGGCTTGATCCTTTCCATCCATTAAATATGGCATCCCCACCAGTAAATGTAAAGTCTTTTGGATATGATTGCACTGTGGTAAGTCCCTTACCTGGACCGTCCACATTTTGTATGGTTCCTCCATTATAAAAGACCATAGTCTGAGAATCGCCTTCATATGTGTAAGTAACCCATCCTTCCGGGTTATCCGGTGAAGTACCATCATCTGCATTTGAACCCTTTTTTGCTGACCAGATTGCATCCGTTCTTGCATCATAGATTAGACGATCATCAGCTTCCTTCGTGACATAAATGCCATCGACTTTTCCATCAATATAAAATCCCTGGGAATAGTCCAGATCAGATAAAGTGAAATGTCCCTTAACCTTAAGTGGATTTCCATTTTCATCGTAATATGAAAATCTTACCTTAATCCATTTCAAGCCTTTAATATCAATGACAGGAGTTGCACCGCCTTTTGTATTGTCTACAGAAACAACAACATTGTCTACATCTTCATATCCCGGATACCCGCTGATATTAGTATTCTGCCAGTCCAAAAACCAGATCCGCATGGTAACAGGTAAACCATTAGCATTGCCTACATTGGTATACTCTGCATACATCTTTCCTTTTAATCTTTCATACGGAATAAAAGAACGGGTATTTCCATTATCACCTATATCTGATAATGGCCACCATTTCGAACACACCTGTGCATATTTTTCACCATTAACGCAAAACTGATTATCCCATTTCGTACCATCTGTACTACCGAATGAAACCTTTGTGTTTGCTCCAATGACTGGCGTAAAATTGTAGGTTCCGTCAATCGTGCTGTTTGTATCTACCTTTTTTCCAATGCCAGAATCAACCACAGATGGTAACCCATCCATGCCTGCGCTGACAGCAAAAACATTTTCCGGGAAAGAAATTCCAGTTACCATCAAGGCTGCCATAAGCAGCCCTGACAGTGCCTTTTTCCATCGTTTCACAGTTTTTTCCTCCTCTCTTTCTTCTCTTTACGGGACAGTTTCACGGTTCCAAGAGCCGCTACCGCCGCAATTCCAAGAGGAACAAAAACGTATGGATCTGCAATACCGGTTTTTGGTGCCGTAGTCTGCGAAATGGCAGGGGACGGTTCGTTTTTGCCCGGTTCTTCAGCACCCTGTACACGGAAAATCCAGTTTACCATGCTTTCCCGTTTTGCATATGCATTTTTCAGTTCTGCCGGTAACTGCAGCGTAAACTGTACCCGCGAATTTTTCCCTGTTTCCAGTGTTCCAAGACTGATTTCCTGATTCAGGGATGCAGCCTGCAAATCACCGTTATACAGGGTTTTTCCGTTTTGCGTGATCGTCAATTTAAACTGTTTTAAAAGGTCAAGTTCTTCATCCGTTAAATTTCCAGGCGTTTCCGTATGGAAGAAAAATTCGGCACTGGTTGCTGTCGTATTGGAAAGCTGAAAACTATCACTGATCGTATCGCCAGGCATTGCCGTCTGTAAATTTCTAAAGAAATCTTCCGGCGCAGCCACCAGCTTTCTGGCAGCCCCTTCATAAGTGACGGACATAGCGGTATACTGTTTTGTCACTTCTGTGATGCTGTTATCCGTCTCATGTACGCACTGTTCAATTTCCGTATCGCCCCATGGGGATTCCGAATTAAAATCCGGTGTAAAGTTTGCTGCCTGCACCGCTTCTGCGGTCACAGTAAGTCCAAGAACCCTGTCCTGTGCTTTTGATGTCCACGCTGCAGGAATCGTTACGTTCTGGAAAAAGTCTGCGGATTCTCCGTTTTTCAACGGCTGCGTATAGTAATAATACTCACCCTGTTTTACCCATTCATCGGAAATTCCATCCAGTTCTTCATCACTCAGAACATACTCCGCAGGCGTTTCCTTATCCTGATCCACCGAAGGTGTTTCTGTAGGTTCAGGCGTTATTTCCGGTTTTTCTGGCTCTTCCGGTGCTGGTGTTACTTCCGTTTCGGCATTTTCTGTCGTTTCCTGTGCTGTCTCTTCTGTTGCTTCCGGCGTTTCATTCGGGTCTGCATCCGTTTTGGAATCTTCCTCTGGCTTTTCCGTGTCAACGTTTGACACGGAATCCGATGCCTCTCCGGAATAAGTGGTTTTCACCCGGATGTAGCAGGTTTCCGCATAATTCGTGATACGAGGAATCTTTGAAATGCTCTGGGATGGAAGCACAATTCCATCTGCAGGTCCTTCGTAAACTTTTTCCGTATCACCATCTTTTTCGTATTCCTGGATTCCAATGTTTACATCACCGGTGCTGATGTGGTTTGTAACGGTAACGCTGTCCTGATAGTAAGCATATGATCCACTGATGGTACTTACTGCCGTGACCAGAATTCCGGCTGCTATTGCAATTTTCCTTTTCATTACTGGCCACCTCCTCCAAACCGTTTCCATGCTTCCTGATAAGAAGTGTATTCCTTCTGACCATCTGTTGTCTGAACGGATTCCTCGTAAACTGTTACTTCCAGGTTATCCTGCTCATATTCATCTGCAACAGTAACCCCCGTAAACAGATAAGTTGTTGTTCCTCCAACCGGAACAGCTTTTTTATAATAGTAATAGCCATCATTTCCCTTGACCCAGTTTGTGGTATCAAGTCCCGTGAACTCTTTTACAGGTTCACTGCATGTAATATATGCCCGGACATAGCAAGGTACATCTCCTGTATTTTTTGCCCTGACTTTTTTTACTACTGATCCGCTGGATGGAACCGGTGTCGGTGTCGGAAAATCCTCATCCGGAATAATGGTGTTATTTCCGGTTCTGATAATGTTTACTACTTCATCATGGTCCGTCTGGTAAGCAGAAGATCCCGATATTGCGGTGGCTGCTGCAAGAAAACCGCAGCAGCACATTCCGGCAATGGACAGCATTCGTTTTTTCTTTTTTTTCATGCTGTTTTCCCTTCTTTTTCAGAATAGTCCGGATGGCTTTCCGGACTGTTCTGAAAAGTATTCTTATGATAAAGTGTTGTTTCCATCCTGTTCCGGCTCAACCTGAACATCATCTGGGGTATTTGTTTTGTTTTCATCCGATGCTGCATTTCCGTTTCCATCAACGGTTGTAACCCCATTATTTCCGCTTTCGTCAGACTGCGGAGTCGTGATCTGTCCTGCCTGGCCCTGGTTCTGCAGTTCATATTTTTTCCATGCGGAAGCTGCTTTCTGTGGAATCGTGGTTCCTTCTCCGGTGTTGAGTTCCTGGATTGCATAGTAATGTACCGGCACATTCAGATCTTTTCCATCCAGCTGTCCCTCTACAATATTGGCAGCTGTCAGGCTTGTAAAGATCGGATCTGTTGTTTTTCCCGGTGCAAGTATTTCGTTATAGCTGTAGGTGTAAACCATATTATCTCCTACACGCTTGTTGTACATCAGAGTCCATTTCTTAGAAACATTGTTCATGGAGAACAGCTCTGTATCTTTTGCAACGCCTCCATTCAAACGGTTACCTGCAGCATTAACAGTAATCACCTTTGCAATCGGGATAGAAACATCCAGATATACATAAGCATCATTTTTTCCAACATTTTCGATCTGCGGGTCTTTTTTGATCACCTGGGTCGGAACGATATTGTTGGTTTTTCCATCATTATCCGGTGTGTAGTTCGGCTCATGGCCAACGATGTCTACTTTACCTACAGAAAATTTGTTGGTTACAGAATCATGATCTGTCAGATATGCCATGGATGATCCAACGGCCAGTGCGCCGCATAGTGCTGCTGCTGTAAAAAATGCTGCTACTTTTTTCTTTGTCATAATCGTAATTCTCCTTTTTTTCTTTTTGTTTTTTTTACCTGTTCCCGTTCCTTTGGTTCAGGTCTTTTCTCCGGAAAATAGAAAACCAGAAGCATAAACAGCGCCAGAAAACCTACGGTTAAAAACATGTGGTTTTTAGCCCACATGAATCCGTAGCCCAAATATGGAATGCAGAACAGATATGTTCCGCGAATGTTTTCTGCCGGAATGGTTCCGGAATCCGGATCTGTGTTTGCATCCCCTTTTGTCTGGTATCCCTCTTCTGTTTTTGACAAAATCCGGTGAGTCACCAGATCCCCGTGCCTCTCAAACGTAGCAATATTTCCTGGACGTACATCCCTCTTCGATGAATCCACAACTGCCACTGATCCTGTGGGAATCACAGGTTCCATAGAACCTGACAGAATCACATAACCCCTTAAATCACGGCACTGATAACAGGTAATACCAAGCACCATACAAACCAGAATCCATAGGAATGCGTGTATTACTTTTGTTTTCATTTTTCCTCTCTCTCCTTTTTTACTTTTTGTTGCCACTTTTTCCGTGCAACGGCGTCACCCCCTAAAAATGGGCATAAAAAATACACCAGCCCATGAAAACCATGTTCTGATGCATGAAAGCCCATATTCCTTTTTTTTGTGTCAATCATTGACACGAGCAATTGAAAGATTTTTTTGTCCTACCTGCTGTCCCTTCTGTTTTCCTTCTTTTGCAAGTATAACATAGCATACCTTTCTGCGACGTGCAATATGACATTTTTTTGAAAAACATGACATTTTTTCAAAAGATATGACATTTTTTCAAAAGATATGACATTTTTTCAAAAAAGATGACATTTTTATAACTGCCTTTTTTTCTAAAAAAGGGATGCACAAAGTTCTGCGCATCCCCCGTACTGCTTGACTTTTTTCGTCCGGCAGCTTATAATCAAATCAGAAGCAATCAAGGATATACCAGTGTCGGTGGTTGCCTTTCTGAAATAATCTAAATTATTACAAAGAGCAACAAGAGACATAGGCTATCCCCTATCACGTTCTGATCTGATTAGATTCAGTATAGCATATCATCGACTATTTTACTACCTCTTCGACATACAAATCCCCTCTCGCAATTCGTCTACGAGAGGGGATTCTTTTTTATCGGATAAAGTAGTTTGTAATCTGATAATAATCGTTTTCTGTCATGCCGAGTACATCACTCATACCATCGTCCATATGTTCCCAGGTTGTTGCATAATCATAATCTTGATCTGAGAAGGAAAATACAGCTGAGAAATTCACAATCTTTCTTCCGTTATACTCCTGCGGTTGTCCATACATTACAGCGATTGCTCCATATGCATTATAATCATCCATCTGGTTTGCTTTATGGCCTGGAGAGGACATCCAAAGGTTGAAGATCTGGCGGGCAAGATCATCGGAATCTGTATATGACAGACCACCGCCGCAGCCGTTCTGTCTGCCACCATGCAGGGCCAAATTATCAGAAGTTCCGTATCCTGGCTGTGTGATTGATCTCATGATATGGTATCCGGCAGCGGCAACGCTTCTCGGATAACAATGCTTATCATCCCAGATCATGGCTGCGTGTCCTTCTTTGACACGTTCTTCATTTACCAGATCGAAAATCTTTCTGGAAACTTCCTGATCGTAAACGGTCATTCCAAGAGCCTCTTCGTTGGTGTATGGGATATTAATTTTTACTTCTACGTATCTTCCAACAACACCTCCGTTTGGCTTAGATCCCATTGCATCAGCTGAGATAATAACTTTTCGCATACCATTTTTTTTATGAACCGTTACAAGTCCATTTTCATCTACACTTGCTACTTCCGGATCATCCGAAGTCCATTTTACCGCTTTGTTGGTTGCATTTTCCGGATATACGGTTGCGGCCAGCTGCAGTGTCTGTCCAACTTCAGTTAATTCCAGATTACTGTTCGGTGTAATTGTTACGCTTGTTGCATAAACGGTTTCTGCTGGTGTCTCTGTTGGCTTCGGTGTCTCTGTTGGCTTCGGTGTCTCTGTCGGCTTCGGTGTCTCTGTCGGCTTCGGTGTCTCTGTCGGCTTTGGCGTTTCCGTTGGCTTTGGCGTTTCCGTTGGCTTTGGCGTTTCCGTTGGCTTTGGTGTCTCTGTTGGTTTCGCTTCCGGTTTTGTTGTAAGCGCACCGTCTTTTCCGTAGTAATTTCCGTTTACCGTCTGATCCGTTACCATCTTACAGTCTGATCGGAAATAATATGTCTTTCCGGAAATTTTCATCTGCATATCCTTGCAGGCTCCGCCCCAGCTCCGGATATAGTATTTTGCTCCGTTTTCTTCTTTCCAGCATCCGGAAAGCATAACTCCGTTTCCGTCCACAAAATACAGGTTATCTTTGTATGTAAAGCTTGTGTTCACTGCCATGGTGCTGTCTGCCTGGAACCAGTACCATTTTCCTCCGGTTTTCAGCCACTCATTCTGATAGGCTGCACCGTTATCATGCAGGTAATATTTTTTTCCGTTCCAGGTCTGCCAGCAGTTTTTATAAGCTCCGCCCCAGCTGCAGAAGAAATAGGTTTTTCCCCCGTCCGTGAAAGATTCATTTGCTTTCATGGTTCCGTCTGCGTTCAGATAGTAACGGTTATTGTCCCAGGTCTGCCAGCCCGTTGCAATTTTTCCATCTTTTGCCAGTTTCCACTGTCCATCCATCACGATCCACTGCATGTTGGTTACATTAGCATTACCATCAAAAGTGTAGGAGCGTCCGTTGATTTTGGCAGATCTGTTCTTATATGCGCCGCCCCAGCTGCACAGATAGCGGATTTTCCCTGTATCATCCAGTCTCCACTCATTGGAGCGCATACTTCCATCACTATTCATGTAGTATTTATTTCCATCCCAGGTCTGCCAGCCCGTTGCAATTTTTCCGTCTTTCACCAGATACCATTTTCCACCTTTTACAACCCACTGGGAACCCTGTACCTTACTGTCTGCACCGAATGTATAACTTCTGCCGTTGATTCTTGCCTTGCAGTTCAGGTAAGCTCCACCCCAGCTGCGGAAGTAGTAAACCGATCCATCCGTATCAATCATCCACTCATTTGCTTTCATGGTTCCGTCTGCATTCAGATAATATTTTTTTCCGTCCCAGGTCTGCCAGCCGGTCTGTTTTACACCGTCTTTATAAAAATACCAGGTTCCGGACTCCTGCGTCCATCCGGTTTTTCCAGCTGCCTGTACTGTCTGGGCAGAAACTGTTGGGAACATATTTGTTGCGGCCGGTGTACCTACTGCCAGGCTCAGGCCAAGAAGTACCATTGCGATTCTTTTTCTCATACTTTTTCCTCCGTCCGTGTCAAACATTGACACCGATTTTTCTGTTTGAATTCCATGTCAACGTTTGACACGGGATTCCTTGTTTTGTTATTTCACTTTTTACTCCGGAATTTCTTCCAGAAGTTCCCCGGTATAATCTTCCCGTTTTCCAAGTTTTACGGCATCGTCCAGTTCGGACTGTTCCATGCATACACTTCCGATCGGGTGGATTCCTGGATCACAAAGAACCAGATACAGATTTCCCTGGTAATCTTCCGCTACATCACCATCCTGCCGGTAGCCAATAAACTCATGCTCAATCGGTATTTCTTCCGGATGCTCCAGATAGAATGGATCAAGCTCTCCCCAGTCCAGTGTGGAAAAATTGAAATTCGGAAAACGTTCTGCTATTACTTTTTCTGCATTTTTTCGAAGCTCTTTCATGTCCATATGGTTTCTCCCCCTTTTTTATTTCTTTGGATCATATTATCATATTACCTTTCCAATTCCGTAATTACAAGAGTCTTTTGCTATTTTTCATATTGCATTTTTATTACATTCTAATCACCCCTCTGTTTTATTTGCATTTGTTGTTATTGTAATATGGCTTCCGCTGCTGAATGCGGCTTCCATAGATGCCTTTAATGCGTTCAGGATTTCATCTGCACTTTTTGTTCCCCCGTAGAAGCCCGTATTGGCCGTTTCCTGCGATTTTTCTGCATCGTACCGTAAAATGATCGTAAGTCCTGTTCCAGCCGTTGCAGCGTCCGAAAACGAGCTTGAAAGGGTTGTCTTGGATGTACAGGAAACGGTAAGTGTTCCACTCAGGAACTTACAGCCGGAAAACAGGTTCCCGCTATCCGTACAGGAAGATGGGATTTCACCGGTTATGGATTCCAGTGCGGTACATCCGAAAAAACTGCTGTTCATTTTCTGTGCAGACGATGGGATATGTACTTCTTTCAGGTTGACGCAGCCATTGCAGATATTCGAAAGTTCTTTCGCACTGTCCGGAATCTGGACAGATGCCAGAGCCATACAGCCGTAATACATGGAATCCATGTTCTCCAGCTGCATACAGGCTGTTGTATCGGCTCCCTCGATCAGTGCCGTATCACCGTAAAATGCTTTTTTTGCCTGTTTTATATTTCCTGGAAGTTCCATGGCCTTTTCCAGTGCGATACACCCTTCTGCGCAGGATGTAATATCTTCCAGCCGGACCGCACCAGACATATCCGGCATACTGGTCATCGCCGTAGCATTCTTGAATGTTTCCACCATGCTTCTCACTGTATCCGGGATGCGGCACAATGTTTCCAGGTATTCGTCATTTCCTGTAAACCAGTAGTCCATGCTTTCCACTTCTGCCTCCGGATCAATCCAGGTCAGCCGTTTAACAGAATCTTTCTTCCATGGCGCAGAATCTGATTTGAAATTCCGGACGCTTCCTTTTCCGGATATTTCTAGATCCCCGTTGGAATACAGGATAGCCTCCACATCATCTGGATTTTCTCTGCCGATTTTATACCTAACACTTTCATCACGGTCAATAAGCACTGTTATCTCTGCCTTGATATCCGGATATGCCTTGGAGGAAACCTCTACGGTAACACTGTGGCCATGTGCCGGCACTTTAGCCGGTGACACGCTGTATGTATCTGCATCCAGAAGCTGTTTCTTTTTCCCGGATATTCCGTATACGCGGAAATTTTTTTCTGAAATCCTACTTCCGGCAGCATAGCTTTTCTCTGCAGCTTCCACCTTGATCGTTTCCGGTTTTTCCGGTGCAGCTTCTTTTCGAAATTTTGGCAGTACCAAAAATACGACTCCAACAAGAATCAGCAAAATAACAGCAATCAACGCTATGATCCACAAGCTGCTTTTCTTTTTCTGCCTTTTTTTCTCTGGCTGTTTTTTTGATACGGCCATTTTTACTCTTTTTCCTTTTCCCATATTTCTCTTCCTTTCGTTTTACTTTTGCCTGTTATCCGGTGCCAAATCACAATTAGCCAGATTGGTATAATAATTCTGGATGGTCATTGGCGCATTATACAGTGCCGTCAAAAGATACGCCTTAATATTCCCGATTTTCTTTTCCGTATTGTGCAGGCACTTCAGGATATAACAGATGTGATCTTTATCCAGCTTCAGGAACATGCTTTTTACAATCGGAACAGGACGTTCCTTTCCTCCAATCCGGATTGTTCCTGTATCCGGCAGCATTAGGGTTTCTACAATCAGATCGACCAGTTCATCCACTTCCTGCTTGTTATAGATCGGCGGGTAGTTCTCGTAATCAATATTTTTCCGAATCAGTTCCCGGTAGGCAGATATCCGATCCATCATATCCATCCCATCTCTTTTTGTTCCCCGCTTTATATTATTCATCTTTGATTGATAGGATATGATATGATTATCTATATCATTTTCTTTAATTGGTATATCTTTAATTATTTGTGGTTGAAAATCCGTATACGGAAAATCGGTTTCCGTAAAATCCTGATATGGCTGTACCGGATCTGGATTTTTCGTATACCGGTTTTCCATTTCCGTAAAATCCCGACATGGATTTTCTTTCGATAAATGCTGGGATTGTAAGTCTTTTTCATCTTGCTTCTCTGGTTGTTCCTGCTTTTCTGAATGGACTTTTTTTAATTTTTGTAATTCCTCATTTCTGCTTGTTTTCTGAGACGTACTTTTTTCTTCTTTCATTCCTTCCTGCATTCGTTCGGCTACTTCTCGCTGCATTTTCTGAATGATCTGTTCATGGCCTTTTGGATTTTCTATATCTTCTAATTGGCCAGGATACTCCAAAAAAATGTATTCCACACCCTGAAATCTTCCATTCTCCCTATATTCCATTCTACTCAGATATCCATTCTCCTCTAACTCTTTCAGCGCAGACATGACTGCACTCTTTCCTTCTTTTACGATAGCTGTCAAACCGGATACCGAATATTTCCAGTCTGCAGGAAGGGATAATACCAAAGACAGCAATCCGCTTGCCTTTAGGGAAAGATTCATGTCGCGTAAATGATAATTTGACATCATCGTATAACCATCTATTTTTTGGATTCTTTTGTAGACTGCCATAGTAAAAACCTCCTGTTTCTAGCCTTTTGCGATCCGTAGCCCCATTTTCGTCACTGCGTCACAATTTACACCCTTATTTTGATTTTTTTGTCTGCCTGGTACTTTTACCATACCAGGCAGTTTTGTCCATTCTGCAAGCTCTGACACGTTTACAACTGGGGTTATCCATTTTTCTACGTGGTCACTGTGCTTCCGCAAGATGTATGATACATTTTACTCAATTACCTGGTAATATACCGTAACGAAATTTCCGTTTTTTTCCCGGACAACACTTTTTTTTATGTATTGTTTTTCGATCAATTTTTTTAAACCGGATCGTACAGCATCTGCTTTATCTTTTCCAGATTCCACTAACTGATCCACGTTCATGGTTTCGTTCAGGTAGATTGCTGTATACAATCCTTTTTCTTTGAATGATAACGTATTATCATCGTATACTTTTTCTATCATATATTTTTCCCCGTTCTTAAGCACGCTGTAGTCTTTTTGTTTTTCATAAATATCAGTAATATGACATATTTCAATCCTCCAAAATCTCATTAAATTGTGCTGGCATGTCGTGCAGGCTGTAACCGTTTCTGTTCTCCAAAACATTTTCCATCTAAATATCCAGATGAGAATTTCCTGAAGTCTATCGGTGTATCATACATATTACCTTGACCCGTATTAAATTTGTCGCAAAAATCTATGACTTCTTTCGGTAACCGTAGTATCAGACTCCATTCTTTTTCCTTTTCTTGATCCTGCTTTGAAAATGCTTCTCTTACCCCTTCACAAAAACCGGCTCCATATCCATTGGTTATTTTTTTTTGCGCACCAAGCGATAAATTACAGTATGTCTGTTTCAAATTTTGTATCTGTGTTAAAACGCAGTCCACTGCATATGTAAAAATATTTACACATATACTCACATCTTCTTCGAGTCCAACGAATCCAATAAAATATGTTTTTGAGTGTTTTGCTCTTTCATGTACAGCCTGACAACAGTAATTTTCGCTAATAACGGTAGATAAAGTGAATATCCAAAAATTTGTTTGTTTTGTGCAGGAAATAGATGTTTTGATTGTTTTGACTTTCTTATTTCCCTCATGCAGCTCTGCTTCGGTTAATTTATACTCTGCCATAAGCTGCCGGGCTTTTAAAAGTGCAGCCTGGGCTTCGAATTCGTTTGGACTTTCTGACAGAGCCAGCAGTTTCCGAATTTTTTTCTCAATGTCCATTTTTTCACCTGTCGATTAACGGAATGGTAACTCTTCATCTGGCATGGCCGAAACATCATGAAATTCTGCATCCATATCTATCTCTCCGGCATTTTCTCCAGAAATCTGATCCCGTTTGCTTTCCGCAAATTCATGCTGTTCAACAACAATGTTCACGGTATAAACTTTAACCCCGTCTTTGTTTGTATAACTTCCAGAATGCAGATGTCCGGAAATAGCGATCTTGGTTCCCCTATGAAGGTATTTTTCTGCAAACTCAGCGTTCTTTCCAAAGGCAACGCAGCGGAAAAAATCTGCGTCCTGCTGTCCATCCTCATGCCGGTATCCTCTTGCAACAGCAAGTGTATAGCTTGCTGTTACGGTAGATTCCTCTTCGCCTTTTCCATTCTTTTTTGAAATGTAACGAATCTCTGGCTCCTTCGTTAATCTTCCAATTTCCCATACTTTGTTCATAATGTACATTCCTTTCCTTAAGTTTATTTCTTTTACAAAATATAATAACGACCGTTAATTTGAGAAATTATTATTTTACTATCTTTTGGAACGGTCACATTCAAGTTCACTCCTTCTTTTTGCTTTCATTGTCCCCGTCATTTTCATCCTGATTCAATATACTTTCTGTTTCTTTATATACCTTTATTGATTTTATAAGTCGGAAATGTGTTAAAATCCACGAAAAACTGTAACAACCAAATTTGTAAACTTCCCGATCACCAACAACAGCGATCAAAGTTGTTGCTTGTTCACTCTGACCTTCCACCTTATAGTAAGAAAAACCTGATCTAAAAAAACCACACTCTGTTCCGCGAGACAGATTAACTTTGACATCTACGCTATAAAAATTTCCTAATGGAAAATGAACTCTGATAACATCTATTCCAAATGGATCATCATATAACAAAAAATATTCCCTGTATAATTTTATTTTGCTATTTAATACACTATTAAGTTCTTCTGTATTTACTTGACTACGTATTTCTTGAGAATCTATATTATTTAGTTCAAACCAGTTATCCAGAATAGCAAATGCCAATGACCATGCAACTTCTTTTGTATTAAACAGGTGTAGCTCAAATGCTATTGTAATAACGAAGCTCCGATATAAGTTATCCAATGATTTTTTTCCGTTGATCCAATAGAAGTGCCTTTTTATACTTGCACTTTTTATAAGATAGTTGGCAAACGAGCTATCGATTCCTTCTGTTGCATTGCAGGATTTTTGTATTGCCTTTTTCCATAAATATTTTTTCCGCATATATTTCCCCTTCTATTTTTTAGCTCTTCCATTAATCAGGTTTCTCATTCTTTCGTGATTAGAACCCCTACAGCAAACAAATCGTAGTCGATATAAATGATGATCTCTATAAAATTGGCTTAAATAGATGAATGTTTCTTATGTGGTTTAAGCAAGAATACTGATCTGCTTTTCTATTTCGTATACTCTGGATAACGGAGCTGGACTGCCTGCCAGAAATATGGAGCAAAAGAGCTGTAAAACAGTTCATTTACTGTATAGTTCTGACATTCTTTCAACTGGTTATCTACTTTGTCTTCATAGTCCACAGTAGGTATCTCCCCCGAAAACAGATTGAATGCCATTCGGATTGCCTTTTCACTGCTGCTTGTCTGCCATCCGGCTTTCAAGCATTCCGTTTTTAAACATTTCTGTTCAAAATCGAATATTTCTGGTACATGACTTCTGGTACTCTGCATCAAATTGATGCAGTAGCATAATGCTTTATCTGCAGAATCTGGTGCAGAAAATTTCTGCAGACTATCGTAATATGCTTTTTTGTGTTCTGAACTCGTAAAACGAATTCCTTCTTCCGGAAAATCAGAAAGATTTTCTACTTGTCTTTTAGATTCTGTTTTTTCTGCAGGTACCGCAACATATGGTTCCGGACCTTGATGTTTCTCCGGAATATCATCTATTTCTTCCCGAATCCAGCCACAACGCAAAGAACATTCTTTTTTACATTCTTTGCAGCATGAGTATGGTGCTTCACAATACGCTGCAGAACCACACGCGCCTGATTTGCTCAGTCCTGTTTTGCACGGCTTGAGGTTTGGGTTTCTTTTTCCTTCTTTTGTGGGCTGTTTAGAAGGTATTTCCTGTGTCACGGATTTGCTTGCGAGATAACCTTCCATTGCAGCCACGGTGAAAAATTCCTTCTGAACAAGATCTTTCTGATCTTCTTTCGACTGCTTGGCCAGATACAATGCAGCTGCAGGTGTCAGTTTTTCTTCTCTGAATGCCTGCATTCCATCTTCTGACAGATGCTTTGCCGTAAACATTAAGTTCTGAATGGTTGATTCACTCCGTTTTGTGGACAGAGCGATTTCTTTCCGCAGTATTCTTCCCTTCAGTGTTTCATCTTTATTGATTTTTGGCAGGAGTTCCTTCAGTCTGACTACCTGCATCATCTGTTCATACCCATTTAAATCATTTCGAGCGGATGAATTTGTCAGGATCAGAAGCAGCTCGGCAACATCATCGTTGCACTCTATGACCAAACACGGAAGATAAGCATATTCCGGAAAGCCACGCTGCACTACGATTTGACTGGCCCGCCATCTGCGGTGTCCGGCCAGAATTTCATACTGTTCTGCATCCTTCTTTCGGACCAGAAGATTCTGAGCAACCCCGCCCAAAATCTGGATAACATCTGCCAGATTTTCCAGTTCTTTTTCACTGTAAAACTGATTAATGTTTGAAACCAATTGCGTATAATGAATTGATTTCATGTTCTGTCGGTAAGATCCAGAGAGAGATGCCAGAACTTTGCTTTTCTTTGCCTGCTCTGCAGACAACCCCATTTTATTCTTTAGGATTGCATTCAAATTTGCCAATTTTCTGCCTCCCTCTTATTCCATCAATGCCAGAACTTCTTTTGTAAGATCTTCGTAGTCTTTTGTTGCCGCATCAAATCTGCGGTGTCTCGCCAACGGTTTTCTTGCCTTATTGGCAGAATTTACAGAAACACGGTTTCTGACCACTGTTTCCAGCATTGGGAACTGGTATCTTTCGATCAGATCATAAATTTCTTCAAGCTGCGATTTGCGTTCCGCATATTTTGCGATGAAAACATGATATGTAAGACCTGGGTTATAGATTTCCTGGATCTGTGCAATGTAATCGGAAAGGAAGTTTAACCCTGTTTTTCCAAAAACGTCCGGCTCATATGGAATCAGAAGTTCATCCGCAGCAACCAGTGCGGCAATCGTTGGCAGCTGCATGGAAGGATGGCAGTCAATGATTGCATAATCGTATCGATCTTCTACTTGTTTCAAAGCTTCTTTGATAATAAGTGGAAGTCCATCTGCTTCTTCCATTCGGGGCGATCCTTTAATCAGATCAAGATTTGGATATTTTGTCCGGTAAATACAACTTATTGTTTTTTTACCATGAAAAATATCCAGCAGAGTTCTGATGCTTTCGTTGACCTTGCTGTAAATGTAGGTCGCATTGGCCTGCGGATCAGTATCAACCATCAAAACTCTTTTTCCTTTTGCGGAAAGGTTGTAAGCCAGGTTTATAACAGTTGTGGTCTTTCCAACACCGCCCTTGTAGTTGTCAACTGCGATTGTTTTCATGTTTTCTCCTTTCGGGTTCTCAAATGGAACCAATAAAAAATTTACTTATCTGCTTTTATCCAATTCTTATTAATCAATTCATGCACATCCAAATTTGAATGGTACATGGAATGGATCATATTCAATGCACGTTTTCGCCTTCTTTGGATTGTTCGCGAAGAAATTTGTAATTCTTTCGCGACTTCGTTCCAGGATATGAACTTTTCATACAAAAGCTGCAAAATCTCATGTTCTTTACGCGGGAGGCACATATAACATCTATGTATTTTTTGTATACCGTCAATCTCTTCCAGCTTTTCATTGATTCCCTTTTGCAGTTCGCTGGAGTATTCCATTCCTTTAAATTTCTTGTTTTTCAGCAAATCGCTCAGATCATGTAAGCTCGAATGAGTTGTCGCACTCCCGGTTCCTGAATGCTGTAGCGCCAGAAGTCTGCAAAGCCAGTCATCATTAGAATCCAAACTCACTAATTCACGGACAAAGGCTTCTACGCCATATCGTAGCTCTTGAATAATGCGATCGTAGTCTTGAATAATTTGGCAGATTTCTTGATCGGTATATTCCCTCATTACTACCCCCGGATTCTATTCTGGATTTTCAGCTTCTTCTTTTTCTTTTTCCTGCATTTTCACGTATTCTTTTGTAGCTTTCATACCGGCAATGAAATTTTGTACGGCATATAATTCATCATCATCTAATGTTGCCATCAAAAAACCGGAACGTTCTTCTTTTTTAGTTAGTCTTTCGATTGGACTATTCATTTTTATCTCCTCCTTGTCGAAATCTTTTATATTGCTAATTATATCGTTTTGTAAAGATTTGTCAATATTTTTTTATAAAAATATATTGACAAATATATCATTTTTTGCATACTATATTTACAAAATGATATAATTATGATAAAATATTTTTTAAAAAGGAGGTACAAAATGAGCACAATCAATGAGAGACTTCGTGATTTGCGCGTAGCATGTAATTTAACACAGAAAGAGTTTGGAGAAATCATAGGATTAAGCTGGGGAAGTGTATGTCAAATAGAAACTGGCAGAAGAAATGTTACAGAAAGACATCTTCACCAAATAGAAATATGGCCAAAGAAAAAAGTGAACATGAAATGGCTCAGAACCGGAGAAGGTACTTCCATGTTTTTAGATGATCCACTTGAAAAAAAGATGTTGGAATTGAAAGCAGTTTTCGGTCTAAATAATGCACAATTTAATCTCTTTAAAAATTTTCTACAATTGCCCCCAGCTAGTAGAGATATTATATCCAATTATTTAGAAAGTTGTTTTGGGAACCGTGTACCCGATCAAAAAGAAAAACTTCCCACATCAACAAAAGAACTGGAAACTTTAGAAAAACGGTATAAGCCCAAAAAAGAAGAAAATGCGTAAAACGCCAGGGACCTTCATGAAGAATGAAGTTCCTGGCGTTCTGCCATATTACCGGATCATGTAGATAAACTTTGTTTTGCCGGAAAAGTTGATGTTGTAACATAACGTGTTTTCTCTCAAGAAATATAATGCATATATGTTACCTGGTTTGTAAAAAACATATTTTTTTTCAATAGTCTCACCTCCTGTCTTATACGCCTGAGAGGTTATTATATTACAAAAATTGGTAAATTTGTGCTGGTAATTTCCGGGATTTTCAGACTTTTTTGTATCATAAAGAATTCTTTTCATCGCTGATCCAAGCTGTAGCGGTCAATTTTTCCTTTTCCTATGTTGTAAAATTCTAATTTTGGAATATTGCATTCCGGAACTGCATATGATATAATGCCGATAGGCAAACGATATTAACAGTCCGTAAGGGCAACAAAAATCCCACGAGTTCACACCTCGTGGGATTTTCTATTCCGTTTTGGCAAGGTGGCTTAAGCCCTAGGCTGGTTGCCGATTACTTCTCTCCATCCAACCATTTGCAAATGTAGAAGGCAACTACACTTGCCACGACAGAGATAATAAACGATACTAACACTTCCGTAAGTCAACCCCCCTTTCCGTGCCTGTATAGGGGTGGCAACGCATATAAGTATATCATAAGATTTTCGTTTTGGGAATATTGCATTCCGGAGCTGCATAT
>OGYW01000005.1_pt1 | contig 160149 bp, 141 predicted proteins | sample 1576621 | NCBI WGS metagenome assembly OGYW01 (sample SAMEA3541528, study PRJEB24748) | human gut metagenome | biome: human gut; feature: human-associated habitat; material: faeces | place: China | collected 2012 | reverse complement strand
AAGTCCGTGCTTGCACGAGACCTTGGCGACTGCCGCGATAACTTGAGAAACTCGCAAAGCGTGTTTCTCATAGTTTTGCATTTTAGAAAAGTTTTAGAAATACTTCCCGATCCGTATATTTACGTGGTACTTATGTCATGCTAAAATGATGATGTAAATGGAGGAAGTCGTGAAAGTATGAACAAACAGGAATTTGTGGACCGACTGCGGATGGCGCTGAATGGGCGTGTTTCTCCCGGTCTGGTCATGGATAATGTAAATTATTACCAGGATTATATAAATACAGAGATCCGCAAGGGCAGGACAGAAGAGGAAGTCTTAGAGAGCCTGGGAGATCCCAGACTGATCGCCCGCACAATCATTCAGACCAACGGTGGAGACAACCGTTCCGGATACCGGAACACGGTCTACGGCAACGGAGAGTATCGGGAGGCTGCCGGACAGAATGTCCATCGTAGTTATACAGAGGAAGACGATGGCTACGGAACACACCAGAGTAAGGTGGGAAATGTTCTGGCGAAGCTTCCGGGCTGGGTGTGGCTGATCCTTGGGATTCTGGTGGTAGTATTGATCTTCGGTGCGGTATTTTCCGTATTGTCTTTTCTGGCACCGGTACTGATTCCGATTGTGGTAGTATTGTTCCTGGTGAAATTATTTCGGGACTGGCTTAACTAGCAACTATATAAATCAGCTATTCATAGTCCCTCAATTCGCAAAACGCCTCTGCGAGGCTTACTTTTTGCTCATTGAGGTTACTTCGTCAAATAAATATAATCGGAGTACCTTACAGATGCGAGCATCTGACGGTTGCTCCGATTATATTTATTGACTCTGAATAGTTCCAACGTAAAGAGCCGCCAGGGGGAAGCTGGTGGCTCTCATGAGGGGAGTATAAATAAATAATACATAAGGGTGCAAATAGAATCATGAAGGGGTTTCTATTTACAATTATGATTATAGTACTAATGATATAAAAATGCAAGAAGAAATTTAGTTCTAAAGTACCATAATTTTTGGGCATATTTTTGTGCGAAATAGACATACTACTCCTGTAACTAAAAAAGATATTTCCTATCAGGAGGTCACAAATATGTCTAACAATTATGAACAGAACAATCAGAACAAGTATAACAACTCTTATGACGAGAGCGAGAACAGTAAGAACTCCCAGAATAAGCAGAACAGCCAGAATCAGAATAAGAATCAGAGCAACAACAGGGAGCAGAACAAGAGCTGCTAATCGGGTGCATAATTTTTCAGGGGCTGCCGCAAGGCAGCCCTATTTACATATTTTCAGAATCCATATATAATAACTTTATATGTGCAATAATTGATGACTAAGATCCGGAGGAACGAATGAGACGTTTTGAATTGATTGCTCCCTGCCATTTCGGTATGGAATCAGTATTAAAAAGAGAGATCACAGATCTGGGATATGATATTACAGAAGTGGCGGATGGTCGTGTCACCTTTTTCGGAGATGAGGATGCTTTGTGCAGAGCAAATATTTTTCTGCGGACGGCAGAAAGAATCCTTATCAAAATCGGAAGTTTTCATGCGGAGACTTTTGAAGAACTGTTTCAGGGCACGAAAAATCTTCCCTGGGAAGAATACATTCCGAAGGACGGCAAATTCTGGGTGGCCAAGGCAGCTAGTGTAAAGTCCAAATTGTTCAGCCCCTCGGATATTCAGTCCATTATGAAAAAAGCAATGGTGGAGCGGCTGAAGGCCCAGTATGAGATCAGCTGGTTCCCTGAAGATGGAGAAAATTTCCCTGTCCGGGTATTCCTGATGAAGGATGAAGTGACCGTGGGACTGGACAGCACCGGAGAGTCCTTACATAAGAGAGGATATCGTAAGCTGACGGCAAAAGCCCCCATTGCGGAGAATCTGGCTGCTGCACTGATCGAACTGACTCCCTGGAATGCGGGAAGGATCCTGGTGGATCCCTTCTGCGGAAGCGGCACCTTCCCTATTGAGGCAGCCATGATGGCGGCCAATATGGCACCCGGCAGGAACCGCAGTTTTACGGCGGAAGAATGGCCCCATATCATAGGAAAAAAGGTATGGTATGATACAATGGATGAGGCGGAAGAGATGATCAATCTGTCAGTGGAGACAGATATTCAGGGCTATGATATTGACGAGGATATGGTGAAGATCGCCAGAGAAAATGCACGGATGGCGGGTGTGGACAAGCTGATCCATTTCCAGCGTCGTGGTGTGGAAGAGCTTCATCACCCGAAGAAATACGGCTTTATTATCACCAATCCTCCCTATGGAGAGCGTTTGCAGGATAAGAGCCAGATGCCGCAGTTGTACCGTACCATCGGAGAACGATTCCGGGAACTGGATTCCTGGAGTATGTATCTGATCACTGCCTATGAGCAGGCAGAGAAGGATATCGGCAGGAAAGCGGACAAGAACCGCAAGATCTACAACGGAATGATGAAGACTTATTATTATCAGTTTCTGGGACCGAAGCCTCCGAAGAGAAGAGACGTTTAGAAGAAATGAAAAATTTACTGCAGATCAGGGATCAACAACAGAATAGACGCATTACATTGATCCTCTGGCTCCTGCTGGGAAGTATGTCTATGGGCATCATGCTCTGGACGGCAGCGCATAAGACGGTGGTGATCTCCGCGTTAAGTCAGGAACAGGGCGGTCTGGTCACAGAGAATCAGGCGGAACGGTCCCATGAAATGCAGCTGGACATGGCGGAAGACAGGAAGGCAGAACGGGAGATCTGTATACCATTGGAGACCGGTACGAAAGCGGAAAATGTAGTGGTGGAAAATCATTACATGGAAAGGGAACTCTGGATCTATGTGCAGAACGGCAGAAAATCTTTTTACCGGGAACATCAGCTTACCGGAGATTTCAGCCTGGTGGGAAACGGCATCTGTGAAGCACAGAACGAGGGCGTATTGCTCAGATTGTCCATGAAGGAGATCCTGGAGTATCACAGTACTCTGGAAGAGGGAACTCTGAAGATCGATTTTGTCAATCCCAGAGAATCTTACGACCGGATCGTAGTGCTGGATCCCGTGGGAGGCGGAAGGGACAGAGGCGTTGCCGATTCCGGATGTGAGGAGAAGAACATCGCTCTGGAGGTGGCAAGACAGACGGCACAGCTGTTGGAAGGAAGCATGGTAAAAATATATCTTACCCGTACAGAAGATACAGAGGTCGCACAGGAAGTAAGGCGTAGCTTCGCTGACTGGGTGGATGCAGATCTGTACCTGGAGATCGGACTGTCAGCAGATGATGCACAGGAGAGTACCTACGGCATCCGGGCAGAATACAATGATGAGTATTATCTGCCGGATTTCGGAAATGTACAATGGGCCGACTGCGTGACCAGACAAGTGACGGTGGCTTCCAGCAACCGGGCCATTGGATTGTTCCCGGCGGAGGAAGATGACATTCTGTGGCAGCTGAAGATTCCGGCAGCCAGAATTTCTCTCGGATATGTGACCAACAGCAGCGAGAGACAGCTGCTGGAACAGGAAAGCTATCAAAAAAAGCTGGCGGAAGGTATTGCAGAAGCTATTTCCGAGGTTTATACTAATACGCAATGATGACTATATAAGAACACAAATGCGGCAAGGAGTTAATATGCAGGGAAGAATCGTATTCGCGACCGGCAATGCCGGAAAAATCAAAGAAATCCGCATGATCATGGAGGATACCGGTCTGGAAGTCGTATCCATGAAAGATGCGGGCATTAAAGCAGATATTGAAGAAAACGGTAAGACCTACGAAGAGAATGCACTGATCAAGGCCCGTGCGGTGGCTGCTTTTACGAAAGATATCGTGATGGCGGATGACTCCGGACTGGAGATCGATGCCCTGAATAAGGAACCTGGAATCTATTCTGCCAGATATCTGGGAGAGGATACGCCGTATTCCATAAAAAATGCAAATCTGATCCAGAGACTGGAAGGAGTGCCGGAGGAAAAGCGTACTGCCAGATTCGTCTGTGCCATTGCAGCAGTGCTCCCGGACGGCAGAGAACTTACCACAAGAGCCACCATCGAAGGGCGGATCGGATATGAAGAGAAGGGGACCAACGGATTCGGTTACGATCCTATTTTTTACGTACCGGAATTCGGCAAGACTACGGCGGAGTTGACAGAAGAAGAGAAGAACCAGGTCAGTCACAGAGGTAAGGCATTGGAGCTGATGAAAGAGGAACTGAAGAAATATGAAGATACTGATCGTAAGTGATACCCATAAAAAGAATGAGAATTACTTCAAAGTACTGGAGATGCACCACCCGGACATGGTGATCCACTGCGGAGATGCGGAGGGCAGTGAATATGCACTTTCTTCTGCGGCAGAATGCCCGGTTTATATCGTTCTGGGCAACAATGACTTTTTCTCGGATCTCCCCAGAGAGATCACACTGGATATCGGATCCTACAAAGTATGGGTGACCCACGGACACAATTATTATGTATCCATGGGAAATGAGACCATCAAAAAAGAGGCCATTGACCGGGGCGTTGATATCGTGCTGTACGGACATACCCATCGGCCGGTGATCGATATTGATGATGACATCATTGCCGTGAACCCGGGAAGTCTGTCCTATCCGAGACAGGAGGGGCGCCAGCCTTCCTATGCGATCATGGAGATTGACAGAAGGGGAAAGGTGCATTTTACGATTGCTTATCTTCGCCAGTGATGCTTCAAACTTCTCTCTTGACAGATAGAAAATCTCTGGGTTATAATAACATCTGCGTTGCGGAAATCCGCGATAACGCAGCTTCGGGGTGTGGCTCAGCTTGGCTAGAGCACCTGGTTTGGGACCAGGGGGTCGCAGGTTCGAATCCTGTCACCCCGACGTGTAACTTGGATTTTGTATTTATTTTTCAAAAAATTAGTACAAAACTGTTGACAAATGATGTCGGATAAGTTACAATATGCTTCGTCGGTTCGCTGATGTAGCTAACAGACAGATATGTGTTCGTAGCTCAGCTGGATAGAGCAACGGCCTTCTAAGCCGTGGGTCGGGGGTTCGAATCCCTTCGGGCACATTCTGGATTTTACCAGAGCAAGCATGGCATGGTGGCTATAGCGCAGTTGGTTAGCGCGCCAGATTGTGGCTCTGGAGGCCGAGGGTTCGAATCCCTCTAGCCACCTTACACAATGGGCTATCGCCAAGCGGTAAGGCACAGGACTTTGACTCCTGCATTCGCTGGTTCGAATCCAGCTAGCCCAGTTAGGGTTAGCAAATAAATAACTCATACAATTATGGGCCACTAGCTCAGATGGTAGAGCACTTGACTTTTAATCAAGTTGTCTGGGGTTCGATTCCCCAGTGGCTCACTGAAAGATGTAAGATTTTTCTTACATCTTTTTTTTTCGTCTAAATATGGTATAATTTACGTAAGATATTTGGACGAGGAGGGCACGATTATGAAACAAATTATAATTTCTGTAGGTAGAGAATTCGGCAGTGGAGGACATATTGTGGCTCAGAAATTAGCAGAGCATTATGACATTCCAATTTTTAACAAGGAATTATTGGAGGAGATGGCAAGAAAGGAAGGATATAGTGAGAAGGCGTTGGAGAAATACGATGAAAAGCCTGTAAACTTTGGATTTATGCCATTGCCATATGCAGGCGGAAATATTCCAATAGAGCAGGAGATTGCAATGAAGCAGTTTGAGTTTATTAAGAACAAGGCTGATGCAGGAGAGTCTTTTGTAATTGTTGGAAGATGTGCAGATGAGATTCTAGCTTACAATCCTAATCTTGTAAGTGTTTTTATAACAGGTGACCGTGAAAGTAAAATAGCAAGAGTTATGGACAGGGAAGGCTTAGACAGAAAGCAGGCAATAAACAAGATGAAGCGAATGGATAAAATTAGAAAGACATATCATAATTTTTATTGTAGAAATAAATGGGGCGATTCACGTGGATATGACATTTGTATTAATACAGGAAAGACAGATTTTGATACAGCAAAAAATATGGTTGTTGAGTGCGTGGATAAGTTGAAAGAGAGAAGTGAGTAAAGAGCCGGGAAAAGACGTAAAGGTAATTGCCCTATGGAAGTGAGATTAAACTTCTGTGGGGCAGTTTTTATGTAGAGAGTTGTTGAAATGAACAAATTAGATTATAGAGAAAATAGGAAGGCTTTTAGAATGGCAGGGGGATGGCTTTTGATTAGGTGAAATTATATAAGGCTGTACCATGGGAGAGAAAAATACAACAAAAAAGCCGAATCCTTAACAAGATTCGACTTTTTAAAAACTACTGCGGGTGACAGGACTTGAACCTGCACGTCGGGGACACTAGAACCTAAATCTAGCGCGTCTGCCAATTCCGCCACACCCGCGTGGGCGTCTCGAAAACGCTACCGTCATATATTACCAAAAGACCAATATAAAATCAAGTACTTTTTTAGGCTATTAAAAGTTCGTTTTTAACTTTTAATAGCCCTTATTGATTTTGCATAATAATTTACTTTCCAAGGCAGCAGTCAATCTGGCTTAGATAACTGTTATGAAAACGTCCGTCATGTGTAACATCTTTTCCAAACCATTCAGGCGGATTAAAGCTATTGGCTTCATCAATTGAGGAAAACTCAACTTCCACAAGAGTCATATTTGTAAACTTACCTTCGAAAATGTCAAGTTCAGCGGTAAGGCCATTGTGAATTGGAATATAATATCGTGTTTTTGTAATGATGTTTCCGTCAGCTTTTGTTAAAAGATGATTGTAACTTTTTTCGTTTAATGGCAAATTGTATTCTTCCCGTGCCATCATTCCCCCACCTTTGTATGTGAGAAAGTATTCATTATCTTGCTTCCTGATTCGAACGACAGGAGCGGTGTTAAGGTATGCCTGTTCAATCTTGTGATGCTTGTACTGGGCAAGGTTTTCAGGCAGAGTCTTTGGAATGTATTTTCTTTCAATTTCCATAAGATAATCAGTCCTTTCTTAAATAGCAGATAATAGTTTTTATTATCTAAAAAAGTTTATTCAGTTACTATAATAATCATTTTAGAGTGGTTTTACTGTGATTGCAACATACAACTTATAAATAAATAAAAAAATTTTTACAACTTGGACATAATATGGACCTATGTTATAATTATCATTAGTTTTGTAATTGTATAAGGAGGCAAAAAATGAAGACAGTTTATGCGTTTCTTGCAGATGGAATGGAAGAAGTGGAAGCTTTAATGGTAATTGACCTTTTAAGAAGAACTAAGAAGCTGAATGTGGTTACAGTTTCAATTAAGGATGAGTTACTGGTGAAAAGTTCACATAATATTAAATTGTATGCTGACAAAAATATTAATGAAATAGACTTTAGTAGTGGAGATTGCATTTTCCTTCCAGGTGGGATGCCTGGAACTACTAATTTAGGAGCATGTGAAAAGCTTGCTGATGAGATAGTAGAATATAACAATCAGGGAAAATTACTTGCAGCTATTTGTGCGGCACCTACAGTTTTTAGTAATTTAGGTTTGCTTAAAGATAAGAATGCTACAAGCTATCCTTCTTTTGAGGATCAGATGGAATGTAATAACTATGGCGGGGGAGTAGTAAGAGATGGCAATTTCATAACAGGTAAAGGACTTGGCGTTGCCCTTGAAATGGGACTTGAAATTATTAGTTATTTAGTTGATGAAGAAACAGCAGGTGAAGTCGCAAAGGCTATACAATATGATGGAGTAAAATAGTTTTAAGAAAAATAGTGACAATATAAATTATTCGTGTTATAATTATTTACTGCGTCATAGGGGGTACTATGCCCTGACGTACAAAGCAGAGTGAATTAAATGGGCTTAACTCAGACCCGTTTGTATATTAAGGAGGAAATATTAGAATGAGTTTACAGGTAGAAAAGTTAGAAAATAACACAGCAAAGCTTACAATTGAAGTACCAGCTGAAGAATTAGATAAGGCTATTCAGAAAGCTTACCAGAAGAACAAGAACAAATTTAATGTTCCTGGATTCAGAAAAGGTAAAGTTCCTTATGCTATGATCGAAAAGATGTATGGTGCAGGCGTATTTTACGAAGAAGCAGCAAATGACTTAATTCCGGAAGCTTATGCTAATGCAGCAGCTGAAAGTGAATTAGAAATCGTTGCTCGTCCTGAAATCAGTGTTACACAGATTGAAAAAGGCAAACCATTTGTTTTTGAAGCAGAAGTAACATTAAAGCCTGAAGTTAAGCTTGGCGAATATAAAGGAATCAAGGTTGAAAAGGCAGATACAAAAGTAACAGCTAAAGAAGTTAACGCAGAACTTGATAAGATTAAAGAACAGAATGCAAGACTTGTAGCAGCAGATGATAAGGCTATTGAAGAAGGTGATCAGGCAACTATCGATTTCGAAGGTTTCGTAGATGGTGTTGCATTTGAAGGTGGAAAGGGAGAAGATTATCCATTAACAATTGGATCACATTCATTTATTGATACATTTGAAGACCAGCTTGTTGGTAAGAAGGTTGGAGAAGAAGTTGAAGTTAACGTTACATTCCCTGAAGAATATCAGGCAGAAGAACTTGCAGGAAAGCCAGCAATGTTCAAAGTAACAATTAAGGAAATCAAAGTTAAGGAATATCCAAAGGTAGATGATGAATTTGCTCAGGAAGTTTCAGAATTTGATACATTAGCTGAATACAAGGCTGACATTAAGAAAGATCTTGTAGCTAAGAAGAAGGAAGCTGCAGCAGCAGAAAAAGAAAGCAAAGTAATCGAAGAAATCGTTAAGAATTCAGAAATGGACATTCCTGAAAAGATGATCGAAGCACAGGCTCAGCAGATGGTTGAAGAATTTGCTCAGAACATTGCTATGCAGGGTATTTCATTTGACCAGTATATGCAGTTTACAGGTTCAACTGTAGAACAGTTATTAGAACAGGTTAAGCCACAGGCTAAGGCTAGAATCGAATCAAGCTTAGTTCTTGAAGAAGTAGTTAAGGCTGAAAAGATTGAAGCTACAGATGAAGAATTCGAAAAAGAATTAGAAGATATGGCTACAAGATATCAGATGGAAAAAGAAAAGGTTGCAGAGTTATTGTCAGACGATGATAAGAAGAACCTTAGAAATGACATTTGCTTAAAAAAGGCTGCTAAGTTTGTAACTTCTAAAGCAAAATAGTTTTAAGTTATATTAGGAGGTATTGAATATGGCATTAGTACCTTATGTCATTGAACAGAATTCAAGAGGAGAACGTTCATACGACATTTATTCAAGATTATTAAAAGACAGAATTATATTTTTAGGTGAAGAGATTAATGATGCAGTTGCAAGTACAGTTGTAGCACAGTTGTTATTCCTTGAATCTGAGGATCCGGGGAAGGATATACATATGTATATCAACAGCCCTGGAGGATCAGTTACAGCAGGTATGGCAATTTATGATACAATGAACTATGTAAAGTGTGATGTGTCAACAACTTGTATCGGAATGGCTGCCAGCATGGGTGCATTCCTTTTATCAAGCGGTGCAAAAGGAAAAAGATACGCATTACCTAATGCAGAAGTTATGATTCATCAGCCATTAGGTGGCGCTCAGGGACAGGCAACTGAAATTCAGATTGCAGCAGAGCACATCTTAAAGACAAAGAAGAAATTAAATCAGATTCTTGCAGATAATGCAGGAAAACCGGTTGAGGAAGTAGAAAAAGACACTGACAGAGACAACTGGTTATCAGCAGATGAAGCAAAGGAATATGGATTAATTGACGAAGTAATTAAGGACAGATAAAATAATTTTCCGGAAGATAAGGCACCGCATTTGTGGTGTCTTATTGTCCTTTTATTTAATAAAAATCAAAGAAATGTTTTTTATTAAATAATTTTATATAAAAAGTTAAGGGGTATTTATGGCAAATATTAATAAAGAAAAGTTTAGCTGTTCTTTTTGTGGAAAGACAGAAGACCAGGTAAGAAGACTGATTGCCGGTCCTGACGGAGCTTTTATTTGTGATGAGTGTGTTGAAATATGCGCAGGAATTATTGAAGAAGAAGTTTATGGCGACAGAAACAATGTAGCAGAAGAAGAGATTAATTTACTTAAGCCAAAGGAAATTAAAGAGTTTTTGGATCAGTATGTTATTGGTCAGGATGCTGCAAAGAAGGTACTTTCGGTAGCAGTGTATAATCATTATAAGAGAGTTTTGGCAGGAAAAGATTTAGATGTTGAATTACAGAAATCTAATATTTTGTTATTAGGACCTACAGGTTCAGGTAAGACTTATCTTGCACAGACATTGGCAAAAATCTTAAATGTACCTTTTGCAATTGCGGATGCTACAACATTAACAGAGGCAGGATATGTAGGTGAAGACGTTGAAAACATTTTGTTAAAACTTATTCAGGCTGCTGACTATGATATTGAAAGAGCGCAGCATGGAATTATTTATATTGATGAAATTGACAAGATTACTAAGAAATCTGAGAATGTGTCTATTACAAGAGACGTTTCAGGTGAAGGCGTACAGCAGGCATTACTTAAAATATTAGAAGGAACAGAAGCAAGTGTTCCACCTCAGGGAGGAAGAAAACATCCTCAGCAGGAACTTATTCCTATTGATACAACTAATATTTTGTTTATATGCGGTGGTGCTTTTGATGGTCTTGGAAAGATTATTGAACGTAGATTGGATAAGGGTTCAATTGGATTTAATTCTCAGATTATAGAGAAAACAGACAAGAGTGAAGATGAATTATTTAAGCAGGTTATGCCTGAGGATCTTACTAAGTTTGGTTTGATTCCTGAATTTATAGGTAGAGTTCCTGTAACTGTTTCACTTGATTTCCTTGATGAAAAAGCATTGGAAAGAATTTTAACAGAGCCAAAGAATGCATTAATTAAACAGTACAAGAAGTTGTTTGAATTAGATGGTGTGGAACTTAAGTTTACAGACGAGGCAATTAATACTATTGCAAAGAAAGCAGTAGAAAGAAAAACAGGTGCCAGAGGTCTTAGAGCCATACTTGAAAATGCAGTTATGGATATTATGTACGAAACACCTTCAGATGAAACAATTAAGGAATGTATTGTTAATGAAGATGTTATTAACGGACTTGCAGATCCTGAATTAGTATATAATTCAGTAATTGGCAAGAAGAAAGCTAAGAAAAATAAAGACAAGACAGCATAATTAAGGAGTATACATGTCAGAAAATATATTAAAACTTCCTGTAATACCACTTCGTGGATTGACAGTATTACCGGGAACTACCGTTCATTTTGACATTAGCAGAAAGTCATCAATTAAGGCAGCTGAAACTGCCATGTTGGCTGGAAAGAACTTATTTGTTGTTACACAAAAGAACCCGGTGGAAGAAACACCGGGTTTTGACGGCATATATAATATTGGTACAGTTGTTGTAATTAAGCAGTTAAATAAGCTTCCGGACAATATTGTAAGAGTAATGGTAGAAGCCAAATCAAAAGGTCAGATTTTGGCATTTAATTTTGAAGAGGGCTATTTTCAGGGAAAAATTGATTTACTTGAAGAGAAAGAAAACAACTTGTCAGAAATCGAAGAAGAGGCCTTTGTCAGAGAACTTAAGGACACAATAAGAGATTATAATGATATAACTCACGAATTAAGTGCAAATGCACTAAGAAGTTTAATGCATATGAGCAGTCTTAATAACTTAATGAGACAGCTTCTTATGAGAGTTAGAGTAAAGTATCAGCTTAAGCAGACATTTTTGGAAGAAGATGATGTTGTAAGCCAGTTTGGAACGATTATTTCTTTCCTTAAGGAAGAAAACGAGATTGCTCTTATTAGAACAGGAATTATTGATAAGGTTAAACAGCGACTTGACAAGAATCAGCGTGAACATATTTTGAGAGAACAGATGCAGGTTATCAGAGAGGAACTTGGTGACGATTTTATGTCAGAAGCCGAGGAGCTTGAAGAGAAAATACATAGTTTAAATGCTGACAAAGAAGTAAAGGAACAGCTTTTAAAGGAACTTTCAAGATATAAAGGCACAATGGGAAATGCGGCAGAGACTAATGTGTTAAGAACTTACATTGACACAATGCTTGAAATGCCTTGGAACAATACAACTGAGGAAAATCCGGACTTGCAGAATGCTCAGGATATTCTTGACAGAGACCATTATGGACTTAAAAAGGTTAAGGATAGAATTTTGGAATTTTTGGCAGTTAGGGTTTTGACAGGTGCAAAGGGTGACAGTCCGATTATTTGTTTAATCGGACCTCCGGGTACAGGTAAAACATCTATTGCAAAATCAGTTGCAGAGGCGTTAAATAAGAAATATGTAAGAATAAGTCTTGGTGGGGTGGATGATGAATCAGAAATCAGAGGTCACAGAAAGACTTATGTTGGTGCTATGCCGGGAAGAATTGCAACAGGTCTTAAGCAGGCAGGAACAAATAATCCTTTAATGTTATTTGATGAAATAGATAAGCTTGGAAGAGGCGTTCACGGTGATCCTTCTTCAGCATTGCTTGAAGTAATGGATTCTGAGCAGAATTACAAGTTTAGGGATAATTACATAGAAGTACCAATTGATTTGTCAAAGGTTCTTTTTATTGCTACGGCAAATGATATTAATACAATTCCGGGACCTTTGCTTGACAGAATGGAAATTATTCCAATTGAGGGATATACTGAAAACGAGAAATTCCATATTGCAAAGGAGCATTTAATAGCTAAGGAATATGCGAAAAACGGTCTTAAGAAAAGTCAGTTAAATATTACTGATGAAGCAATTAAGACAGTAATTCAGAATTATACAAGAGAAGCCGGAGTAAGACAACTTGAAAGAGAGATTTCAGAGATTTGTCGTAAGGCAGCAAGAAATATAGTTCAGAAAGAAAAGAAACATTTAAAGGTTACATCAAAGAATATTGAAAAATACCTTGGTCGTAAAAAGTATGAAGCTGATATGGCAAATGAGAAGGACGATATTGGAATCGTAAGAGGTTTGGCGTGGACTGCAGTTGGCGGAACAACTCTTCAGATTGAAGTTAATACAATGCCGGGTAAAGGTGTTCTTAAGTTAACAGGTCAGTTAGGTGACGTAATGAAGGAATCGGCCCATATTGCATTAAGCTTTGTAAGAAGTATTGTTGCAGACTACGGTGTAGACAAGAAATTTTTTGAAGAAAATGATATTCATATCCATGTACCTGAAGGAGCGGTACCAAAGGATGGACCATCGGCGGGCATTACTATGGCAACGGCAATTCTTTCAGCTGTGGCAAAGATACCTGTAAAATGCTCAGTGGCAATGACAGGTGAAATTAATCTTCGTGGTAATGTTATGCCGATTGGAGGATTAAAAGAGAAACTTTTGGCAGCTAAGAATGCAGGCATAAAGATGGTTTTGGTCCCTAAAAAGAATAAGCCTGATGTGGAAGAAATATCAAAAGAGATTACTGATGGATTAGAAATAGTTTTTGTAGAAAAAATGGAACAGGTGCTTGAAAATGCACTGGTAGAACAGGAGCAAAAATGATAATAAAAAATGTAGAACTTGAAACAGTCTGTGGTATTACAAGTAAATTACCGGATAATCAACTATGTGAAATAGCTTTTGCAGGAAAATCTAATGTTGGAAAGTCATCATTAATTAACGGATTAGTGAATAGAAAGGCATTGGCAAGAACGTCATCACAGCCGGGAAAGACTCAGACTATAAATTTTTATAATGTAAATAAAGAATTATATTTTGTGGATTTGCCGGGATACGGATACGCAAATGTGTCTTTAAAAGTTAAGGAACAGTGGGGAAAAATGATTGAAAGATATCTTCACGAATCTCAGGTTTTGAAAGCTGTTTTCTTACTAATTGACATTAGACACGAGCCATCAGCTAACGATGTAAATATGTATCAGTGGATTTTGGCAAATGGTTATGAACCTATTATTATTGCCACAAAAGCTGACAAGATTAAGAGAAGCCAGTTGCAGAAGCACATAAAAATGATTAAGACGGAATTAAATGTTGTACCGGGAACTAAAGTACTTACATTTTCAGCATTGACTAAACAGGGAAAAGATGAAATACTAGATCTTATAGAAGAAATAGTGGAGGAATAAAAATGGCACTTGAAGCTGAAACATTATACAAATTAATAATTATGCATATGTTAAATAAAGTTGAATTTCCACTTACTAACTCTCAGATTTCACAGTTTTTCTTAGAAAACGAATACACTAATTACTTTACTGTTCAAAAATCGTTAAGTGAGTTAATAGAGGATGGATTTGTTTTCTTAAATGTTAATAGAAATACTTCATATTATCATTTAACTTCAGAAGGAAGAGAAAGTCTTAAATTCTTCGAGAACAAGATTCCTAATCCAATAGTGGATGACGTGGATATGTTCCTTATGAATAATAAGTACGAGCTTAGAAATGAAGTGGGAACAGTGTCGGATTATTACAGAGCATCTAACGGCGACTATGTGGTTCACTGTCAGGTTAAAGAAGGGGACAGCACCCTTATTGAAGTAAACGTAGCAACACCTGACAAAGAAACAGCATCAAAGATGTGCGCCACATGGGAGGACAAGGACTGTAGTCAGGAAATTTATCAGTATGTAATTGATAAGTTAACTAATTAAAAAGAATACGTGATATATAAAAAGAACTGTGCAAAACAATAATTCTAAATATAGGAAAAATTGTTAAAGCACAGTTCTTTTTATATAGTGCTTTGGATAGGGGAGAAAGTTTTGAGATTTTTTGCTCTGAGTAAAAAATATGGGAGCGTTCATGCTTTGGGTCAGGTATACTATTTGCTTCGGGCAAAGGTGCTTCGGGGATGAGTATAATTGTTTATTTTGTAATGATTATGGAATATGGGAATAAAAATATTGTATGTTTTGTAATTCATAGTAGAAAAGTTGTTATTTTATGTGTGATTACGGAATATGGGAATAAAAATATTGTATGTTTCGTAATTCATAGAATAAAGCTGGTTATTTTGGAAGATATTACGGATTCTGGAGAGTGAAATACCGTATAATCCGTAATGGCTTCAAGAAGTTACGTGTGAGATAGCGTTTCGGTTATACGACACGTAAATTCAGCCGAAAGTACAAGATAAGTTTCAATAAATTACGTGTGGTATAGCGTTTCGGTTATACGACACGTAATCGGTAGCGAAAATAGAAGAATAATTCAAAAAATTACGTGTGAGATAGTATTTTGGCGATATGACACGTAATGACTACCGGAACAGCAATAAGAATAAAAAACTGTGCGAAACAATAATTCCAAATATGGGAAATATCGCCAAAGCACAGTTTTTTTTATACATAAATTCTAAGTTTAATAGAAACTGAATATTATTGAATAGTATTAACTTAATTACTCGGATTGTTACGTGCTTCGCACTCCCACAATCTGACACTTTAATCTCACTTGATGTTATCTTTTACAGCCTTGCTTACAACATCTGCAACATCAGGGTTGAATGCTTCAGGAAGGATATTGTCTTCGTTAAGTTCGCTGTCAGGAACTAAAGAAGCAATTGCGTGTGCAGCAGCAAGTTTCATTTCTTCTGTAATCTGTTTTGCACGACCTTCTAATGCACCTTTGAAGATTCCGGGGAAGGCTACTACGTTGTTAACCTGGTTAGGAAAATCAGAACGTCCTGTACCAACAACTCTTGCACCGGCTTTCTTAGCAAGGTCAGGCATAATTTCAGGAGTTGGATTAGCCATGGCGAAAAGGATTGCATCTTTGTTCATTGAAGCAACCATTTCTTCAGAAACAATGTTAGGAGCAGAAACACCAATGAAAATATCAGCACTTTTCATTGCGTCAGCCAAAACACCGTTTTGACCTGAAAGGTTTGTAACTTCAGCCATTTCCTTCTGTGCCCAGTTAAGGTCTTTAATATCTTTTGAAAGGATTCCGTAAAGACCACAAATAGTAACATCTTTAAATCCATATTTAAGAAGTAATTTTGTAATGGCAATGCCGGCAGAACCGTCACCATTAACTACAACCTTACAATTTTCTTTTTCTTTGCCAACAACTTTAAGAGCGTTAATGATTCCTGCAAGAACAACGATTGCAGTACCATGCTGGTCATCGTGGAATACAGGAATGTCAAGAATCTCTTTAAGTCTGTTTTCGATTTCGAAACATCTTGGAGCAGAAATATCTTCAAGATTAATTCCGCCAAATCCGGGAGATATTCTTACAACAGTATCAACTATTTCATCAGGATCCTGAGTATCCAAACAAATAGGAACAGCGTTAACGTTTCCAAATTCTTTAAAAAGAACAGCTTTACCTTCCATAACAGGCATTGCAGCTTTTGCCCCGATATTTCCAAGACCGAGAACGGCGCTTCCGTCTGAAACAACTGCAACTGTATTGCCTTTCCATGTGTACTTGTAAACATCTTCAGGATTGTTTGCAATTTCAACACAAGGTTTTGCAACACCGGGAGTATATGCTAATGATAAATCTTCACGGGTTTTAACGTGGTATTTTGCTTCTGTGCTTAATTTTCCTTTTAAATCAGCATGCAACTTTAATGCTTTTTCGTCTGTTGTCATAATAAACCTCCAAATACTATATGTCTGCGCATAATACTAAAATAACTATTAGTATAATATGTCTGCGTACAATACTAATTAGCAATATATAAAGTGCAATGCCAATTAGTACAATATGTCCACGTATAAGCATAACATATTTTGAAAATTAACACTATCCTTTTTTTTGTAAGTGTGTTAAGATATAAGAACTGATTCGAAAGGGAATTCTCCCTAAAAATCCCAGAATATTGATGATATAAATAAGTTATGCAACAAAGAATTACAGAAACTACAAGATTTTATAACAATTGTGAAACAATATTATTTAATATTTAAGATATAGATGACGAAATGGCTTATGTTTAAAATTTGAAAGGAAAATTATGAGAGAAAGATTAAGTGCGTTACCTGTAAGTGAATTAAGGGAAATAGCAAAAGCAAACGGAATTAAAAGTGTAACTACACTTAGAAAGCAACAGTTAATTGATATGATTATTGAAACTGCTGAACGAAAAGATGCAGAATCTAATAGCGTGGAAAAATCCGGTGAAGAAGCAGTAAAAGTATCCAAAAAAGAAATTTCAAAAGATGAAACAGTTGAGAAAACACGTCGTACAAGAAGAAAGACTGTAAGAACAAAGGAAACAAGTATAGTCGGAGATACAATTAAAGAAAGCACAGAGTATGAAAAAGACGGTTCAGAGCGTTCGAAAGAAAGTACAGATAATGCAAAAGAAAGAATTGAGGACGCAAGAGAAAGAACAGAATATACAGAAAGAGAAAATCAGGATTTCAGATATGAAAGAGAAGAATCAGAAGGTGGAAGAAGAGAACATAGACGTGTAAGGGAGCACAAGCAGATTGTTCCTGACGAAAACGGTCCTGTTAAGACGGGTATTCTTGAAGTAATGCCTGACGGTTTTGGTTTTATTAGATGTGACAATTACCTTCCGGGAGATGATGATGTTTATGTTGCACCATCACAGATTAAAAGATTTCACTTGAAAACAGGTGATTTTGTAACGGGTCAGGTAAGGGAAAAAAGAGAAACTGAAAAGTTTGGTGCTTTGTATTATTTGCAGCAGGTTAATGGTGAGTCTCTTGACAAAGTAATGAGCCGACCTAATTTTGAGGACTTAACACCAATATTCCCTAATGAAAGATTACATCTTGAGACAGACGGACATAGCACAGCAATGAGAGTAGTTGATTTGGTAAGCCCCATTGGAAAGGGACAGCGTGGAATGATTGTTTCACCACCAAAAGCAGGTAAAACTACTTTGTTAAAAGAGACTGCAAGAGCGGTTCTTAAGAATAATCCTGAAATGGAAATGATTATTCTTTTAATAGATGAAAGACCTGAAGAAGTAACAGATATTAAAGAGGCAATAACAGGAGATAATGTGGAAGTCATTTATTCAACATTTGATGAGTTGCCTGAACATCATAAGCGTGTATCTGAAATGGTAATTGAGAGAGCTAAGAGATTAGTTGAACACGGAAAAGACGTTATTATCCTTCTTGACAGTATTACAAGACTTGCAAGAGCTTACAATATGACAGTTCCACCAAGTGGGAGAACTTTGTCAGGTGGTCTTGATCCGGCAGCACTTCACATGCCTAAGAGATTTTTCGGCGCTGCAAGAAATATGCGTGAAGGCGGAAGTCTTACAATTCTTGCCACAGCACTTGTTGAAACAGGAAGCAAGATGGACGATGTTGTATATGAAGAATTTAAGGGAACAGGTAATATGGAACTTGTTTTAGACAGAAAATTATCTGAAAAACGTATTTTCCCTGCAATTGACATTACAAAGTCAGGTACAAGAAGAGAAGATTTACTTCTTGATTCAGATGAAATGGGTGCAGCTTATATTATAAGAAAAGAAATTAACGGTTTAAGAAAAGATGATGCAGTTGAACAGGTGCTTAATCTTTTTGCAAGAACAAAAGACAATAAAGAATTTATAAGCAAAATTGCCAGAATAAGGTCAGCTCATTCAAGATAGCAGTAAGCTTATTTGAATGATAACAGAAATTTGTTAAGAAGATTTAAAAAATTGTGTTATAAAATAAATATCGAATAAGTGTGTGTTATTAAATGCATAAATAAATAGTATAAAAATAACTTTCATATTATTGACATACTAATATGACTATGTTATAATAGCAAAGCTATTGAGTTGTTGAACCAAGTTCGGGAGATTCGACAGCAGAATCAAAAGCAAACGGATTGGCGTTGCCAATTAGCAAAATTTTAGAAGAGGTGAATGTAATGAGAAAAGGAATCCATCCAGATTACCAGCAGGCAACCGTTACATGTAACTGTGGTAACACATTCGTAACAGGTTCAACAAAGCCAGAACTTCATGTTGAAATTTGTTCAGCATGTCACCCATTCTACACAGGACAGCAGAAAGCTATTTCAGCTCGTGGTAGAATTGATAAGTTCAACAAGAAATATGGTATCAAATAATTTTAAGGATAACAGGTTGAGAAGAAATTCTCAACCTATTTTCTTATCTTCATAAAGGGTTTTTCTTTTAAGAAAAATAAGGTATATATATGGAAAATAAAGAAAGATTAGGCTCATCAGGCATAGGCGGTCAGGCCGTAATAGAAGGCATTATGATGCGTAATAAGGATAAATATGCAGTTGCCGTAAGAAAACCGGATAAGTCCATAGATGTAGATATTCAGGAATGTGGGGGCATAGCTAAGAAGTACAAGATTACAACACTTCCTTTTATAAGAGGAATTTTTAGTTTCATAGATTCAATGGTTATCGGAATTAAGACTCTTACTTATTCAGCAAGTTTTTTTGAAGATGAAGATGAGCAGGAAGAGGAACCGGGCAAGTTTGAAAAGTGGCTACTTAATAAGTTTGGAGAAAAAGCCGAAAAAATAGTTATGGGATTTACAGTGTGTCTTTCAATTGTTATTGCAGTTGCACTTTTTATGATTTTACCATTATTTATTGCCGATGTTATTGAAAAATATGTTCCGGGAGTTACCCAAAGTCACGTTCCGGTAATTGAAGGAATTGTTAAGATTATTATTTTTATTGGATATCTTTTGTTAATATCACTTATGAAGGATATACAGAGAACATTTATGTACCACGGAGCAGAGCACAAGTGCATTAATTGTATTGAAACCGGCAAGGTACTTACAGTTGAAAATGTTGCTTCAAGCTCAAGATTTCATAAGAGATGTGGAACAAGTTTTCTTCTCATTGTAATGGTGATAAGTATAATTTTTTTTGTACTTATCAGAACAGATATTGTTTGGTTAAGATATGTTATCAGACTGCTTTTGGTGCCGGTTATAGCAGGAATTTCTTATGAGTTCATTAGATTGGCCGGAAAGTCTGAAAACAAATTTATTAACCTTTTAAGCAAGCCGGGATTGTGGATGCAGAAGATTACTACAAAAGAGCCTACAGATGATATGATTGAAGTTGCAATTAAAGCTGTTGAGGCGGTTTTTGATTGGAAAGAATACTTAAAAGAGAGTGGCATTGAGGTGGAGAAGAAGGAAGAAACATCTTTGCCAAAGGAGTATAAACAGGTAATAGAAGGTTCAGGATACAATTGGAAGTATTAGTAAGAGATATAATAAAAAAGGCTGAAGAAAAACTAAAAGAGGCAGGAGTAGTTGACTTTGCAGTTGACAGTTGGCTTCTTGCAGAGTTTGTTTTTAAAATAAACAGAACGGGTTTTTATATGGATCCTATGATGACAGTGTCAAAAGAGAGGGCTGACAAATATATGGAATTGGTTGGAATTAGGGCATCAAAAATCCCTTTGCAACACATAACCGGAAGTCAGGAGTTTATGGGACTTGATTTTAAGGTTAACGAAGATGTGCTTATACCAAGGCAGGATACGGAATTACTTGTGGAGAATGCTATTACATATATTAAGTCGGTTAAAGGCAATGTTGATGTTCTTGATATGTGTACCGGTTCAGGATGCATAGCAATTTCAATTGACAGGTTGTGCGAGAATGCAAAAGTAACGGCAGTTGATTTTTCCGAGAAAGCTCTAGTTGTGGCAAAGGAAAACAATGCTTTAAATAAAGCAGATGTTACTTTTTTTCAGTCAGATTTATTTGAAAATGTAGAAAAGCAATATGATGTTATAGTGTCAAATCCACCTTATATTAAGACCGAAGAAATTGAGAGTTTAATGGATGAGGTAAGAATCCACGAGCCTATGATGGCTTTGGACGGAGACTGTGACGGATTGAAATTTTATAAAAAAATTGCCAAGGAAGGTAGACAATACCTTAGAAGTAATGGCATAATATTCTTTGAAATAGGATATGATCAGGGACAAACGGTTCCTGCAATATTAGAAGAAAATGGATACAAGGATATAAAGGTTTATAAAGACCTGTCCGGAAATGACAGGGTTGTGACAGCCGGAAAGGAATAGAAATGTTTGATAAATTAGATGGAATACTTGAGAGATATGACGAAATAATGGAACAGTTAAATGATCCTAATGTAGTCAGTGATCAGAATAATTTTAGAAAATTGATGAAGGAACAAAGCGACCTTGCACCAATAGTTGAAGCTTACAAAGCTTATAAAGAAGCTAAGCAGACAGTTGAAGACAGTCTCATGATTTTGGATGAAGAATCTGATGAAGAAATGAGAGAACTTGCAAAGGAAGAAATGAATGAAGCAAAGGAGCAGATTACTGAATTAGAAGAAAAATTAAAAATCTTACTTCTTCCAAAGGATGAAAATGATGACAAGAACGTTGTAGTCGAAATCCGTGGTGGTGCCGGCGGTGATGAAGCAGCTTTATTTGCAGCAGAATTATATAGAATGTATTGTATGTACGCTGAAACACAGCACTGGAAAACAGAAATGATTTCAGTTAACGAGAATGGATTAGGTGGCTTTAAAGAAGTAGTATTTATGATTAACGGTCAGGGTGCATATTCAAAATTAAAATATGAAAGTGGAGTTCACAGGGTACAGAGAATCCCAGTAACAGAATCAGGCGGACGTATTCATACATCAACAGCAACAGTAGCTATAATGCCTGAAGCTGAAGAAGTAGATGTAGAAATTGATATGAATGATTGCCGTTTCGATGTATTCCGTGCATCAGGAAATGGTGGACAGTGTGTAAATACAACAGACTCAGCCGTAAGACTTACACATATTCCAACAGGAATAGTAATTTCATGTCAGGATGAAAAGTCACAGCTTAAAAACAAAGACAAAGCCCTTAAAGTATTAAGAGCTAGATTATATGAATTAGAGTGTCAGAAGAAACAGGATGCTGAATCAGAGGCAAGAAGAAGCCAGATTGGTACAGGGGACAGATCAGAAAAAATCAGAACATACAACTTCCCACAGGGACGTGTAACAGACCACAGAATCAAATTCACATCCCATAGATTAGATGAAATCTTAAATGGACACCTGGAAGAAATAATCGACAACTGCATTGCTGCTGACCAGGCTGCAAAACTCAGTAACATGAACGACTAACACTCACAAAACCACAACAAGACGCACAGGCTGCTTGCAGCCATGTGCGTCTTTTGTGGTTTTAGGGAGTCAAACGCTCACTGAGATGAAGCGAAGCGGAATCGAAGTGAACGATTGGCTCGTCAAAGCGAAGCTTTGGAGAGTGTTAGTCGTGTAGTAGTGGGGAAATATTTGTTCTTTTGCGTGAAATTACGTGTCGTAGAACAAAAACGCTACCCCACACGTAATTTATTGAAATATTCTAACATTTCTAGCTGGAATTACGTGTCGTAGAACGAAAACGTTATCCCGCACGTAATTTATTGAAATATTCTAGTATTTTCAGTTGGAATTACGTGCCGTAGAACAAAAATGTTGTCCCACACGTAATTTATTGAAATATTCTAGTATTTTCAGTTGGAATTACGTGTCGTAGAACAAAAATGTTACCCCACACGTAATTTATTGAAATATTCTAACATTTCTAGTTGGAATTACGCGTCATATAACAATAATATTGTATGACACGTAATATAGCGAAGATTTCATGTTTTTCTAAAAAAATTTGAAAGGAAAGTGTATTAAAAAAGCAAGAGATATGTTATAGTTAACAAACAAAACCACGTACAAAATATAGAATGCAACATAAACTGGGTACAAAAAGAAAAAGCGAGGTGACGAATTATAAATATAAAAGAAATTAATGAACGATTAGAATATTTAAAAATAATTAAAGTTAAAGCGGAGAAGAGTCTGTCAGGTGCACCAGAAGGGAAGTTGGTGCTAGCAAGAAGCGCGAATACTATTCAATATCAGCAGAAGCAAAAAGACGGAACGAGAGTGTATATAAAAAAGAGCAACGCCGCCCTGATTAAAGCCCTGGCGCAAAAGGAGTATGACCAAAAGATTTTGAAAACTATTGATGCTGAAGAGAGAAGAATAAGGAAGTTTCTAAATAAGTACAATCCAAATTCACTATTAGAAGTATATGATTCTATGCCGGAGCAGAAAGGGATTTTTGTTACTAAATATGAATTAACTGATGAAGAATATGCAAAAATGTGGGAGGAGTCTAAGAATAATTTAGGAAGAATTGAGCCGGATGAACAATTAAAAGAATTAGGTTTGATAACAGAAAAGGGGGAATATGTCAGGTCTAAATCTGAGAAGATAATAGCTGATACTTTGACAAAAAACAATATAAATTATGTATATGAATTGCCATTACGTTTGAAAGGATATGGTACTGTTAAACCAGACTTTACAGTATTGAACAAAAGAACAAGGCACGAATATGTGTGGGAACATTTTGGAATGATGGATGATTCAATATATGTTAAAAACGCAATTAAAAAAATTGAACAATATGGAAAAAGCGGATATGTGCAGGGAAGAAATTTTATTGCAACTTTTGAAAGCAAGGAAGCACCGTTGAATACAGTTACGATAAATAGGGTTATACAGGATTTCTTTCAATAGAGAAAACAAATTAATAAAATGAATATAAGACACAATAAAATACTAAATATGAAAATGCTGGAGAAAATACGTATTATAAAACAACAAAAAATTACAAATAAAAATTCAGCTTAAGAATATAAAACTACTATTAAAATTTCCAAATTTTGTATTTAATCTTTTTATAAAATGGTTGTCACAACAACATAAAATAATCATAAATTATAATATTATCTATCTTGCAGAAAGGCAATGAAGTCAATAGTAAAATAAAGAAAGGAATATGGCAATTTAGTTAACGATGAATAACTACCATATTATGGTGAAAAGCGTTAATGGTGAGATAATTATCTCACCATTTCACATACGCAGATGGAATAAAATCTTATGACACTGTAATCTTAATATAAATTGCCAAGGGAAAGTTAATAAAATGAAAAAAGATATGGGGAAAGATTTAAATAATAAAATGTTTTGCTTTCAGTGCGAGCAGACAGCAGGCTGTGCAGGATGTATAGGAGCAACAGGTGTTTGTGGAAAGACAGCTAATACATCAAGATTGCAGGATGAATTAACAGGAGCAGTAATTGGACTTGCCAAGTCTTGCGGCCACAATGAAAAGTCTGAAAGAACAGATAGAATTATAATTGAAGGATTGTTTACAACAGTTACAAATGTTAACTTTAACGATAAAACGTTGGAAGATATGATTGAAAAAGTCCATAAGGAAAAAGAAGCAATTGCACCTAATTGCATTACTTGCGCAGCACCTTGCGGAAATACTGAAGATTTTGACATGAATTTATTGTGGAATGAAGATGAGGATATCCGATCATTAAAGTCACTTATTTTATTTGGAATAAGAGGAATGGCTGCGTATGCGTATCACGCAATGGTACTAGGTTATGAAAGTGAAGAAGTAAATCAGTTTTTCTACAAGGCATTGTCGATTATAACTTATGACTTAGAAATTGATAGATTAATTGAAGTTGCAATGGAAGTTGGCGAGAAGAACTTAAAGTGTATGGAATTACTCGATAAAGCAAACACATCAAGCTATGGAACACCAACTCCTGTGAAAGTGCCATTAACTATAGAAAAAGGACCTTTTATTGTAATAACAGGTCACGATTTAAAGGATTTGGAAGTTTTGTTGAAGCAGACGGAAGGAAAGGGCATCAACATTTATACTCACGGTGAAATGTTGCCCGCTCACGGCTATCCGGAGTTAAAGAAATACCCGCATCTAAAAGGAAATTTCGGAACTGCATGGCAGAATCAGCAGAAGGAATTTGACAACATTCCGGCACCTGTATTGTTTACAACTAATTGTTTAATGCCGGTTAAGGAAAGCTATAAGGATAGAGTTTTTACAACAGAAGTTGTGTCATACCCTGAAATGGTTCACATTGAAGGAGATGGAGAAGAGAAAGATTTTACTCCGGTTATTAACAAGGCATTGGAACTTGGCGGCTACAAGGAAGACAAAGAAAATACAGGTATAAATGGTGGAAAATATGTTGTTACAGGTTTTGGACACGGCTCAGTTTTAAGCGTTGCTGATAAAATTATTGAGGCTGTAGAGAATAAGCAGATAAGTCATTTCTTCCTTGTAGGTGGATGTGACGGAGCAAAAGTTGGAAGAAATTATTATACTGAATTTGTAAAACAGTCACCGAAAGATTCAGTTATTTTAACATTAGCCTGTGGAAAGTACAGATTTAATGATTTGGATCTGGGAGAAATATGTGGACTTCCAAGAATAATGGATATGGGACAGTGTAATGACGCTTATGGAGCAATCAAAGTGGCAATAGCATTATCTAAGGCATTTGGCTGCGAAGTTAACGAACTTCCATTATCAATGATTTTGTCATGGTATGAGCAGAAAGCGGTATGTATTTTGCTTACATTGCTTCATTTAGGAATAAAAAACATCTTCTTAGGACCGACTTTACCTGCATTTATTTCACCTAATGTGTTGAAATATTTGGTAGAAAATTATAATATATCTCCTATAAGCACACCGGAAGCGGATCTTAAAAAAATCTTAGGCTAACCGGTATTAGGAGGAAATATGTCAAACGTAATTAAGATAAATGATTTTAATGCTAAGGAGCTTGATGTTTACGCACGATTGTCAGAGGGACAATTGCTAAACAGACATGAGCCGGAGAAAGGGATTTTCATAGCGGAAAGTCCAATTGTAGTGGAGAGAGCTCTTGATGCAGGATGTGAACCTATTTCTATTTTGGTAGAGGACAGACACATCAAAAATCAGGCAAAAAATATAATTGAAAGATGTGGAAATATTCCAATTTTTACGGCACCGTTTGATGTATTGACAGGAATAACAGGTTTTAAATTAACAAGGGGAATGCTATGTGCAATGCACAGACCCAAGCTTAAAACCGTTGAAGAAATATGCAAGGATAAAAGAAGGGTTGCAGTGCTTGAAAATATTATGAATCCTACAAATGTAGGAGCAATTTTCCGCTCAGCTGCAGCCCTTAATATTGATGCTGTTTTGCTTACACACGGTTGTAGCAATCCTCTTTACAGAAGAGCAATAAGGGTAAGCATGGGAACAGTATTTCAGATACCGTGGACTTTTATTGATGAGAAAGAAGGAACGGGTATAGAATTGTTACATAATATGGGATTTAAGACGGCGGCAATGGCTTTAACTGACAATTCAGTAAGCATTGATGATAAAAACGTAAAGTCAGAAGAAAAGTTGGCGATAATTCTTGGTACGGAAGGTGAGGGACTTCACCAGAATACAATAAATAGTAGTGATTACACTATCAAAATTCCAATGAGCCACGGTGTAGATTCTTTAAATGTTGCAGCAGCAAGTGTGGTAGCTTTTTGGGAATTAGGCAAATAAAACTTTCAGATAAAATATTAAAGGACGGAAAATGAAAAATCAAAATAGTTTAAAATGGATAATAAAAAATAGCAAAGGTGAAATCCCTAAAATAGTTATATTAAGCATATCAAATATATTACTGGCATTGGTGGCAACTGTTTTGGCACTTGTAAGTAAACTTGCAATTGATTCGGCACAAAGGGCGGCAACGGCATCATCAAATGGGGAGTTTTTGCATTACAGAAACTTGATTATTTTTAATTGTATATTAATTCTTGTAGTTATTACTTCAAGATTGCTTTTAAGAGTTTTTACACAAAGTCTTACAATTAGGGTTCAGGCAAAAATGGAAATGAAAATGCGTGGAAGACTTTTTTATTCCATTATGATGAAAGATTATGGAAAAATTAACAAATATCATAGCGGTGAATTAATGAACCGAATCACAAGTGATGTAAAAATAGTTACAGAAGGAATTATCTCTATAGTTCCTGACGCATTGTATTTCCTGACACAGTTTGTTGGAGCTTTTGTTGTTTTGATTATTTTCGACTGGAAGTTTACAATGTTATTTATTGCAGCAGGTATTGTAATGTCAGTTATTGCAGTGTTTTTTAGAGGTAAATTAAAAAACTTAAGCAAACAGGTTCAGGAAACTGACGGAAAAGTACGCTCATTTTTTCAGGAAGCCATTGAAAGCATACTTGTTGTAAAAACATTTGGATTGGAAAAACAGTTTGACAAAAAAGGAAATATTCTTCAGAGAACAAATTACGAAGTAAAAATGAAAAGAAGAAAAATAACTATTTTTGCAAATGCAGGATTTTCATTTATTTTTAATGCAGGATATCTTTTTGCCTTGGGATGGTGTGCAATAAAAGTCAGCATGAAGGCTATGACTTACGGAACATTAACAGCAGTTTTGCAGCTTATTTCACAGATTCAGACACCATTTGTAAGTATAACAAAAATGTTTCCACAGTATTATGCAGTGCTTGCTTCAGCAGAGCGTATTATGGAAATTGAAAACATAACAAATGAAGAAAGTACATACGAAAAAATAGATGTAAAACAGACTTATGATAAGCTGGAAAGTATTAGATTTAATAACATAAAATTCAATTATGGCAGAGAAACAGTAATAGAGCACGGCGATGCTATGCTTAACAAAGGCGATTTTGTTGCCATAAGAGGAATTTCAGGAATTGGAAAGAGTACATTAATGAAGATGCTTCTTGGGGTTTTTAAGCCACAGCAGGGAACAATAGATATTTGTCTTGAAAACGGAAAAACAATTCAGGCAAGCCCTGATACAAGATGTATGTTTTCATATGTGCCACAGGGAAATTATTTATTTAGTGGAACTATAAGGGAGAACATCCTTATGATTAATCCTAATGCGTCAGATGAGGAAGTAAGCCAGGCACTTAAGTTAAGCGAAATAGAGGATTTTATTGAAAAACTACCTGACGGATTAGATACAGTAATCGGTGAAAAAGGACTTGGAATCTCAGAAGGTCAGGCACAGCGTCTTGCAATTGCAAGAGCGTTAATAAGCAATGCTCCAATAATCCTTCTTGATGAAGCAACGTCGGCACTTGACAAAAACACAGAAGAAAAAGTGCTTGATAACATTAAGAAACTAAACAAAAAAACTTGCATAATCATAACTCACAAGGCAGCAGCTTTGGAGGTATGCAATAGAGAATTTATAATAAACGACAAGCAATTGACAGCGGTAAGAAAAGAGGCCATAAATTAATGACCTCCTCTTTAATGTATTACCTGTTGGAATCCCGGGCACTTTTAAGTTCAGACCAAAGTGCATCATGAAATATCATGGCAAGCTCTTCCCAGTGCTTATGTTGGTTTCTTTCGTAGTTAAGTTGCTCCTTTAAGTTGCTGATTTCAAGAAGAAGCCTATTGGTTTCATCAACTAAAGAAGCTGTTGAAATATTATTCGAAATATTGTTCATAGAATAAATCCCCCCTTATTCAATGCAAGTATATCACTGAAAAGGAAATTTTTGTAAAAAAATGTTCGACATTAAGTGACATAGGGTAAGGTTAAGTCTTGTAAATAGGCAAAGGCTATTATATAATTAATTAGTTAAAACCTAACAGGTTTAAAAAATATGGAAAGGAAAAACAGGCACATTAATATGAAATTTGTGTTTGTTGACTAAATATTATCGGAAAAATGGCATTTTTAAAAAGAGGATATTTTAAGAATGCTATTAGTAATTAATATTTAGCATAGGGAAAATTAGATGGGAAAGTATTTTGGAACAGATGGCTTTAGAGGTGAAGCTAATGTAAATCTTACAGCAATGCATGCATTTAAAGTAGGAAGATTTCTTGGATGGTATTATGGAAGATTCCACAAATGTTCAGTTGTAATCGGAAAAGATACAAGAAGAAGTAGTTATATGTTTGAAGATGCACTTTCAGCAGGTTTAACATCAACAGGTGCAGATGTTTATCTTCTTCACGTTACAACAACACCAAGTGTTTCTTATGTAGTAAGAACAGAAGATTTTGATTGTGGAATTATGATTTCTGCAAGTCACAACCCATATTATGATAATGGTATAAAATTAATTAACGGTAATGGTGAAAAAATGGAACAGGAAGTAATTGACAAGGTTGAAGAATATCTTGATGGCGATTTTGATGATGTTCCATATGCAACAATGGACAAGATTGGTAGAACAATTGATTACTTTGCCGGAAGAAACAGATATATGGGATATTTAATGACTTTGGCAAAAAATTCATTTAGAAATGTAAGAGTAGGACTTGACTGTTCAAACGGTAGTGCATCAGCAATTGCAAAGAGTGTATTTGATGCATTGGGAGCAGAAACATATGTAATTAACAATGAACCTAACGGAACAAACATTAACATGGAAGCAGGTTCAACACATATTGAAGTTTTACAGAAATATGTAAAGGACAACAAACTTGATATCGGTTTTGCTTATGACGGTGACGCTGACAGATGCTTATGTATTGATGATAAGGGCAACATAGTAGATGGTGACTTAATTCTTTATGTTTGCGGTGTTTATATGAAGCAGAACGGAGAATTAGATAACAACACTGTTGTAACAACTATTATGTCAAATATTGGTTTATACAAGGCATTTGACGCAGTAGGAATTGACTATGCCAAGACAGATGTTGGTGATAAGTACGTTTATGAATGTATGAGAAATAACAACTTCCGTTTAGGAGGAGAACAGTCAGGACACATTATTTTCAGCAAGTATGCTACAACAGGTGACGGTATTCTTACATCAATCAAGTTAATGGAAGTTATGCTTTCAACAAAGAAGAAAATGTCAGAATTAATCAGCCCTGTAGTTATTTATCCACAGTGCTTAAAGAATGTCAGAGTAGAAAGCAAGCCGGAAGCAAGAGCAGATGTTGATGTTCAGGCAGAAGTTGAAAAAGTAGCAGAACTTCTTGGTGACGACGGAAGGATTCTTGTAAGAGAAAGTGGAACAGAACCTGTAATCAGAGTAATGGTTGAAGCAAAAACAGACCATTTGGCTGAAAAGTATGTTAATCAGGTTATTAAAGTTATTGAAGATAAAGGCCATGCAGTATAAGACAGCTTATGAATGTATGTAATATTAAAAAATTATCTCTGTGGGGAGTGAGAATAGTTCTTGTACTTATTATTTTATTTTGGATGAGTACTATTTTCGGATTCTCTGCAGAAACAGGAACACAGTCACAGGGATTAAGTGACAAAATCACAATAAGAGCTGTGCAGATAATTGAACCTGAATACTCTTCCTTAGATTTAACGTCTAAGGAAGAGTTATTTAATAAAGTGAGCTTTTTTGTAAGAAAAACAGGTCATTTCAGCGAATATGGAATATTGGCAGGATTGATTTTAATTCTGTTATTTACTTTTGAAGAAGTAAGAAACACAAGAAAGCACATTATTATGGGTGCAGTAGTTACAGATTTAATATGTATGATTTATGCATCTACAGATGAATTTCATCAAACTTTTGTTGATGGAAGAAGTGGCAAGTCGACAGATGTTTTAATAGATACATCAGGTACGGTTTTTGCCACAATTATATTATGTCTTATTATAGTTTGTGCAGGAAATAGAAGGAGAAAAAATGAGCAGTTGGAAAGATAACATTAGAAAAGTTACACCATACACACCGGGAGAACAGCCAAAAATAAGTGATGTGATTAAACTAAATACAAATGAATGTCCATATCCACCATCACCTTTGGTAACAGAGATGATTGAAAAAATGGATACTGAACGATTCAGACTTTACCCTGATCCGGAAGCAAGTCTGTTAGTTAACGAGCTTGCTGAATATTACAATGTAAAACCAGAGCAGGTTTTTGTGGGAGTAGGTTCAGATGACGTTTTGGGAATGGCATTTCTTACATGCTTTAATTCAGAAAAGCCAATTCTTTTTCCTGACATAACATACTCTTTTTATGATGTGTGGGCTGAACTATTTAAAATACCTTACAAGACAGTGGCATTGGATGAGCAGTTTAAGATTAATCCGTTGGATTTTAACAAAGAAAACGGTGGAATAATATTCCCTAATCCAAACGCCCCAACAGCAATTGAAATGCCTCTTGAACAGGTAGAGGAAGTAATAAAAAATAATCCGGATGTTGTTGTTATTGTGGACGAGGCATATGTTGATTTCGGGGGTCATACAGCATTGTCATTAATTGACAAATATGACAATCTTCTTGTTGTAAGAACATTTTCAAAGTCAAGAGCAATGGCTGGAATGAGAATTGGATATGCTTTCGGTAGTAAGGAATTAATTGACGCAATAAAGGCAGTAAAATTCTCTTACAATTCATACACAATGAATCAGGCAACAATCGAAACTGGTGTTGCGGCAATAAAAGATGATACATATTTTAAGAACATAGTTTCTAAAATTATTGAGACAAGAGAGGATGCCAAGAAAGAGCTTAAAAAACTTGGTTTTTCATTTACGGATTCAAAAACTAATTTTATTTTTGCTACTCATGAAAGAATGCCTGCAAAAGAAATATTTGAAAAATTAAAGAAAAAAAATATTTTTGTAAGATACTTCAATAAGCCTGGAATAGATAATTATCTACGAATTACGGTAGGAACTGATGAAGAAATGAAGAAACTTTACAAGGCATTACAGGAAATTTTGCAAAAGTAGATAATATACAAAGGTGAGAAATGAATTTATTAGATGTTTTTTTTATAGGAGTAGGGCTTTCAATGGATGCCTTTGCAGTTTCGATTTGTAAAGGATTAAAAATGAAAGTAATAGACTTAAAGCAAAGCTTTATTATAGCTTTCTTCTTTGGAGCATTTCAGCTTATGATGCCTTTAATAGGATACGCTTTAAGTGCAAGTTTTGTTGAATATATTAACAAGTATAGTCATTGGATAGCTTTTGTACTATTATTGGTTATTGGCGTAAATATGATACGAGAAGCTTTGGGAGACAGTGAAGAAGAGAAAGAAGTCGTAGAATCAGTTACGGATTTTAAGGAATTATTTATGCTTGCCATAGCTACAAGCATTGATGCACTTGCAGTTGGTGTAACCTTTGGCACAATGGGAAGCAAGTTGGAAACATCGATTTGGGCATCAGTTATTCTAATTGGGATTACAACATTTGCAATATCCCTTGGTGGAGTTTTTATTGGAAATGCCTTTGGAGTTAAGTACAAGTCTAAAGCAGAGGTTGTAGGAGGAATAATTCTTATAATAATTGGATTAAAAGTGGTAATTGAACATTTTACTTAAGAACACTTGGTTTTGATGTAACTAACGATATTTTTGCAGAAAATGCGTGGTATTTTCAATGAGGAAAAATAAATAATAGATAGAAGATATACCGTCTGACGAGGTTAATGTAAACTTGTCAGACGGTATTTTTATGTAAAAATTATTAGAAATAAAATCATATGCAGGAGTAAATTCCATATTGTGCAAAAAATCGAAATTTTGCTTTAAATGAAAAAGTAACTGCACGAACATATTGACACCAAATTTTTTAAACCTTAAATGGGGTGAAAATTGAGCTTTAAATGGTGTATAATAATAAAAAAGTTATTGTTTTGCTATATTTTCGTGCATAGTTAATAAGCGACATAACATTAGTTTTGAAAAAATAACTGCAACCCCGCTTCTTTAAAAGATATGGGAGTCTTTGTTTGATCAATTAAAATGTTAATTAACGCTTAAGTAGCTTTGGACTCAAAGTAACTTCATCGGGTGGAATAGGTGAAAGTTGTAGCAAAGACAATAACTTTTTCCCGTCTTTGGAGTCCATTAAATCAAAAGGTGTTTTGTTATCTAAATTTTCACGAAGAACACTGTTTATATGACAACAGATTAACGTTACGTCAGCAACAGTGAGGGGTGAAAAACTAACACCTTTAGGAAGTATTCTTCGTATTAAACGATGGTTGTTTTCGACCTGTGGTTTTTGCCACGAAGCTTGAGGATCACAAAAGAATACACGAGTTCTGGAAAGCCCTGTTCTTGTGTGTTCAAGTGCTTGAGGATTTTTGAATTCAACGCCGTTATCGGTCAAGATAACAGGAAATAATCTCTTGAAGAGAGAGACTCCAAGAATCTCAGTTAAGGAATCAAAAATCTGAATTACACTATCCTGAGTTCCATCGTTCATTAGAAAGATAAGCATAAAACTTGTCCTTCTAAAAATCATAGTAAGAAATACTTTTCCCTTATTACGACCACCCTTTACAGTATCCATTTCTACAACAGGTAGATCTGGGTTTGCTTCCATGAAGGATTTGAAATCTTCATAGGTGCGACCTTGTCTATATTGGTATTCAAGCTTGGTAAGAACCTTTTTAGGCCTACGTTGCCTGTAAACAACCTTTTTAGGAAGGTCAATATTACGAACCTTAAAAACACCCTGGTCAATGTAATTATAGAGAGTTCTCTCTGATATACCTAATTCATCTAAGTGCGTAGCACAAATGTGATTTAGAGATTGACCTTTAGCAATAAGAGGTTCAATTATATCAGCAATTGCTCTTAATTCAGATGGAGTTTTTCTGACACCGGAATGAGCATTGCGAATGCTTTTGTGATGAGCAGCATCATCCCTGTGAGCTGTATAGTAAGCCTTGTTACGTTTACATTGTTTAAGCATAGAACAATTAGTGCAGACATAAGGAGGTTTATCTAAAAGAGGACATTGAGAAGATTCATAAGAAGCGCAAATATTTGTGCATATACGATCTTCAGGACATCGCTTACAACGATATCCATAACATCCATGTACTCCAACATCATCGCAGATAGAATTCTTTAGGCAAGAGTTTTTGTGAGTACAATCATTCTCGCCAGGGAGAGGAATTTTATCAACAAAGCATCAATATTTAATTACTTCTCTAGAAATGGTAGAAGCTGAACGTTCAAGATTTCTACCAATAGAGGCAAAAGAGTAGTCTTTACTAATCATACGTTCAATAATTATTCGTTCAGATAAGGATAATTGTTTTGGCATAAAAGCCTCCTTTCTGATCAAACAAAGACTACTTAAAATATACACTTTTGCAAAGGTAACTGCTAGTTTGCAAAAGTAGTAGCATGGAAAAACTAGCAGTTTAAATTGCAATTAAATATCAAAATTTTGTAATACAAGTCCTGCTTTTGGGACAGCTAAAAAAGTAGAATCTACTTAACAGTTAAATCGGGACTCTTAATTAAATAGCAAAAAAATGGAATGTTAGAATCGGAGGTGCCTATGGGAGCGGATTCACTATACTATATTAGGGATTATAGCGGAAATTATTACAGGATAAACAATGTAAATGAATTGGTGGCTGTAAGGAATGAAACAGATGCAACTGTATTTAATTACGACCAGGCGAAAAGTCATATTGGAACAGGAAAGAAATCGGCATTCTATCGTGCTATTCCAATAGAAACGGAAGATGGAAATGACGGAGGCAATATTGCATTTAACAGCGTGGAAGTACGAGAGGAGCCGGATGAGGAAGAAAAGGATGAAAATATTTCGGCTGTCAAAGAGCTTACTTATGACGAAATTTTGGAACAGCCGGAGAAAAGCGTTTGTGCATATAATTTGTCGGAAATGGATTGGACAGAGTATTTGACACATTTTACTTATGTGGTTGAAGGGCTTAAGGATTATCGTGACGAATTAAACAAGAAGCAATCGGATGTTGACCAGAAGATTTGCGATATTCTTCATTATATTGAATTGTGTCAGACGGATGATGAACAGGCAATTGATTTGGTTGAGCTGTTAAGAGTTTGTCGTGAAAATCGAAGAGACATTAAGGATGAAATTCAAAGGGTGGAATGCTTTCAGGTAAATCTTGGAACTCATACTAATGTTATTAAGGCGAAACAGGCACTTAATAGTATTAAAGGTTTGGAAACAAGAAAATACAATCCACGAAAGTACAAAGAATTATTTAAAAATTGTGTAATGAAAGATAAACGTTTGGAAAAAGAAGATTTATACGAAAGTCAAAATGACTACGAAGATAATTATGAGACTAAAAAGCAGAATTTTTGCTTAAATGGTACATATGAAAATGAAGGCGGTGAAGAAATGATGATTCAGGAAAGAAAAAATACTCCTTTTGATGGAAAGAAAAATGATTGGTATTCTTTTGCAAAGCAGCAGGCTGATTTCTACAGAAATGCAGCACAGTATATTGCAAATCTACAGATGGACATAAACGATATCGATGATGAAATTGAAAAAATATTGGAAGAAACAGAAGAAGCCAAATGCAATGTGGCACAGGGATACAATGTTTTTAAAAAATTAAAAGAATTAAGACTTGAAAGAAAAGCAAAAATGGAAGAACTTAAGTGTCTTTATGTTTTGACAGATTATATTGACTGCGAGGCACTTGCAGATACATGTGAAGACAACCTTGACGAAATCGAGGAAATATTGGACGTGCCTAATCTGAAAAATGTAGTAATTGAAGTGGAGAAAAATGATATATCTGAACAAAGTAAAGACGTAGTTAGTCAGGTTATGGCGGGGAGGAGTGATGAAAAACAAATGGAAAATGTTGAGGGAATGGTTAGTTAGAAGGTTATAAGAAGATTTATGGAAGGAGATACGGCTATGTCAAAAATAAGTGAAGAAACAATTAAATGTCCAAAGTGTGGAAAAGAGAGTAAGTTTGTTATGTGGAGCAGTATAAATACTGTTCTTAATCCGGAAATGAAGAAGAAGGTATTAACAGGAGAGATTTTTAAATTCAAATGTAATAAGTGCGGTTGTGAGGCGAGGATAAATTATAGCAGTCTCTATCATCAGATGGAAGATAGAATAATGATATATTATGTTCAGAATGAGGAAGACTATGAAAGTGCATGCAATATGTTTAGTGGCGAAGATATGCCTGAAATATTCGAGGATTTAATGGCAGAAAAATATCTGTATAGAATCGTAACATCGCCGGGAGAATTAAGAGAAAAAATAATTATTTTCGACAATGGATTGGACGATAGAGTAATAGAGATTGCAAAGATTTTTTACATTGGTCAGGCAGAAGAACAAGGCATTAAAGTAAAACATATATTCTTTGATGTAAGCAGTGAGGACAAGTATATGTTTATTATATTTGACGAAAATGGAGAGACGAAAATGGCAAGCATTGAGAAAAAATTATTGGAGAAAATTAGAGAAGAAGTGTTGAAGGATAGTCCGGATATTAGAGAGGATAGGTTTGATATAGACGAAAACTGGGCGTTGGAAAAGATGATGGAGGGAGGAAAATAGAGATTGGTGGTTAGAGTAAAAAATGTTATACTAGATATAAGTTTTTAGGCAATAAAAAAAGACTTATGAAAAGTCTTTTTAATTCACACGATGTGAGCCTTGCGGCGATGTCGGATAAATCCTTATTTGAACTCACCTTGTAATTTCAAGTTGAGTATATCATAAAGAAATAATTTGTCAATAGGAGGAATAAGAAAATGGAACAAAATTATTATTTAGGGTTGGATATGGGAACATCATCTTTAGGATGGGCAGTAACCGATGAAAAGTATCAGTTACTTAGAAAAAAAGGAAAAGATCTCTGGGGAGTGCGTTTATTTAGCGAAGCTGAGACTGCAGCAGCTCGAAGAAGTCATAGAGTTTCAAGAAGAAGACGTGAAAGAGAAAAAGCAAGAATTTCATATTTAAAAGAAGTTTTCGCAGAAGAAATTAATAAAAAGGATCCTGGATTCTTCCAAAGATTAGAAGATAGCAAATATTATGAGGAAGATAAAAGAGAACACCAACCTTTCGCCTTATTTGCAGATTCAGGATATACGGACAAGGAATATTATAAAGATTTTCCAACAATATTTCATTTAAGAAAAGCATTATTAGAGGCAGATAAGGACGGAAAAGAATATGATGTAAGATTAGTTTATTTAGCAATACTAAATATGTTTAAACATAGAGGACACTTCTTAAATGCAACGTTAGATGAAAAAAGTGGTGGAAATTTAGATGAATATATTGACAAATTATACAAGGATTTATATGAGTATTTCGATATTGCAATAAAAAAGATTGATATTTCAGAAATAAAAAATATTCTTTCATCTAAGGATTTGTCTAATACAGGAAGATTGGAAAGTTTATTAGATATATTTGAATTATCAAAGGGCAAGAATAAAAGAGAAACAGAAATTTTTAAATTGGTATGTGGTTTGAAAGGAAAATTGTCAAAAATTTTTGGTGAGGATAGTTTTTCAGAAAAACTTGTTAATTTCTCAATGTCTTTTAGAGATCCTAATTATGATGAAGAAATAATAACTTTAGAGGATAATTTAAGTGAAGAATATTTTGAAATGGTTATGAATTTAAAACAAATTCATGATTGGTCTGTTCTTGAAAATATAATGAACGGACAAGCATATATTTCACAGGCAAGAGTTTTAGCATATGAAAAACACGAAAAAGATTTAAAAATATTAAAGAGCTTTTTTAAGAAAAATTCTATGACTGAATATAATAAAATGTTTCGTCAAATGAATGATAATAACTACAGTTCTTACGTTGGATCAGTTAACTATAAAAATGAAAGCATTAGACGTGGAAGTAAATGCAACAGTGAAGAATTTTTCAAGAGCATTCTTAAAGCAATAAAGGAATGGGATGATTGTGAAGAAAAAATCTATATTGAAGATGAAATTGAGAAAGGTACTTTTTTGCCTAAACAGATTACAACATCCAACGGGGTTATACCTAATCAGGTACATAAGAAGGAATTAAAGAAAATTTTGACAAATGCAGAGATTTATTTACCATTTTTGTCAAGTAAAGATGAGAGCGGGTTAACAGTAAGTGAAAGAATAGTTGAGATGTTTAGTTTTCAAATATCTTATTATGTTGGACCAATTAGTTACAGCTTAGATGAAAAGGCTACTACACATAGAAATAATGTATGGTCAGTAAGAAAAGAGTCAGGTAGAGTATACCCATGGAATTTTGAGAAGAAAATAGATATAAAGAAATCATCAGAAAACTTTATTAGCAACCTGATAAATCATTGCACGTATTTGAATGGTGAAAGTGTGTTACCTAAAAACTCATTATTGTATGAGAAGTTTATGGTTCTCAATGAACTAAATAATCTTAAAGTAAATGAACAGAAAATAAGTGTTGAGACTAAGCAGGATATTTATAATAAATTGTTCAAAAAAGGTAAAAAAGTGACAGCAAAAGCAATAGTAAAATACCTTAAAGAAAATGGTTTAGTTGATAATAGCGATGAACCGGCACTAACAGGAATAGATGGAGATTTTACTAACAGACTTGCAAATTATAAAAAGTTTTTGGAAATTTTTGAAACTGACACATTAACATATGAACAGGAGCAGATTGCAGAAAATATAATTTACTATTCAACTATATATGGCGACTCAAAGAAGTTCTTGGAAGAAAGAATAAGAGAATTATATGGCGAAGTTTTAAATGAAAAACAAATTAAACGAATATTAGGTTTGAAGTTTAAAGATTGGGGCAGATTCTCTAGAGAACTATTAGAATTAGTTGGAGTAGAAATAAGTACAGGAGAACAGTGTTCTATAATTTCAAAAATGTGGAATGATAACTACAACTTTATGGAATTAATGACAAAAGACAAATTCTCATATGCATTTGAAATAGAGGAGAGAGTCAATAAAATCGAAAAAACTCTATCAACCATAGAATATGAGGATTTAGATGAACTTTATATTTCAGCTCCAGTTAAGAGAATGGTTTGGCAGACAATTCTGGTTTTAAAAGAGTTAGTAGAAACAATAGGTTATCCGCCTGAAAGAATCTTTGTCGAAATGGCAAGAAATGATGAAGAGAAAAATGTTAGAAAAGAAAGTAGAAAGAATAAGCTGTTAGCATTGTATGCTAATTGTAGAAAAGAAGAACGAAACTGGAAAAAGGAAATAGAGGGTAGAGATGAGGCAGCTTATAGAAGCAAAAAGCTATACTTATATTATACTCAAAAGGGAAGATGTATGTATTGTGGAAAACAGATAGAATTAAAGAATCTATTTGATGATAATTTATATGATATTGATCATATTTATCCTAGACATTTTGTGAAAGATGATAGCATTGAGAACAATTTAGTTTTGGTTAATAAAGAGTGTAATGCAGCAAAGAAAGATACATTCCCAATAGAATCAAATATAAGAAATAAGATGGAGTCTATATGGAGAAATTTAAAAGAAGGAGGTTTTATCACACAGGAAAAATACAATAGATTAACTAGAAGAGATGAGTTTACAGATGATGAACGTGCTAACTTTATTAGTAGACAAATTGTGGAAACAAGACAGGGAACAAAAGCAATAACAAATTTGTTTGAACAGACATTTCCATCTACAGAAATAATTTATGTAAAAGCTGGAAATGTAAGTGATTTTAGACATAAATTTAATTTTGTTAAGTGTAGAAATGTTAACGATTTTCATCATGCACAGGATGCTTATCTAAATGTTGTTGTGGGAAACGTTTATTATACTAAATTTACACGTAATCCGTTGAATTTCATAAAGGATTATAAAAGAGATCCTGAAAAACACCAATATCATATGGATCATATGTTCCAGTATCCTGTTGCAAGAAATGGTAAAACAGCTTGGGCAACAAAAGGTGGAGAAAGCATTAAAACCGTAAGAAGTGTTATGGCTAAGAATACGCCACTAGTTACTAGAATGAATTATGAAAAGCATTCGGGACAAAATGGAGGAATAACAGATCAGAATATTTATTCAGCAAAAAAAGCAAAAGCTAATTCATATTTGCCAATAAAAACAACGGAAGAAAGATTGAAAAATGTTGAAAGGTATGGAGGATATGGATCGATTACAATAAAATATTTCTTTTTAGTAGAGCATATGAAGGGAAAGAAAAAAATTAGAACAATAGAAGGATATCCAGCATATTTGAATGATTCGATTGAAAATTTAGAAGAATATTGTGTTAAAGTTTTAGGATATGAAATGCCTGAAATAAAAATGGCAAAAATAAAAATAAAATCAGTATTCAAAATCAATGGATTCTATTATTACTTGAATGCAAAGAGTGACAATAGAATTGTATGGGGAAATGCAGTGCAGTTAAAAATGAATCAAGAAGATGTTGAATATATACGTAAATTGTCAAAAGCAAACGATGAATATATAAGTGAAAAAATAAACAGCAAAAAGAATATTGAATTATATGAAAAGTTAAGAAAAAAATATTCGGAAGGAATTTATTCAAAGAGAGTTGTTGTAGCAATAGAGGCATTTGAAAAGGGAATGGAGAAATTCGAAACGTTATCAATAAAAGAACAAATAGAAATTTTGTTGGAAATGGTAAATTATTCCAAGGACTCGGTCTCAAAAATAAATCTGTCTAAATTAGGTTTGAGCGCAAATTCGGCGTACTGTAGAACTAGTAAAGAAATTAGCAAGTTGAAGGAATGTAAGCTAATTAATCAGTCGGTTACAGGTCTATACGAGAATGAAATTGACCTGTTAACAGTATGAGTTGGAGAACAGTCGTAATATCAAGTAATGCTAAACTGGACTATCAAATAGGGTATATGGTAGTTAGAGGAGAAAAAACTACTAAGATTCATTTAAATGAGATAGGAATGTTAATAGTGGAAAGTACAGCAGTGTCTATGACATCCTATCTCTTAAGTGAACTAATGAAAAATAAGATTAAAGTAGTTTTTTGTGATGAAAAAAGAAATCCTTGTAGCGAGTTGGTTTCATATTATGGAAGTCATGATACAAGCTCAAAGATAAGAAAGCAAATTGAATGGACAAAAGATGACAAGGACCATATATGGACAGAAATTGTTTCCGAGAAAATTAAACAACAGGCATTAATGTTACAACGTTATCAAAAAGAAGAAGCAAATATGTTATTTGAATATATGGAAGAAGTAGAGTTTGGTGATATTACGAACAGAGAAGGTCATGCAGCAAAAGTTTATTTTAATACATTGTTTGGAAAGAAGTTTACAAGAACAGATGAGAATCCTATAAATGCGGCATTAAATTATGGATACGGTATTATATTGTCTATTTTTAATCGTGAAATTGTGTCATCAGGATATTTGACACAGATAGGATTGTTTCACGATAATATGTTTAATCAATTTAATTTAAGTTCAGATTTAATGGAGCCATTTAGACCATTAGTAGACCAACTTGTTGTCGAGTTAAAACCGGAAAAATTTGAAACAGAAGAAAAAAGAAAAATGCTTGAATTATTAAACAAAGAGGTTGAAATATGTGGAAAGATGGAAGTGGTGACCAATGCAATAAAAATTTACTGTCGAAGTGTTTTTGATGCATTAAATGACAGAGATATTTCGTTAATAAGGTTCTATTATAATGAGTTATAGATATATGAGAGTTATTGTAATGTTTGACTTGCCTGTAGCTACAGCAAGTGATAGAAGAGAGTACACACATTTTAGAAAATATTTAATAAAGAATGGTTTTCTTATGATGCAAGAAAGTATTTATTGTAAGTTGGCTCAAAATTCTACAGCAGCAGATTTGATTATACAGAATATTAGGAAAAATAAGCCACCATCAGGATTAGTTCAGACTTTAAAAATTACTGAAAAACAATTTTCAAGAATAGAGTATATTGTTGGGAAAAAAGAAAGTGAAGTACTTGATTCTGACGAAAGGATAGTTATTTTATGAAGTTAGTAAACAGCAAATATAATCTTGATATAGAGTTTGAAGAAAATATTTCTAACACATTGGTATTGGAAAACAAACAACATATGATAGATGTTATTCAAAATCTAATACTTCAGTTGAAGGGCGATGAAGGAGACTTTGTTTTATCGGCTGAGAAAAATGTAAAATTTGATAAAGTAGTTGAATTTATCGCAAATCCTTTCGAAATAGATTTTAACAATAAAAAGATAGTAACAAAGTTGTTTGAACAGTTAATAGCAGTAGCATCTGAATGTGTTGAAGAGTATAACTTTATTAATGGAAAAATAGTAGGTACATTAGATGATATATGTAGTAAGATAGAGTATTATAATGTGGAATACAATTTAGAATACGAATGGAAATCTATATTCAAATTGTACAATGTAAGAATTGGAGAAAACTATAATTCTTTATGCGAAAAAATAGAAGAATATGTAAAAGTATTAGCAGACATTTTACATATAAAGTTACTTATTTTTTTGAATATTAAAGAATATTTAACAGAAGAGGAAATAGATAATCTTCAAAAGATTTGTTTTTATAAGAAAATTTTTCTGTTGTTAATTGAATCAGAAGAACGTTTTGTACTAGATAATGAAAAAACATTTATTATAGACAAAGACAGGTGTTTAATTGTAAAATAAAGATATCGGAAGTTACAATACCACCAGGTATATAGGTTCGGTGATGACCATTTGAGGTTTGAGAACCTTGTAATTTCAGATAAGTGTAAAACATATTCCTGTTAGAATGTTGGAAAGCACGCGTTTGAGAACCTTGTAATTTCAGATAAGTGTAAAACATAAATGATTATGCGAATCAAGTTTATTACGTTTGAGAACCTTGTAATTTCAGATAAGTGTAAAACTTGTGAATAGCTTCAATCATCTGGTCGTATGTTTGAGAACCTTGTAATTTCAGATAAGTGTAAAACGCAAGAAGGTCTGCGTCAGGCTTGCTGCCGGTTTGAGAACCTTGTAATTTCAGATAAGTGTAAAACGATGTAGGAGCAGAAAAGTATTATGCTATTGTTTGAGAACCTTGTAATTTCAGATAAGTGTAAAACAGTTTGTTTGTTCGGGCAATCGCAAAAGCTGTTTGAGAACCTTGTAATTTCAGATAAGTGTAAAACAATGGCTTTACAAAGGTTTTGTTCCAAGGAGTTTGAGAACCTTGTAATTTCAGATAAGTGTAAAACGCCAATCGAAACAGTTCCAGGCAAGTCTTTGTTTGAGAACCTTGTAATTTCAGATAAGTGTAAAACTAGTATACCCTGCGTAAGATACACCACATGTTTGAGAACCTTGTAATTTCAGATAAGTGTAAAACGATATGTGACTACTGCTTGGGGAAGACGCAGTTTGAGAACCTTGTAATTTCAGATAAGTGTAAAACGGTTGATCTTGTTAAATGTGAGCAGGTTGAGTTTGAGAACCTTGTAATTTCAGATAAGTGTAAAACAACGTCTATAGAGTATATGTCGGGAGGTATGTTTGAGAACCTTGTAATTTCAGATAAGTGTAAAACGGAGTGTTGAGCAGAATTACTCTGATATTAGTTTGAGAACCTTGTAATTTCAGATAAGTGTAAAACCTAGCGTTGTCAGATACCCAAGCGTTGCCAGTTTGAGAACCTTGTAATTTCAGATAAGTGTAAAACTAAAGACGTGAACCCTACTGGAGAACCTAAGTTTGAGAACCTTGTAATTTCAGATAAGTGTAAAACTTGTTTGATGATGTTGAAAGAGGAGACGAAGTTTGAGAACCTTGTAATTTCAGATAAGTGTAAAACCTCCTTATTATGGCGTTGGTTCTGTAACCAGTTTGAGAACCTTGTAATTTCAGATAAGTGTAAAACTTACAAAACATATACATATCTCTATAACAAGTTTGAGAACCTTGTAATTTCAGATAAGTGTAAAACGCTTGTAAAAAAGTTGCCCTGACCTCCTATGTTTGAGAACCTTGTAATTTCAGATAAGTGTAAAACCATATTAAGCTTACGCTCTTCGTTAAGTCTGTTTGAGAACCTTGTAATTTCAGATAAGTGTAAAACACGCTCTCCATATTGAACTCTAATCCTGCATAGTTTGAGAACCTTGTAATTTCAGATAAGTGTAAAACCTTAGGCTGATATACCATAACCTGACCATTGTTTGAGAACCTTGTAATTTCTTATAAGTGTAAAACCCGGTGACTTTAACTGTATCAAGTGTCCCAGTTTGAGAACCTTGTAATTTCTTATAAGTGTAAAACTGAATAATGCAACCGAACTCACCAGCACGAGTTTGAGAACCTTGTAATTTCTTATAAGTGTAAAACGAAAAATCCAATGTCAAAAGGAAAGTAATCGTTTGAGAACCTTGTGATTTCTTATAAGTGTAAAACAAGGAACCTTAAGTAATGTCGTCCTGTACTGTTTGAGAGCCTTGTAAATTCACATAAGTGTAAAACATAGACAAAATATGTGAAAAAATTGAATTGTCAACCCAGCGATATAATGGAATATGTGGATGAAAAGGCAAAATTCAAGCGCAAATCACACAATTGTAAAAAACTTAAAGATATAGAATAACTAAACTAACAAAAAGTAACAAAGGAGATATAACTATGGATGATACAACAAAGAGAAAATTAAGCGTAAATATTAGAGAAATAAACAAAAATCTTATGCGTATTGCAGAAGAGAAGCTTTCAACAAAGGAATTAGTCAAAATGGAATTTGATGCAATAAGAGCTTTAATTGATGATTGTGAAAAATTAGCAGTTAAATAATTAAAAACAATATAACTAAACAAAACAAAAGTTTGAGAGCCTAGAAAATTAAAGGAGGGCATTGAATATGTCTAAAATTGTATGCAAAGTCCTGACGAAACTAAAAGACAAAGTATAGAAAGTCTAAAGGTTCGAGAGGAAGCATTGGAGTATTTACATCAAAATGGATTTAAAACTATTAATGATGTAGTCAAAAGACAAATGGAAATTCCAGGGGAACATAGAGGAAATATATACGTCTATTTGTTTTTTGGAATGGAAGATTAAAAAGAAAAATCTAGTGACTAGACTTAAATTTATATGTTTAATATATATAGTCACTAATGTGAGTACCTATTTTTTGAATTATTATGATATAGATTATGTCCTATAAATACCACGCATTGCGTGGTAAACCCCCTTGCACAACCTTAATTTTTGCACTATACTATATTAGTTAGAGATATAATCTCAAATAGTATTTCATAGTAGGAGAAAAGTGAAAATGACAAAAGTTAGAACAAGATTCGCACCTAGTCCAACAGGAAGAATGCATGTAGGAAATTTAAGAACTGCACTTTATGAATTTTTGATTGCTAAGCATGCAGGTGGAGATTTTATTTTAAGAATAGAAGATACAGATAGAGAGCGTTTGGTTGAAGGCGCAGTTGATATTATTTATAGAACTATGGCTGAAACAGGTCTTGTACATGATGAAGGTCCTGATAAGGATAAGGGATTTGGTCCTTATGTTCAGAGCGAGCGTCAGGCATCAGGTTTATATCTTGAATATGCTAAGAAGTTAATTGAATCAGGAGATGCATATTACTGTTTTTGTGATAAGGAGAGATTGGAATCTTTGAAGACTTCTGTAGGTGAAGATGGAAAAGAGATTACAGTTTATGACAAGCATTGTCTTCATTTATCAAAAGAAGAAATCCAGGCAAATCTTGATGCAGGCAAGCCTTATGTAATTAGAATTAACATGCCAACAGAAGGAACTACAACTTTCGTTGATGAATTATATGGTGAGATTACTGTTGAAAACAAAGAACTTGACGATATGATTTTGATTAAGTCAGACGGATATCCAACATACAATTTTGCTAACGTTGTTGACGATCATCTTCAGCAGATTACTCACGTTGTAAGAGGTAATGAATATATTTCTTCATCACCTAAATATCAGAGATTATATGAAGCTTTTGGTTGGGAACCACCTAAATACGTTCATTTACCTTTGATTACAGATGAAAATCACAAGAAGTTAAGCAAGCGTTCAGGTCACGCTTCATATGAAGATTTAATTGAACAGGGATTTTTACCTGAAGCAGTTGTTAACTATTTGGCACTTTTAGGATGGAGCCCTGAAGACAATAGAGAAATCTTTTCACTTGATGAGTTGATTAAGGAATTTGATTATCACAAGGTAAACAAGAGCCCATCAGTATTTGACATTCAGAAGCTTAAATGGATGAATGGGGAATACATTAAGGCTATGGACAATGAAAAATTCTATGAAAAAGCTATGCCATACATCAAGAAAGTTATTACTAAGGATTTGGATTTAGAGAAGATTCTTGATATGGTTAAGACTAGAATTGAAACATTCCCAGAGCTTATGGATATGGTTGATTTCTTTGAAGAATTACCTGAATATGATGTGGCTATGTACACTCATAAGAAGATGAAAACTAATTCAGAAAATTCATTAGAAGTGTTAACAGAATTACTTCCAATTCTTGAAGCAACAGATGATTATTCAGTTGACGGACTTCACGATACAGTATTTGAATATATTGGAAAGAAGGGCTGCAAGAATGGTCAGGCTTTATGGCCACTTAGAACTGCAGTTTCAGGAAAGCAGATGACACCTGCCGGGGCTTTTGAAATTATGGAAGTTATCGGAAAAGAAGAATCAATTAGCAGAATTAAGAAAGGTATTGAATTATTATCAAAATAATTTTAATACGAAATATAGTCATTAGGCGAGTAACTGTCAGGTTAATAACTATAAGAAATGTTAATAGATTGATTTTAAAATAATATAAATGTTAAAAACATTAAAAAGACTTTTGATTAAAGCTGTAAATAGCATATCAAAGGTCTTTTTTAATAATAAAATCCTCCGGATAATAGAAAAGCTTTTGCTTGTAATCTGAGTATTCTTTGAAAAAAATAAGAAAACATAAGAAATCACATTTACCTGTTTACACTTTAGTCAGACTGTGATAGACTTTCAGTACTTGGAGAGAAACAACCGGAAAGGTTGTATATATGTTTAATAAATCACAGATTCAGGCAATCAGCCATATGGATGGTCCGGCCATGGTTCTTGCAGGACCGGGTTCTGGTAAGACCACAGTTATTACCCATAGAATTAAGAATTTAATAGAGAAGGCGGAAGTGTGCCCGGAGAATATTTTAGTTGTAACTTTTACTAAGGCAGCTGCTATAAGTATGCAGAAGAGGTTTTCTACATTAATGAATGGAGGGAAGGGACAACTGGTTACCTTTGGCACTTTTCATAGCGTCTTTTATAAGATTTTGAGAAAATCAAGGCGGTATGAAGCAACGGAAATTCTGTCTGAAAGGCAGAAAACGGACTATATAAGGGAGATTATTGGAAGGTATGGTATTTCTTCTAATGATATTTCAGAATTGTCTCAGAACATTATTAATGATATTGGAAATATTAAAGGTAATATGCTTAATGCTCAGGAATATGAGCCGTCCTGCTGCAAGAAAGAGGATTTTATAAAGGTTTATAACGCTTATAATTTGGAGTTAAAGAAGGATGGCAAGATGGATTTTGATGATATTCTAAGAGAGTGTTATTTGTTGTTATGTGAGAATCATACAATACTTGAACAGTGGAGGGAGCTGTATAAGTATATTTTAATAGATGAGTTTCAGGATATTAACAGAATCCAAATGAATATAATAGAGCTGTTGGCTAGTCCTCTTAACAATATTTTTGTGGTGGGGGATGATGACCAGTCCATTTATGGTTTTCGTGGAGCAAGACCGGAGATTATGATTGAGTTTAAGGATTATTATCCCGAGGCTGAACTTATTGTCTTGGATGTTAATTACAGAAGTACTCAGTCCATAATTAATGTGGCAGGTCGTGTTATTGAAAACAATAAGACCAGATTAGATAAGTGTGCTCACGCTAACAATGATAAGGATTTTCAACCTGATATACGAAAGTTTCGAAACCAAGTGGAAGAATTAAAGTTTGTAGTATCCAAAATAAAGAAATATGAAAATCAGGGGATTAGTCTGTCTGAAATGGCTATTCTTGTTAGGAATAATAGTCAGATTCAGGAGATTTCAAGTTTTTTAAAAAACAGAAAGATAGAAGCGGAAAGTGGAAAGCATAGAAGTAACATTTATAATGGTATGATTGCAAAGGATATTTTGTCTTATGTTAGAGGAGCATTAAAGTTTGACGGCACATATTTCAATGAAGATTTAATATATGTTTTAAATAAGCCTCAAAGATACATAAGCAGGCAGGTTGTTCTTTGCGTGAATATGAATATTTCCGCTGTTAGAAGAATTTATAGTAAAAACAACATAGACAGTTTTCTATTTCATATTGAGATGATAAGAAAGCTACCACCTCAGGCAGCATTGTCATATATTAGAAAGGGTGCAGGTTATGAGGAGTATTTGCGCCTGTATGCCATTGAAAATAATATTCCAATGTCAGGGTTGTTAAAACAATTGGAACAGTTAGTGCAGGAGTGTAGCAAGTTTAATACATTAGAACAGTGGATAAATAGCATTGATTCAGCACAAAATAGTGAAGGTCAGAATTTTGGTAAAAAGAGCAGTGGAGAAGGTGGCAAAAATAACAGGATTAATATTATGACAATGCATGGCTCTAAGGGATTGGAATTTAAGGCTGTGTTTATTGTTGATGCTAATCAGGGAATAATCCCTACGTCAAAGGCATTAAGAGAAAGGGACTTTGAGGAAGAACGCAGACTTTTTTATGTGGCGATAACAAGAGCCATAGATTATTTAAATGTATATGCGGTGGAGGAAAGGCTGGGATGCCCCATAGAAGTGTCCATGTTTGTGGAAGAGATGCTGTAGAAAGTTAAATATTTGTGAACTGTATCTATTTTATTGCATTTTCCCGTATGTTTTGATAAAGTTATAGCAAACTAATTGGTATAAAAAAGGTATACCGATAATAAATAGCGGAAAGCGGAAAGAGGAAAAGATGGGAACTAATAATATTGACAATGAAGATGAAGAATTATTTGTAACAATTACATTGGAAGATGATTCAGAGATTGAATGCGAAGTGCTTACAATTTTTGAAGTTGAAGGACAGGACTATATTGCATTACTACATGATAATGGAGAAGAAGATGGAGAAATATTTATTTATAGATATTTTGAAGACGAAGATGGAGAGCCTGGACTTGACAATATTGAAACACAGGAAGAATTTGACATGGTTTCAGAAGTGTTTGACAGTATTGTTGAAGACGGAGAATATGACGAAATTATCGAGGAATAATATTTAGGACTGTAGGAGTGTAAAGCAGGTCATAATCCGTATAGAGATGATTTGTATGTTTGGATAATTAAATCATCTTTATAGATAAAGAGGTGATAGGATGCCAGGAACAAACAATGAAGCGGCAAGAAAAGAAGAAGTAAAGAAGATAGTAGAAAACAGAAGACGCAAGGCAGAGTTAATTAGAGAGCAACAGATTAAGAAGAGAAACACTATAATAGCAATTGGTGTTGGAATTTTAGTTGTGCTTATTTTGGTAATGGTTTTGGCTAAGTCCTGTTCATCAGGAAAGAAGACGGCAAAAACTTTGGCAACTACTGCAAAGCAGATTACAACAGTGGCGCAGACTACTGTTCAGGAGACTACTACGGCAGAAGAGTATATGTATACTACTGAGGTTTTGAACCTGCGTAAGTCGGCAAGCGCCAAGTCCAAACTTATAACTCAGATAGGAGCAGGTAAGAAAGTACAGGTCATCTCAGAGAATGGCAAGTGGTGCCAGATTAAATATGGCAAGGATACAGGATATGTAATGAAGAAATATCTTAGTTATTCTAATATGCTTGATTAAGAGTTTTATATTAAGTTTATATTAATAGCGTTAGTATAGTTTTTGAAACTAATGAGATTTAGGGAAGGCTTGAAATTGTTCAGGCCTTTCTTTTACATTATTAAAGTGATAATTAGATTTTATTATTAAAGTTGACTGTTTAATAGATTAGGATTGAGGATATGGAAATGAATTATAGTGAAGCAAGAGAGTATTTGAAGAATGTAAATAAGTTGGGAAGTATTCTGGGACTTAATACCATAAAAGAATTACTTAAGAGATTGGGCAATCCACAAAATGAACTTAAAGTAGTTCACATTGCAGGAACTAACGGGAAAGGTTCCATTATGACTTTTGTTCAGAATATTTTAATGGAATCAGGATATAAGGTTGGAAGATATTGTTCACCTGCAGTTTTTAATGAGCGTGAGATTATAAGAATAAATGACGAATACATATCAGAGGAACAATCTGCTGATTTGCTTACAAGAATAAAAGAAAAATGTGACAGTATGTATAGTGAAGGTTTGCCACATCCTACATCCTTTGAAATAGAAACAGCAGAGGCGTTAATGTTTTTTAAAGAGCAGAACTGTGATGTAGCTTTAATTGAATGTGGAATGGGCGGAGAAACTGATGCCACTAATGTATTTGAAAAAGTTCTTTGCAGTGTTATTGCCACAATTAGTCTTGACCATACCCAGTTTTTAGGCAGTACTATTGAAGAAATAACAAAAGTTAAATCAGGAATAATTAAAGAGGACTGTCCTGTTGTAATGTCGAAACAGACAGGGGAGGCTGAGAGTGTAATAAAGAAGGTTTGCAAGCAGAAGAATTCAGAACTTATAATTCCAAATGAACAGGATTTTGAAAATGTGGAAATAGATGGTTTAACAACAAAGGTTACATACAAAGCTTCTAATAATAAAGAATATATTCTTAACCTTCAGGCTCTTGGCACATATCAGATTAAAAATGCAAAAACAGCAGTTGAGGTAGCATTAGTGCTTGATAAAGCATTAACAGAAAAGACCGATATATGCGATGAGTCAGATAAGAATAATAGCACTGGTATGGAAAATAATATTAATAATAGTGGAAATACAATTGAGAAAAATATAAAAAAAGGCATAGAAAAAACAGTTTGGCCGGGACGTATGGAAGTCATAAGTAAGAAGCCGTTAATTATAATTGATGGCGCTCATAACCCGGGAGCAGTGCTTGAACTAAGGAAAACTTTGGATTTATATTTTACAAATAAGAGAATAACATTTATAATGGGGGTGTTGTCTGATAAAGATTTTTCCAAGGAAGCAGAAATTATTGCTGACAGGGCAGAAAGAATTATTACGATAACGCCAAACAATTCACGAGGTTTAGACGGGCACAAGCTTGCAGAAACTTTGGTGAAGTATAACCATAATGTACAGGTTGCAGATAGTTTGAAGCAGGCTGCGGAAGAATCAATAGATACAATAAAAGAGAACAGGGCCGATATGATTTTGGCGTTTGGTTCATTATCTTATTTAGGAGAGCTAAAACAGGTTGTAAGATTAATCTGTAACCATTAAACAAACAGTTAAAGCCGGAAGGAGAGATTGACGTGTTTGACAAGAAGAAAATAGAAGAAGGAATTAGACTTTTATTAGAGGGAATCGGTGAAAATCCGGATAGAGAAGGCCTAAAGGATACTCCGGACCGTGTGGCAAGAATGTATGAAGAATTGTGTAGCGGTATGAATATGAGTCCTAAAGAACATTTGTCCAAAACATTTACTTGTGATAATGAGAATGTTGTTATTGAAAAGGATATTACTTTTTATTCAACATGTGAACATCATCTTATGCCATTTTATGGAAAGGTGCATATTGCGTACATTCCAAATGGCAAGGTTGTGGGAATCAGTAAACTTGCAAGAACAGTAGAAGTTTATGCAAGAAGATTACAGATTCAGGAGCAGATGACTAACCAGATAGCTAAGGCATTGGAGAAGTACCTGGGAGCAAAGGGTGTACTTGTTATGGCACAGGCAGAGCATATGTGTATGTCTGCAAGAGGAATTAAGAAGCCGGGAAGCAAGACGGTTACTTTTGCAAGTACAGGAGTTTTTGAAGAGGACAGAAATCTTAGAAGTGACGTCTTGTCAATTTTTAGGGATGGCCAGTAGAAAGATTGGAGTATGATATGAATATTGGAAAATACAATTTTGATTTAGAAAAAGAACCTGTAATAATGGGAATTTTAAATGTAACACCTGATTCATTTTCAGATGGAGGTAAGTTTAACAACTTAGATGCTGCATTAAAGCATACAGAAGAAATGATTAAGGATGGAGCAAAGATTATAGACGTAGGTGGCGAATCTACAAGACCAGGTTACACACTTATTAGTGACGAAGAAGAGATAGGTCGTGTAGTGCCTGTAATTGAAGCAATTAAGAAGAATTTTGATATTGCTGTATCACTTGATACATATAAGACTAAAGTTGCAGAAGCCGGAGTTAAAGCCGGATGTGACATGATTAATGATGTATGGGGATTTAAGTATGGCGAAAGAGATATGGCAGACCTTGTGGCAAAAACAGGTGTAGCAGCCTGTGTTATGCATAATAAGAATGTTATAACTTATAATGATTTTGTTAATGATGTAGTTAATGAATTAAAGGAATCTGTTGAGATAGCTCACAAGGCAGGAGTTAAGGATTCTCAGATTGTATTAGATCCGGGAGTTGGTTTTGCAAAGGATTATGAACAGAATCTTTTAATAATTAAGCACGTGGACAAACTTTTGGAACTTGGTTATCCTGTACTTCTTGGTACATCAAGAAAGTCTGTTATTGGTTTAACTCTCGATGTGGATAAGAATGACAGAATGGCAGGCACAGTTGCCACAACAGTTATGGGACTTGAAAGAGGATGCAGAATCTTTAGAGTTCATGATGTAAAAGAGAATTATCAGGCAATGATGATGGCTGAGAAGATTCTAAAAGCATAAGTTTAAATGCTATTAAAGATTAAAAAACAAAAATATTATCTAAAAAGGAAATAATATGGATTGTATTAAGATTAGACAGTTAGAAATATTTGCATACCACGGTTGCAATGAAGATGAAAAAATAAACGGTCAGAAGTTTTATGTAGACGCTAACCTTTATACTGATGTGAGAACTCCGGGATTAAGCGATGATTTGGAGGACACAGTTAATTATGCAAAGGCGTGCAAGTTTATAAATAAGTTTATGACTGAAAATAGATTTGACTTAATAGAAGCTGTTGCAGAGCAGACCACAAGAGGACTTTTGAAAGAGTTTCCAAAGATTAAGGCTATTGATTTTACTATTAATAAGCCTAATGCACCTATTAAGTTACCTTTTGGAAATGTAGCTGTTTCAATTTCAAGAAAGTGGAATAAGGCTTATTTAAGTATTGGCTCAAATATAGGAGACAAGGAGGGATACCTTAATCAGGCAATTGATAGTCTTTATGATGATGAAAATTGCAGAGTTTTGGCGGTATCTAAATTTATTGAAACTGAACCTTATGGACCTGTGGAACAGGACAATTTTTTAAATGGTTGCGTTGAAATAGAAACATTGTATGAACCTAAAGAATTATTAGCTACAGTTAACAGAATTGAGGCTGAGGCAAACAGAACCCGTGAAATACACTGGGGACCAAGAACTTTGGATATAGATATTGTTTTATATAATAATGATATAGTTAATGAAAAGGATTTATTAATTCCTCATGTGGAAATGCATAAGAGACTTTTTGTTTTGGAACCTCTTAAACAAATAGCACCGTATGTAGTACATCCGATTTTAAATAAAACAGTTAGTCAGATGTTAGAGGAGTTACAGCCGGATAACAAATGTGCAGGTTGTGGTGGATGTAGCATGAAACAGATGTCTGAACAATAAGAAAAAACTGAAGAAAGCATAAGGAATACAATGAAGGATTTATTAGAAAGCAGAAAAGAAATAGATGAAATAGATGATAGCATTATTAGATTGTTTGAAAAAAGAATGGAAGTTTGCAAAAATGTAGCAGAGTATAAACTTAGAACAGGCAAGCCAGTTCTTGACAGACAAAGAGAGCTTGATAAAATAGCCACTTTAAAGACTAAAGCATCAGACGATTTTTATGCTCACGGCGTAGAGGAATTGTTTGAACAGATTATGGCTATGAGTCGTAAGATGCAGTATAAGCTTTTAAATGAAGAAGGCGTAAACAATGATATTGGGTTTGATATTGTAGATAAGCTTCCAACAGAGGATGCAACAGTAGTATATCAGGGAATTCCCGGAGCTTACAGCCAGCAGGCGGCAACAGAATATTTCGGGGATAAGGTTAATTACGTTAATGTTACAACTTTTAGAGAAGCAATGAAATATGTTAGAGATGGAAAGGCTGACTATGCAGTTCTTCCTTTTGAAAATTCTTCAGCGGGAATTGTAACGGATGTATATGATTTGCTTGTAGAATTTCAGAATTACATTGTGGACACATTTGATGTAAAAATCGAACATTGTCTTTGCGGTATTTCGGGAGCTACAATTGATGATATAAAGGATGTTTATTCACATCCACAGGCATTTATGCAGAGCAACAAGTTTATTGAAGAACATGGTTGGGGCAAGGTTAATCTTGCCAATACTGCAATAAGCGCAAGATATATTTCGGAACAGTCAGATAAGTCCAGAGGTTGTATTGCCAGCGAAAATGCAGCAAATATTTATGGACTTAATATTTTACATAAAGGCATTAATTTTAATGATTCTAATACAACACAGTTTATTATTATCAGCCGTCAGAGAGTGGCAAGAAGAGATGCAGGTTTGATTTGTATTAGTTTTGAAATGCCTCACGCATCAGGTACTTTATATCAGATGTTATCTCATATTATTTACAATGACCTTAACATGACGCGTATTCAGTCAAGACCTGTACCGGATAAGAACTGGGAGTACAGATTCTATGTTGAATTTGAGGGTAGGGCTAATCAGCCTGGAGTTGTAAATGCTCTTAGCGGAATTAATGCAGAAGCGCTTAATATGAAAATATTGGGAAATTATTAATATAAAAAAAATTGCGTATGCTTTTAAGTGTTTTACTTAAAGGATACGCAATTCTTTTTATTTATAGATAATAATTAATCCTCATCAACTTCCAGTGGTTCAATACCAACTTTTATTTCTAAGAATTTAAGAATATCATAGTAGACTTCTTCATTGTTTAATTCATTAAAGAGTTCATGTCGCATTCCTGGATATAACTTTGAAAAAGTATTTGGAAAACCACAATGTTTAAAGTGGGTAACAGCTTTTTTAAAGTCTTTATCACTTTTTCGGCAGGGATCATCTCCACCTGACATAAACATAACAGGGAGTTGTTTGTTCTTGTTAGTCCAGCCAAGCTTACTATAAACCTGTTCCATTAATGAGAAAAGGCAGTAGTAGCCATTTAGTGTGAAAGGAACACCACATAGTGGATCCTTGTTATATTCCTCAACAATAAACTTGTCGGTAGAAAGCCATGAGTTAACGATACCTTCTTTAAGGAAAGGTTTCTCAAATGGACCGTTAACCATATTTTCAATAAAAGGGCTTCTATAATGCCAGCCTCTAAAAAATGCAAGAAACTTGGCTAAAAACTTACCGGCAGCAGCCAATGAGTTTTCAGAAGGAGAACCGCTAAGTATAACGGCATCAACTTCCTGAGAATATTTCTTTAAATATGTTCTTACAACCAATGAACCCATACTATGGCCTAGAAGTATAAAAGGTAAATTAGGAAATTCACGTTTAAGATACATAGTATATTCCTGAACATCGTTTACAAGACCTTTGTAGCCTTCTTCGCCAAAATAGCCTAAGTCATCAGTTGTTAATATGTTTTCTCCGTGTCCACGCATATCGGCAATGGCACATATATATCCGTGTCGGCTGAAATGCTCCATTGGAGCAGCATAACGGTTACGTGTTTCGCACATTCCGTGAACAAATTCAATAACCCCAATTGGTTCAACACCGTCAGGGGGATAGGTAATAGTATGTGGTCTCATAGATACTCCATAAAATTAACTGTTAATAATAAAATGTATTAATCTAAGCAAAAAAACAAATCAAAATATTTGATTCTAGTTATCTGCATCCATTCCGTCAGTTGTGTAAACAGCTCTCTTTCTTGCCATTTCATCATTTTCAAGATATTCATCGTAAGTAGTAATCTTGTCAATTAACTTACCGTTAACGATTTCCATAATTCTGTTAGCTGTAGTCTGTACAACCTGATGATCTCTTGAAGAGAATAAAAGTACGCCAGGGAACTTAATAAGTCCGTTGTTAAGTGCTGTAATACTTTCCATATCTAAGTGGTCAGTAGGTTCATCAACAATAAGAACGTTGGCACCTGAAATCATAAGTTTTGAAAGCATAACTCTAACTTTTTCACCACCGGAAAGTACGCGAACTTTCTTAACACCTGCATCACCAGGGAATAACATTCTGCCAAGGAACTGACGAACATAAGTTGCGTCTTTGTTGTCTGAGTACTGTGTAAGCCAGTCAACAATTGCATCATCACTGTCAAAGTCCTTAGTGTTATCCTTAGGGAAGTATGACTGTGAAGTTGTAATTCCCCATTTGTATGAACCTTCATCCGGTTCCATCTGTCCTGCAAGAATTTGGAATAATGTAGTTTTTGCAAGGCCGTTAGAACCTACAAAAGCTATTTTATCTTCACGTCCTACAACGAAAGATATATCATCTAAAACCTTAACACCGTCAATAGTTTTTGAAAGATGTTCCACAGTAAGAACCTCATTACCGATTTCACGGTTAGGTCTAAAGTCGATGTATGGATATTTACGGCTTGATGGACGAATTTCGTCTAATTCGATTTTTTCAAGAGCACGTTTTCTTGAAGTAGCCTGTTTTGATTTAGAAGCATTGGCACTAAATCGCTGGATAAAGTCCTGTAATTCCTTAATCTTTTCTTCTTTTTTACGGTTAGCTTCTTTCATCTGCTTAACGATTAACTGACTTGATTCATACCAGAAGTCGTAGTTACCTGCGTATAACTGAATCTTAGCATAATCAATGTCCGCAATCTGTGTACAAACTTTGTTAAGGAAGTATCTGTCATGGGATACTACAATAACGGTATTGTCAAAATTGATTAAGAACTCTTCAAGCCATTCAATGGCATCAAGGTCTAAGTGGTTAGTAGGTTCGTCAAGTAAAAGAATGTCAGGATTACCAAACAATGCCTGTGCAAGCAAAACTTTGACTTTTAATGAACCGTTAAGGTCTTTCATAAGGTTGTAATGATATTCAGTATCAACACCAAGACCGTTAAGAAGAGTAGCAGCATCACTTTCTGCTTCCCAACCGTTCATTTCTGCAAACTCACCTTCTAATTCTGAAGCACGGATACCATCTTCATCGCTAAAGTCTTCCTTCATATAAATGGCATCTTTCTCTTTCATAATATCGTAAAGTCTCTGATTACCCATAATAACAGTATCAAGAACAGTACATTCATCATACTGGAAGTGATCCTGCTTTAAGAATGAAAGACGCTCACCCGGTGTAATAATAACCTCACCGCTTGTAGGTTCGATTTCACCTGTAAGAATCTTTAAAAATGTTGATTTTCCAGCACCGTTGGCTCCGATTAAGCCGTAGCAGTGACCTGGAACAAATTTTATATTTACATCTTCAAATAATGCCTTTTTACCAAATCGTAAAGATACATTGCTTGTACTTATCATTTTTTTCGTTACCTCTCTTATTTAATAATGGTGTGTGGGCTATCGCACCCGTACAGATTAGTATAACAGTTTTGGGAATTTTAAGCAATAAAGGTTTAATAAATGTAGTGTAAAAGTACAGAAAAGATAATGTGGGAAAATTAATAAAACTATTTTTGTAGGTTGATTTTGTTTCTTTAATCAAAAGGGTATGTTATAATTCACTTATCTATGCGAAAGTTCGGGCATAAGAATTTATGTCAAAATTGTGTCTATATGGGCATATTAAGAATGACTGGAAAGGATACACAATGGATTTAAATAAAATAAAAGCATACAGAGGTAATCCTTTAATGATGGGGGCTACTGTAATAGGCAACACGGTTAATTTTGCCATTACAGCAAGATTAGGAAGTAAATGTGAACTTGTTTTATATGAAAAAGGAAAAAACAATGAAGCGGCACGTATTCCTTTTGAAAATGCGCAGGTTATAGGAAATGTTTTTGCAATGAGCATTGAAGGGCTTGATTATAAGAAATATGATTATAATTTTTCTATTGATGGAAAGATTGTGACAGATGCTTATGCAAAGGCACTTTCAGGAAAAGAAAAATGGGGAATTGTTCCTACTGATATAAGAGGAAGCATTGTAAGCAGTGAATTTGACTGGCAAAACGACGCACCACTTAGAAGACCTTATGATGAGACAATTATATATAGACTTCATGTACGTGGCTTTACAAAACATGTAAGTTCAAAGGCTAAGCATAAGGGAACTTATTTGGGAATTGTAGATAAGATACCTTATTTAAAGGAACTTGGAATAACTATGATAGAGTTAATGCCGGCATATGAATTTAATGAAATGGAATCACATGTGGCAACGTCTATGAAGGGACAGTTTAGCATTGAGAACCCTGTGCTTAATTATTGGGGATATACAAGCGGTTATGCTTTTGCACCGAAAGCTTCATATGCTTATGCCACAAAGCCGGGTAGTGAAGTTGAAGAGTTCAAATACATGGTAAGAGAGCTTCATAGAAACGGAATAGAGGTTTCTATGGAATACTTTTTCCCTGAAGGAACTAATCCTACACTTATTTTGGATGCACTTCATTATTGGGTTATGGAATATCATATTGACGGTATTCACGCTAACTGTGAAAAAGCAGTTATGAAGATGATTCAGACGGACAATCTTTTGTCTACAACAAAGATTTTTACTTATAATTTTGCTACGGATACGGATTTTTATGCCAATGTTGAAAATAAGAATCTGGCAAACTTTAATGATGATTTTATGGTATCGGCAAGAAAGTTCATTAAAGGCGATGAGGATATGTTAAATACCATATCTTACAAGATTAAGGCTAATCCGCCGGCAGTGGCAGTAGTTAATTATGTGGCTAACCACAATACTTTTACATTATATGATGCGGTTTCTTACGATAAGAAATACAATCAGGCAAATGGCGAAAATAACAGGGACGGTGCAGTTTATAATTATAGTTGGAATTGTGGCGCTGAGGGCGATACAAGAAAACGTAAAATAAATGAGTTAAGAAAGCATCAGATTAAAAACGCTCTTTCACTTGTATTGCTAAGTCAGGGAGTACCTATGATTTATGCCGGAGATGAAATGTGTAACAGCCAGAAAGGAAATAACAACCCTTATTGTCTTGATAATGAAATATCATGGACTAACTGGAATACAACAGCCATGGCAAAGGAGATTCTTGACTTTACAAAAAAGCTTATTCAGTTTAGAAAGCAGCATAAGATTTTGCATTTAAGCAGCGAGCCAAGGCTTATGGATTATAAGTCATATGGTTTGCCGGATATGTCTTATCACGGTTCTAAGGCATGGTATGCAGATTTTAGTCATTTTAACAGACATTTTTCTGTTATGTATTGCGGAAAATATGCAACTATTGATGGAAAAGAAGATGAAGCAGACTTATTCATAGCTTACAATATGTTTTGGGAGATGATTAAATTCGGCATTCCGTCTGCAAGAAATAAAAGACAGTGGAAAGTTGTTTTTGCTACAGATTCAGGATTTAAGGAACCCAGTGATGGTATTGAGAGAATGCTTCAGGTGCCACCAAGAAGCATTGTAGTTTTAATGGCTAAATAAGAAAATGCAATAAATGGAAACACAAGGAAACAAAAGAAAATGAGTGAATTAAAAGAAAAAGGTCTTGGAGTGTTTATTAATCTTGATAAATGGGGGATTAGTACATTTACCCTAAAAATAATTGCTATGATTACAATGATTATTGACCACGTAGGTTTTTTATTTTTTCAGGACAATCATCAGACATATATAATACTTAGATCTATTGGGCGTATAAGCTTCCCAATATTCTGTTTTGTTTTGGTTGAGGGATTTTTCCATACATCAGACAGATTAAAACATGCAATCAGGCTTGGAATATTTGCCTTAGTATCAGAGATTCCTTATGATATGCTTTATGGCAGATTCTTTGATATGGCAAGACAGAACGTAATCTTCACTTTATTTATAGGTTATATGGCAATCTGGGCATTACAGTCCATATCAATGTTTAGAGTTGCATATTCTGACAAAATATTAAAACACATAGGAGCCGGAAGACTTAACACAATACTTGAATTAGTAACAATGGCAGTAGCTTTTGGAATGGCATACTTCCTCCACACATCATATTCATACGGTGGAGTAATGCTTATTATATGTTTTTATGTGTTTAACAATCATCACATAGGAAGAGCAATTTCAAACATAGTATTCAACATTGGAATGTTTGGATTTGGAGTGCAGTGGTGGGGGGCGTTAAGCGTGTTGCCCATAGCATTTTATAACAAAAAACCGGGAACAAAGAAATTAAAATATATGTTCTACTGGTTCTATCCGGTACACTTATTAATACTGGTATTAGTAAAGATATATGTAATACATTAGATTGGATAAAGCAAGAGATGTAGTGATAGAAAATAATTAAAAGATAGTATTGGATAGGGTTTATAAGCAGTAATTCAAACAAGTCGTTGAACGAAAAAAAGTAGTAATTAAAAGGTAAGATATCGTGGATAAAAGGCACTTTTTAAGTTGAAAGTTATTTAAAATAATATTGAGAGAAAAAAGCCATTGCAAACAATAGGCAGATTTTTGAAATTTTGCGAGTATAGTGTACAGTGATAAACTTACTGTCTGAGCCGTAGGCGAGTTTAAGTTTTCACTGTACAATAGACGACGGAGCAAAATGAGAAAATCAACGTGTTTGAAAGGGCTTTTTTCTTGCAATATTAAATAACTTTCAACGTAAACGAGAAAGTCTTTTATTCAGGATATACCAGTCTTGTTTCGTCTATATCTTTTAGAACTTCATTATAGTACCTGTCGCATACGTATTTTGCCATATTTAAATTCATGTCAAGATAGTTGCCACAGTCCTTGGCACATGCACCGGGAACATCTCCCTCAAAATCTTTCATAAATATAAACATTCTTGTTACAAGTTCAACTACATCTTTTGAATCATAATCACCAGCCAAAACCATATAAAATCCTGTTCTGCATCCCATAGGACCAAAGTATATTGTTTTGTCTTTAAATTTGGAATCATTTCTTAAAAATGTTGCGCCAAGATGCTCAATTGTATGAACTTCTGCAGTATTAAGAACAGGTTCAAAATTAGGGCGCGTCATTCTAATATCAAAAGTTGTAATAACCTGTTGGCCAACCTTATCTTTTCTTGAAACATAAACGCCGGGTAATAATTTTAAATGGTCTATTGTAAAACTTGCTATTTTTTCCATAGAAACTTCCTCCTATTACAAACCATAACGGTTAAAAATTATAGGAAAAATATAACACGAATTATAGCGAAAATCAAACAGAAGGCATAAAGTGTTCTTTGTTGATATAGAAATGGAAAAATTTATATGTTATACTAGTCATACTCTAGCTTAAAGGGGTGTTAAAATATGGATATTAATAACGAAAACATAAATAATAATGAAAATAATAACGAGAATATAAACAGCGAAAAGCCACATAAAAGACGTGTGCGTTACAAAGGCACACATCCAAGAACTTACGCTGAAAAGTATAAAGAGCATAATCCGGAAAAATATAAGGATACCATTGAGAAGGTTATTAGTAAGGGAAGTACTCCGGCAGGTATGCATATTTCAATATGTGTAAAGGAGATTCTAGAGTTTTTGGATATTAAACCGGGACAGATTGGTCTGGATGCCACACTTGGATATGGTGGACATACTTTACAGATGCTTAAGAAGTTAGATGGAAAAGGACATATCTATGGATTGGATATTGATCCTATTGAAATAAAAAAGACAACTAAGCGTTTGGCAGACAAAGGTTTTGGGAAAGATGTTCTTACTACAATAAATACTAATTTTAGAAACATAGATCAGGTAGCTAAGGAACACGGACCTTTTGATTTTATTTTGGCGGACCTTGGGGTGTCATCAATGCAGATTGACAATCCGGAAAGAGGTTTTACTTATAAGTATGAAGGACCACTTGATTTAAGATTGAATCCGGAAAAAGGAATTTCGGCAGCAGAAAGACTTAGAGATATTTCTGTAGATGAGCTGGAAGGAATGTTTATTGAAAACTCAGATGAGCCATATGCATATGAAATTGCAAAAGTTATAGTTGCAAGAAATAGAACAAATAATAAGATTGAAACAACTACTGATTTAAAAAACGTAATTGAGAAAGCTTTATGTGTTGTGCCACAAAAAGAGAGAAAAGAAGCAGTAAAGAAAAGCTGTGCAAGAGTTTTTCAGGCATTAAGAATTGATGTAAACAATGAATTTGAAGTGTTGTATGATTTTCTTGAAAAACTTCCGGATGCTTTGGCAAGTGGCGGAAGAGTGGCAGTGCTTACATTTCATTCAGGAGAAGACCGTCTTGTAAAGAAATCATTTAAGGCTTTACAGAAGCAGGGAGTTTACAGTGAAGTTGCAAAAGATGTTATAAGACCAAGTGCAGAGGAATGTAACACTAATCCAAGAGCAAGGTCAACAAAGATGCGCTGGGCAATAAAGGCTTAACTTAAAGCAGTGCTTAATAAAATAAATATACAAACCATTTAAAAAGTGGTATGATGTATAATATTATGAGAGAGGGAAGCATATGTCATCTGTGTAATAAAGAGATAGTGACTTGGGTGCTTTGACAATCAAATCAATATAGAAATATAAAACATAAAAGCAAAAAATAAAGATATAAGGGAGAACAATATGTTAGGCGATAAGAAGGTATCATATAGTGCTATGCAGTCAACAGGAACATTAACATTAGGAAATTACTTGGGAGCACTTGATAATTGGCTTAAAATGCAGGAAGAATATGAATGTTTTTATGCAATAGCAGATTTACATTCATTAACAATTAGACAGAATCCTGCTGAACTTAGAAAGAGAGCAAGAGATTTATATGCATTGTACGTTGCAGCAGGACTTGATCCTGAAAAAAACTGTATTTATTTTCAGTCACATGTTTCTGCTCATGCTGAACTTGCATGGATCCTTAATTGCTTTACATATATGGGCGAATTAAACAGAATGACTCAGTTTAAGGATAAGGCTGCTAAACATGCAGATAATATTAATGCAGGACTTTTTACATATCCATCACTTATGGCGGCAGATATTTTGCTATATCAGGCAGATGTTGTACCTGTAGGTGTTGACCAGAAGCAGCACTTAGAGCTTACAAGAGATATTGCAAACAGATTTAATGGAATTTATGGTGATGTATTTACAATTCCTGAGGCATACATTGGAAAGTCAACAGCTAAGATTATGAGCCTTCAGGATCCAACAAGAAAGATGTCAAAGTCAGACGAAAATCCTAATGCAAGTATTTTGTTAATGGATGATCCTGATACAATTATCCGTAAGTTTAAGAGAGCTGTAACTGATTCAGATATGGAAATCAGATATTCAGATGATAAGCCGGGTATTCAGAACCTTATTAATATTTATTCATGTATTACAGGAAAGACTATTGAAGAGGTTGAAAAAGAATTTGATGGCAAAGGATATGGTGAATTCAAGCTTGCAGTAGGAGAGTGTGTTGCTAACAGACTAAAACCTTTACAGGACAGATTTTATGAACTTCAGAAAGATAAAACATATTTAAATAGCGTTATCAAAGAAAATGATGAAAAAGCTGCTTATTTTGCGAACAAAACCCTTAGAAAAGTTCAGAAGAAAGTTGGACTCACAGAGAGAATCAGATAGGAGTTTGGCAGATGAAAAACAAAGTTAATAAGAAGTTTATTCATGACGAACAGTTTTTTATTGTAAAAAAATAATGATAATAAAATATAAAAAAGCATTGTGCCAGATTTGGTTCAATGCTTTTTCTATTTTTTAGAAACTATATATTTAGAATATCTGTAAATAATAATCATGTAAAAACAAAATTCGAAGTACATAGGGGAACACAGGTGATATAGAATGAAAAACAAATTAGAATTATTTTATAGAATTACATTTATAATTATTTGTGGAATAGGAATTTTTATACATTTCGACTTAAATGACAGAGATTATAATGCTCATGAATTTAGCTTTTTTACGTTATGGAGCAATATATTTTGTTTAGTGTTTATGTGTGTGTTACTTATAAAGCATTTCAGAGGAAAAGATACTTTAGCAAAATCATTGATTTATTTTAAAGGAATGGCAACATCCTGTATTATCTGTACGTTTTTAGTATATCACTTTTCTGAATACAAAATAGTGATGACAAACAATAGTATATGGATTTTTGGACTTCCAATAGAAAGCATTTTGGCTCATTATGTGGTTCCTTTTATGTTTGTTTTAGATTGGATTTTGTTTCAACCTAAAGGATTGTTTAGGTGGAGATATGCTGTTACATGGCTTCTTTTTCCACTAGTATATATAATCAGTTTTTTTATAAGATGCAAATGTAACAGTCAGGCAGAGTTTATCAATGTACCCAAATATCCATATTTTTTCTTAAATTATGAAAAAATAGGAACAGAGAAGTGTATGAGTTATATTTTTATGTTGGTAGTAATATTTTTTGGAATAAATTTAATGATGATTTTTATTGATAACTTTTGGGAGAGAATAAAGAAAAATATGGTATAATTTGTAAAGAATAATCAAAAGAAGGAGAAAGTGAAAAAACAAATGACTAAGAACATAAAAAAAGCAATGATATTATTTTGGGCTGTTATATGTATTTTGGGAATAAAAGGAAATGTATATGCGCAGGATATTAAATTAGTAGCACCAATTATAACAAGTAGTCAGATGGAAAATGAAAATTTTGTAATAAGATGGAGAACATCCGAGGAATTAAAAGGACAGGAGTATAAAATTTATTGTGCAACATCAAAAGACGGAACATATGAATATGTTACAACGACACCTGATTATAGTTACACTGAATATTATCCTAATAAAGGAATGGCATATTATTATAAAATAACAACGGTGTATACAGATTATGAAACAGAGAGAGAAATAGAAAGTAATCCGGTATATACAGGAGGAATAGTAAATCCATTAGAAATTCCTACAATAACTGAAGCAAAAGCGGGAAATAATCATAGCGTAACAATTATGTGGAACAAAACGGAGGATTGTTTAGGTTATGCAATATACAGAAGTGAATCTGTCGACGGTGAGTACAAGTGGATTTCAAATATTGAAAATAAGTCGGAAATATTTTGGTGGCAAGAGTATGAATCACAGGCAACTTTTACTGAAAAAAATCTTGAATTGGGAAAAACATATTATTATAAAATCAGACCATATGTTACATATTCTGAAGGAACGTTTTATGGTGATTTTTCAAATTATAAAAGCTGTCAGGTTACAATTAATGGAACAAAGGTAAAGAGTGCAACATCAAAAAAGAAAAGGACAAACACAATAATATGGGAAAAGAATAGTGAAGCTGACGGATATATAATTTATTATTCTAAGAAAATTGATGGAAGTTATAAAAAATTAAAAACATACAATAGTAGAAACAAATTAACATATACACACAAGAAATTAACAAATGGAGTTGCTTATTATTATAAAATACAGGCATACAAAAACTACAAGGGCAAAAAACTTCTTGGAGAAATGAGTCCATTTGAAAAATATTGCGATTATTTTACATACAAAAACGAGTCATATGAAAGCAGATGCAAACGTATTTTTGGAAAGAAATACTATAAAAAATATAAAAATGCAAAACAGGCAGGCAAACATGTGACAACAGTAGCTGTAAAAGTATGGGACAAGCAGGGAGGAAGAAAGTTTACACGAAAATTCTATTTGACAGTAAACAAAGGAATTGCACCATCGGTAAAAGAAATGTTTAAAGAAATATACAAAAGCAAAGAAAGATTTCCAATACATGAAATGGGATGCTACAACTGGCGTGGAAACAGTTCAACATCAGAACATTGCCTTGGACTTGCCTTTGACATCAACTCAAATGAAAACTATATGATAGATGGGAAAAAAGTTTTGGCAGGTTCATTTTGGAAACCAAAGAAAAACAAATATTCCATACCATTAAAATGCAAATTGGTAAAAATATTAGAAAAATACGGTTTTGAAAGGGGACTGTGGGGAAGCAGACGAGACTATATGCATTTCTCCTATTTCGGAACCTGATAAAGCTTCTTCACCCTTGAACCCCTTGGAAAACTAGTGTATAATATATTAGTTAAAATGGCTAAAAAGGGAAAAACAATGTACTTAAAAGATAACGAATTAGATGTAAAAACATATTTAGAATTAAGAACGGCTGTAAGCTGGCGTAGTCTTACAAAGGAGCAGGCGGCAGCAGCTATTAAGGGAAGTCTTTTGACTGTGGTTGCTTACGATGGAGACAAGCCTATTGGAATGGGGCGAATCGTAGGTGACGGAGCTGTAATCTGTTATATACAGGACCTTATTGTAATTCCCGAATATCAGGGACAGGGCATAGGTCAGATGATTATTGAAAGCCTGATTAATTATGTTGAAGAGATTCAGTTGCCTGGAACAAGAATTATGCTTGATTTAATGTGTGCAGTGGGGAGAGAGAATTTCTATAAGAAGTTTGGTTTTATAGCAAGACCAACAGACAAGCTGGGACCCGGAATGATTAAGTATATTGATAAGCAGTAATAATAAGGATAAGATACAGGAATAGCATATTAAGGACATAAAAAGGTTATACCAAAGAACATGTATCAATATGCATAGATGAGAAAGGATTGCAAAATGAATATTTATTTAATTAGACATGGCAGACAGAATAGTAAATTATGCAATGTAGATGTTGAACTTTCACCGGAAGGAAGAGAGCAGGCAGACCTTGTTGGAAAAAGATTACAGACATATCATATTGATGTTGTATATTCAAGTCAGTTAATAAGAGCTAAAGAAACAGCAGACATTATTAATAAGTATCTTAATAAGCCAAGAGTAATTGAAGAAAGAATTCAGGAAGCTAACTTTGGTGCAATGACAGGTATGACTAATGAAGCCATTGATGAAAAATATGGTGACTATCTTGCACAGCGTTCAACCATGACAACAGATATGACTTATCCTGATGGAGAAAACTGCCAGATGGTTTACGAAAGAGCTAAGGCAGGACTTGATGACATAGTAAAGGACAGCCTTGAGAAAGGTTATGAAAATATTTGTATAGTTACTCATGGTGGTGTGCTTAGAGCATTGGTTACAGGAATTATGGGTGCTCCATATAAGAACTGGCTTGCAATTGGAAGACAGATTGAAAACTGCAGTATTTCACAGCTTTTATATGATGAAAAAAGCAAAACATATCATGTTGAAAGATTTAATGATTTTGCCCATTTTGAAAATGAGGACAGACTACTTCGTAAACATTTTGGAAGTGGATTTTTTAAGAAAAAATAGAATTTGACAGAAAGAGAATTTGACATAAGCAGAGCTACTAAAGAATAGTAGAAAAATAATAAAAAAATAACAGCAATAATAGCAGAAGGTAGTAATATAATGGCAAATAATTATGATGGCAATAGCATTTCCGTACTGGAAGGACTGGATCCGGTTAGAAAAAGACCGGGAATGTATATTGGAAGTGTTGGAACTAAAGGATTAAACCATTTAATATATGAAATAGTGGACAACTCAGTTGACGAACATCTGGCAGGGTACTGTTCAGAGATTACAGTAACACTTGAAAAAGATGGTTCAGCTACAGTTGAAGATAATGGACGAGGAATTCCGGTTGACATTAATGAACAGGTTGGAAGACCCGCAGTCGAAGTTGTTTTTACAACTTTACATGCAGGTGGTAAATTTGGAGATGGAAACTACAAGATTTCCGGAGGTCTTCACGGAGTTGGTTCATCAGTTGTTAACGCATTATCTTTATGGCTTGAAGTTAATGTAAAACGAGATGGAAAAATATACAACCAGAGATATGAACAGGGAAAGGTTTGTTATGATTTAAAAGAAGCAGGAAAGTGCCGAAAGAATGATACAGGAACTAAAGTTTCATTTTTCCCTGATGCAGAGATTTTTGAAAAAATATATTTTAAGGCTGATGCAATTAAGAGCAGATTGCATGAAACAGCATATTTAAATCCTAACCTTACAATTATTTTTATAAACAAAAGAGTAGGAGAGGAAGAAGAAGTAACTTTCCACGAAGAAAACGGAATTAAGGCTTTTATTTCCGATATGAACAAAGAGAAGGAAAAAGTTACTGACATTATTTATTTTAAGAAAGAGCAAGACGGCATAGAAGTAGAAGTTGCTTTCCAGTATATTAATGATTTTACAGAAAATATTTCAGGTTTCTGTAATAATATTTATACACAGGAAGGTGGTACACATATTACAGGCTTTAAGTCAATTTTGACTTCTACAATTAATCAGTATGCAAGAGAACTTGGTATATTAAAAGAGAAAGATAATAACTTTACGGGAGCTGATGTAAGAAACGGTCTTGTGGCTGTAGTTGCAGTAAAGCATCCTGATCCAAGATTTGAAGGACAGACAAAGACTAAGCTTGATAACCCGGATGCCGAAAAGGTAACAAAATCAATTGCCGGAGAACAGCTTACATTATTCTTTGATAAAAACTTAGAAACATTAAAAAATGTAATTAGTTGTGCTGAAAAGTCAGCAAAAATCAGAAAAGCAGAAGAGAGAACAAAAACAAATCTTCTTTCAAAAAGTAAGTTTTCAATTGACAGTAATGGTAAACTTTCAAACTGCGAAAGCAGAAAACCGGAAGAATGTGAAATCTTTATAGTGGAGGGTGATTCTGCCGGAGGCTCAGCTAAAAGCGCAAGAAACAGAAAGACACAGGCTATTATGCCAATAAGAGGAAAGATTCTTAACGTTGAAAAGGCTTCAATGGATAAGGTATTGGCCAATGCGGAAATTAAAACAATGATTAACGCTTTCGGTTGTGGTTTTTCTGAAGGTTATGGAAATGATTTTGACATAGAAAAATTAAGATATAACAAAATTATTCTTATGACAGATGCGGATGTTGACGGTGCTCATATTGACACATTGTTATTAACATTTTTCTATAGATTTATGCCTGAACTTATAACTCATGGACATATTTACATTGCCACACCACCTCTTTATAAGGTTGTTCCTAAAAAGGGAGAGGGCGAGTATTTATATGATGACAAGGCGTTGGAAAAATATAGAAAGAAGCACACAGGCTTTACACTTCAAAGATACAAAGGTTTAGGTGAAATGGATCCAAAACAGTTATGGGAAACTACACTTAATCCGGAAACAAGAATTTTGAAACAGGTAGAAATAGAAGATGCAAAAATGGCGTCAGATGTAACAAGCATGTTAATGGGAAGTGAGGTTGCGCCAAGACGTAACTTTATTTATACTCATGCAACAGACGCAGAATTAGATATTTAGGAGAAATAAATGGCAGAGCAGATTATAAAAACAGAGTATTCTGAAGTGATGCAGAAAAGCTATATAGATTATGCCATGAGTGTTATTTGTGCAAGAGCACTTCCGGATGCAAGAGACGGACTTAAGCCTGTACAAAGACGTGTACTTTACGCAATGGACCAGTTAGGTCTTAATTATGATAAACCACATCGTAAGTCAGCCCGTATTGTTGGTGATACAATGGGTAAGTACCATCCTCATGGAGATAGTTCAATATATGAAACATTAGTAGTTTTGGCTCAGGACTTTAAAAAGGGAATGGCATTAGTTGACGGTCACGGAAACTTCGGTTCAATTGAGGGTGACGGTGCTGCGGCAATGCGTTACACAGAGGCAAAACTTAAGAAATTTACACAGGATGTATATTTGGCAGATTTGGATAAGGATGTAGTTGATTTTGTACCAAACTTTGATGAAACAGAAAAAGAACCATCAGTTCTTCCTGTAAGAGTACCAAATATTTTGGTTAACGGAGCTGAAGGTATTGCTGTAGGTATGGCGACTAACATTCCAACACATAATCTTGGAGAAGTTGTAGATGCCGTTATTGCATATATGGATAATAATAATATTACAACTGAAGAATTATTACAGATTATGCCGGGACCTGATTTTCCAACAGGTGGTATTGTAGCCAATAAGTCAGATTTAAAGGACATTTACGAAAACGGAACAGGAAAGCTTAAGCTTCGTGGAAAATTAGAATTTGAAAAAGGCAAAGGCAGAGAAAAGGATAAACTTGTTATAACAGAAATACCTTATACTATGATTGGTGCAGGTATTGGAAAGTTTATTTCAGATGTAATTGATTTAGTAGAAACAAAAAAGACAACAGACATTGTTGACATTTCAAACGGCTCAGATGAAAACGGTATTCGTATTGTTTTAGAACTTAAAAAAGGTGCCGATGTTGAAAAATTAAAAAATATTTTATATAAAAAAACTAAGTTAGAAGATACTTTTGGTGTAAATATGTTAGCAATAGCTGATGGAAGACCGGAAGTTATGGGACTTAAGAGTATTATAAAATATAACGTTGATTTCCAGTATGAACTGGCACAGCGTAAATATACAACACTTCTTAATAAGGCATTAGAACAAAAAGAGATTAAGGAAGGTCTTATTAAGGCAACAAACATTATTGATTTGATTATTGAAATAATCAGAGGTTCACAGAGTCAGAAACAGGTTAAGGCATGTCTTGTACATGGAAAAACTGATGATATTAAGTTTAAAAATCCTGAGTCTGAGATTCTTGCAGGAAATCTTTCTTTTACAGAGCGTCAGGCACAGGCTATTTTGGAACTTAGATTATCTAAGTTAATAGGACTTGAAATATTAGCTCTTCAGAAAGAATATGAAGAACTAATGGACAAAATCGGTCAGTATGAGGATATTCTTGGAAATAGAAAAACAATGACTAAGACTATCAAAAAAGATCTTAAAGCCATTAAGAAAGAATATGCATTGCCTAGAAAGACTCTTATTGAAGATGGCAAGGAAGCTGTATTTGATGAGAATGCTTTTGTTGAACAGGAAGTTGTTTTTGTTCAGGATAAGTTTGGATATTCAAAACTTCTTGATCCGGCAGCATTTGACAGAAACATTGAATCTGTTACGAAAGAGAATAAATATTATTTCAGATGTATGAACACAGATAGTATTTGTATCTTTACAGATAATGGAAATGTTCATCAGATTAAGGTATCAGCCATTCCAACTAAGAAGGTTAGGGAGAAAGGGATACCTATTGATAATCTTGGAAATTACAGTAGCCAAGGTGAAAGCATAGTGACACTTGTAAGTTTTGATATGATAAAAGATAAGAAACTTTTGTTTACAACTAAAAATGGTATGATTAAGTTAGTAGATGGAAGCGAGTTTGAAACAAACAGAAAAACAATGCTTGCCACAAAACTTGGAAAAGATGATGAGGTTGTTTCAGTTAAAATAACAAGAGTATCAAATAAGCAGATTTCAGAAGAACAGGTTGAAGAAATGCCTGTAATGTTAACAGGTGGCTCAGATGATTTTGAACCATTAGATTTTGAACAGATGGAATTGTTTGATACAACTGCATCAATGGATGTAGGACAGGAACAGGAATTACAGTATACAAGAGAGATTCTTGTGCTACAGACAGAAGAAGGAATATTCTTGAGATTTCCACTTAAGGAAGTGCCTGAAATGAAGAAGGCTACATTGGGAGTTAAGGGTATTAAACTAAATGATGGAGATTTTGTTTCTAAAGTGTACCTTCTTGATACGGGGGATAATGAGGTGGTAAAATGTAACGGAAAAACCGTTGATTTAAGGAAGCTTAAAATCGGAAAAAGAGGAACTAAAGGAGTAAAGGTTCGTGCATCTAAGGCATAAACCTTGTTAAACAAAGGATAGGGTGATTTATTTGAAGAAAGGACTAATACGGAAAATACTTGCAGTAATATTAATTATTGCATTGGTTACAGGTTTGGAAAATTATGCAGGAATAGCGGATACAACAGTTAAGGCAGCAGACGCTTTTGAGACAAGTATTAATGGTTTTCCAGCAAGTTATAAAACATATTTAAGAAAACTTCATAATAAATATCCTAACTGGAAGTTTGTACCGGATAACACAGGCGTGGATTTTTTTACAGCCGTTGAAAATGAGGCGAGTCAGAACAGAAGCCTTATAGAGAATGCGTATAGTAAGTATTTAAAGTCAAATCTGGCTGGAGATTATAATGCATCTACAGGTAAGTACATAGCAAAAGATGGAGCTTCATGGGTTAGTGCATCAAAGAATTGTGTGGCATATTTTATGGATCCAAGAAACTTTTTGGATGAAAACCACATATATATGTTTGAACAGTTGGCATATGACAGTTCATCTCAGACACAGGCAGGTGTTGAAGCAATACTTCAGGGTTCGTTTATGTATAAAAACAATATAGGATACATTGATACGGCTGGAAAGTATCAGACAACTAATACTTTGTATTCAGCACAGATTATGACTGCTGCAAAGACAGCAAAGGTAAGTGCGTACCATATTGCCTCAAAAATTTTGCAGGAAATTGGTTCTAAAGCTAATTCAAGATACGCAGGAATGGGTGCCAGCGGAAGTGTTACAGGTACATATTCAAAGACATATACAGGAATTTATAATTTTTATAATATTGGAGCTACATCAAGTGCTAATCCAATTGCCAACGGTTTAAAATGGGCAAAGTCAGGAAGTACTTATCAAAGACCTTGGAACACACCAGAGAAATCTATTTTAGGTGGGGCACAGTATTTAGGTGAAAGGTACATTAACGCAGGACAGAATACTATGTATCTTCAAAGATTTAATGTGAAGAGCAATGGTACATATTCAATTTATACACACCAATATATGACTAACATATCAGGTGCCGCATCAGAAGCAGCGTCAACGGCAGATGCTTACCAAAGCCTTGGAATAGCAGCTCATGCCAAAACATTTGTTATACCTGTATTTAATAATATGCCAAGTGAAAGTAATACAATTACACTTGGAATAAGTGGAAACAAAAAAGGTGTGGCAAATAGTGACGTAAATGTTAGAAAAGGTCCTGCAACTTCGTATGATGCAGTTGTTGTTTTACCAAAGAATCAGGCAGTTACAGTTACAGAAGTTTCTAATACAGACATTGAATATGGAGTAAGATGGCTAAGTAATCCGTATTGGTACAAAGTTAGTTTTGTGAAAGATGGAAAAAAATACACAGGATATGTTTCGGCAACATATGTAAACTTAAAAGGTGAATATACTATTGCAAAAGCAGGAAGATTGAAGCTTCCTACAACTTTAAAGACATTTGAACAAGTTTATTATTTGTCAGACAACCCGGCAATAGCAACAGTAGATGATGCAGGAAATGTTAAAGGCATAGGCGCAGGAACTGTAACAATACACGGTTTTACTGCAGCAGGAAAAAGTAGTGTGTCAACAATAAATGTTTTGGCAAAAAGTATACATGCAACAGGTATAAAACTTAACAAGACAACATTAAATTTAAAAAATGGAACAAAAGAAAAATTAAAGGCTACAGTAACTCCAAATAATACAACAGATGGAAATGTTACATGGAAGTCATCCAACAAAAAAATAGCAAAGGTTACATCAAGAGGAAATGTTTACGCAAAGTCAGTTGGAGAATGTACAGTAACAGCTACAACTGCCAATGGCAAAAAAGTCACATGTAAGGTTAAGGTTGTACCGGGAACAGCTACAATAAAGGCAACAAACAATGGATACAATAGTATTAAACTTACATGGAACAAACTTGGTGATGTAACAGGATATTGGATATATAGAAAAACTTCCGGTTCAAAATATAAGACTATAGCCAAAGTAAGTGGAACTACAGTGTCTTATAAAGATAAAAATCTTGTAACGGGAAAGAAATACTATTATAAAATAAAAGGGTATAAGAAGGTTGGACATACAACTTATAAGGGAAGTAAGTCTAAGGCTTCAAAGGCATATCCAAAGCCGGCCAAAGTGAAAATAACATCAATAAAGTCAACCGCAAAAGGTGCAAAACTTTATTGGAAAAAGGTGGCTGGTGCCAGTGGATATGTTATCTACAGAAGTGAAAGTAAAACAGGAAAATATACAAAAATAAAAGAAATAAAAAAACAGAAAAAAATTTCTTATAATAATACTGGACTTTTGAAAGGAAAGACGTATTATTATAAAGTAATGGCCTACAGGAATATGTCAGGCATATATGTTTATGGAAAATATTCAACAGTTAAACAAATAAGAAAATAAATGGTGAAGTAATGATAAATTTTGTAGTTAGTGATTTAGAGACAGCATTAGTTCCTAACGGGGAAAAGATGGTTCAGGAAGAAACCATTGAATTGATAATGGAATTAAAGGAAAAAGGCGTCTATTTTGCTGTGGCAACAGGACGTAATTATGACGCAGTATATCCTATGTTTGGAAAAGCAAAGGACCACATTGTGTACATATGTAATGATGGCGGATCAGTTATATATCGTGATAAAGTTATAAGTAAGACTCCATTGGACAGACTTGTGTGTCTTGAAGTGGCAAATGAACTGGAAAAGAACAGGGATTATAAGTTATTATTTTCAGGTGAGAGAAATGCAGTTGTAACAACAAGAGATATTGATTTTATTAATTATTTGAGAACAATGGGAATTGAACCTGAAAAGGAAAAAGATACAAAGTCAATGAAGGGTGAAATTAACAAGATTACTATTTTTGCAAAGAAAGGCTTTGACCAGACTTCATATGAGTATTTCTATAAGAAATTCTCAAAGAATGCAAATGTGGCAATTTCCAACCCTGAACAGCTATATCTTACAGCAAAGTATGTAACAAAAGGTAATGCCATTCAGGTTTTACAGCATGTGTTTAATTCATCAGAAGAAGATACAGTCGTTTTTGGCGGCGGATACAATGACATTGAAATGTTTGGCCATGCATATTTTAGTTATGCAATGCAGTGGGCAGACAGTGAGGTAAGACGTTCAGCTAAACACATAGCAGAGAATGTTAATACGATTTTGGAAGATATAATACGAATGTAAGGAGAACTTATGAAAAAGAAAATAGTAGCATTAGGTTTGGTTGTAGCATTGTCAGTAAGCAGTCTTACTGGATGCAGTTTTAATTCAAAAACACCTGTTATCGGCAAGATAGTGGGGCTTGGTAGCAGTGAAATGTTTAAAATAGACAAAGAAGTATGTTCAAAACAGGAATATATGCTTGTTCTTATGGATACAGCAGGAACTTACAAGGCAGACTTTGGTGGCAAAGTAGATTGGAATGCCAAAGTAAGCGACAATCAGACACTGCAGTCATATGTAATGCAAAAGGTTAAAGAAGACATAACAGTTCAGTATACATTAGCTTCAATGGCAAAGGAAAGAAATATTTCCCTGTCAACAGATGAAAGCAGTATGATTAAGACTAAAGCGGCAGAGTATTATAAATCCTTAACAAGTCAGGAAAAAGAATATACCGGAGCTTCACAGGAAAACGTGGAAAGCTTGTATAAGAATTATTATTTGGCGGACAAGGTTTACGATGCACTGGCAGCAGAAGCAGACGCAAAGATTAGCGATGAAGAAGCAAGAGTAATGAAGATTCAGTACATCAGAATGAATACTGACAATACTAAAGAAGACAAGATTAAAAGTACACTTAAAACAGTTACAGACCTTGTAAAAGGTGGTTATCAGACATTTGCCAGAGAAGCAAAGCAGTATAGTGAAGATAACGTGTTTGAGAAAACATTAAAGAAAAATGAGGCCACTAAAACATACGAAAAGAGTGCTTTTAACTTAAGCAATTCGGAAATAAGCAGCATTATACAGGATGGAAAAGATTATTATCTTGTATATTGTGTAAACAGTTATTTAAAGACTGAAACAGAAAAAAACAAAGAAGAAATCATAAAGAATGCACAGCAGACATATTTTAATGACAAGTATTCTAAATATCTGAAAGATATAGATGTAGACTTTAATGATGATCAGGCAAAGAAGATTAAATTGTCAACAGATGAAAATGTGAAAGCTGTAAATTTAATGACAGTGTACAACACGATTTCAAAGGAACTAAACAAGAAATAGTAATTATTGTAAGAAGGGAGCATATAATTTTTATGCTCCCTATTGTTTTATGTATCGCAGAGAGAAGGTGCCTTCAAACACGTTGATTTTCTTATTTTGCTCCGTCGTCTATTGTACAGCGAAAACTTAAACTCGCCTTCGGCTCAAACAGTAAGTTTATCGCTGTACACTATACTCGCAAAATTTCGAAAATCTGCCTATTGTTTGCAGTCATCTTCTCTTTGGCGGTACAATATAAAAAGATAGAGAGAAGTTTAAAAATGATATGCTCCCTTTTGCAAAACGTTCGTATTTACTTTCACAAGTTCATATTGTAAAATTATTTTAGATACAGATGATACGGATTAATTTCAAGTTACATATGAAAAATGAGTCAAACGGACAAGACTTAAGAATGAACTTTGAAATTGTAAATGTTTAAGTAAAGGAGGAGTTTTATGAAAAGGGTAAAATATGTTAAGAGAAGGTTTGTGGCACTTACATTATCTGTTGCGTTGTTAGTTGGCACTATGCCTGCCATAATATCTGCTCAGGACAGTAATGTTTCTAATACGTTATTACAGGAAGGCACATATAGTAAGGACAAAATAACGTTGACATCTATTCCTAATACTACAAGAAAAATAATGGCTTTCATTACGGATAAAGGAGACAGGAGTGAGATTAATTGTCCTGAAGTTGTGTATGCCATAGGTACAGACGAAAGATGGTCAGTACCGGTATCTGTTGAGGATGACGGTACTTTGGATATGGAACCTTTTGTATATTCAGGTAATGATAAGGGCATAATTGCTTGGACAAATGCCACTAAAAAGTTTACAGAATCAAGTACCAGTGAAGAGATTGCAAAATCTATGCGAGTATCTCTTGGTGTTTTTGACAGTACATCAAATGTTGAATTTAAAAATACTAATGTTTCTTATTATGATTCAGAGAATATTAGTACATATACTCCGAAGGTAACAGAGATTGATGGAAAGTTTCTTGTATCATGGATAGTGTACTATGATACAGAAGACAAGAAAGCATATGGAATAGAAGGTTTTTACTATAACCCTGATAATAATACATTTTATTCAGAAGATAATAGCACTGATGAAAATGGAAGGCTTATTCCAATGGTCTTTGCAAGAGATTGTAATTACATATCATCCTATGCAATTGCAAAAGTAGGTAATGATGTAGTGACGGTTTGGGATGAACCAAATGAGCAGATATATATTTATGACGTAATGGCTGAAAAAGTTGTGAAGAAAAATTATTATTTTGGCAAATATAAACCGTCCACATTAAAGATGGCTATAGACAATGGAAATGATGTAAAAAAACTTACAGATGGAAGCACATATGCATCAGTTATTGATTCTGATATTCCGGGAATAGCATATTACAATAATGGAAAGATTTATAAGATTTCTAATCATGAGCATAATGGTTTGGTAAATACAGAATTAGCAGATGTTTCAAAAACAGGAGATACTAAGTATTCAATAGTGTCTAAAGATGGTATTCCGACATATATTACAGCACTTCTATATGAACCATTAAATACAAATAGAACCAATATTACAATAGATGGCGAGGAATATGAAAAATCAACAGATGGAATCTGGAAAGATAAAGATGGAAAGGTAAAAGAATTTAAACAGGAAGATATTTGTATATATTACATAAATCCTAAAACCGGAAACACAGATACACTTCCACAGAAGTTGTACGATAGAGATGAAATTCATTTTCCAACGTATCCGGCATTTATTATTGACGGTTCAAATCAGTTAGGAGTTATGTATATCATTGGACAGGTTTGGGACAATGTTCATTATAGCCTTATATATTCAACATATAATCAAAAATATCTGTTTCAGGCAGATTATTCTAAAGTAGATGAAGCTATTGCCAAGGCGAATGTTTTAAATAAAGATGATTATATAGATTTTAAAGCGGTAACATTAGCTATAGATGCAGTTGTTCGCGATAAAGACTATACTGAACAGTCAGCAGTTGACGCAATGGCAAAAGCTATTGAAGATGCAATTAAGGCCCTTCAGTTAAAGCCAACTCCTGAAACTACAACAACTATCCCTGAAACGACCACAACAGAACAGGTTACAACTAATCAGGAAACAACTACAGTAGAACAGGTACCGACAACTTCAAGAACAGAAGCAACCACAGTAGAACAGGTACCGACAACTTTAAGAACAGAAGCAACCACAGAAGAAACGATAACAATGGTTAATCCAACAGAAACTGAAACACAATACATAACAACATCTGTGAATAATAATACTCCAAAAACAGGTGAGAACAGTAACATAACATTGTGGATGATAGTTTTCTTTATTACAGCAGGTGGAATATTGACTATAACACTGGAAAAGAGAAAATAAGAAAACCACCCCAACGGGTGGTTTTTAGTAATATTAATTACAAATAATCAATATATTATTGTTCTTATTTTGAAACTTTTGGCTCCTCATTTGCCACAGCTTTTTTAACCTGTGATTTTTTTGAAGGTACTTTTGAGCCTTTCTTTTTTCCTGTGATTAATTCTAATATGCGGTCTTTAAATATTAATCCCAACAGAATTAAAAGTGAAATTATTGAAATTATAATTCCCTGGAAGAAGCCTCTAGGAGTATATTTAAATGTAATCTGGTGTGTTCCGGCAGTAACCATTACACCTGTAAGAGCACCCTTGCATATAGCTGTTGTATTAGCTTTCTGTCCGTCAACATATACAGACCAACCTTTGTCATAAGGAATTGAAGTGTATAACAAATTGCCCTTGTCTGTTGTAAGTGTTCCTTCAATCTTTGTATCGCTAAATGATGTTACCTGATAAGGATTAGCATTTAAAAGATTGTAGTCATATTCCCAGGCAGTTTCATCAAATGCATAAGCGTACATGGCTGAGATGGCTGTGTTATCACTTGCGGAAATGCTAATTGTTGCACCTTCAGGAACATTTCCAAGATGACAAATATAATTCTGGTTAGCAGAATCAAAAGTTTTTGAAGTAGAAGTTGTAACACTACTTGAAACAAAAGACTTGTCCTGAATGCTTCCTTTAGAAACAGTAGCAGTTAAAGTTTCAGCAGATGTTTCGCAGTAGAAGTATACATCATAAACTTTTGTGCCGCTCTTATTAGCTGTATCATTTTCTTCAAGATTATACTGAGCAGTAATTGAATTAGTACCGTCTGTCTTTAATCTATGGAAAATCATCTGTCCGCCGTTTACTGCAGAAGTTACAAAGTTATTCTGCATTGTAAATGGATCACCGGCTTCAGAGTTCATCTTTGCAATTGAACTTGAATTAATTAAGAAGCCTAATGGTAATGTGTTATTATATTCATATGCATAAACAGTTGAATTTCCACCACTTTCTAAATTGTAAGAAGCGCTGTTAAGCAATGATACATTATTAGGGAGAGATGGCTCTCCTGTTGAATATTCATATTTTATTGAGAACAATGATGCTGTAAGTGGTGTATGACCATAGTATGAACATGCATTGTATGAAGTCTGTAATCCCATTGAATCAAAGTAATCCTGAATATTTGCAGATAATACAGATGAAAATGTTGAAATACTATTGTAATTAAAGCGGGCACCATCATTTCTTGTAGTGTGGACAGCAGATTCAGTTCTGTAATATTTAACGTTCTGAGAATCTGCATCTTTCTTAGTAATATCATTTAACTGGTCGTAAGCCTTAGTAGCTTCGTAGTAACCTTTTCTTCCTGATGTACTTGGAATACCTGTAACATTCATATTCAAAGTTAATTCACAGAATACAATCAGAACCATCAAATATGAAAGGAAAGGTTTAAGCTTAGGTGCTTTCTTATACCAGACAATAAGACAGGCATATACAACTATAAACAAAAGACTAAAGTAAATAATCTTTACAATGCTTGTCTCAATTTCCAAATCGCTGAAAATAGAAGCGTCTTTAAATAACTGGTCAAGTAAAAATACCAAAGCTACTGAACCGCCTGTAGCCCATACAATATGTTTTGACTCATATTCCCTAATATACAGAAATGCTTCATAGCACATAGTAAGAATAAGGAAAATATAAAGGAAAGACTGTCTACAAGGCAAGCTGTTAGGAAAATGGAATCCGTGCCAGATATATGCAGGAATGTTAAGACCAAAGCTTAAAAGCATAATCAAGGCAATAACGGTTTTGCCAATTCTTTCTTTAACATTAATTTTTTTACACATCCAGAACAATGGAATAAGTATAAAAATAGCTACTGAACAATAAATATTAGGTTCAGGATAATATTTTAAATCTGCAACAGGAATACATATTAATGATCTGAAAATCATATAAAGCATTGAAACAGTTTCTTCCAAAGTTGTTGGGAAACTTGAATCAGCAGACTTAGTAGTTAACAATGAAAAATACTCTGGTAAGATAACGCATGCTGCAAGAGCACCGCCAAGTATTGAGTAAATTGCATAGTCTTTTAAAATAAGAAGTCTTGCTTTAGTTTTTTTAACAGTTTCATCAAATTCAACAATGCAGAATAAGTAAACAAAATAAATAATGCTGAAAATGCAAATCATTAAGCCAATGTAATAGTTAGAGAAAATTGCAAGTGCAAGTGAAATGCAGTACATTTTGCATTTCTTTTCGTTAACTAATTTTTCAAGACCAAGAACAATAAATGGAAGTAACCACATACAGTCAAGCCACATAATGTTCCAGCTAAATGCTGCAAAATAAGCTGATAAAGCGTATGCCATACCGAAAACTACGGAAGAAATATTTTTCTGACCAAAACGTTTTGTAAGATAGTAGCATACTGAAAATCCGGCAAGTCCCATTTTTAATACGATGAAAAAACTTACCATATCAGCCATATAACCCGGCCAGATAATGGCAAGTAGGTTAAGGGGACTTGTAAGATAATAAGCGGCAACCGCCATAAAGTTCATACCGGCGCCGATTTCCCAAGTATAAAAAAGGCTTCCCCCGTCTTTAAGTTTCTGTTGAAGTATTTCTAAATAAGGTGTGTACTGATGATAACAGTCACTTCGAAGATACATTTGGTCACCAAATGGGAAAATATTCTTAAAATAGTAGACTATTAACATAGATAAAATAGGCAATACAAAAGCAAGTATATATAACTTATTTTTTTCAAACCAATCCTTAATAGAAAACTTTTTACTATTTGTTTTCATTAATAAGCTCCTTTCTATCATTGAAAATAAATAATTTACTGATAATATAATTTAAAATAACCGTAAGAACCATAGAAATAAGTTTTGAAATCTGGTTGACTTTCTGGTTATTTCCATAAATAGCAACTGAAGCAAAAATAATAACTTCGCTCATTATTAAAGTAGCTATACGGGCTCTGGCAAAGCGCAAAAACTCATGTAGAACTTCCATAAAACCGCTGGTCTTACTTTTGAATACCCATCGCTTATTTGTGACATAAGAAAAAATGATAGCACAAAATGTTGAGATGATATTGGCAATAAGGGCACTGACCTTACCTGCATTAAAAAAAGTAAATACAAGGTAGTCAACAATGGCAGTACCAATGCCGAAAAAAACATAAGTAAGCATTTCGTAACTTATTAAGCCTTTAATAAGTGTTTGCAAACTTGGATTCTTAATATGTGCTAACAAAAAACTTCTAAACTTTATAATTGAATCTTTCATATTAATAACCTTTATAAATTTGTACTTTTATTTAAAGTCTGAAATGTTATTGCCTTCAGAATATAGATACAACAACATTAGTATTTTTCAAATATAAACAATAAAAAAACGATTTCTAACCGTCTTTACATTAATATCTATATTCTACTATAAAAAGGTAGGGGTGTAAAGAAATTACAACTATAGAAAGTGATAAAAGTGAGTGAAAATTATAGGGGTAAAAAATAAAAAATATCCGACTGTTGAAAAAAATCAATAATCGGATATTTTTATAAGAATCATTTAATTAATTTTGATTAATTATTCCTGATTTGTTTTATTTTTTTCTAATTCTAACATCTTCATTGCTCTAACCTTAAGTGGTAAGCCGAATAATGTAATGAATCCGTCAGCATCATGGTGATCATATAATTCGCCAGTTGTAAATGATGCAAGACTTTCGCTATATAATGAATATGGAGAAGTTGTTCCTGCCTTAATAATGTTTCCTTTGTAAAGTTTGAATTTAACTTCACCAGTAACATATTCCTGTGTTGATTTAACGAAAGCGCAAACTGCTTCACAAAGAGGAGTGAACCATTTTCCTTCGTAAACTATCTGTGATAACTTGTTACCCATATCCTTCTTAGTTTCCATTGTAGCTCTGTCAAGAACTAATTCTTCAAGCTGCTTGTGAGCTTCCATAAGAATTGTTCCACCCGGAGTTTCATAAACACCACGTGATTTCATACCAACAACACGGTTTTCAACAATATCAATAATACCGATACCATGTTTTCCACCAAGTCTGTTTAATTCACGGATAATATCTGAAACTTTCATCTTCTTTCCGTTAACTGATGTTGGAACACCCTTTTCAAATGTCATTGTAACATATTCAGGTTCATCAGGAGCTTTTTCTGGAGAAACTCCTAAAACTAAAAGGTGGTCGTAGTTTGGTTCATTAGCTGGATCTTCAAGTTCAAGACCTTCATGGCTAATGTGCCAAAGGTTACGGTCACGGCTGTAGCTCTGATCAGTTCCAAAAGGAAGATCAATGCCATGCTGCTTGCAATATTCGATTTCATCTTCACGTGACTGTAATTTCCACTTACTGTCTCTCCAAGGAGCGATAATTTTAATATCAGGAGCAAGAGCTTTAATAGAAAGTTCGAAACGAATCTGGTCGTTACCTTTTCCTGTAGCACCATGACAAATGGCAACAGCACCTTCTTTTCTTGCAATTTCAACTAACTTCTTAGCAATTCCAGGACGAGCCATAGAAGTACCTAAAAGATATTTGTTTTCATATACAGCACCTGCCTGAACACATGGAATAATGTAATCATCACAAAATTCATCAGTAATATCTTCTATATATAATTTAGCAGCACCTGAATACTTAGCTCTTTCCTCAAGTCCGTCTAATTCATTTCCCTGTCCACAGTCCACGCAACAGCAGACTACATCATAATCATAATTTTCCTTTAACCAAGGGATGATAGCAGTAGTATCAAGTCCGCCTGAGTAAGCAAGAATAACTTTTTCCTTTGCCATTTTAAAATCCTCCATAAAAATAAATATAATAAACAGCGGAATATTGCATCCACTTTTTCTTTTCACGTGATACTATACAGCATATATGCATAAAATGCAAGGAAAAAATGTGTTATTATGTATTTTTATGCAAATTACTTGCATAATATACAAAAAAGATGTATATTTATTAATGCACATATAAAAATGTTGTATTTTAATAAGGAAAATACTAAAATAAAGAGATGGATTGAATAACAAAACATTTAACCCAAAAAGAATTACATATTAATAATGAAAGAGGTTAGTTATGATTAAAGTTGGTATTATAGGCTCAACTGGTTATGCAGGAGCAGAAATAGTAAGATTAATACAGCAGCATAAAGAGGCAGAAGTAGTCTGGTTTGGTTCAAGAAGCTACGTTGATCAAAAATATGCAGATGTATTTAAAAATATGTTTCAGATAGTAGATGCAAAATGCATGGATGACAATATGGAAGAATTAGCTGACGCAGTAGATGTAATATTTACAGCAACACCACAGGGATTATGTGGCTCATTAGTTAATGAAGAAATTCTTAAAAAAGTAAAAATAATAGATTTGAGTGCAGACTTTAGAATAAAAGATATTGCTACATATGAAAAGTGGTATGGAATCAAACACCAGAGCCCACAGTTTATAGAAGAAGCAGTATATGGATTATGCGAAGTAAACAGAGACAAAATAAAAGATGCAAGATTAATAGCAAATCCGGGATGCTTCCCAACATGTAGCTTCTTATCAATATATCCAATGGTAAAAGAAGGATTGGTAGATCCAAAATCAATAATAATAGATGCTAAGTCAGGAACATCAGGAGCAGGACGTGGAGCAAAAGTAAACAACTTATTCTGTGAGGTAAACGAAAACTGCAAAGCATACGGTGTTGCAACACACAGACATACACCTGAAATCGAAGAACAGTTAAGCTATGCAGCAGGTGAAGAAGTAATGATAAACTTTACGCCACACTTAATACCAATGCAGAGAGGAATCCTTGCAACATCATATGCCACATTAAAGAAACCAATGACATATGAAGAAGTAAAAGCAGTATACGACAAATACTACAAAGACGAATACTTTGTAAGAGTACTCGAAAATAGCACACCACCTGAAACAAGATGGGTAGAAGGAAGCAACTTTGTGGACGTAAGCTTCAAAGTAGACGAAAGAACAGGAAGAATAATAATGATGGGAGCTATGGACAACCTGGTAAAAGGAGCAGCAGGCCAGGCAGTGCAAAACATGAACATAATGTTTGGATTACCGGAAAACGAAGGCTTACAACAAGTACCAATGTTCCCATAAAACTAACAGCCGAAAGATTTCCTACCAAATAGCAATAGGCATCTGCAAGCTTGCTTGCAAGGATGCCCATTACTATTTGGTAGAAACCAAAGTGTTAGCTTTGGTTTTAAAAGGAACAAGGTTCCTTTTAAAAGAAATCTTCGTTTGAAAGAAAATAGCAAACACAACCACAGCGAGATGAAGTGCGAAGCACGTAATCGAGCTGAACATAGAACCAGCAAAAAACTAAACGAAAGGAATTTAACCATGAAAAAAATCAAAGGTGGCGTTACAGCTCCAAAAGGCTTTGCAGCCATGGGCTTAAAAGCCGGAATTAAAAAAGACAAAAAAGATATGGCAATGATATATAGCAGCACACCATGTGTTGCCGCAGGAACATTTACAACAAATCAGGTAAAAGCAGCTCCCGTAATCTGGGACAGAGATACAATTTACACATCAGATTATGTTCATGCAGTAGTATGTAACAGCGGTGTAGCCAACGCATGTACAGGCAAAATAGGAATGGATTACTGCGAACAAATGGCAGAAGCAACAGCTAAAGCATTAGATATAGAAAAAAGACAGGTACTTGTAGCTTCAACAGGTGTTATTGGAGCCCAGCTTCCAATGGACAAAATAACAAAAGGAATCCAGTTACTTGCACCAACATTAGACGAAAGTTTAGATGGTGGTCATTTGGCAGCAGAAGCCATTATGACAACAGATACAATTCCAAAGGAAATAGCTTTTGAATTTGAAATTGGCGGAAAAATATGCACAATCGGAGGAATGTGCAAAGGTTCAGGAATGATTCATCCTAATATGTGTACAATGTTAGGTTTTATAATGACTGACGTAAAAATTTCAAAGTCAATGTTATACGAAGCATTAAGCGGTGACATTAAAGATACATTTAATATGATTTCAGTAGATGGTGACACATCAACTAATGATACAGTATTGTTATTAGCTAATGGTTTGGCAGACAACCCTGAAATTACAGAGAAAAACGAAGATTATTACAAATTCGTAGAGGCACTTCACGCAGTAAATGAATTTTTGGCTAAGAAAATAGCAGGAGATGGAGAAGGTGCAACAGCTTTATTTGAAGTAAAAATCGTAAATGCAGAAAGCAAAGAACAGGCAGTAACACTTGCCAAATCAATTGTAACATCAAGCCTTACAAAAGCAGCAATCTACGGACATGATGCTAACTGGGGAAGAATCCTTTGTGCAATGGGATATACAACAGCCAAGTTTGATCCTGAAAAAGTAGATATTTATTTTGAAAGCAAAGCAGGCAAACTTAAAATAGTAGAAAACGGAATGGCTACAGACTACAGCGAAGCAAAGGCAACAAAGATTTTGTCAGAAAATGAAGTAACAGCCATTGCAGACGTAAAAATGGGTGATTGCACAGCAACAGCGTGGGGATGTGATTTGACACATGAATACGTAAGCATTAATGCTGATTACAGAAGCTAAGGACAAGAAATTGAAAGGGGGCATTATATATTAAGGAGTGAGGAATGGAAGAGAAAAATGCAACAAAGAAGAAAAATATGTAGATGCAACATTTTGTGACACAATATGCATATATGGGATTGATGGAAAAGAAATAAAATTTAACTATGTAGACGAAGAATAAGCGAAGCTTAATACGAATGCATTACGTAAATAAAGAAAATCATATATTGTGCAAATCAATAATAATCTCACAGAAAATTTTGGGATTAGCAAACAAGATAAAATCAACGTGTTTGCAAGACAAAAATTTTCTGTGAGATAACATCGAAAGGAGAGACGAAAATGATAATGAAGGGACAACAGCAGCAGCTGGACATGGACAAATGGATAGAAAAAGGAGACGTGCTAATTGAAGCCCTACCTTACATACAAAGATTCAACAGAAAAATCATCGTAGTAAAATACGGCGGAAGCGCAATGCTTGACGAAAACTTTATGAAAAGCGTAATTCAGGACATTACACTTCTTAAATTAGTAGGATTCAAGCCAATAATTGTTCATGGGGGCGGAAAAGCAATCAGCCGTCACATTGACAGACTTGGAATGGAAACGCAATTCATTAACGGACTTAGAGTAACTGACGAAGATACTTTAGAGGCTGCTGAAATGGTACTTAACAGCGTAAACAAGAAATTAGTTCAGATAGTTGAACAGTTAGGAGTACGTGCAATAGGTATCAGTGGTAAAGACGGAAGACTTCTCACTGTAAAGAAAAAATTATCAGAAGGCCAGGATATTGGATATGTTGGCGAAGTTACACGTGTAAATAAAGAAATTTTGTTAGAATTACTTGAAGATGACTTTTTACCAATTATTTGTCCTATTGGATTAGATGAAGATTATCATGGTTACAATATTAATGCTGATGATGCTGCAAGTGCAATTGCAGAAGCAGTAAAAGCAGAAAAACTTGCATTCTTAACAGATACTGAGGGTGTTTATATGGATAAAGATGATAGCAGTACAGTTATTTCAGAAATGACAGTTTCAGAAGCAGAAAAATTAATTGAAGATGGTATAATTGCCGGCGGAATGTTACCAAAAATTAAAAACTGTATGGATGCTATAAAAAATGGTGTATCAAGAGTTCATATTCTTGACGGAAGGATTCCACATAGTATTCTTCTTGAAATCTTTACAAATAAAGGTGTCGGTACAGCAATTTTAGATGACGAACAGGAAAAATTCTATACTGACTTATTAAACAAATAAAACGTTAATAAAAGTGAGGAAAGTAAAATGACAGATAAAGAATATATGGACCAGGGAGAACAGTACCTTATACATACATATAACAGATTTAAAATCGTATTAGATAAAGGTGAAGGTGTTTATCTTTATGATGTTAATGGAAAGAAATATTTAGACTTTGCAGCAGGAATAGCTGTATTTGCATTAGGATATGGAAATAAAGAATATAATGATGCGTTAAAGGCTCAGATTGACAAGCTTATACACACATCTAATTTGTATTATAATGTGCCTGCCATTGAAGCAGCAAAAAAGGTAGTGGAAGCATCAGGACTTAAGAAAGCATTCTTTACTAACAGTGGTGCAGAAGCTATTGAAGGTGCATTAAAAATGGCTAAGCGTTATGCTTATGACAGAGATAAAAATTCAGACCACGAAGTTATTGCAATGAATCATTCTTTCCACGGAAGAACAATGGGAGCTTTGGCATTAACAGGTAACTCACATTATCAGGAACCTTTTGGGCCAATGATTTCAGGAATTAAGTTTGCAGAGTTTAATAACTTAGACAGTGTAAAGGCATTAATAAATGAAAAAACATGTGCTATTATTGTTGAACCTGTGCAGGGTGAAGGTGGAATTTATCCGGCAACTAAGGAATTTATGGAAGGAATCAGAAAGATTTGTGATGACAATGACATTATAATGATTTGTGATGAAATCCAGTGTGGTATGGGAAGAACAGGAAAGATGTATGCATTCCAGCATTATAATGTTAAACCAGATATTATTACAACAGCCAAGGCTTTAGGTTGTGGTGTTCCTGTTGGAGCATTTGTTGCAGGAGAGAAGTGCTGTGATTCATTAATTCCGGGAGATCACGGAACAACTTATGGTGGAAATCCATTGGCAACAGCAGCAGTTTCAAAAGTATTTGATTTGTTTGAAGAAATGAATATTCTTGAACATGTTAATGAAGTAAGCAATTATTTGGAAGAACAGTTGGACAAATTAGTGGAACAGTACGACAATGTTGTTGCAAGACGTGGTAAAGGACTTATGCAGGGACTTGTTCTTACAACACCTGTTATAGACACTGTAAATAAAGCCATTGAAAAAGGACTTCTTGTTATATCAGCAGGAAGTGATGTGCTTAGAATGGTACCACCTCTTGTTATAACAAAAGAAAATGTTGATGAAATGATTGAAATTTTGTCACAATGCTTATAATATAGGATTATGGAAAAAGATGTCCATAGGATAACTCGATAGACAAAATAGGCATTGGAGGTAATATACATGTCATATAATACAGAAATGGACCGACAGTATAAGAGAGGACTTGCCGAAGGTTGGAGAAAAGGCATTGCAGAAGGAAAAGCTCAGGGATCCGGTCAGGTTAATAAGTTAATCAAAGTATTAATGTCAGAAAAGAAATATGATGAGCTTGAAAAGTCAGCAGAAGATGAGTCTTATCAGAAAGAATTAATGAAAAAATACGAAATAATTGAGTAAATATTTTGTTAAGAAAAAGTGTGGGATGTAAGAAAATGTCCCACATTTTTTTTCTTAATAAGAAATTCATATGGAAATTATATTAAGCAAAAATTCTCCAAAGGATTACAGAGGCGTATATTTAAAACCAAACTGAAAAAAATTAGCAGTATCTTTATGCAAATTTTGTGGAAAAGTACTAATAAATCGAAATAATATTAAAAAAAAGATATTTATCTAGTATAAAAGTAAAAACTATGTTAAAATTTTTACGTAGATTTTACTTAGGCTTGTTATTGTAAAGAAGCGACAGCGAAAATAATGAAAAAGATATTTAGGAGTTAATTAGAGTTATGTACACAATGATAACAGAATTGTTGAGTGGTCTTGCACTCTTTTTATTTGGAATGAAATATATGAGTGACAGTCTTCAGCAGGCCGCAGGTGAAAAACTTAGAGGGGTATTAGACAGATGCACAAGAACTAAATTTATAGGAGTAGTATTTGGTGCATTATTTACTGCATTTATTCAGTCTTCAGGTGCAACAACTGTAATGGAAGTAAGTTTTGTAAATGCAGGCATTTTAACACTTGAAAGATCAGTAGGGTTAACTTTTGGTGCAAACATCGGTACAACAATCACTTCACAGTTAGTATCATTAAAGCTTACGGCAGTGGCACCATTTATTATATTTATTGGTTCAGCCGTATTAATGTTCGGAAAGAAACCATTACTTAAAAAGATAGCAGCGGTTATTTTTGGTTTCGGTGCATTATTCCTTGGAATTAACTTTATGACAGGGGCACTTGGCCAGATACCGGAATATGAGTCATTAGTAAGGATTTTTGAATATTTGGATAATCCTTTCATAGCAGTTTTGCTTGGACTTGTTTTAACAGTTATTGTTCAGAGTTCATCAGTAACAGTCAGCGTATTGGTATTATTGGCAGGCTCAGGACTTGTTGAACCATTGGCATGTTTATACTTTATCTTAGGTGCAAATATCGGTTCATGTACACCTGCAGTTATGGCTGCAATGAATGCTAACAGAAACGCTAAGAGAACAGCATTTATCCACGTCATGTTTAACGTTGTAGGTCTTGTTGTTATTTCAATAATATTAGCTTTTGCAAGCCAGGCTATTATTAATGGAATTATGGGTATTAGCGGTTCAGGTGACTTTAAGAGATTTGTTGCCAACGCAGACACATTATTCAAGGTATTCCAGACTATTATATTATTCCCATGTTCAGGTCTTCTTGTAAAATTATCAAAGAAGGTTATTCATTCAAAGGGAAATGAAGAACATGATGAAAACGAAATGGTATTAAAATACATTGGAGTTTCAGGTACACCATCTTCATCAACAGCCATGGTTGAAATTGTTCAGGAAATTGAACGTATGGCATTAATGGTAAGAGAGAATCTTGAATTTTCAACAAGAGCATTAATTGAAAATGACAGAAGTGCTTCAGATGATGTTTATAAAAGAGAGAAGTACATTGATTTCTTAAGTCATAGAATAACAGAATATATGGTAAAAGCTAACCAGTATGGTATGCCTATTAAGGATAGAGAAAGATTAGGTGGTTTATTCCACGTTGTTATTGACGTAGAACGTATTGGCGACCATGCAGTAAATATTATGGATGACTCTTTTAAAGAGAAAAATAAAAAAATCAACTTTTCTAATGAAGGAAAAAAAGAACTTATAAAAATGTATAACAAAGTAATTAAGATTTTTGATGAATCAGTAAAAACATTTGTTAACAATGACAAGTCTAATATGGATAAGATTAATGAATTAGAAGACATTATTGATCAGATGCAGATTGATTATCAGGAAGGTCATGTTGAAAGAATGGCAGCAGGTGATTGCTCAATTGAGGCCGGACTTATTTTTACTGATTTAGTAATTGGGTTAGAAAGAATAGCAGATCATGCCGTAAACATTGCTTATTCAATCTTACCTGAAAAAAAATAGGAAACGCATATGGGAAAAATCTATATTTTAGAAGATGATAAGAATATTTCGGAAATTGAACAGTTTGCATTGAAAAATGCAGGATATGAGGTAAGTGCTTTTGCAACAGCATCAGATTTCGAAAATGCCTTGACAAAAGAACATCCGGATTTGATAATTATGGATATAATGTTACCTGACAGAGACGGATTATCTGTGTTAAAGGATGTGAGAGCTGAGCAGAGTACGGCAAAGTTACCGGTTATAATGGTTACTGCAAAAACTTCTGAAATGGACAAGGTAAAAGGGCTTGATCAGGGAGCAGATGATTATATGACAAAGCCTTTTGGAATTATGGAACTAATTTCAAGAGTGAAAGCTTTGTTAAGGAGAGCAAATGTTTCAGGTGGAAGTCACATTTACAGTTTTGATGGCATAACAATGGATGATGCTAAGCATCAGGTTTTAGTTGATGGACAAGAGACTGAATTAACATACAAGGAATATCAGTTGTTAAAAATGTTAATTCAGAACTCAGGAATCGTTCTTCAGAGAAGCCAGATTCTTGATAGAGTATGGGGGATTGATTACGAAGGTGAATCACGTACTCTTGATATGCACATTAAAACATTACGACATAAGATAGGTGAAAAAGGAAATCTTATTCAGACTGTAAGGAATGTGGGTTACACAATGAATTACAGAAAGGACAAGTAAGTGAAAAAGAAAATATATACAAGAATGACCATTATCTCGGTGATTTTTACAATAATAACAATGATAGCAAGTGTAGGAATTTTTTATAATATATACAGAAGTCAGGTTATGGAGGATCTTAAGACTCATGTTCATATTTTAAAAACAACGGAGGCAGTTCTTGAATATATAGAAAAGGACTTTGATCCTAAAATAGATAATCTGAGAATTACAGTTATAGACAGTGACGGAAAAGTTGAATATGACAGTAATGCAGACATTGGTTCCATGGACAATCATGGAAACAGACCGGAAGTTAAACAGGCATTAAAGACAGGTAGTGGAAGTGCAATAAGAGAGTCAGGAACACTTGAAAAAAATACATATTACTATGCTGAAAAAATGAACCACGGTCAAATAATAAGAGTTGCAAAAGAAGCAGGAAACCTGTGGCAGTTTGGCGCACAGATATTCCCAATCTTTTTGGTAGTTCTTATTTTGGCAATAGGAGTAAGTCTTGTTGTGGCAAAACTTTTGGCACAAAGTCTTATAAAGCCAATAGAGCTTATGGCACAACATCTTGAAGATGATAAGGCAACGGAAACATATGAAGAAATTCAGCCGTTTATGGACAAAATTCACAGCCAGCATAAAGCATTAAAGAAAAGCTCAAAAATGCGACAGGAATTTACGGCAAACGTATCTCATGAGTTGAAAACACCGTTGGCTTCAATTTCAGGTTACGCAGAACTGATAGAAACAGGAATGGCAAAAGAGGGAGATATCCAGCATTTTGCCAGTGAAATTCATAAAAGTGCCAACAGATTATTGTCACTTATAAATGACATAATTGAATTGTCACAGTTAGATGTTATGGACCATCAGCTGTCAACAACAAACGTAAGCTTAAATGAAGAAGTAGTAAGCTGTGTGGATATGTTGCAGATGAATGCCGAAAAGCACAACATAACAATCGCAACAGACATAATAGAAAAAGACTGTATAATAAAGGCAAATCAGGAAATGATACAGGAGGTTATATACAACCTTTGCGATAATGCCATAAGATACAACAAGCCGGAAGGACACGTATGGGCATCAGTATTCAAAAAAGATGACAACATAATACTTCAGGTGAAGGATGACGGTATTGGAATACCGGAAGACGATTTAAACCGAATCTTCGAGCGATTCTACCGAGTAGACAAAGCCCGCTCAAAGAAAACAGGAGGTACAGGACTTGGGCTCGCCATTGTAAAACACATAGCAGAACAACACGAGGCAGAAATCCAAATCGACAGCACCCTTGGGGAAGGCACAACAATATCAATAATATTTAAAACAATGAATAAATAAATCAAATATGTAAAAAATATCCACTATAAACATTTGGTGGGTATTTTTTTTGAATTAATATGGCACAGAAATTCCCGTTGCAAACGATAGGCAGATTTTCGCAATTTTTCGAGCATAGCGTAAGGCAAAAATCTACTGTCTGAGCCGTAGGCGAGTTTAGATTTTTGTCTTACAATAGGCGGAGGAGAAAAATAAGAAAATCAACGTGTTTGCAACGGGAATTTCTGTGCGATATTTATAAAAAATACCTTACTAAGTGAATAGTGGAGGTTTTTTACATGTGGGGATTTATTATTGCATTGATTTCAGGAGCTTTGATGAGTGTTCAGGGTGTTTTTAACACGCAGGTTACGAAAAGTAGTAGCCTTTGGGCTGCCAATTCATGGGTGCAGCTAACGGCTTTTATCGTTTGTATTTTGGCTTGGTTTATTACGGGACGTCAAAATGTGTGGGGTATGTTTCATATGGAAAATAAGTATATGTTGCTGGGTGGTGTCATTGGGGCATTTATTACTTTGACAGTTATAAAGAGTATGAACATACTTGGCCCTGCAAAGGCAGTTCTTTTGATTGTAATATCCCAGATTATTATTGCATATCTGATAGAGGTGTTTGGAATGTTTGGAGTTGAAAAGGTTGATTTTCAGTGGAGCAAGTTAATGGGTGCAATTATTGCAATTGTAGGTATTTTCATTTTTGAAAGATAAAATTAATATAAAATTGTGAAAAATGAGTGTTGCTAACTGAAACATAATTTTGTACAATTATGATATGCGTTCAAGGGGAAGCTCCGGATAGGAGTTTGAATGATTAATACAAAGAAATACATTGTTTTAACAATGGTTGCGGTTTTAGTATTTTTTACGGGCTGTAAGGATAAAAATACTCAGGTTTCTTTAACGGACAAGGCTGAAAACAACAGTCAGACTACACGTGTGGAAGCCGGTGAGAACAGTGAAGAACCATCAGAAAGTTTGGAAGAGATTTATGTTTATGTCAGTGGTCAGGTTAACAATCCGGGAGTGTATTGTTTAAAGAGTAACGACAGGGTTTTTATGGCTATTGAGAAGGCAGGAGGGCTTACTAAGAAAGCCCAGAAGCAGGGAGTTAATATGGCTGAAGTTTTGAAAGACGGCCAGAATATTGTAGTACTTTCCCAGAAGGAATATTATGCTAAGCTTAAGGAGAATCAGAATGGTTCAGAGAAAAATTTAGACGGAAATTCTGATTCAGGCAATGATGGCCAGAATAGTAGCCAGGGCACTAATGACAAGACACATGATAGTGAAGACATTAAGGAGAATCTGGTTAACATTAACACTGCAGATGTTGAGGGTCTTACTTCGTTGTCAGGAATTGGAGAAACAAGAGCTAAAGCAATTATAGCCTACCGTGAGGAGAATGGAGATTTTAAAACTAAGGAAGATATAAAAAACGTGTCGGGAATAGGTGATTCCATTTACTCAAACATTGAAAAAATGATAACTGTTGATTAAGTAGAAAGGTTTATGTAATGAAGGCGTTAGTAGTTGATGATGAAAAATTAATTGTAAAGGGACTGAAATTTAGTTTGGAACAGGAAGGCTATGAAGTTGATTGTGCCTATGACGGACAGGAAGCCGTTGATAAGGCGAAAGAAACTGAATATGATATAGTTCTTTTAGATTTGATGCTACCAATTTTAACAGGATATGAGGTTTGTCAGCAGATTAGAGAGTTTTCCGATATGCCTATTATAATGCTTACTGCAAAGGGTGATGATATGGACAAAATATTGGGCCTTGAATATGGAGCAGATGATTATATAACAAAGCCTTTTAATATATTGGAAGTAAAGGCAAGAATTAAAGCCATTATTAGAAGAAATAAGCGTAAAGCTCCTGCAAAACCTGAGGAACCAAAGGTTATTACATCAGGAAAGCTTAAGCTTGACATTGAAGCTAAGCGTCTTTATATTGAGGACCGTGAAATTAGATTAACAGTTAAGGAGTTTGACATTTTGAAACTTTTAGCTGAAAATCCGGGAAAGATATACGGTAGAGAGCAGCTTTTAACTTTGATTTGGGGCTCTAAATATCCGGGTGATGCAAGAACCGTAGATGTAAACGTTAGAAGATTAAGAGAGAAAGTAGAGGAGAACCCGGCTAAACCGGAGTATATTCACACAAAGTGGGGTATGGGATATTATTTCCAGGGATAGAAACATGAATAATAATAAGATTTCAAAATTTGTTAATCCAATAAGAAGCTTGAAGCTAAGAGTTTTTGTAGTAATTATGCTTGCTATTATTATACCGGCTCTTGCTTCAAGCATATTTATTGTTAACGTAACAACAAAGAATTATTTAAACAACAGAATAAACAGCTTTAAGGCTAACAATACAATGCTAAAGAATAATATTATTAACAATAATTATTTGGACCAGTCCAATGAGAACATTGATATTGTAGATGCCCAGATTGAACAGTTAGCGAAGGAATATAATTGTCGAATCCAGGTTGTAAACAGCCGATATGTTATTATTAAGGATAGCAATAACAGTGAAAAAGGCAAGACATGTATATCTGAAAATGTTATTAAAAGTTTTAAGGGTGAGACTGTTCAGGGTGATAGCAAGAGTCATAATTACATAGAATTTGCGATGCCTATTACATCAACTGTTTCAGACGGTGAAGGAGAGACTAAAACCACGGTTATAGGTTCTTTATACATCAATTATTCAACAGCAGATGCAGTTGATTACAAGGATTATATAGTAAGAAATGTGGCCATTGCAGATGTGCTTGTTTTGATTTTTGCTTTATTTGCAAGTTGGTTATGCGCAGTTATGTTTACAAAACCAATTAAGAGAATCGGTATTTCCATTGAAGAAATTGCAAAGGGCAATATGGAAGAAGAAAAAGATTACCGGGAAGTAATGGATATAAGTAACGAATTTCGTCAGCTTGTAAACAAATTAAATACGCAGGAAAAATCAAGACAGGAATTTGTATCTAATGTGTCACATGAATTAAAGACACCTATTACGTCAATGAAAGTTTTGGCTGATTCACTTTTAGGTCAGCAGGGATTACCGGAAGAATTATATCAGGAATTTTTGCATGATATTTCAAAAGAAATAGACAGGGAAAATGACATAATAACAGACCTTTTGGCATTGGTAAGAATGGAAAAATCAGAGTCAGAAATTAATATTTCATCAGTTAATATTAATGAAATATTGGAAGCTGTTCTTAAGAGATTAAAGCCTATAGCTGAAAGCAAAAACATTGAATTAATATTTGAAAGTTTCAGACCGGTTATTGCAGACGTAGATGAACTTAAATTTGCAAGTGTGGCAACTAACTTAGTTGAAAATGCAATAAAGTACAACAATACAGATGGAACTGTTACGGCATCATTAAATTCAGACCACCAGTATTTTTATTTAAAAGTAACAGATACAGGAATTGGAATTTCTGAAGAAAATCAGGACAGAGTTTTTGAAAGATTCTTTAGAGTTGACAAGGCACGTTCAAGGGAGACAGGAGGAACAGGTCTTGGTCTGGCCATAACTAAGGAAATAGTTATGAAGCACCATGGTTCTATTAAGATTCACAGTAAAGAGGGAGAAGGTACAACATTTACTGTACGTATACCTCTTAAGTACATTGCATAAATGGAGATTGAAAGGCATGAAAAGAACTATCAAAAATATAGTTAATTTAATATTAGTTGTAAGTCTTATTGCAACTTTTTGGGGCTGTGGAAACAAGTCAGTAACTAAAGCAGAAAAAGGCTTTCAGATGTATTATGTTAATACAGCAAATACAAAATTAGTTACGGAAAGTTACAAACTTCAGGAAGGCGAAACTGAAAATCAGATTTCTGAAGCACTTAAGGCATTGCAAAGGAATGGTAAGGATAATGATAAAAAAGCAATTCCGGACACTGTAACAGTTAACGGTTATACTTTGGCAGATGGACTTTTAACAGTGGATTTTGGCGAAAGCTATAATGTTTTAAATCCACAGGTGGAAGTACTGTGCAGGACAGCAGTAGTTTGCACTCTTAATCAGATTGACGGTGTTGACTATGTGGCATTTACAATAGGGGGTGTACCATATGGACAGACAGGAGACGACAAAACAGTAACGGCAATGAAAGCATCTGATTTTATTTCGGGATTAAGAGGGGATTTAGCAGATAAGAATAAGGATGATTTCAAGTTGTATTTTGCCAATAAGAAAGCTACTAAATTAAAGGAATACAATCTTAAGAATGCATCTTACAGTGGAAAATCAAAAGAGCAGTTTATAGTTGAGCAACTTATTAAGGGCCCGCAGAAAGGAAAATATACAGCCACCCTTACAAGTGACACAGAGCTTATAAGTGTTGCAACAGCCGGAAACATATGTTATGTGGATTTTGGAGACAATTTCTTAACGGAACAGAGTACGGTTTCCAACAAGCTTGTAATATACTCAATCGTAAATTCTTTATTGGAACTTGATAACATTCATAAGGTTCAGATAAGTGTAGAGGGTGATTCAGCTTTAAAATATCACGACGATATTTCATTGGCAGAGCCTTTTATAAGAAATTTGGATTTGGTTGAACAGAAAAATAAATAAAAAAGGAGTGACAGTTATAAAAAGACCAGTATTTTGGATATTACTGGCTTTTGTACTTGGAGAGGTAATAGCTGTTTTTGACTTGAATATAGCAGTGCCATGCATTGTGCTGGCAATTATAGTTATTAGAAAAATCATCATAAAAGCATATGAAGATATGGGTGCTTTTGTGGTGATTTTTTTTACTTTAATTACGGGATTTATGTTAATGAGTAACGAAATTACAACACGGAATCATATATATGATTTGAAGGAAAATACTGTAATTGTACAGGGAAAAATATACAAAATAGAAAATACTGCATTTGGTACAAATATTTATTTAAAAGGTGTAGAAGTGGAGAATGGAGAAAAGAGCGTAAGTGTTAAAAGAATATTTGTAAATACAGAGAAGATTCCTAATGTAAAAATAGGAAATATTATAAAAGTAAGGGGAAAGTTAAGACAGTTTGAAGAAGCTGCCAATAAGGGAAATTTTGATTCAAGAAAATATTATCTGTCATTAGGTTTTTATGGAAAAATAGAAGCAGGAACCATTGAAGTAATAAACAGTGATTACAGCGGAATAAGACAGGGACTTTATGAATTGAGAATGGAAATAATTGAAAGACTGGAAAAGCTTTGCAGTGATAATAATGGGATATTTTCTATTATAAATAATAAGAATGGAATAATCGGCGCAATAATCCTTGGGGACAAAACCGACCTTGACAGTGGCATAAAGGAGTTATATTCGGTGTCAGGAATAGCACATATACTCGCCATAAGCGGGCTACACATTAGCTTTATCGGCATGGCAATTTACAGATTGCTTAGAAGAAGATTCAGATTTCTTTTTTCAGCAGCAGTATCCATACCTGTTGTTTTGAGTTTTGGAATAATGTCAGGTTTTGGAATTTCAACAATTAGGGCAATAATAATGTTTATACTAAAAATAATAGGGGAAGTTCTTGGACGAAAATACGATGCCATAACAGCCATATCCCTTGCAGGACTTGTGTTGCTTGTTCAGAACCCTTTTGTGGTTTGTAATAGTGGATTTCAAATGTCCTTTGGGGCAATTATAGCTATAGTGCTTATTTTGCCAATAGTTGAAGAAATTTTGAACACGGATAATAAAATAATCAAAGTCTTAAGTGCTAATTTTACAATAAGTTTGGTAATGAATCCAATACTGGCGTGGAATTATTATGAACTGCCAACATTTTCTTTTTTGTTAAACATAGTTGTAGTGCCTTTAATGAGCGTGGTAATTGTATTTTCAATTGCGGGAATATTTTGTTCATGCATAATGTTTGGCTTTGGAAAAGTTGTAATATTTCCCGGCTGTGGAATATTGGAACTTTACACATTTCTGTGTAACATAATTAACAAAAGCTCAGTTGCAAGTATAGTGGTGGGACAACCTAAAGTGACTATAATTATAGTTTATTATGCAATATTACTTGTGGTTTTGTTTGGACTTAAAAACATAAGAACTAAGTATACAAGGGCTGAGAAGGAAAGGAACATAATAAAAAAAGAAACAGGACTTGTACTGGAAAAGAAAGCTAAAAAAGAGAGAAGAATAAAGGGTCAAAATGTAAAACTAAGATTAGCTTGTATTGTAGGATTTTTGCTACTAAATTGTTTGATATATTATATTCCAAATCAGGGGTTTTACATAACATTTATTGACGTGGGACAGGGTGACGGCATATTGATACATGGAGATAATGGAATGAAAGTTATGGTAGATGGGGGAAGTACGTCTGAAAAACAGGTGGCAAAAAATTGCATAGTGCCATACTTAAAAGCCGAAGGCATAGGAACAATCGACTATTCCATAATAACCCATACGGACAAAGACCATATAAGCGGTATACTGGAAATTTTAGAAAATAATAACTCCAACAGAATAAGAATTAAAAACCTTGTGATGCCAGACATTAATATGAAGGATGATACTTACAATGAACTGATTGAAAAAGCAAAGTTAAAAAAAATCAATGTTTTGTACATAAAAAAAGGAGATACATTGAGCCTTGGCAAAACGAAAATTAAGTGCATATATCCGGAAACCACAACAACAGCATCGGATAAAAACGACTACTGTACAGTGCTTTCCGTTAAAAATAAAACTTCAAAAATACTGTTGACAGGAGATATTTCAAAGGAAATTGAAGAGAAAATAAAAGATGATATAGAAGAAAACTACACAGTCCTAAAAGTGGCACATCACGGTTCAAACTATTCAAGTTCAGAAAAATTTCTGAAAAAAGTAAATCCAAAGTACAGCATAATATCTGTGGGGAAAAACAACTCATACGGACATCCTGGAAATGAAACAATGGAAAGATTACGAAAGCAGGGTGGGGTGATATATAGGACGGATGAAAAAGGTGGGATAACGATAAGGTAAAAAATCAAATGAAAATTTAAAAAATAATATTGACAATATATATTTTTTTTACTAGAATAATTTTTAGTGTCTGCGTCAAACGTCCGCATTTCCAATGGCGCAGATGGTGAAACTTGATTTCCAATCTCTCTCAACGGAAATCACAATTAGATTTTTCACGGAGGTGGACAAAATGGCAAACATTAAGTCAGCAAAAAAGAGAATTTTAGTTAATCAGACAAAGTACGAAAGAAATAAGGCAGTTAAGTCAGCAGTTAAGACAGCTATTAAGAAAGTTGAAGCAGCTGTTGCAGCTAACGATAAGGAAGCAGCTAACACAGCTTTAGTTGCAGCTACAAAGCTTATCGAAATGGCTGGTTCAAAGGGTATCTACCACAAGAACAACGTTGCTAGAAAGATTTCAAGATTAACAAAATTAGTTAACACAGTTGCATAATTACAATTGTGAATAAAAAAGAAGTTGCAGTTTTCTGCAACTTCTTTTTTAGTTTCTCTTACTATATTTTACCAGCAGCATTTCAACCCCTATGTTTTCGTCCATCATTCCTGATTTAATTAGGGATTCGGTGTTTACGCTTTCAGCGAGCCCTGATTTTAGTTCGGCCATTGAGAAATTACGGCATTGGTTGATGCATTTGCCGGCTATAAAGCTTTGAACGCCCATTGTGTGTGCCACTTGTTCGCGGTTCATTCCGCGGGATGAAAGGTCTTTAGCCTGAAGCATAAGATTAAACTGTCTGCTTATCATAAAAAGGATTCTCATAGGAGGTTCTTTTTCTGTAATTAATTCATAATAACAGTCCAAGGTTTTCTTTTGATTCTTTACGGAAATAGCATCCATCATATCAAAAATTCTAACGTTAAGCTGTTTTATGCAAACAGCGTCAATGTCTTCTTTAGAAATAACGTTCTTGTTTAGTGCGTAGCTAATAAGCTTTTCGATTTCTCTTGATAAGACTTCCATGTCGGTGCCAACGCTGGCAATAAGGTATGACATATTGGCTTTTGTGATTTTCTTGCCATTGTAATCAAAAATTCTTGCAGCCCAAATTGCAATATCATTTTCAGTCTGTCGGTTTATTTCGCAGATATAACCTGCGGATTTTACAGCCTTGTACATTTTGCTACGCTTGTCTACATCGCTTTCAACGAAGAGAAAAATAGTAGTTGAAGGAATAGTCTTCATATACTCGGCAAGCTGCCCCCCGCCACTTTTGAAAAGACCGGTATTTTCCATAACAATAAGTCTGTATTCAGCAAAAAAAGGAACAGTTTCCGCACTGTCTATAACTTCGTTAATGTCAATGTTTTTGCCTTCGTACATTCCAAGGTTCATTGTATCATCACCGGCAATGGATTTAATCAGCCGGTTCTTATAATTAAGTTTCAAATATTCTTCTTCACCGCATAAAAGATATGCGTTTTTAAAGCTTTTATTTTTAATATCATTAGCTAAAGTTTTCACGTTACACCTCACAAAATATGCTGACTAAATTTTATCATTATTTTATAGTAGTCACAAGCAAAAAATAAACATAAGATTAAAAGAAAAGAGGCAAAAATTAAGTGGGAAAAATAAGGTGAAAAATAAGGTGAAAATAGAGTGGTATAAAAAGTCGAAAATAATAAAAAAAAGTATTGCAAAACTTAAATATAAGTAATATAATGCAGTTCTGAGAAAGTGAGGTAAATATGACAACGAGAGAGAAAAACGAACTAAAGAAATTACAAAGAAAGAAAGAAGTGCGCAGACAGTATGAAAAAATAGCCATAATATTGGGGGTTATTATTGTCATAGTTTTTGCCGGAAAGATGATTTTGGGAAAGAAAAAATCAGTACCAACAGCGGGAAATGTGGAAACAAGCCAGAAGCAGACCAGAGTTGAGAAGACCATAGTTGAGACCACAGTTCAGGAAGAAACCACAAGAGCAATAGATCCTAACAAGCCTATGATTGCGTTGACTTTTGATGATGGTCCGGGACAATATACAGGAAAGCTACTGGATGCGTTAGAGAAGTATAATGCAAGAGCTTCATTTTTTATGTGTGGATACAGCCTTAAGAGAACTGATATTCCGGTTGATAAATTACTTAAGAGAATGGATGCTCTTGGATGTGACTTGGGAAATCATACAATGAATCATTGTGCACTAGACAAGGTATCTAAGAGTAAACGTAAATACGAGATTAATGGAGTTAATGAATTGGTTAAAAAGGCAGTAGGATATAATCCTAAATTTTTAAGACCACCATATGGTTCAGGAATAAGAGATGCCAAGGTGCAGAAAGCTGCTAAGATGCCTATTGTATGTTGGTCAGTTGACACATTGGACTGGAAGACTAAAAGCAAGAAGGAAACAGTTAAATCTATAATGAACAGTGCAAAGGATGGACAGATAATTCTTATGCATGACATTCATAGCTGGTCAGTGGATGCAGCAATAGAAGCCATTCCAAAGCTTCAGAAGAAAGGATATCAGATAGTAAGTGTATCTGAAATGGCAGAGGCTAAGGGTGTAAAGCTTAAAAAAGGTCAGCCATATTTTGAGTTTGAATAAATTTAATAATAATGTAGATATTAATAAAGCGGAGCATAAAGTGCTTCGCTTTATTTTTTAGAATTTACGATGGATGGCTTTATAAGAAAAAATTGAATTTGATGAATAACAAATAACGTCTTTAAGAATATATAGTTTTCAGGGGGCTTTATGAAAAAAATAAACATTTATACGGATTTGGCATTAGAGGAAAGAGAACGATTTAAAAGAAATATTGAAATTAGTGGAGTAAAAATAGACAAAAATTACAATAAAGAATTATTTATGACAACAACAGATGTGGAAATATTTAATGAAAATGGCGCAAAGTCCATGGGAAAGCCTATAGGAAGTTATGTTACAATGGAAACAAGACTTTTTAAGGAAGATGATTTGGAGAGGCAAAATATTTTTGCAAAAGAAATAGCAAATCATATGGAAGAGATGACTAAGAATCAAAATATAAAAAAAATCCTTATAGTGGGTCTTGGAAATTCAAAGGCTACGCCTGATTCTTTGGGACCAAAAGTTGCCGAGCAGATTGAAATTTTGCCTAATGTGTACTGTTTGGCTCCGGGGGTGTTGGCTCAGACCGGTATGGAAACTTTTTCAATAGTAAAAGGCATAACGGCTCAAATGAAACCGGACATTATTATTGCAATAGACTCACTTGCAGCAAGAAATGTAAGAAGAATTACAACAACAATACAGCTTACGGACACAGGGATAACTCCCGGTTCAGGAATAGGCAATCATAGAAAAGGGTTGAATGAACAATCTCTAAATACCAAGGTTATTGCCATTGGGGTTCCCATGGTTGTAAGTGGGGCAACAATTGTTAATGACACAATGGAGAAGCTTTTGGAAATACTTGCTTCTCATAACCAAAATAATAGTATTTCAAATATATTTAAGGACTACACATCTGATGAAAAATATCAGTTGTTTGAAGAACTTTTGTCGGAAGATACAGAGCAAATGTTTGTAACTCCAAAAGATATAGATGAAATTGTTGATAACTTAAGCAAAATAATTGCCTGTGGAATAAATATGTTTTGCAATGTTTTAAAATAGTAATTAATATTACAGGACCTTGTTTCATATAATTTTAAAAGTGGGACAAAGGGAGACAGGAAAAGTGCAGAAACATACAAAACATGGAATAATAAAACTGTATAAATTTAAATCGCCTGATTATATGTTTAGTGTAATTGTAAAGGCGATTATTGTTGCATTGTGTGCTTATATAACTTTTTCCTGTGTAAATATGATAACTAATAAGAAAATAAAAGTTGCCGCAAGTAAAGAATTAATGGAAACAGGAAATATGCTTGCTCAGGAGATTTTGGAAAACTCAAATATAATGACACAATATATGATATATTTGGAGAATCACAAAGATATTGCAGAGGATGCAAAAAAGAGGATTCTTACAACGGTTGTAACAGATTATATAGCAAAAAGCGAATACACTTATGACACAAGTGATCCGGCATATAGCCAGGTTATAAATATTTTGTATGAAAATATGAAAGCTGAAAATCAGATTGCAAAAAAAGAAGTGGAAACTACTGCTAAACCTGTGGAAACAACTGTTAAAAATAATGAAAAGAACAACAATAAAAAGAAGGAAAATAAGGCTATAGTTCCAATGCCTAAAAAATCGGGAAAACTTTATACGGAAAAAAATATTGGCAGTTTTAAAGAAGTAATTAACAGATTTTATACGGTAACAAATGCAACAACCATAAAAGAAAGTGATATGCCAATTAAACAGGCTTTAAATAAAGAATTTAAAATAACGGGAAACAATAAGAAACCTCAAATACTAATATATCATACTCATTCAATGGAGGATTTTTCCAACACAACAAAGGATGAGAACACAACAATTATTGGTGTTGGAAACAGGCTGGCACAGATTTTAAGAGAGCAGTTTGGTTATAATGTAATACACGACAAAACAAAATATGATATAGTAAATGGTAAGTTAGACAGACACGAGGCATACACCCAGTCTAAGGCTGGGGTAAAGAAGCAGTTAAAGAAATATCCGTCAATTAGTTTGATTTTGGATATTCACAGAGACGGAGTAAATGACGGAACAAGGTTGGTTACGGAAATCAATGGAAAGAAAACTGCCCAGATTATGTTTTTTAATGGCATGTCCAGATTTAAGCTAAGTGGCGATATTGATTATTTGAAAAATCCATACAGGTTCGAAAATCTTGCCCTTGGACTCCAAATGAAAGTAAACGCAGAATGCTATTATCCGGGTTTTACAAGAAGAAATTATGTAAATGCTTATGAATATAATTTGTCCCTTGGTAAGCAGTGTATGTTAATTGAGGTTGGGGCACAGACCAATACATATCAGGAGGCAAAAAATGCAGCAGAGCCTTTGGCTGTTTTAATAAAAAAAGTACTTGGAGAATAGTTTACAAATAAGATACAATTTAATGTAAAATACAATGTGGATTAATATGTATACTGGGAGAAAATTAATGATAGAAATTTTAGTTGCAGAAGATGATGAAATGATTGCAAATTTAATAAAAATAAATCTTGTAAAGGCAGGGTATTTATGCACATGCGCATATAACGGAAAGGATGCGGCAAATCTTTTAGACAGTAAGCATTTTGATTTATGTCTTTTCGACATAATGCTACCGGAAATAGACGGTTATGAACTTTTGGAGTATGCAAAGTCAATGGACATTCCGTCTATTTTTATTACTGCAATGGGAACTACAGATAATAAGGTTAAGGGCCTTAGAGCAGGAGCAGACGACTATATTGCAAAGCCTTTTGAAGTAGTTGAAATGCTTGCAAGGGTTGAAAGTGTTCTCAGACGATACAAGAAGACAAACGACGAGTTGGTTGAAGATGATGTGGTAATTAATTTTCAGTCAAGAAGTGTAACGAAGGCAGGCAAGACTTTGGACCTTACACATAAAGAGTTTGAACTTTTGGTTCTGCTTATACGAAACAAAAATATTGCCCTTTACAGAGATGTAATATATGAAAATGTGTGGGGCAACGACTATGTTGGAGACAGCAGAACTATAGATTTACATATTCAAAGACTTAGAAGAAAACTGGACTGGGGAGACAAGATACAGTCCGTGTACAAAGTTGGATACAAGTTAGTGTGATTATAGGAGCACAAAGCAATCCATATAATCAACAATAATCAAACAGGAAAAGGTGTTAAATGAAACTTTTTTGGAAAATGTTTTTCTCACTGATTATAATTGTTACGGTTATTTTTTCTATATTTGGAGGAATATTCATAAAGTTATCATTTGATAATTCTTTAAGTAGAGAATTGTCAAGAAAGCAAAACGAGAATCAAATGTTTGTATATTCATTTGAAGCTTCAGCCTCAATGTTGTCATCGGATACTGAATATATTCAAAAAAATGACATAGAAAAAATAATTGATTCAGTCAAAAGAAGTATGGGCGAAAGCCAGATTGGAATTACAATTGTAAATCAGAAAGAAAAAGCAATATATACTGACAGCAAAATAGAAAAAAATATAAAAATCAAAGATTTAAAAGACAATAATTTTGGATACTTGATTTTTAAAAATAATGGTAGTTATTATTTGGAAACAATGTCAAAAATGACAATTGAAAGCGGAACATATTACATAAGCATTGTTAGCAGCATTAATGAAGTTTACAATGACATAAATGAAATGATGAAAAATTATAGGGTAATATTGGGAATTGCCCTTGTTGTTACCTGCATTCTTGCATATGTTTTTTCTAAAAAAATAACAAGACCAATTGAAAAGTTGTCTGATACCGTAAGTCAAATGGCAAAAGGTCAGTACGACACAAGAGCAAAGATAAAAACTGACGGTGAAGTTGGAGACTTGGTTAATAGCTTTAATATTATGGCAGACAGGCTGGAGAAGAATATTGAAGAGTTGGAAGATACAGCAAGAAGACAGGAAGATTTTACGGCAGCTTTCGCTCACGAATTGAAAACTCCTTTGACTTCAATTATAGGCTATTCTGATATGATGCGTTCAATGGACCTTGAAAAAGAAGAGATTTCAGAATATTCCAATTATATATTTTTACAGGGAAAAAGACTGGAGAAGTTGTCATTTACTTTAATGGATTTGATTTCTCTTGATAAGCAGAAAATCGAATTTAACAGAATTAGTACAGAGAAAATGTTTAATGACATTGAAAAAACTGTAGAACAAATGCTTAGGGAACACAATATCAGGTTTAAAATGTCTGTTGAACCGGCTGTGATTGTTGGAAATGAGGATTTGCTTAAGTCCCTGTTTATGAATATTATCGATAATGGCAGAAAAGCCATTTCAGGTCAGGGAATAATTGCCCTTAAGGCTATAAAAACCGAAAAAGGATACACAGTTTTCATTCAGGACAATGGCTGTGGAATGGAGAAAAGTGAAATTAAAAAAATAACTGAAGCATTTTATATGATTGATAAGTCAAGAGCAAGAAAAGAGGGCGGTGCAGGCATAGGAATGTCCCTTTGCAAAAAGATTGTAAGCATACATAATGCTAAGTGGAGTGTTAGAAGTAAACCAGGAAAAGGTACGATAATAAGTATTATTTTTCAGGAAGGACAGAACTAAATGAAGAAAAGAATATTACCTGTGGCAGTATTGCTAATTGTGGCTTTGGCGGTTTTTCTGCCTCAATTATTATATTATTACAGTGATACAAGCTACTTAAATCAGGTTAAATATAGTGATAAGGATACAGGCAGTGTAAACCTTGAAATGGCATCAACGGCAAAGACTAAAACAATAGACCAGAAGTTAGAGGACCTTAACTCTATTATAACTGATGAAGAATATGCAAAAAAGAAAGTTGAAGTATTGTTTGATCCGTCAGAGAACGAATTGAAAACAATTAGAAAAAATGTAAAAAAGCAAATAAATTATTGGCTTGAGCTTTTTGGCTGTAAAGAGTTAATAAACAATAAAAAAACAATAAAACTGGTACCTAAAAATATTGTTATTCAAAAGTGTTACAGTATTGTTGGTGAAAGTGCTTCTTTCCCATATTTAGAGGCGACAGCAACATTAAGCAAGAGTCCAAAGATTATGGCAACCGTGTATTTGGACAATACGACCAACAAAATATATGACATAAAAATCACGGGAGACAATGTGGAAAGCATGCTTAGCTACGCTAAGCAGAACGCAGAGAAAAATAAGTTAACTCTTATTAATTTGGATACTTTTCAAAAAGAAATAATAGAGCAGCTATCAGACTACTATAATGGAATTTATGTAGAACCATATGAACAGGGTATTTATTATAATGAATTAGCTGACAAAGATAAAGAAACTAAAGGAATTGCCATAGTTGACAAAGATAAGAATTACATATGGCAGTGTGAAATAATAAGTGGAATTGTTTGGAGAGTAGAACTTGGCAAAAAAAGCATAGAAGTTGGAATAGACGGATTTGATAATGATTTTTATTAAAAAGTATAATAAAAATCCATAAAGAATTATTGATAATAAATTACTAAGATAAAAATTTTATGACGCAAACACGGCTGTTACAAAAATGATACATTTTAATCTTATACTACAACAGTAAAACGTTATGGGTATGGAAAATATATCGTAAGGTTGAGATGAAAAATTTAAAGCATAAAGTAAAAAGGCGCATGGAATTGAAATGCGCCTTTTTAAAATAATGTTATTTGCCTGTAGAACCAAATCCTCCAACACCACGAACTGTATCAGAAAGTTCATCAACCTGATTAAAATTAGCTGAAAGAAATGGTGTAATAACAACCTGTGCAATTCTTTCATTAGGTTCAATAGTCTCAGCCTTGTTTGAGTGATTATGAAGAGCAACAGTAAGTTCTCCACGGTAATCGGCATCAACAACACCAACCTTATTAGCAGGAGCAAGACCTCTCTTACATGAAAGACCACTTCTGGCATAAATCAAACCGGCATAACCTTCAGGAATCTCCATTGCAATACCAGTACCAATAAACTTAGTTTCACCGGCTTCAATAGTAACAGCTTCTTCAATGCAGGCATATAAATCAGCACCTGCGGCATACTCAGTTCCATAAGTAGGAATAGTAGCATTCTCCTTTAATTTTTTTACGTTAACATTAACAGCCATAACAAATCTCCTTTTATTGTAAATATAATGTAATCCAAATGGTATATTGCTCCATTGCCAGCAGAAATTTCTACCGCAAACACGTTGTCTTTCTAATTTTGCTCCGCCGCCTATTGTACAGCGAAAACTTAAACTCGCCTACGGCTCAGACAGTAAGTTTATCGCTGTACGCTATGCTCGCAAAATTGCGAAATCCTGCCTATTGTTTGCTTGCAGAAATTTCTGCCTGCAATGGGTAAAAGATACCATTTAGATTACATTTCTTTTTCCCATAAAACAATATTCCCGGTTTTTAATGTTTCAGGTATTCTAATTAAGCGCTGGTTCTCGGAACCACGAAATACCAGGTTTAAGTTCTTCTGCGCTTCGATGAATGGACCATCTACAAGAACATCTATATAGGAAAGAAGTTCTTTAGTTTCAGGACACTCGTTGTACATGTGTCCAATTATATCTTTTTCAAAGTCGTATCCTGTGAAACACCAGATATCTTTTTCGGGATATGTTTCTTTTATCTTTCGGGCAAGTGGAAGCAGCCCCTTCTGGTTAACAGGCTCCATTGGCTCACCACCTAGGAATGTAACTCCCTGATAAGCACCAAAAGACAAAGTATCTATAATGTAGTCAATGGTTTCCTGTGTAAAGGGCTGACCAAAGTTGAAATCCCAAGCCTGTTCATTGAAACATCCGGGACATCTGTGATTACAGCCACTTACAAAAAGAGAAACTCTGATACCGGGACCATTTGCCACATCAAATGTTTTTATTTCTGCATAGTTCATATTTTCTCCATTCCGTCACTTAAGTGACATAAAATTATGGCACATAGTATTAAGTTTATCAAATAAAATGAAAATAATAAAGTGATAAAGTTAAAATGTTTGAACCTATGATTTATTTATGTTAAAATGTGAATGAATTTTAGAAAACTAATTGTTAGAAATATTAAAAAATATAAGCAAATAGAATAATACAGACAAAATGTAAACAGATTGGAGCGAATAAATTGTCACATATTGATCAGAGTAAAATTAGAAATTTTTGTATTATAGCCCATATAGATCACGGTAAATCTACATTGGCTGACCGAATTATAGAAATGACAGGTCTTTTGACTAACAGAGAGATGCAGGCTCAGGTTCTTGATAATATGGAACTTGAAAGAGAAAGAGGTATTACTATTAAGTCTCAGGCCGTTAGAACTATTTACAAGGCTAAAGATGGAGAAGAGTATATTTTTAACCTTATTGATACACCGGGACACGTTGACTTTAACTATGAAGTTTCAAGAAGCCTTGCAGCCTGTGATGGGGCAGTGCTTGTAGTTGATGCGGCACAGGGAGTTGAGGCACAGACTTTGGCCAATGTATATTTGGCACTTGACCATGACCTGGAAGTATTCCCTGTTATTAATAAGATTGATTTGCCTTCAGCAGATCCTGACAGAGTTAAGGCAGAAATAGAGGACGTTATTGGTCTTGAAGCCCATGACGCACCACTTATTTCAGCCAAGACTGGTCTTAATTGTGAAGATGTTTTAGAGGCAATCGTTGAAAAAATTCCGGCACCGGAAGGAGATGCTAATGCACCACTTCAGGCTTTGATTTTTGATAGTTTATATGATGCATACAAGGGCGTTATTATTTTCTGTAGAATTAAAGAAGGAACAGTTAAGCCGGGTATGAATATTAAAATGATGGCAACAGGGGCAACAGCCAATGTTGTTGAGGTTGGTTATTTTGGTGCAGGTCAGTTTATTCCATGTGATGAACTTCCTGCAGGCATGGTTGGATATATTACTGCAAGTATAAAAAATGTGTCTGACACAAAAGTAGGTGACACAGTAACTGATGCAGATAATCCGGCAGACGCACCACTTCCCGGATATAAGGAAGTTAATCCTATGGTTTACTGTGGACTTTATCCTGCAGATGGAGCAAAATATCCTGACTTAAGAGATGCGTTGGAGAAGTTACAGCTTAACGATGCAGCATTAAAGTTTGAGCCTGAAACATCTATTGCTTTAGGTTTTGGTTTCAGATGTGGATTCTTAGGACTTCTACATTTGGAAATTATTCAGGAAAGACTTGAAAGAGAGTACAACCTTGACCTTGTAACAACAGCGCCAAGTGTTATTTACAAAATATATAAAGAAAATGGCGAAGTAATTGACCTTACAAACCCAACAAACCTTCCGGATCCAAGTGAGATTGAACATATGGAAGAACCTATTGTAAGTGCGGAAATTATGGTAACAACAGAGTTTATCGGTGCAATTATGGAGCTTTGTCAGCAGAGACGAGGACGATATATCAGTATGGAATATGTTGAAGGTTCAAGAGCATTGCTTAAATATGATATTCCATTAAATGAAATAATTTACGATTTCTTTGATGCCTTAAAATCACGTTCAAGAGGTTATGCATCTTTTGATTATGAATTAAAGGGCTACGAACAGGCTAAGCTTGTTAAGCTTGATATTTTGATTAACAAAGAGGAAGTGGATGCATTGTCATTTATCGTTCCTGAAGCGTCAGCTTACGAACGCGGTCGTAAGATGTGTGAAAAATTAAAAACTGAAATTCCAAGACAGTTATTTGAAGTTCCAATTCAGGCGGCAGTTGGCAGTAAGGTTATTGCAAGAGAGACAGTTAAGGCTATGCGTAAGGACGTTCTGGCAAAATGTTACGGCGGTGACATTTCGCGAAAGAGAAAACTTCTTGAAAAACAGAAGGAAGGAAAGAAACGTATGCGTCAGGTTGGTAATGTGGAAATTCCACAGTCAGCATTTATGGCAGTATTAAAACTTGATGATGAATAAGTTTTGGAGTAGAAATAATGAATGGACTTGAAATTTATATTCACATACCTTTTTGCGTAAAAAAATGTGATTATTGCGATTTTCTGTCAGCACCGGCAGATTTGGAAACTAAAGAGAAATATGTTGAGGCATTAATTAATGAAATAAAGCTAAATAAGAATAAAATGTCAGAATATGTTGTGGACACTGTTTTTATTGGTGGAGGCACACCTTCACTTTTAGAAGAAAATCAGATTTCAAAAATTATGTCAGTTTTAAGAGATAATTGTAATATGTCTGAAAATCCTGAGATTACAATAGAGTGTAATCCGGGAACTATTACGGAAAGCAAGCTTTGGGAATATAAGAAAAGTGGAATTAACCGTATAAGTTTTGGCCTCCAAAGTGCCAATGACGAAGAACTAAAGTCCATTGGAAGAATCCATAATTATGCAGGATTTCTTGAAAGCTACAATTTGGCAAGAAAATGTGGCTTTGACAATATTAATGTGGACTTAATGAGCGCTTTGCCGGGACAGACTTTAAAAAGTTACGAGGAGACTCTTAACAAAGTTGTCCGCTTAGAGCCGGAGCATATTTCAGCTTATAGTCTTATAGTTGAAGAAAATACATTAATGTATGACAGAGTAAAAAAAGCTCAGATAAAAGGTATAAATATTCTTCCCGATGAAGAAAGTGAAAGAAAGATGTATTATCTTACAAATAATATTTTGCGTTCTAATGGATACAGAAAATACGAAATATCTAATTATAGCAAACTGGGGAAAGAATGTAAGCACAACATAGGTTATTGGCAGCGAAAAGAATATTTAGGTTTTGGCATTGGTGCGGCATCTTTGTATAAAGAGAATCGTTATAATAATATTTCAGATATAAATAAATATATCGAAGTATTAACTAACAATATCAAAGAGAATTCAATAAATAATGTGGGAAATTCCAGTGAAGTTGAAAATCAGGTTAATATTCTAAACAGTATAGTAAAAAATCTACAGCAGCTTACTGAACGGGACAGAATGGAAGAATTTATGTTCTTAGGGCTTCGAATGATGGAAGGTGTAAGCATGGAAAAGTTTGAACGGTATTTTGGGAAGCCTTATATGGAAGTCTACGGAAAAGTTCAGAAAAAAATGGAAGATAAAAGATTTCTTATAAATGACAATGGTTACGTTAAGCTTACAGAGTTTGGTATAGATTTAAGCAATTATGTAATGTCAGAATTTTTGTTTTAAAAATATATTAAATTGTGGTAGCACCAGGCAGGTGACAATTGGAGTAATTAACAGTTTGATGTTTTACATTTCAATAATATAAAAAGAACAACTGATTTCAAAAAATGAATCGGTTGTTCTTTTTTCTTAATTATTTTTAGTCAACAATTGTGTTAAGCCAAATATCTTTTTTCACCATTATAAATCCTATTAATGCCTTAATACCTTCAAGCATATTTACAAGGAAGAATATTCCAACAATGTGTATGGCAGTAAATTTTGTAAGACACATTGCAACAGGTACATTTACAAGGCAGACAAAACAACTGTCGAATAGAAATGTAATTATAGTTTTTCCACCACTTCTCAAAATGAAATATTCAGAATTTGACAGCGATATAAATGGTGTTGCAGCAGCTACAGCCCATATAAATTTTGTGGCAAGTTGGCGTATTTCGTCGGTTGTATTATAGAAATGTGGAAATACAGGTCCAAGTAGGCCAAGAATTATAATCATGCCAAATGATATTAAAAGTGAAAAAGCAGCCATTCGTGTAGCAGTCACTTTGGCCTCTTTCAGTTTTCCGGCACCTAGTAGTTGGCCTACAACAATAGCAATAGTTGTTCCCATTGTAACAAAAATACAATTAGAAATATTTCCAATAGTATTGCAAATATTTAGGCCTCCTACAGTGGCAAGACCTTTAGTGGACAAAGCCTGTGTTTGCAATGTAAGACCACCTGCCCATAAAAATTCGTTAAGCATGAGAGGGGCACCGGTTACAATTATTTTCTTAACAAGAGACCCCGGAACCTTAAGAGTTCTGTAGCAATGTTTAATAAAAGGATAATCATTTGAATGTATATGAGTATAAATTACAAGATAACCACATTCAACAAAACGAGAAATAACAGTGGCGATGGCTGCACCAACAACGCCCATGGCAGGAAATCCTAATTTTCCAAAAATAAATATGTAATTGAGAACTATATCAAATACTACAGCCAAAACTCCGGCTTTCATAGGAACAACAGTCTGTCCGGATTCTTTAAGAGTAGTGTTGTAGCAGTTAGAAATAACAAAAGGTGCAATTCCAATAACCATTATGTAAAGATAGTTTTTTGCATAATTGAATGTTTCCTGAATATTTCCTGAACTGCTTCCTTCGTGAAGAAACATATTAATTAGCGGTTCATGAAGAAAAATCATAACAGAAATAGAAATAGCAATAATTGTAATGCCAATAAGAATCTTCATTCTAAAAACATTACGAACACCATTGTGATTCTTTTGTCCAAAATACTGGGCTGAAAAAAGTCCTGCTCCGGACATTCCTCCAAATACTAAAAGATTAAAAACAAAAAACAACTGATTTATAATTGCAACACCTGACATCTGATTGGTTCCAAGCTGTCCTACCATAATATTGTCAGCCATACTAACCAGATTAGTAAGAAGATTCTGGATAATAATGGGGATGGCAATTGTAAGGGTCATTTTGTAAAAATTTTTATCGCCAAAATATTTATCTTTAAATGATAAAACAGATTCATTCATATTGTTAACTCTCCTTTATAATTAGTACAAAATATATTGATTTTTACTTTGTGCTGAAACACTATTATGCTACGGATTTGAAAAGAATTCAATAGCCTATTGACGTATACGATACAAGCAAGTACAATAAAAACACTTAAAGGTGAAGAGGTAAAATATAATGATTAAATTTATGGTAGATTCAGGTTCAGACTATGATGTAAATGAAGCAAAAGAAAAAGGAATTGCATTTGTTCCTTTGTCAATTACTTTTGATAATGATACATATAAAGATGGAATTGAAATAAGCAGAAGTGAATTCTATAAGAGAATGAGGGAGGAAGATACTTTCCCCAAGACAGCTCAGCCATCACCACAGGCATTTCTTGATGTTTTCGAAGAGGCTAAGGCTAATGGAGACCAGATGATAGGTGTTATGCTTTCAGGTGGAATAAGTGGAACGTATCAGAGTGCCAATATTGCAAAAGATATGGCTGAATATGACGGAATCCATCTTATAGATTCAAAAACAGCAGTATATGCTATAAAGATAATGGTAGATTACGGAATGCAGTTAAGAGATGAAGGAAAAACTGTAGATGAAATTGTAGAGGCATTGGAAGAATTAAAATCGAGAATATCAATTAACCTTGCAATTGACAATCTTGAAAATTTATACAAAGGTGGACGACTTACAAAGATGCAAGCAGGTTTTGGTAATTTTGCAAAGCTTAAGCCGGTTATTTCAATTCCGGAAGGAACGTTAATTGTAAAAGGTAAGTTTATCGGCAGAAAGAAAGCCATTGCAGGACTTGTTAGTTATATAGAAGGAATGGACTTAGATGAAAGATTTCCAATTTATGGAATTTATTCAGACGGAACAGAGAATCTTGATAACTTTGTAAAGAAAGTTGAAGAAAAAGGAATTAAGTTTAAGGAATGTTATCAGATAGGACCTACAATAGGAACTCATGTTGGACCTGAAACATTTGGATTTATAGCAGTAGAAAAAGCAAAGAATTAGTTAATAAATGTTGGAATAGCAATGACGATGAAAGCTATAATAAAAATATAATAACCACAATGAAAAGAACTGTTAAGTTGGCAGAGTTCAAGTGCCGGAGTAACAGTTCTTTTTCTTATACAGATTAGAAATCCCCCCCAATTGATTGCACGGATTGCTACGTGTTATGCAATCGCGTACAAAGAAAGTTCACAAATTATTTACAAAACTTTTTTTAGAAAAATGTTGACAAAGCGGTTGAGGAGTGGTAACTTTAACACAGATAAAATATTAGCACTCAAATTAAACGAGTGCTAACAGAAAGAGAAAGGAGATGCCATGGAACTTAATGAGAGAAAAGAAAAAATATTAGACGCTGTTATTAGGAACTATCTTGAGACAGGCGAACCGGTAGGTTCCAGAACCATTTCCAAATATACAGATTTAAATTTAAGCTCAGCAACAATTAGAAATGAAATGTCAGACCTTGAAGAGTTAGGCTACATAGTTCAGCCACATACATCGGCAGGAAGAATTCCAACTGATAAAGGTTACAGATTTTATGTAGACAATATTCTTAAAGACAGGATGGCAGAGCTTGATGAGAGAGAGAAGAAAGTTACTGAAAAGGAAGATTTACTTATTCAGAAAGTTGATAAGGTTGAAACCTTATTACAGAATATGGCGAAGATGTTAGCAACTAATACTAATTACGCCACAATGGTTTCCACACCGAAAGCACAGACTAACAGAATTAAGTTCGTACAGCTTTCAGTTTTGGAAGAAAAGAGTCTTCTTTGTACGGTAGTTTCAGATAAGAACCATGTGGTTAACAAAATTGTCAAAGTCAGCAAGGATGTTAACCAGGAAATAGTAGTCAGATTAAATGTAGCTCTTAATACAGTCCTTGCAGGATTATCAATTGAAGAAATTAATTTAGGAGTTATGACTACACTGGCATCACAGGCAGGAGAGTTTGAATCAGTTGTAAGCGAGGTTTTGAAAGCAATAACGGAAGCAATTGCAACAGAGGAGCAGATGAAGATTTATACTTCAGGTGCAACCAACATTTTCAAATATCCTGAATTAAGTGATAAAGAAAGAGCAAGCCAGTTACTTACTACATTAGAAGAAAAGTCTCAGCTTACCGAATTAATTAATGAAGGAGATGAGAAAACAGGTATTCAGGTCTACATTGGAAGTGAAAGTCCTGTACAGTCTATGAAAGATTGCAGTGTTGTAACTGCAACATACGAATTGGAAGATGGTTTCAAGGGAACAATAGGAATCATCGGACCGAAGAGAATGGACTACGAGAAAGTAGTAGATGCTTTAAGAAATGTGAAAGAACAACTAAGCGATACATTTAAGGATGAACATTTATAGCAAAGCTTAGTTAGACAATAGAATAAGAAAGAAAGGAAAGTCCAATGGAAAAAGAAAAAGAAACTTTGGATGAAAACATTACCGAAGAAACTAATAATGAAGTTAAAGATAATGAAGCTGAAAACACAAAGGCTGAAAATATTGAGACAGAAGAAACTGTAGAAGAAGCTAATGAACAGGAAGCTGAAGATAAAGAAACTTCTGAAGAATCTGAAGATACTAAAAAGAAGTTTTTCAAAAAGAAAGATAAGAAAGACAAAAAGGATCAGCAAATTGAAGAATTAAATGATAAATATCAAAGACTTTTTGCAGAGTTTCAGAATTACAGAAACAGAAGCGAAAAGGAAAAAACAGCAATGTATGAAGTAGGAGCTAAGGCAATCATAGAAAAAATTTTACCGGTTGTTGATAACTTTGAAAGAGGCGTTGCAGCTCTTAGTGAAGAGGATTTGGATTCACCTGTAGGTCAGGGAATGAATCTTATCTATAAACAGATGACAGCAGCTCTTGAAGATATGGGAGTTACAGTTATCGAAGCTGAAGGAAAGGAATTTGATCCTGAACTTCACAATGCAGTAATGCATGAGGACAACGAGGAACTTGGAGAAAACATGGTATCCCAGGAATTACAGAAAGGATACAAATACAGAGATTCAGTTGTCCGTCACAGTATGGTAAAGGTTGCTAACTAATTAACAACATACCATTTCAAATAAAGATATTAACAAGTTTTTAGATTATATAGGAGGAAACAATCATGGGAAAGATTATTGGTATTGATTTAGGAACAACAAATTCATGTGTAGCAGTAATGGAAGGTGGAGAACCTACAGTAATAGCAAACGCTGAAGGATTCAGAACAACTCCATCAGTAGTAGCATTTAAGAAGGATGGTCAGAGATTAGTTGGTGATAACGCTAAACGTCAGGCTGTAACAAATGCTGAAGGTACAGTTTCATCAATTAAAAGACATATGGGTACAGATTATAAAGTAACAATTGATGGTAAGAGTTATACACCACAGGCTATTTCAGCTATGATTCTTCAGAAATTAAAAGCTGATGCAGAAGCTTATCTTGGTGAAAAAGTAACAGAAGCAGTTATTACTGTACCTGCTTACTTTAACGATGCACAGAGACAGGCAACAAAAGATGCAGGTAAGATTGCAGGTCTTGATGTAAAGAGAATTATCAACGAGCCAACAGCAGCAGCTTTAGCTTATGGTCTTGATAATGAAAACGAACAGAAGATTATGGTATACGATTTAGGTGGTGGTACATTTGATGTATCTGTTATCGAAATCGGTGATGGCGTTATCGAAGTACTTGCAACATCAGGTGATAACAGACTTGGTGGTGATGACTTTGATAAGAAGATTATGGACTATATGGTAGCAGACTTTAAGGGCAAGACAGGTATCGACCTTTCAAACGATAAGATGGCTATGGAAAGAGTTAAAGCTGAAGCAGAAGATGCTAAGAAGAAACTTTCATCAGCAACTCAGGTCGAAATCAGCATTCCTTTCATTACAGCAAATGAACAGGGACCACAGCATCTTAATATGACACTTACAAAGGCTAAATTCGATGAATTAACAAGAGACCTTGTTGAAAGAACAGCAGTTCCTGTACAGAATGCATTAAAGGATGCAGGAATTACAGCAGCAGAATTAAGCAAGGTATTATTAGTAGGTGGTTCAACACGTATCCCTGCTGTACAGGATAAAGTAAAACAGTTAACAGGTCATGAACCATCAAAGAAGATGAATCCTGATGAATGTGTAGCACTTGGTGCTTCTATCCAGGGTGGTAAATTAGCAGGTGATGCAGGTGCCGGCGAAATCCTTCTTCTTGATGTAACTCCACTTTCATTATCAATTGAAACAATGGGTGGTATTGCTACAAGACTTATTGAAAGAAATACAACTATTCCTACAAAGAAGAGTCAGATCTTCTCAACAGCTGCAGATAACCAGACAGCAGTAGATATTAACGTAGTACAGGGTGAAAGACAGTTTGCTAGAGACAACAAGAGCCTTGGACAGTTTAGATTAGATGGTATCCCTCCAGCAAGAAGAGGTGTTCCACAGATTGAAGTAACATTTGATATTGATGCAAACGGTATCGTTAATGTTTCAGCTAAGGATTTAGGAACAGGAAAAGAACAGCACATTACAATTACAGCAGGTTCAAATATGTCAGATGAAGATATCGATAAGGCAGTAAAAGAAGCAGCTGAATACGAAGCACAGGATAAGAAACGTAAAGAAGGAATCGATGCTAAGAACGAAGCTGATGCTATGGTATCACAGACAGAACAGGCTATGAATGAAGCAGGCGACAAGCTTGATCCTAACGACAAGCAGGAAGTTCAGGCAGACCTTGATGCATTAAAGGCTACAATCGCAGGAATTGGCGAAGAAGTTACAGATGCTCAGATTGAAGAACTTAAGGCTGGAAAAGAAAAATTAATGAACAGTGCACAGAAATTATTTGCTAAGATGTATGAACAGACACAGGGAGCAGGAGCTCAGGGTGCAGGTCCAGACATGGGTGCTCAGGGTGCCGGAAATGCAAATGATGATGTTGTAGATGGTGAATTTACAGAAGTATAATAAATGATGCAACATGCATGTGAAAATCCCGCCCGAGTTATCCCGGACGGGTTTTCACACGCAAGTAAGTCTTAGTTGTTTAGGAGGCAGGCTATGGCAGATAAAAGAGATTACTATGAGGTACTGGGTGTAGACAAAAACGCAGACAGTGCCACAATTAAAAAAGCATATAGAAAATTAGCCAAAAAATATCATCCGGATGCAAACCCGGGAGATGAAGAAGCAGCTTCAAAGTTTAAGGAAGCATCAGAGGCATACGCAGTTTTAAGTGATGACAGTAAGAGAAAGCAGTATGACCAGTTCGGTCACGCAGCTTTTGACGGCTCAGGCGGCGCAGGTGGATTTGACTTTAACGGAGCAGATTTTAGCGATATATTTGGTGGATTTGGAGATATATTTGGTGACATATTTGGTGGCGGAAGCAGAAGAAGTTCAAGAGCCAACAATGGTCCAATGCGTGGTGTAGATGTTAGAGTTGGTATAACAATCAACTTTAATGAAGCAGTTTTCGGCTGCAAGAAAGAAGTTACAATCAACTTTAAGGAAACATGTAGTAAATGTAATGGTACAGGTGCAAAACCTGGAACATCTCCTGAAAAATGTTCAAAATGTGGTGGACGTGGACAGTACGTTAGCCAGCAGCAGACACTTTTCGGAACAATGCAGTCAGTAACAACTTGTCCTGATTGTAATGGTACAGGTAAAGTAATTAAAGAGAAATGTCCTGACTGCTATGGCGCAGGATATATTTCAAAGAAGAAGAAAGTTTCTGTTGATATTCCTGCAGGCATTGATGACAGACAGAGTATTAGAATTACAGGACAGGGTGAACCGGGACGTAATGGAGGTCCAAGAGGTGACTTATTAGTTGATATTAGAGTAAGACCAAGTAATGAATTTGAACGTCACGGAATGGATATATATACAACTACATCAATTTCATTTGCTCAGGCTGCTTTAGGTGGCGACATCAGAGTAAAAACAATTGATGGAGATGTTAAATTTAACATAAAACCGGGAACACAGACAGGAACAAGAATCAGATTAAAAGGCAAAGGTGTATGCCACGTACGTAACAACTCAATGAGAGGAGACCAGTACTCAACACTTGTTGTAAAAGTACCTACAAAACTTACATCAGAACAGAAGGAATTAATCAAAAAATTTGATGCAGTTTCAGGTAACACTTTAAATGAATTTGGTGAAGACAAACATGAAACAGCAGAAGATAAAATAAAGAAATTCTTCAAAAAATAATAGAAAAAAATACCCCATATAACGGAAAGGCAGAGATTATACAAATCAAAACCTTAGCCGGTATAAGGGGTATTTTTATTTATTTTCCATTCTTTTTAATTCCGGTAATATTGTGCATAGCATTGTAATAAAGCACATACTTCCACCGATTACATTAGAAATAGGTTCTGCAAGAAAAACTCCATTAGAGCCCATATTAAATAAATATGGGAATATGTAAGTTAAAGGAACAACAATAACAACTTTTCTAAGCAAAGAGAAGAAAATAGCATGTTTCTTCTTGTTAAGTGATTTGAAAAATGTCTGACCAATATACTGCAAATCCATAAAAATAAAAGCTGCAAAATAAAGTTTCAGCGCAGGAACAGCATCAGCTATAAGAGCGCTGTCAGAACTGAAAATCTGAATGAGAAAATGTGGTGCAACAATAATCAAAGTCCACATAATCGCAGTATATCCAAGAATCAGACAGCCCATTACAACTCCCGCCTTTCTTACACGACCGGGGCGATTAGCTCCATAATTATAACTTAAGATAGGAGATGACCCTTCGTTAATTGCATAAATAGGAGTTTCAACCATCTGTCTAACGCTTGAAACAATAGTCATAACCGAAATATAAACATCCCCACCTGTAACAGAAAGAACATTATTGCAGCAGATAGAAACAAGACTATTAGTAACCTGCATAATAAAACCGGCAGTTCCAAGACTAACAATATTCTTAGCGTACTCAACACAACCTGTTATTTCATTTAAGTGCAAAAGTCTTATTTTTAACTCAGATTTACATCTTAGAAAGAAAATAACAAAAGAAGCAGACAAAATTTGCGAAATAACGGTAGCAATAGCAGCTCCACTAATGCCAAGTCCCAAAACAAAAATAAAAATAGGGTCTAAAATAAAATTGGCAATGGCACCAATTGCAACAGAAAGCATGCCTGTTGTGGCATAGCCCTGTGCATTAATAAAAGGATTCATTCCTGTAGAAATCATGGAAGGAAGAGTGCCCAGCATAAAAATAGTCATATATGGATAAGCATAACTCAATGCATTGTCAGATGCCCCAAACAAAACAAGAATAGGCTTTGCAAAAACAATCCCAACAATAGTTAAAACAACAGCTCCCGCGCAAACCATAGAAAAAGAAGTATTCATAATACGGTTAGCCTTCTTAGAGTCACCCATACCACGACTAATGGAAAAAAGAGGAGCACCGCCACTTCCAAACAAATTACTGCAGGCAGTTACAATAGTTATAATAGGAAAACAAAGTCCCACCGCGCCAAGAGCTGCGGTACCAACATCAGGAATACGGGCAATATAAATTCTATCAACAATATTATATAAAAGACTTAAAATCTGAGCCACCAACATAGGAATGGCAGCATTAAGAATATTGCTGGCAACATTGCCATTATCAAAATCAATTCTTTTCAATCATTTAATCTCCTTTGTATAAAGTAACAACTAGATATAATTTTTGGGTGTATTTTGGAATATTTTATAGCGCAAAATTGCAAAATCCTGCCTATTGTTTACTTATATAAAATATTCCGAAATATATCAAAATTGTATATGAGTTGTTTTTATTATATATCGAAAATTTGAAATTACAAAATGTGGGAAAAAGAAAATTTGCGTATTAGATGTTTATATGTTATGATAAATCAGTTAAAAAGGGTTCAGGAAATGGAGCGTTTATATGAAGTGGAATAAGTATAAATTAAAGACAACTACTCAGGCAGAGGATTTTGTCAGTGGTGTTTTGATGGAACTTGGAATTAGTGGTATTCAGGTTGAAGATAATGTGCAGATTAGTCAGGAAGATAAGGAGAAGCAGTTTATTGATTATTTGGCTGACCTTCCTGAAGATGACGGAACTGCATATATTAGTTTTTATACAGAGGAAGATGATAATGCAGAGCAGCTTCTTGATCAGTTAAGAGAGAAGTTAAAGGAAGCTAAGAGCTTTATTAATGTGGGCGAAGGCAGTATTGAAAAAAGTACAACTGAAGATGTTGACTGGGTTAACAATTGGAAGAAGTATTTTAAGTCTTTTACTGTTGGAGAGTTTTTTATTAAGCCTACTTGGGAAGAAGTAGATGAAGAGCATAAGGGTATGAAGATGATTGAAATTGATCCGGGCACTGCTTTTGGAACAGGTAAGCATGACACAACACAGCTTTGTATTAAGCAGCTTGTGGAATATGTCAAGGATGGTGACAAGGTCCTTGATTTAGGTTGCGGAAGTGGTATTTTGTCAATTGTGGCAAAGAAGTTAAATGCTTCAAAGGTTGATATGACCGACATTGATCCTGCGGCAATTGAGGCTGTTTATGATAATTTTAAGGTAAATAAGCTTTCTATGGATAATGTGAAAGTTGAAGCAGGCAATGTTTTGGAAGATGAAAAAATGCAGGCTGAGTTTGAGGCAGAGCAGTACGATATTGTTGTTGCAAATATTCTTGCAGATGTAATTATTCCAATTGCAGGTATTGTGGATAGATTTTTAAAGCCAGGCGGAGTATTTATTTCATCAGGTATTATTTATATGAAAGAGGAAGAGGTTAAAGATGCAATTAATAATAATAGTAATCTTCAGCTTTCAAAAGTAGTGAATCAGGGTGACTGGCGTGCCATTATGGCAATTAAGAAATAGGTAAGAGTGAAATAAGATGTATAGATTTTTTGTTAAAAAAGACCAGATACAGGAAGACGCAGTTATAATTATAGGTTCAGATGTTAATCATATAAAAAACGTTCTCAGAATGAAGAAGGGCGAAACCATTCTTATAAGCGACGGAGAAGACAGGGAATATGTTTGTACAATAGATGAACTTGAAAATGAACAGGTGCGGGCAAAAATAGAAGACGTAAATGGAGTGGCAAAGGAACTTCCAATTAAGGTTACTCTTTTTCAGGCATTGCCTAAAGGGGACAAAATGGAAACGGTTATCCAGAAGATGATTGAACTTGGAGCATACGAAATAGTTCCTGTATCCACTAAGAGATGCATAGTTAAGCTTGATAATAAGAAAGCTGTTTCTAAAACAAAACGTTGGAATTCAATTGCTGAAAGTGCGGCTAAGCAGTCTAAGAGAGGAATTATTCCAAAAGTTTCAATGCCTGTAACATACAAAGAGGCACTTAAAATGGCAGAAGCTATGGATATGGTACTTATTCCATACGAAAATGCAGAAAATATGGCTCATACAAGACAGGTTATAGGTCAGATTAAGACGGGCATGACCGTTGGAATATTTATTGGACCTGAAGGTGGTTTCGCAGAGGAAGAAGTAGAACAGGCAATAAATACCGGAGCTTATGACATTACTCTTGGCAAAAGAATTTTAAGAACAGAGACAGCCGGAATGGCGTTAATGTCAGTTTTAATGTTTGAAACAGAAGAGTGAAACAAAAATAATTAAAGTTATGTAAATAATTGATAGTTAAATATAGAGGTTAAAATGGAAGCATATTTTGATAATTCAGCTACAACCATAGTTACAGATTCAGTAAAAGACATTGTTGTAAAAACAATGACAGAGGATTTTGGAAATCCATCAGCTATGCATATGGTTGGAGTTAAGGCTGAAAAATATATTAAAGAAGCACAGGAAAATATAGCAAAAATATTAAAAGTTGATCCAAAGGAGATTTTCTTTACATCAGGTGGAACAGAGTCAAATAATATGGCTATTATTGGAACAGCAATGGCTAACAAACGTAAAGGTAACAAAATCATAACAACATCAGTTGAACATTCATCTGTTCTTGCAACAATGAAATATTTGGAAGAACAGGGCTTTGAAGTTATTTATTTGCCTGTTGACAGATATGGCGTTGTACAGATGGAAGCCTTGGAAAAAGAAATGACAGAAGATACTATCTTAGTTTCAACAATGTATGTAAATAATGAAGTTGGAGCAATTGAGCCGGTAGGAGAAATCGGTCAGTATATTAAGAAAGTAAATCCTTCTGTGGTTTATCACGTAGATGCAATTCAGGCATTTGGCAAGTTGGAAATTAAACCAAGAAGAGATAATATAGACCTTCTTACAGTTAGTGGACATAAGATTCACGGACCAAAGGGAAGCGGATTTATTTATATTAAAAAGAATACAAAGATTAACCCCATTATTTTTGGTGGCGGTCAGCAGATGGGCTTTAGATCCGGAACAGAAAACGTGCCGGGTATAGCAGGAATCGGTCAGGCATCAAAGGATTGTTATGACAACTTAGAGCATAACGTTGAAATTATGACTAATTTAAAGGACAAGTTAATTGACAGCCTTGAAGCAATAGAAGGTGTAACTGTAAACAGCAGAAAGGGCAATCTTGGGGCACCTCATATTGTAAGTGCAAGTTTTAAGGGGGTCAGAAGCGAAGTACTTCTTCATGCGTTAGAAGACAAGGGTGTATACATTTCTGCAGGAAGTGCATGCTCATCTAACAGACCTGCCGTAAGCTCAACACTTAAGGCTATGGGAATTGACAAGGACCTTTTGGAATCAACAGTAAGATTTAGTTTTTGTGAATTTAACACAGAGGAAGAAGTTGACTATGCAGTTGGAGAAATAAAGCAATTATTGCCTATTTTGAGAAAATATGTGCGTAGATAAATAACATAAAAATTGGTACAATTTATTTTGGAGGAGAAAGATGTTTAAATCATTTTTGATTAAATACGCTGAAATTGGCGTAAAAGGAAAAAACAGATATCTTTTCGAAAATGCTTTGGTAGATAATGCCAAAAGAGCATTAGATAAGATTGACGGAAACTTTAAGGTAACAAAAGAAAACGGAAGAATTTATGCAATAGCAGAAGATGATTATGATTTTGATGAAGCTGTAGATGCATTACAGCACGTTTTCGGTATTGTTGGAATCTGTCCAATGGTTCAGATTGAAGACAATGGTTTTGATGATTTGGCAGAACAGGTTATTAAATACATTGATGAAACATACCCTGACAAAAACTTTACATTTAAGGTTATGGCAAGAAGAGCAAGAAAGAATTATCCAATGGATTCAATGAAGATTAACGCAGAATTAGGTGGAAGAATCTTAGATGCTTTTGAAGGTGTAAAGGTTGATGTTCATAATCCTGATGTTGAAATTAATGTTGAAATCAGAAATCACATTAATATTTATTCAAAGATTATTCCGGGACCGGGTGGTATGCCAGTAGGAACAGCAGGAAAGGCGATGTTGCTTTTATCAGGTGGTATTGACAGCCCTGTAGCAGGCTGGATGACAGCTAAGAGAGGCGTTGTGGTTGATGCAGTTTACTTCCACGCACCACCATACACATCAGAAAGAGCAAAACAGAAAGTTGTGGATTTAGCTAAGTTAGTATCAAAATATTCAGGTCCAATGAGACTTTATGTTGTAAACTTTACAGAAATTCAGATGTATATATATGACAAGTGCCCTCATGATGAATTAACAATTATTATGAGAAGATATATGATGAAGATTGCAGAATATTTTGCAAACAAGGAAAAGGCACAGGGACTTGTTACAGGCGAATCGATTGGTCAGGTTGCAAGCCAGACAATGCAGAGTCTTGCAGCAACTAACGAAGTATGTACAATGCCTGTATTCAGACCGGTTATTGCTTTTGATAAGCAGGAGATTGTTGATATTTCATTAAAAATCGGAACATATGAAACATCAATTCTTCCATACGAAGACTGTTGTACAACATTTGTTGCAAAGCACCCTGTAACAAAACCTAACATTAATGTGATTAAAAACTCAGAAAAACATTTGGCAGAAGAAATCGACAGAATGTTTGAGGATGCTGTAAATACAGCAGAAGTTATAGAGATTGGTTAGAAATCCATTACTGTGTAAGCACAGATGATATTAAAAAATTTGATATTGTAATAAAAAAAAGCAGGTTTACTTAAATGTAAACCTGCTAATAAAATCAAAATAAATAAAAAAAACTTATTTAGGAATAGAAGAAATTATACTTCGTATTTCTTAATAACTTCCATAATTTCAGCATTATCTTCATCACCATGAATATTTAAATTAATAGGCTTTGAAAGATCAAGACTGAAGATTCCCATAATTGATTTTGCATCAATAACATAACGACCTGATACTAAGTCGAAATCGCTATCAAATTTTGTAATATCATTGACAAAAGATTTAACCTTATCAATTGATCCTAAGTTGATTGTAACTGTTTTCATATATCAATACCTCTCTTAATCTTTATATGTAAAATGATAACACGGATTGAATCTTTGTCAATGTGTATAAATGCCCAAAAATATTTGCAAAAATCAGTTAATTTTTATAAAGGAGAAAAAATATGAGAAAAGCTGCACTTCACAATCTTGGATGTAAAGTAAATTCATACGAGACAGAAGCAATGACTCAATTGCTTAAAAAAGCAGGTTATGAAATCGTATCATTCCAGGATCAGGCAGACGTTTATATTATAAATACATGCTCTGTTACAAATATGGCAGACAGAAAATCAAGACAGATGCTTCATAAGGCTAAGAAGCAAAATCCTAATGCAGTAGTAGTGGCCACAGGCTGTTATGTGCAGACTGCAACTGAAAAAGTGGCACAGGATCTTTCAATAGATTTAGTTGTAGGAAATAACAGAAAAAAAGACATTGTGGAAATTCTTAATGAATATTATGCAGAAAAAGAAGCCGGAGAACAGGTTAAAGAAGAATATGTAATTGACATTAACCACACAGATGAATACGAAGATTTGGAAATTTCAACAGTAACAGAACATACAAGAGCCCACTTGAAAATTCAGGATGGATGTAACAATTTCTGTTCATATTGCATAATTCCATATGCAAGGGGAAGAATAAGAAGCAGAACAATGGAAAGCATAAAAGCTGAACTTGAAAGACTTTCAGCTTCAGGTTTTAAGGAAATAGTTTTAACAGGAATTAACTTAAGTTGCTATGATGACAATGGCAAAAAGTTAATAGATGTTATAGAAATGGCAGACAATGTTAATGGAATTGAAAGAATCCGTTTAGGTTCACTTGATCCGGAAGTTGTAACAGAAGATTTTGTGGAAAGACTGGGCAAGGTTAAAAAGATTTGTCCGCATTTTCATTTTTCACTTCAAAGTGGATGCGACAAAACATTAAAAGCCATGAATCGACATTATACTTCAGATGAATACTATGAAAAGTGTCAGTTAATTAGAAAGTATATTGATAATCCTGCTTTTACAACAGATGTTATTGTGGGATTTCCGGGAGAAACAGAGGAAGACTACATTAGTTCAAGAGAGTTTGTAAAGAAGGTTAAGTTTGCAGAATTACATGTTTTTAAATATTCAAAGAGAGATGGCACTGTGGCAGCAAAAATGCCAAATCAGATAGATGAAAAAATAAAAACATTAAGAAGTGAAGACTTAATCAAAACAGGAGAAGAACTTACAAAAGAGTTTAGACAGGCTAAAATAGGTCAAGATACCACAGTATTGTTTGAAGAAAAAATCCTACTGGATAACAAGGAATATTGGGTTGGACATACAGTTGATTATATTAAAATTGCAGTGCCCGAAAAGGAAAATCTTGAAGGACAAATACGAAAAGTAAATGTTAAAGATTTTTTAACTAACGAAATAATGCTTGCCACTATGTAAGTTTTATATTAAAATTAGTGGTAAAGAAAGCCTACTTGATAGGTAAAAAAAGGACGTGATAAGATGAGCGATTTAGGAAATACACAATTTTTCAGAGTTCCACAGGAACAGAAATTAGGAGTAGAGGAGATTCTCGAAAAGGTTTATGAAGCCTTAGCTGAAAAAGGATATAATCCTGTAAATCAGATTGTTGGTTATATTATGTCAGGGGATCCAACTTACATAACAAGCTATAAGAATGCAAGAAGCCTGATTATGAAAGTGGAACGTGATGAACTTATTGAAGAAACAGTAAAGTATTACATTAACCATAAGTTGAAATAAAGGTGGTATAAAACAGCATAAGAATAACATAAAATTAAACTTATCAGGCGGAAATATGGGAAAGCGATTAATTAAGATGTGGTTTTGGAATGGTATTATAGCTAACATTGTAAGCAATAATCCTATTGAAATCACGAATATCCCGGCTGATAAGTTTTTGATGCTTTTATATACCACAGTATAAAAATCAAAATGGAAAATAAAATGGAAAATGGAATGAGAATTTTAGGACTTGATTTTGGATCTAAGACGGTTGGAGTTGCAGTTACGGATCCTTTAGGATATACAGCTCAGGGAGTTGAGATTATAAGAAGGGATTCTCCAAACAAGTTACGAAAGACATTAGCAAGAATAGAGCAGTTAGTAGAACAATACAATATAGAGAAGATTGTACTTGGTTATCCTGTCATGCTTAGTGGTACGGAAGGTGAAAGAGTTAAAAAGACCAAAGAGTTTGGCGCAATGCTTGAGAGAAGAACAGGTCTTGAAATAGTCTTTCAGGATGAAAGACTTACAACTGTGGAAGCCTACGAGATTATGGATGAAGCAGGCATAAAGAAACAGGACAGGTATAAGTATGTGGATCAGATTGCGGCCACAATTATTTTGGAAGATTATATTAATAGGATTGAAAAGAACACATAAGATTAAAAAGATATAGCTATTATTATAACGATAGGAACTGTGTAGTAAATAGGATTAAAGAATATGGAGAGATTTATTTAATGGAAGAAAAGATTGTTTTAACAGATGATGAAGGTAATGAAGTTGAAATGTACGTTGTTGAAGAAACAAGAATTAACAACGTTAACTATATCCTTGTAACAGAGGAAGGGGATGAAGAGGAAGAAATTGCACATATTTTAAAAGATGTATCAGATGAAAATGATGAAGAAGCAATATACGAGATGGTAGAAGACGATTCTGAATTAGATTATATCGGAAGAATTTTTTCAGAACTACTTGAAGATATTGATATAGAGCGATAAAATAGAAAAATATTAGGTAAAATCGTTTCAATCATAGAAAATGTGATAGTTTGTAAATCTGGGGATGACTATGTGTTTAGAAAATTGTGATGATTTTATAGTTAGCAAGGTATTATGAGTATAAGAAAAGAAGAACGTGAATAGAGATTTAGGAGGAAAAATAAAAAATATGAGTGATAGTTCAAGAATAAAGGTTATTCCATTGGGAGGACTGGAACAGATCGGAATGAACATGACTGCATTTGAGTATAATGACGGAATTATTGTAGTTGACTGCGGTTTGTCATTTCCTGATGATGAAATGTTAGGAATTGACTGTGTAATACCTGATATTACATTTTTACTTGAAAATAAAGATAAGGTTAAAGGGTTCGTTATAACACATGGTCACGAGGACCACATTGGTGCTCTGCCATATGTTTTAAAAGAGATTAACGTACCTATTTATGCAACAAAGTTAACAATGGGCATTATTGAAGGAAAGCTTTCAGAGCATGACCTTTTAAGTGTTGTAAAGCGTAAGGTTGTTAAGTTTGGACAAAGCATACATTTAGGTGACTTCAGAATTGAATTTATTAGAACTAACCATAGTATTGCAGATGCAGCAGCACTTGCAATCCACACACCTGTAGGTGTAATTGTTCATACAGGTGACTTTAAGGTAGATTACACACCGGTTTTTGGTGATGCAATTAACTTATGCAGATTTAGCGAATTAGGAAAGAAAGGTGTTTTGGCCTTAATGTGTGACAGTACTAACGTATTAAGACCGGGATTTACACCATCTGAAAGAAATGTAGGAAAGACTTTCGACCATATTTTTTCAGAAAATACTAAAAGCAGAATTATTATTGCCACATTTGCATCTAATGTGGACAGAGTACAGCAGATTATTAACACAGCCTGCAAATATAACAGAAAGGTTATAGTTGAAGGCCGTAGTATGGTAAATATTATTTCTGTTGCAAGAGAGATGGATTATCTTAAGATTCCTGACAATACATTAATTAGTATTGAAGAAATGAAGAATTATACAGATGATCAGCTTGTACTTATTACAACAGGAAGTCAGGGTGAATCAATGGCAGCACTTTCAAGAATGGCTGCATCAATTCACAGAAAGGTACAGATTAAACCGGGAGATACAATTGTATTTAGTTCAACACCAATTCCGGGAAATGAGAAAGCTGTATCAAAGGTTATTAATGAACTTTATATGAAGGGTGCAAATGTTATTTTTAATGAAACTCACGTTTCAGGACATGCGTGTCAGGAAGAAATTAAGTTAATGTATTCATTAATTAAACCTAAGTATTCTATACCTGTTCATGGTGAATACAGACATTTAATGGAACATGGAAAGTTAGCACAGTCAATGGGTATTCCTAAGGAGAATGTTTTTCTTATGGAATCAGGTGATGTGTTAAGTATTGGAAAAGAAAATGCCAAGGTAGTAGGAAAGGTTCCTGCAGGTTCAGTTCTTGTGGACGGACTTGGAGTAGGTGACGTAGGAAATATTGTTTTACGTGACAGACAGAACCTTGCTGAAAACGGAATTATAATAGTAGTATTAACACTTGAAAAATACACAAATCAGATATTGGCAGGACCTGACATTGTAACAAGAGGATTTGTTTATGTTAGGGAATCAGAGAACTTAATCGAAAATGCAAAAGTTGTGGTAACTGAGGCATTGGAAGAATGTTTAAGCAGAAGAAATGCTGACTGGGGCAAGATTAAGATGGTAGTAAAAGACAGCCTTGGTGAATATATTTGGAAAACAATGAAGAGAAATCCTATGATTTTACCAATTATCATGGAAGTTGAGTAATAAAGAACATCGCTTTGTAAGTGAGTGAAATGGAGATTTACATGGATAATAGAAAGACCTCACAGGGATTTGCAAAATTTTCAATAAAAACATTGGTTTATGTTGTAATGATAGTTGTTGCCATTGTCTGTGCCACAACGGCATATAGTTTTGGCTCACAGATTTTTAGCAATGAAGGTGTGGATCCAAAGCCGGGAACAGATATGACATTTACTGTTGATGAGGGAACTTCAATAGAAAGTTTTGGAAAAACATTAGAGGAGTTTAATGTTATAAAAAGTTCAAGAGTTTTTACGGTTCAGTCATATCTTTATGAAGTAAGAAAAATAAAGGCAGGAACATATTCTTTTAATACATCTCAGAGCAATGAGGAGATTTTTAAGATTATAAATGCCGGTCCGGAAGAGGACAAGAAAGAAACGGAAACAACTACGAAATCAAAGGGAGAATAGTGTGATAGTAGATGAGAGAATAGTCACTTACATGCATTCACTTGAAAAACCAAATAATAATGTGTTGGAAGAAATTGAACAGCAGGCTCATATTGACGGAGTTCCGATTATCAGAAAGGAAATGGAAAGCTTCTTGAGAGTAATGCTTACAATAACAAAACCAAAAAGAATTTTAGAGCTGGGTACTGCAGTTGGGTACTCAGCCATTTTAATGAGTGAAGCAATTGAAAAGGACGCAAGTATTATAACAATTGAAAACTACGAAAAGAGAATTGTTCAGGCAAGGGATAATTTCAAAAAAGCAGATAAGGAAGATGTTATTACAATGCTTGAAGGAGATGCCATGGAAATTATGCCCGGCCTTGAAGGAGACAGCTTTGACTTTGTTTTTATGGATGCGGCAAAGGCACAGTATATTCATTTTCTACCTGAAGTTATGCGCTTAATGAAGAAGGGGGCTGTTCTTATAACAGACAATGTTTTGCAGGAAGGGGATATTATCCAGTCTAAGTACGTTGTGAGAAGACGTGACAGAACAATTCACAAGCGTATGCGTGAATATTTGGAAGTAGTAAAGAATCATCCTGAACTTGAAACAACTATTGTTCCAATAGGTGATGGAATAACAATATCAGTGAAGAAATAATATTTGAAAAAAGATATTATATACAAGATACTATTTTGATAGATGAATAATGAGGAAAGGATTTAAAGATGAAAAAACCTGAATTATTAGTTCCTGCAAGCAGTTTGGAAGTTTTAAAAACTGCTGTGAGATATGGAGCAGATGCTGTATATATAGGTGGTGAAGTTTTTGGCTTAAGAGCAAAAGCTAAGAATTTTTCATTGGAAGAGATGAAAGAAGGGGTGGAATTTGCCCACAGATATAACGTAAAAGTGTATGTTACAGCCAATATTTTGGCTCATAACAGTGATATTGAACCGGTTAAGGCATATTTCAATGACTTGAAAAAAGTAAAGCCGGATGCGCTTATTATTGCTGATCCTGCTATTTTTACAATTGCAAAGGAAATGTTGCCTGACATGGAACTTCATATAAGCACACAGGCTAACAATACTAACTATGGAACATACAATTTCTGGCATTCACTAGGTGCAAAGAGAGTTGTGTCAGCAAGAGAACTTTCAATTAGCGAAATAAAAGATATTAGAAATCATATTCCGGATGATTTGGAAATTGAAACTTTTGTACATGGTGCAATGTGTATTTCATATTCAGGAAGATGCCTTTTAAGTAGTTTTATGGCGGGAAGAGATGCCAATAAAGGTGCTTGCACTCATCCTTGCAGATGGAAATATGCAGTAGTGGAAGAATCAAGACCGGGCCAATATATGCCTGTAGAAGAAAATGAGCGTGGAACATACATTTTCAACTCAAAGGATTTATGTATGATTGAACATATTCCTGAACTTGTGGACGCAGGAATTGACAGCTTCAAAATAGAAGGAAGAATGAAGACAGCTCTTTATGTGGCAACAGTTGCCAGAACATACAGAATGGCAATTGATGATTATTTTGAAAATCCAAAGAAGTACGAAGAAAACATTCCAAAATACAAAACACTAATTTCACAGTGTACTTACAGACAGTACACAACAGGATTTTTCTTTGGAAAACCTGATGAAACAACACAGATATATGATTGTAACGTTTATGAACGAGATTATGTATATCTTGGAATATCAGGGGAACCTTTGGAAGATGGAAGTTTTGTAATTGAGCAGAAAAACAAATTCTGCGTAGGTGATAAAATCGAAATAATGAAAGCTGACGGAAGAGATATTGAAGCTAATGTAATATCGATTACAGATCAGGATGGAGTGGCAATGGAAAGTTGTCCGCATCCAAAGCAGATTATTACAATAAAGCTTGACCAGGTACCGGAGGCCGGAGACATACTTAGAATGAAAGCAGAATAAATGTTAATATAAAAAGACTTGGAGAGAACTTAGATAAGTAACTTTTCAAGTTTTTTTCTTTTTAGAGTACAGGCACAAAGAAGTCAGGTAAAGCATAAACTAGATTAAGTATGTCGAAAGGTATCCGGCTTGAAAACTTTTTTGGAACCTCTTACCCCTGATGAAGAAAAGATTTATATCGAAAAAATGAGGCTTGGGGATAAAAAAGCTAAGGACATACTGATTGAGAGGAATTTAAGACTTGTTGCCCATGTTGTAAAAAAATATTATGATGAGAACAGGGAAAACCAGGATCTTATTTCCATTGGAATAGTTGGACTTATAAAAGCTGTTAACACATATAATCCTGACAAGGGGAATCGCCTTGTAACTTACGCTGCAAAGTGTATAGAAAACGAACTTCTAATGATGCTTAGAGCGGAAAAAAAGAGAAGCAAGGATGTGTCATTAAACGAGCCTATTGGAACGGACAAAGAGGGAAATACCATAAGCCTTATAGATGTGGTTGAAAATGATGAAATGGATACGCTTGAACAAATAGAAAAAGCCGAGAATATCAGCCTTGTTCAGAAATATGTGGCACAGATTTTAAATGAAAGAGAAAAAGAAATAATTGTCTGGAGGTACGGATTGGATGGCAAGAAGCCAATGACTCAGAAAAAGGTTGGGGAAAAACTTGGCATATCAAGAAGCTATGTAAGCAGAATAGAAAAAAGAGCTTTAGAAAAATTAAAAAAAGCTCTTGATAATTCATATAGAATGTGATAAAACTACATTATAAATGAAACGCTTAAAACAAAATGCAACATAAACTGGCTTCAGAAAAAATAAAGAAAAATAGTCAGAAAATATGTTAGATTTTGTTAAAAAACAAAACTAAATATATAATCAAAATACTAAAGGAAAGCGGGGGACTTATATGGTATGTAAGATAAAATGTGCCGCAATAACCGGAATTGACACCCAACCTGTTATTGTGGAAACAGACGTATGTAATGGCCTGCCATCTTTTGATATGGTAGGCCTTTTAGCATCCAATATTAAAGAATCCAGAGAACGTGTTAGAACAGCAATTAAGAATTCAGGTTTTATGATACCGCCTAAGCGAATGACAATAAATTTTTCGCCGGCTAATATTAGAAAGACGGGAACCTATTTTGACCTGCCTGTGGCAGTATCCATACTTATGTCAATGGGACTGATTAACTGCACAGTAGATGACAAAATGTTCATAGGAGAATTAAGCCTTAACGGGGACATTGTAAAGATTAACGGAGTGTTGCCACTGGCGCTGTCAGCGATGGAACAGGGGATTAAGAAGTGCTATGTTCCAATTGAAAACGTAGGCGAATGCGATTTTATAAAAGACTTGGAAATAATCGGGGTAGAGAATCTTAATCAACTGGTAATGATTTTGGCAACTAATATGAAACCGCCTGAAATAAAAATCATTCCACAGGAAACAGAAGATTACAAATACGATTTTAAAAATATAAAAGGACAGATTCAGGCAAGGAAAGCATCGGAAATAGCGGCGGCAGGAATGCACAATATGTTAATGATGGGAAGTCCGGGAGTAGGAAAATCCATTATAGCAAAAACAATGCCATCCATACTTCCTGATATGACATTGGAAGAACAAATAGAAATATCAAAAATACAAAGTGTGGCAGGAAATCTTTCAGGAAGCCTTGTGAAGACCAGACCTGTGAGAAGTCCACATCACACGGCAACAGTTTCGGCAATGATTGGAGGTGGATTTAATCCTAAACCAGGGGAGATTACACAGGCGCACGGGGGAATACTTTTTCTTGACGAATTGCCTGAATTTTCAAGGCAGGTAATTGAAACATTAAGACAACCATTGGAGGATGAGAAGATTATTGTGTCCCGAAGTGGGGGAACATATGAATTTCCGGCTAAATTTATTTTGATAGGGGCAATGAATCCCTGCAAATGTGGTTACTACCCTGATATGAACAAATGTACTTGCACAGAGCAGGAAGTAAAGAAATATATGGAAAAAATAAGCGGTCCGCTAATAGACCGAATAGACTTGTGCGTGCATATGAATCAGGTTACATATTTTCAATTGGAAAAAGAAGAACAGCCGGAAGATTCTTTAACCATCAAAGAAAGAGTAAATAGGGCTGTTAAGATTCAGCGTGAAAGGTATGCCAATGAGAAGTTTAAGTTTAACAGTCAGCTTTCAGGCGAAAACATAAAGAAATACTGCAAGCTTAACAAAGAAGAACAGCATTTAATGGAAAAAATATATACTACAATGGATTTAAGTATAAGAGCTTATGACAAAATCATAAAAGTGGCTAGAACAATAGCAGATTTAAAACAACACGAAAAAATACAACAGGGGGATATAGCTGAGGCTGTAAGTTACAGACCGGTGCTTTTCAAATAAATATGGATAATACAAATAAAAACATAAATCAAAATGCAAATACAAATGAAAATAAAAAAATAAACAATAAAAGAAGCAGTGAATACAAAGAACAGCTGGAAAAATTAAAGGACAAAAACTACATAAAGGAATTAGAAAAACAGGGCATAAAAGTTGTATCAGTAAATGACAGGGACTACCCGGCTAAGTTGTTGCCTTATGATCATAGACCGGAATATTTATTTTATAAAGGAAGACTGCCTGACAGGGACAAGCCTGTAGTGGCAATAGTAGGGGCAAGAGCGTGCTCTAATTATGGAAGAAAAATGGCAAGAGCATTGGCAAGAGAGCTGTCGGAAAACGGAGTTCAGATTATAAGCGGAATGGCAAGAGGCATAGACACATATAGTCAGATAGGAGCTTTGGAAGGTGGAACGCCAACATTTGCAGTACTTGGAAGTGGTGTGGATGTTTGCTATCCAACAGAAAACATAGAACTTTATAATGATATTTTAAAAAATGGTGGAATAATTTCTGAGTATCCTCCGGGGGCAGGACCAATAGCCTGGCATTTTCCTCTTAGAAATAGAATTATAAGCGGACTTTCAGACAAGGTTATAGTAGTTGAGGCAAGAGAGAAAAGTGGTTCCCTGATTACCGTAGAATGGGCATTGGAACAGGGGAAAGACGTAATGGCAGTACCGGGTAGAGTGGGCGAAAAATTAAGCGATGGATGCAACCGTCTCATAAGGGCAGGAGCAGGCATAATTACAGGTGCTAACGACGTGCTAAATGATATACAATATAGTGGTTCAAAAAACGAAAATGAGAAAAAACAAAAAGAAAAAGGTCTTGAAAAAGATTTAGCCTTGTTGTATAGTGGGTTACGTTTACAGCCGAAAAATATTTATGAACTGATGAATGAAACAGGTTTTAAGTATGAAGAACTTACAGGTATGCTGCTAAAACTTCAGTTAATGGGACTGGTAGAGCAGCCATCAGAAAATTATTATTCAAAGGCTTAACGACAACAGCGAAAATATTTTAAGGAGATGTTTATGGCAAAATATCTTGTGATTGTGGAATCACCGGCTAAAGTTAAGACTATTAAAAAGTTTTTGGGCTCTAACTATGAAGTAGTTGCTTCAAATGGACACGTTAGAGATCTTCCTAAAAGTACAATGGGAATAGACATGGAAAATGACTACGAACCAAAGTACATTACAATTAGGGGAAAGGGAGACAAGTTGGCAGAACTTCGTCGCTATGCAAAAAAAGCAGACAAAGTATATTTGGCAACTGACCCGGACCGTGAGGGAGAAGCAATTTCATGGCACTTATCAATAGCCTTGAAATTAGATCCAAAGAAGACTTACAGAATTACTTTTAATGAAATTACAAAGCAGGCAGTAAAAGAGTCATTAAAACATCCAAGAGATATAGAAATGGGATTAGTTGATGCCCAGCAGGCAAGAAGAGTATTAGACAGAATGGTGGGATATAGTATTAGTCCGCTATTATGGATGAAGATTAAAAGAGGTTTAAGTGCAGGACGAGTTCAGTCTGTAGCATTAAAAATGCTCTGTGACAGAGAAGATGAAATAAACGCATTTATTCCAAAAGAATATTGGGATATGGATGCAGTATTAAAGCACAAAAATAAAGAATTTACAGTAAGCTTTTATGGCGACAACAAAGGTAAATTAGAAATTACCGGAAAAGAACAGTTAGATGGAATTGTTAAGGAATTAAAAGACAGTGAGTTTACTGTTAAGGACATTAAAAAGGGAAGCAGAACAAGAAAAGCACCTATACCTTTTACAACAAGTACATTGCAGCAGGAAGCTTCAAAGGCGCTTAACTTCTCAACACAGAAGACAATGAGAATAGCTCAGCAGTTGTATGAGGGTGTTGACATTAAGGGCAGAGGAACAATAGGTCTTATAACATATTTGAGAACTGATTCCACAAGAGTATCAGAAACAGCAGAAGTTCAGGTAAAGGAATTTATCGAAAGCAAATATGGCGATTCATATATGGCTAAAGAGATTAACTCAAAGAAGTCAAACAAGAAGATTCAGGATGCTCACGAAGCAATCAGACCTACAGATGTAAACTTAATGCCTGAAGAAGTAAAAGACCAGCTTCCAAGAGATTTATTTAGATTATATCAGCTTATCTGGAGAAGATTTGTTGCAAGCCGTATGGGAAATTCAGTTTACGAAACAACTAACGTAAAAGTTAATGCAGGAAAGTATATTTTTAATGCATCAACATCAAAACTTGATTTTGACGGTTTTATGAAAGTCTATACAGACAGTGATAATGAGAAAGTTGTTACAAACAACACCATTGCGAAGCTTGAAAAAGATTCAAAACTTGAATTTGAAAAGTTTGAAGAAAATCAGCACTTTACACAGCCACCTGCACATTTTACGGAAGCAGCACTTGTAAAGGCAATGGAAGAACAGGGTATTGGACGACCAAGCACTTATGCTCCGACTATTACAACAATTATTGCAAGACGTTATGTAACAAGAGAAAAGAAAAATCTTTATGTTACAGAGTTAGGTGAAGCAGTAAACAATGTAATGAAAACAGAGTTTAGTGTTATTGTAGACACACAGTTTACAGCTAACATGGAATCACTTCTTGATGCAGTTGAAGAAGGTACAATAGAATGGAAGACAGTTATCAGAAACTTCTATCCTGACTTAAAAGAACAGGTAGAAAATGCTGAAAAGAACTTAGAAAAGATTGACATTGCAGATGAAGAATCTGATGAAATCTGTGAAGAATGTGGAAGACGTATGGTAATTAAATACGGACCACATGGTAAGTTCCTTGCCTGTCCGGGATTCCCTGAATGTAGAAATACAAAACCATACTTAGAAAAGATTGGCGTTCCTTGTCCAAAGTGTGGAAAGGATGTATTACTTAAGAAAACCAAGAAGGGCAGAAGATATTATGGTTGTATAGATAACCCTGAATGTGATTTTATGTCATGGCAGAAACCTTCTGCAGAAAAGTGTCCACAGTGTGGAGGCTATATGGTTGAAAAAGGTAACAAGCTTGCATGTGCAGATCCACAGTGTGGTTATGTTACAGAACTTAAGAAAGAAAAGCAGGCTAACTAAAAAACAATATGACAACATTGTAAAAGAATGTTGTGGAAAAATTGTGTGAAAGTCTGAATGAGAATTTTATAAAAAACATAATTTATACGAAAGAAAGCAGTTGCATACTGCTTTTTTTTGTGTTATGATATTTGAGTTGCATTAAGCACATCTGTGGAGAGTCAGACCGGTGCCCACGCTCGGGGTTGTCTGATTTGGTGAAGCAGATGGAAGGCATGATATATGCCGGGTTAACAACCGGAACAGTATCAATAATTAATTTTTAAAAAACCAGGAGGTATAAGAATGAGCGTTATTTCAATGAAACAGTTATTAGAAGCAGGTGTTCATTTCGGACATCAGACAAGAAGATGGAACCCTAAGATGGCAGAATACATCTACACAGAAAGAAATGGTATCTACATCATCGACTTACAGAAGTCAGTAGGTAAAGTAGATGAAGCTTACAAGGCAGTTTCAGATATCGCAGCAGAAGGCGGTACAATTCTTTTCGTAGGTACAAAGAAACAGGCTCAGGAAGCTGTTCAGACAGAAGCTGAAAGATGTGGAATGTACTACGTTAACGAAAGATGGCTTGGAGGTATGCTTACAAACTTCAAGACTATCCAGTCAAGAATTAAGAGATTAAAAGACATTGAAAAGATGGCAGAAGATGGAACATTTGATGTCCTTCCTAAGAAAGAAGTTGTTAACATCAAGAAGGAATGGGACAAGCTTGAAAAGAACCTTGGCGGTATCAAGGACATGAAGAGAATCCCAGATGCTATCTTTGTAGTAGATCCTAAGAAGGAAAAAATCTGTGTTCAGGAAGCACATTCACTTGGAATTACATTAATCGGTATTGCAGATACAAACTGTGACCCAGAAGAATTAGACTATGTTATCCCAGGTAACGATGATGCTATCAGAGCAGTAAAACTTATCGTTTCTAAGATGGCTGATGCTGTTATCGAAGCAAACCAGGGTGAAGAAATGGTAGCTGAAGATGCAGCTGAAGAAGCAACAGAAGAATAAGATATAGTTTTTTAGGAGGATATAATTATGACAATCACAGCAGCAATGGTAAAAGAATTAAGAGAATTAACAGGCGCTGGTGTTATGGCTTGTAAGAAAGCTTTAGTAGAAACAGATGGAGATCAGGAAGCAGCTATCGAAATCTTAAGAAAAAAAGGCGAAGCTACAGCAGTTAAGAAATCAGGAAGAATTGCAGCAGAAGGTGTTGTATTTACAGCAGTAAAAGACGGCAAGGCAGCAATCGTTGAAGTTAACTCAGAAACAGACTTCGTTGCTAAGAACGAAAAATTCCAGACATTCGTATCAAACGTTGCAAATCAGATTCTTGATTCTGATGCAGCAGACATGGACGCATTCATGGCTGAACCATGGGCACTTGATACAACAAAGACAGTTAAAGACGAATTAGTTTCACAGATCGCAGTAATCGGTGAAAACATGAATATCAGAAGATTCAAGAAGATTGAATCAGACGGAGTTCTTGCTTCATACATCCACGCTGGTGGAAAGATTGGTGTATTAGTTGACGCTGATGCTCCAGCAAACGATACAGTTGTAGCAGCAATTAAGACAATAGCTATGCAGATTGCAGCTATGAGCCCTCAGTACGTTAGCAGAGAAGACATCTCAGATGAAGAACTTGCTAAGATGAGAGAAATCACAATTGACAGTGCTTTAAATGATGTATCATCACTTCCAAAGCCAATCCAGAAGGATATCTTCGCTGAAGCATTTGCTTCAGATGCATTAAATGCTGAAGACAAGGCTATATTAGAAGAAAAGCAGAATGACAAGTATTTATTCAACTTCCTTTCAAAAGAAGCAATCGCTGCATTAGCTGCAATTGCAATGAGCAAGAAGGAAGCAATTATGGCTAACAAGATTTTCAACGGCTTAGTTGAAGGTCGTATTTCAAAGCAGTTAAAAGAAGTATGTCTTCTTGATCAGACATACGTTATGGCTGCAGACGGAAAGCAGACAGTAAAAGCATACTTAGCTGAAGTTTCAAAAGAAGTTGGTGCTACAGTTGCACTTAAGAGCTTCGTAAGATTTGAAACAGGCGAAGGTATTGAAAAGAAAGAAGAAGACTTCGCTGCAGAAGTAGCAAAACAGATGAAATAAATCATAAGTTATCATAACTTGATATTTTATCAAAACAATCTATGATTCATAGGGTGTGAACCCACAAGATAGAGGATAAAGACCCTCAAACATACTATATTTTGTATGTTTGAGGGTCTTTTTTGCGTTGACAAACCTTTCAAACAATACTAAGTCAGGTAAGCATAAATTATCGCAAATTATCGTACTTTATCGTTAAATTTTGGTTGATTTTGGTTTGACTTTGGTAATTTTTGGTTGAACCAAATTTGATGCAAAGTTTGCCTGTTTCTTTAGTTGAACAATATAGTGGTATTAAAGTAACAATAAATAAGTCGATATGAGTAAAACAATTTCACAAAATTAAAATTAACATTATCTTTCAAATCAAAATTTTAATTAATAGGAGGAAGGAACAAATGTGTAAAATAATTGCAATAGCAAATCAGAAGGGTGGAGTAGGAAAAACAACTACAACAGTTAATTTAGGAATAGGACTTGCAAGAAAGGGGAAAAGAGTTCTTTTAATTGATGCGGACCCACAGGGAAGCATGACAGTAAGTCTTGGAATTGATGAACCTGACAAAATTGAGTATTCGTTGGCGAATGTGTTAATGGATGTTGTAAATGAGGAAGAGATTGATAATAAAAAGGTAATTAAAAAACATCAGGAAAATATTGATTTCATTCCGGCAAATATTGAATTGGCAGGTTTAGAGGTTTCAATGGTTAATGTAATGAGCAGGGAATTGGTAATGAAGGAGTTTATATCAGGTATAAAGGAAAATTATGATTACATTCTAATTGATTGTATGCCAAGTCTTGGAATGATAACAATTAATGCTTTAGTGTGCGCTAATTCAGTGCTTATTCCTGTACAGGCATCTTACTTGCCGGTAAAAGGTTTACAGCAGTTAATAAAAACAATAACCAGGGTAAGAAGACAGATTAATCCGGAACTTAGGATAGAAGGAATGGTAATGACAATGGTTGATATGCGTTCTAATTATACAAAGGACATATTGGAGGCATTGGAAAATACCTATGGTGAAACTATTGGGATATTTAAAAGCAGAATTCCAATGTCAGTAAGAGCAGCAGAAACAAGTGCTGAGGGAAAGAGCATTTATCTTCATGACCCTAGAGGAAAAGTTGCAGGAAGCTACGAAAAATTAACAGAGGAGGTGCTTGGACGTGAGTAAAGTAAGAGAAAAGATAAAATTAACAAGTTATGATGAATTGTTAAAGGTAGATGTGGCAGATGGATTAAAGGAAATTGAAATAGACAAATTACATGATTTTAGAAATCATCCATTTAAGGTAACAGATGATGAAAAGATGGATGAATTAACAGAGTCCATAAAGGAAAGAGGAGTGCTTCTTCCTATATTAGTTAGAAAAACAGATGATGAAGAGTACGAAATAATATCAGGACATAGACGAACGCATGCGGCAAGACTTGCAGGACTTGGAAGTGTTCCGGTTATTATAAGAGAGTTAAGCGATGATGATGCAACAATAGTAATGGTGGATTCAAACATTCAAAGGGAAGAAATACTTCCAAGTGAAAGAGCATTTGCATTTCAAATGAAGCTTGAAGCAATACACCATAAAGGCATAAAAGGAGCAGAAAGCAGAGAGGTTGTAGGTGAGACAAATGGTTTGTCGGGCAGACAGGTATCACGATACATTAAACTGACACAATTGCTACCGGAGTTGCTTGAAATGGTTGATGAAAAAAAGATTGCCATAAAGCTTGCTGTTGAAATCGCCGAGCTGTCTGAAAAAGAACAGCAGGAAATATTGGATTATTATAATCTAGGGTACAAGGTTAGCATAGAACAGATTAAATCAATTAAAAATAAGGAAAAGACAACAGAGGTTATAGAGCAGACAGAAGAAAAAAATAGGGAAAGTACAAAGGTTACAATTTCAGGAAGCAAGCTTAATAAATATTTTCCTGAAAATTATACAAAAGCGGAAATGGAGAACATAATTTACCAGTTATTGGAGAAATGGAAGAGTGATGGTTATGACATTTGATTATTATTACGGAGCTCAGGCAGAGCAGTTTAATTTCATAAGAATTCCAAAATCAATGATAGTGGATCCAATGTTTGCAGATTTATCAGTCAATGCAAAGCTCCTTTATGGAGTTTTGCTTGACAGAATGAATCTTTCAATGAAGAACAGATGGTTTGATTCAGAGAACAGAGTGTACATAATTTATCAGATTACTGAAATTATGGAAGATTTTAATTTCAGTAAAAAAACAGCTGTAAGATACTTAAATGAGCTTGAGGATTTTGGATTGGTTGAAAAGAAAAGAAGAGGGTTGGGACTACCAAGCCTCTTATATGTAAAGAATTTTATTGTATTACAGGACCATTCAGAGCCTGATGATACAGATTTTAATGATAAGACAGAATATGATAATTTAAGTAAAAATATGGAAAATTTTGTAGGTACAGAACAGGAAACTTCCAGAGGTGTAGAAACTTACACTTCAAGAAGTGTAGATATGGAAACTTCTAAAGGTGTAGAACAGGAAACCTTAAGAGGTGCAGGAACTTACACTTCAGGAAGTGTAGATGTGGAAACTTCTAAAGGTGTACGACAGGTTACGTCAAGAGGTGTAAAAAGTACACTTCAAGAAGTAACCGAAAAGGACCCACTTATTAATAAGACTAATAATAGTAATACTAATATGAATAATACTGATTTAAGTAATACTAAAACGAATAATACTAAAGAGAGTAATATTATCTTATCTAATCCAGTTGTGAAACAAGCAATTGATAAGATGGGAAGAGAAGAAGAATCAGATTTTGATAAGTACAAAAAATTGGTAAAAGAAAACATAGATTATGATGTTTTGATAGACAGGCATTACATAGAAAAATCAATAATAGACGGAATGGTTAATCTGATTGTTGAAACTATGATTAGCGAAAATGATTACATTGTTATATCCAGCACAAAGTTTCCAAAGGAGACGGTAAAGTCAAGATTTTCAAAACTGGATATAAGTCATATTGAATATGTGCTGGAATGCATGAATCATAACACAACAAAAATTAAAAACATTAAGAAATATTTGTTGACAGCACTTTATAATGCACCAACAACAATAGACAGTTACTATAAGGCAAGAGTGCAACACGATATGCCGGAACTTGCAAACTAGAAAGTGCGACACCGGGTCCCAATGTAAAAATAGAAGGAGTTTGGTTGAAAGTGTCGAAATTCAACCATATTAGAATTTGAAATAAAAAATTAGTATGATAAAATGTGTTTATCGATTCTCAATGAGATAACCACAGAATTGAAATCGATAAATATTTGTTATAAATGGTAAAACAATTCGACAGAAGGGTTGGAACAATGATTAAGAAAATTAAATATGCGATTATAGTAATGTTGATTATCGCCAATGTGATGAGTTCAAGTAGTGTTAATGCTGCAGAAATAGCCAGGGTGAATAATGTAAGGACAAGAGAAGTTACCAAGACTTTCAAGAGCATTAAGGATGCAAGTCTTGCAACAACCAAGTTAAAGTACATATCAGGTTACAAGATAAGTTGGAAAAAGCAAAAGAAAGTTACAGGTTACAATGTTTATGTTTACTATCCGGTAACAAAAAACTGGAAGAAAATAAAAACAACAAAGAAAAATTACTTTACATTAACTAATTGTTTTCAGGGTGAGAAGGTTAAGATAAGGATAAGGGCATACAAGAAAATTAATGGAAACAATGTGTATGGACAATTTTCAAAAGTGAAAAATGTTAAAATAAAGAATGAACTTCATCCAAGAACAAAGTGGGGCAAAGTTAAAAAGCCTTTTACAGACAGAGTAGCATCTGAAAATGCATTTGAACTTCAAAACAAGTACAGAAAATCTGCAGGAGCAGAGAAAATTGAATGGTCAGAGAATGTATATAATGTATGTTTGGAGAGAGCAAAGCAAATCAGCAAGAATTACAGCCATGATGGATGGTATGAAACAGCAATGAAAGTTTTCTCAAAAACATATAAGATTGATGATGAGTTTATTTGGATTGAGGAAGGAGATTCTGAATATGGCATAAATTATGTTTCTAGTGAAAACATCCTTGAAGGAGCTTTTTCATACAAGGAAGCGATGAAACAATGGAAAGGGAGCAGTGCTCATTACAAAAATCTAATATCAAAGAGTCATGTTAAGGGAGCTATAGCATGCTATAGAGCAAGTGGAGGTTATTATTGGGTTGCATTGTTTGTAGATGCAGACATAGATAAACTTCTGGAAGAAAAATGTAAAAAATGAATAAATGACAAATAACGCCTTATTAAATCATTAGTGATTTGATAAGGCATTTTTTTGTCTTTTTCAAGAAAGGAAAGAGGTATAAGATGTTTAATAAGATGAAAAAAATGGTAGCAGGATTGTTGGCTGCAGTAATGATTACAACAAATGTTTGCCCAATGGTTTCAGTAAGTGCTGCAAGTGGAGTTGCCAGCTTGGAATCACTGGGAAAATTAGGAACAGTGAACATAGGTTCAAAAAGTGAGAGTGGAACATGGCTTCAAACTCAGGTAGATTCAAAACCTGTTTTTTGTATGGATTTGGGAAAGGCATGCCATACAGGATATACTTACAAATCTGAATCAAAAACAATTAGTAGCGACGATTCCAGTACAAAGAATAAGTTAGAAGCCAAGATTGGATATTGGTATGATCAAGTGAAAAAAGGTAGCAATAAGGCTTGGGTTTATGCACAGTGTCTTATTTGGAGTGTTGAAGAGGGATACACAAGTGAAAGCAATTTAAAAAGTGTAATTAATCAGGTTAAAAAAAATACAGGATATTATAAAGATGATTCGTTATATTCAGATATTTTTGAAGTAGGTAAAAAAGTAGAATGTGATATTTATATCTGGAAATATTCAGGTTCCACGGATGATAGTGAAGTTCAAAAGTTGTTGCAAATCAAATCAACTGATCAGGAATATGAGTATACAGCTACAAATGGGAAAAGATATTACAGACAAAGAATAACACTTGAAAAAATTGATGAAGATGGAACTGTTATTCCAAAAGTAACTTTTAGATTTACGGCTAAAAACATAAAGGAATTATATTCTTATCAGTACAATGGTTGGGGAGATTCAGTGAAAGAAGATGCTGATGAGGATGCAACAAAGTTTAGTCAGGATGTAATGACAGATTCAAACGGGAAAATTGTATTTAGATTTACATATATATTGAATTCAAAAAAATATTATTATGTTTCTGATGATGAATTATCAAAGATGAGTTCATCTGACAAAAAGCAAATGAAAGACCTATTAGATGATAAAGGATATAATTATGCATCTGATTTATCTAAAGCTGGTGCTGAAAAATTAAAAGAAGCAGATCTTGATGACCAGATGGATGATATCAGTAACAAGTATGTTATTGAGGAAGTAAATTCAGGAAATGACAATATATTAACTTCTTTTGTGGTAGATAAGGGAAATAATAAGATAACAGATGCAACTAATAATAAAGTGACAGTGACACTGACTAAGGCTGATTCCTGGACCAGAAACAGTGATGGCAAGTGGCCTGAAACAGCAGAAGAATCATACAGCAATTACAAGCTTGCGTACAAGCCTGTTCTTAAGGACAAGTACAAGAAGGTAAAATTAACTGCCGTAAAGATTGATGAAGAAACAGGCAAGGTTGCCCAGGGTGATGCCACACTTGGAGGTGCAGTGTATGGTGTATATTCAGATGCAGCCTGTACAAAGCTTATTAAGACATATACAACAGACAAGAACTACCAGTTTGAAACAGACTACATGAGATGTGGAAAGACTTATTACTTAAAGGAAATCACACCACCAAGGGGATATCTTAAGAATGACAAGGTATATGACATTGTGGCTGACGGTGCCAAATTCACTGCAGAATACAATTCAGTTGAAAAACAGGTTTCAGAAAAGCCAATCAAGGGTGATGTGGCAATCATCAAGGGCATGGGTAACGGAACTGCAGGCATTGTACCATTTGAAAAGAGTTCACAGTTTCAGATTTATCTTGCAAGTGCAGGCTCTTATGACAGGGCAAAAGTCACTGAAAGAGACATTTTAACAACAGACTTAAACGGCTATGCCAAGTCAAAGCAGTTACCATATGGTACATATGTGGTTCATCAGACCGTTGGAGCAGACAATACTGAAAAATGTCCTGACTTTTATGTGAATGTAACTGAAAACGGTAAGACTTATCAGTACTTATTAAATAATCCTGAATTTACGGCATACTTAAAAATCATGAAGAAGGATTCAAAGACACATCAGACAATATTAAAGAAAGGCACAACATATCAGATTTACAAGGTGGAGGAAGATGGAAATGAGACACTTGTAACACAGAAGTACAGCAATGGCAACAAAATGGTGGTCGTTGACAGATTTGTAACAGATGAAACAGGAGAAATCATTACTTACGAAAAGATTAAGGCAGGAACATACAAGGTGTATGAAATAGAGGGACCGGAAGGTTACAAGGTAAACAAGAGTCCTGTAACAGTTGAAATAAACAGCAATTCATACAAGACAATGAAAGATGAGCTTGGAAATGAATATCTTTATGCAGAGTTCGAGTATTACAATGATGTGACTTACGGAATGTTCACATTGGACAAAACAGGACCTGAATTATGTGGAAGAAATGATGAAAGTGGTACAGAAGAAAATAAAACAAACGATAATACATCAGGCAAGACTGACACAGTTTCAAACAAGGTGAAAACAACTGGGATTAATGTAAATCCATTTGATTATGATGATGTAAAGCTTAACGGTGTTGTGTTTGAGCTTACTGCAAAAAAGGACATCATGTCACAGGACAATCAGGGAATAGTGCTTTTTAAGAAGGATTCAGTTGTGGCAACAATTACAACAGGTGAAAAGACTGAGTTTACAAATGACTGTAATGGTATTTGTAACTATACTGTAAATGCTGATGGCACAATGACATTAAACATACCACTAGGTGAATACACATTAAGGGAAGTAAAGACAAAGTACGGTTATGTTCTTCCAAAACAGGCATCATGGGACTTAAGCTTTAAGTGGAATAATAAGGATGATGAATATGTACTTGATGTTTCTGAAAATTCCAACAAAGGAAAACTTGATGTTTACAATGACATTGTAAAGACTGACATCACACTTCAAAAGCAGGATTCAAGAACAGGAGAACCTGTTGCAGGTGCAGTGTTTGGATTCTATTCAAGAGACAACATTTATGACCGAAAGGGAAACGTGATTGTAAATGCAGGCGAAAAAATTGCTACAGTCACAACAGATGAGAATGGTGTGGCAAAGATACCGTTTAATGTGCCGGTAATGGATGAAGGTTATGGCAAAGTTAATGAGCAGGGAAAACTTATTAATGAGGCACTAAATTCAGGTAATTACTATTTTCTTGAGGAGAGTGTAAGCGACAGCTATTATCCTGACAGGGAAATGCATGATGTTCACCTTGAATACAAGAATCAGGAAACAGCAACGGTTACGGCAAAGGTAATGGTTAAGGAAGATCAGACTGAAGCAGTAATCAGCAAGAGAATGATTGCATCATCAGTGGAAATCAAGGACTGTCATTTAAGGATAAATGATGATAAGGGCAATGAAATCATAAGCTGGGTTTCAGGTGACATTTCATCAGTTAAGTTAAATGAAAATCTTAAGAAAATGGGATATTCCAACGTTCATATCGAAAAAGACAACGATTATGCATTAAAAATCAATGGACTTCTTAAAGATAAGGAATACACATTAACTGAAACAAGACCTGCAGATGGATTTGTAACTGCAGATGCCATTACATTCAAGCTTGTTGAAAGTGGTAGCAATAATTGTAGGACAAAGGTTTATGTTAAGAGTGGAGACAGCTTTAAGGAAAATATTGATAATCAGGTGGTAATGTATGATGACACGACAAAGGTTGAATTTTCAAAGAAGGATATTACAAACGGAAGGGAACTTTCAGGATGTCACATGCAGGTAACTGACAAGGACACAGGAGTTGTAATGGATGAATGGGTTTCAACGGAAGAAAGCCACGTGATTGAAGGAAAGTATGCTGTAGGCAAGACATATGTTTTAACTGAAAAACAGCCAAGAGACGGTTATGCAACTGCAGAAAGTGTTGAATTTACAGTGGCAGATGACGGAAGGGTTCAGAAGGTAAGCATGACGGATGACACAATAAAGGTTCAGTTTAACAAGACTGGGTCAGACACAAGGAAGCAGCTTAGCGGTGCAAAGTACAAGGTGTATGACAGCAAGGGCAGAATGGTTTATGAATTTACAACCGGCAAGAATGCTGAACTCATTGAAGGAATTCTAAAGGCAGGAGAAACATATACCTTTAAGGAAGTAAGCTCACCAAAGCATTACAAGGTTGCAAAGGATAAGAAAATCAGGATAAGGGACACAGGAAAACTTCAGAAACTTACAGTGGTTGACGAAAGAATACCGGAAGTACCTGACACACCACAGACAGGAATAAAGGGAAAGACTACGGGAATGATGATTTCACTTATCTCATTATTAATGGCACTTGGATGTTTTGCATGCGTGAGAGCAAAGGATAAATCAAAATACAATTTCAAACAGGAGAAGAAGGAAAATGAAGAGAATGATTAAAATATCTCTGATACTTCTATTGGTAGGGATGGCTGTGATTGCAGCTGTCCCTTTTTTAAAGGAAAAAGAAGCGGAGAGGAAAAGTGAGAATGGATTTAAGGAAATACAGGAAAGTGTTACTGAGAAAAAAGACAAAACAATGAATGTGACAAAACTAAAGGGAGAAAACAAGGACTGCATTGGATACTTGGAAGTATCAGGGACAACAATAGGTTATCCTATAATGCAGACAAGGGATAATCCGGACTATTACTTAAATCATGACTTTAATAAGAATTATAGCTTTTATGGAACACCATACTTAAGTGCTTACTGTGACTTAAAGAAATCTGATAATCTGATTATTTATGGTCATAACATAAACGGTGGGAAAATGTTTGGAGCATTGGAGCAGTATAAGGATAAGAAGTTTTTTGACATACATAAAAAAATATATTTTACAACGGACAGAAGAAGAGAATATGAAGTGTTTGCTGTTATGAGTGTGAACGTAAAGAAATTTAAATATTGGAAGTTTGTAATGGCAAGGAATGAGAAAGATTACAATGAATTTGTGGAAAAGGTGTTGAAGCATAGCTTGTGGAGTACAGGAAAAAAGTCTAAGTATGGGGAGCAGATGCTGATGTTGTCTACCTGCGATAATGGGAAAGAAGATGACTGGAGAATTGTGGTGGTGGGGAAGGAAATATGATACAATAAAATAGGAAATTAATTTGAATAAAAAAAGGAATTATTCAGTTGAATTAAAAAATAGGGGAACATATGATTAATTTATTAAAAAAAATAATATTAAAAAATGTGAATAGTAGTAAAAACACAAATGTTCTGCAGACATTAGGAGATTTGGCACAAACGGGTCATTCGTTTTACAGGTTTTCGCAATCGGTTAGTGGACGAAGCATAGAGAGCAATTTTGCTGAATACATACCAGGAAAAATAACAGAAGCTAAAGATAATGAAAAATATCTTTCGTTTGTTACAGAGGAAACGATTGCCATGTGTTTTATGTATGGTGATATAATAACAAAACTTAATTTTAATCTTGGTGATGAGAGATTTCAAAAAATAGCAAACGTGCCAGTAAATTACGTAGGAGGAGTGCTTGAAGAATATGAGAGTAAATATCTTCTTGTAGAACAGAATTACTATTTAAGTGATATAAACACAATGGAAATGCTATTTGGGTTAGTAAAAGATAGAAATCAGCTAGATGTTTTGTTTAATATGAATTATTTAGGACAAGGAACATTCTTGGATAAATTAAATAAATATGGATTTACGGAGTCTGTAAAATTACTAAAATATTTGCAAGAAGAATATGAGAAAGAAAAAAATATCTCACCTGAAGATATAAGAATTAAGGTAAGAGAGTATAAGAAAAGTTTTTGCAAGACAGAGAATTAGTGATATTCATTGAAAGTTGTTATATAGTAAGTAAATATTTTTCAATAAAAGGAGCGGTGATTTTGGCAAAAAGAAGTAAGAAACAAATTGAAAATGATAGAAAAAACTTAAAGAACTTAATTCAAAATATGAATTCAGTTGAGCAAATTATGGAGTGGAAAAATCATCCATACAAAACTGACAATGAAGTATTTACTGTAGAGGCGTATAATTGTGAGAAAACAAAAAAACTTAATTGGGAAAAAACAGATGTGCTATATTCTTTTTTAGGGATATATGTAATTGGTTTAATTGCATATTATCCAGATGAATTTAATAGAGATGGAGTTGTTATTAAAGATTTAAAAAATAGAAATATTTATAATTTGAAAATCATAAATGAGATTGTATCAAAAAAACAAAAACTCTGCAAAGAAAAAAAGTTAGAAAAGAAAGAAGTTCTTGATATCAATCCACAATTGAACAAATTTATTGAAGTATATTTCAGTATTGGGAATGTTATTCCAGTTTGGCCAGGAGCAAACGTAGATAGAGGATGCTCATATATGTATGATATTCCAGAATTATATTATACAAAGAATGAAGTATGGTTTCGAATTTTAAAAGAAATCTACAAGAATGCTTATTTGGATGATGTATTATCTCCCAATTTAGTATTCGAGAATAATAATGAAATAAATTATAATCCTTCATTTTGGAATTTTTCATCAACAGAAGAATTCCTAGATGCTATAGTAAATGATAAATACTCCAGAGAAATTCGTATAGGGCTATATTCTAAATGGCTTAATAGAATTGTTGGAGTAATTAATAAAAGAAACAAATTGATTGAAAAACAATTAAAAAAATGTAATTAAAAACTGTTTGCTTCGACAGCTATTAATAGATTATATTTTTTCAAAAAAATTATAAAATTTGTTTTACTAATTAAAAGAAAGTAATATTTTTATGGAGAAAAAATATGGATAAAGCTATTATATATATTCATGGAAAAGGTGGAAGTTCAAAAGAAGCTAAGCATTACATTACTATTTTCAAAGATTGTGACGTAATAGGCTTTGATTACATGTCAAAGAATCCATGGGAAGCAAAGAAGGAATTTCCAGAATTTTTTGATAAAATTTATCATAAATACAAGTCAGTAGAGATAATTGCTAGTAGTATAGGTGCATTTTTTGCAATGAATTCGTTAGCAGATAAAAGAATTGCTAAGGCATATTTTATTTCGCCAATTGTAGATATGGAAAAGCTTATTTCAGATATGATGATGTGGGGAAATATAACTGAAAAGGATCTTTGTAATCAAAAAGAGATTAAAACAGATTTTGGTGAAACTCTTTCATGGGAATACCTTTGTTATGTAAAAGAGAATCCTATTAAATGGAAAATTCCTACACATATTTTATATGGTGGTAAAGATAATCTTACATCTTATGAAACAATTTCAGGTTTTGCCAATAAAATTAATGTCACACTTACTATAATGCAAGATGGTGAACATTGGTTTCACACAGAAAAACAAATGAAGTTTCTTGATGAATGGATCAGTCAATACATAGATTTATAATGTTTCAGGTTGGGACCCCGGGTCCCAACCTTTTCTTTGCCCCGCTATTCAAAAAATTTCAACCAATATATGGTGTTTTCTTCTAATTTCGATCCACGTCAGAATTCGACATTCAAACACCTCAATAGTAAAATATAACCATAGAGTTTGAAAGGAACAAACCTTCAAATCTTTAAATTTAAAATAAATAAATGCCTTATTGAGAGCAGTAGTTTTAGAAACTAACTGTTTTTCAGTAGGGCATTTTTTATTGCAAAAATGGAGGTGTCATATGAAAAGTGAAAGCATTTTACTTATTCCACCGTAGAGAGGAAAAGAGCAAACAGTAGAATTTACAAAATTTTTTAGGAGGACGATTATGAATTTAAATTACGAAGAATTTAAGGAAAGAATTAAGGATGACATTAAAGATTACATGGATGAAAAATACAAGGATTGTGAAGTTGTAATCAGAAAAGTTAATAAGACTAACCGTGAGGTTGATGGTTTGAATATGTTGGATATACCGGGATTAAAAAATGCAACACCAACATTGTATGTAAATGACTTATATGAGAAATACGAGAAAACAGGTGATTACGAGGAGGTTGCAAGAATGGCAGCAGAAACAATGGAATATGGAATTAAGTCATTTAACAGTCAGATTAAGGAAGAATGTCTGGATACATCAAAATTAAAAGATAAGGTTTTCTTTTCTCTAATAAATGCTGAGCAGAACAGGGAATTGTTAAATACTGTTCCACACAGAGAATTTGAAGACCTTGCAATTGTGTACAGATGGAATCTTGGAAATGATTCATTAGGAACATATACAAATCTTGTTAACAATGATTTAGCAGCAAAGGAAGGTCTTACAGAAAATGACTTATACAATGCAGCAAATAAGAACACAAAGGAATTATTCTCGGTGTCAATTAAGAATATGAATGAAGTCATTAGTGAAATTATATTTGGTGAAAGTGAATTGGGTGAAGAAATGCAGGAAGAATTCAATGAAGTAATGATGGAAACACCTAATGAACATTCAATGTATGTAATTACAAACGAAAGTAAATTGTATGGAGCAGCTTCAATTTTGTATGAAGAGCCACTACACAAATTGGCAGAAAAAATTGGAAGTGACCTATATATTTTGCCATCAAGCATCCATGAAGTTATTGCCGTATCAGCAGATTTTGGTTCACCTGATGAATTGGCAGAAATGGTTTATGAAATCAATATGGATCAGGTAGACATTAATGACCGACTTTCAAATCAGGTGTATTGCTACGACAAAGATTTAAGGACACTAAGACTTGCAACAGATACGATAAACAAGAGTCTTGATGATGTTGACCGTGGAGCAATATCAACCCCGGAAAGAGAGGGCAGATAGTCATAGAAGATTTTCAAAAAGAATTGGCAGAGAGGATAAAAAGTGAAGTTGCTAATTGCAGTTCGGATGAAGAGTTTTTCATTAAAGTTGAGGTGATTGCAGATGGAAAAGATAAATCAGGTATCAATTAGACTTGTAAAGGAACGACCGCTGCTATCAGAAGAACAACTTACATCCCCTGAAAAGGTGGCAATGGTAGTTGGAGATTACATAAGAGATATGGATCGTGAAGCTTTATGTGTAATCAATTTTAACAGTAAGCTTCAGCCATTGAATTTCAATTTGGTAAGCATTGGAGCAATAGATACTACAATTGCTTCGCCAAGAGAAATGCTTAAGTCAGCAATATTGTCAAATGCAGCAAATATGATGATTTTGCATAACCATCCATCCAACATTTTAGAACCATCAAAGGAAGACATCAGAACTACGGCAAAGCTAGTTGATATTTGCAATTTGGTGGGAATACCTCTTCTGGACCACATTATTGTTGGTCCAGATAAGGGGAGGTATTTCAGCCTAAGGGATAAGCAGTTGGTTGATTTTAGAAAAAGCAGTACATATTCAGACAAGTTAGAGTTCTTAAATTTTAAGAAAGATAAGGACATAAAAATAGCCGAGGAAGTAAAGGTTAGATAAATAAAAGGGGTTTGGGGATATGCCACAACAAGAATGCATTTGTATATACAAATGCGTATCTTGCAAAAGACATAGCCTACATTATTTTACAGAAGGAAGGTGGACATATGAGTTCAGATAAAAGAGACATTACAAAACTTATAAGATTCAATGACAGGGAATATCAGATAGTAATGGAAAATGCAAATGCCTGTAACATGAATTTCTCAGCCTATGTCAGGTATGCAATCTCAAACATAAAGATGCCAAATCCTGATATGAGAAAACATATTCTTAAACTGATTAATGAGGTTAATCACATAGGTAATAACGTTAATCAGATTGTCCGCAATAATAACAGTGGTTTGTATATGGACAGTGATAAGACAAGGCTTATGGAGTACATGCGATTACTGAATCTTAAGGTGGGAGCTTTCATGGAAAAGTATGGCGATTAGCAGAATATTACACATGAACAGCCATCACCGTTCTAAAGGCTCACATCTGCAGGTGGCAATTGATTACATATTAAAGGATGAAAAGACCATGAACGGTCTGCTTACAGGGAGTGTTAATTGCATAAAGGAAAATGTTTATGAATGTATGGAAGAGACAAAAAGAATTTTTGGAAAGACGGACAAGAGACAAGGGTATCATCTAATTATTTCATTTGAAGAAAATGAATGTGATGGAAATACAGCAATGAAAGTCATTGAGGATTTTGTCAGGGAATACCTGGAAAGTGATTACGAAGCAGTATATGCAGTCCATACTAACACAAATCACGTTCATGGTCACATCATCTGGAACAGTGTGCGTTTCACAGACGGATATAAATATCATTACAAAAAAGGTGATTGGGAAAAAGATATTCAGCCAAGAATAGACAGAATATGTGAAAAGTACAATCTTTCAACACTGGAGAAATCAATTAAAAAGACAGACAAAAAAGAATGGGATGTTTTAAAGAACGGGCCGTTTATATGGAATGAACAAATTAAACAGGACATAGATGCGTGTGTTTTAAGAGCTTCGGATTATTCAATGTTTCTGCAAATGCTCGAAGCAGAAGGATATGAAATAAAGCAGGGGAAATATCTGGCAGTAAAACCGCCGGGAATGGAAAGATTCAGACGTACAAAGACGTTAGGACAAGGCTATGGAATTGATGAATTAAAAGAAAGAATTGTAAAGGAAAACCTTAATACTTACAGAAGTAATCAGGTAGTAAGAGCTCCAAAAATCAGAATGTTTAAGTCAAAAAAAGTAAGAAAAACGAGGATGACAGGATTGCAAAGACAGTATTTTAGGGAAATGTATCGTTTAGGAAAAATAAGAAAGCAACCGTACTCACAGGTATGGAAATATAGGAAGGATGTTAAGAAGTTTCAGTTATTACAAAAGCAGTATTTATTCCTTGCAAAGTATGACGTTACTGATGTGGAACAAATATCTGACGTGCAAAAAGATTTGAGAAAAAAGGTGTCAGTATTGCTTAAGGCAAAAAAGGTAATTGTTAATGAAATGGATAAACACCTTAAGGTATTTCAGGCAGTGGAGAATATAGATAAGGAAAAGAAAGCAACCATTTTCTATAAGATGGGTGATGACACATTTAAGGAATCAGAGCAGATTGTATCAGAAGCAAGGGCAACACTTAAAGAAGAGGGAGTGTCATTTGAGGAAGCAAAAAAATTAAAGGAATATTATACAGAACTTTTACAGGCAAATGAAAAGGAAACAAAACAACTAAGAAAAGAAATTAGTGTAGGTTACAAAATCATAAAGGAAGTAAAAGCAAGGCAGGAGAATAAGGAAATTGAGGAAAGAGCAATTAAAGAAGAAAAAAACAAACAGGAAGAACAGGAGAAAAAACATGTTAAAAGGAAGTGATTTATGTGGAACAGGCAAAGGAATTTAAAAGTGAATTTCAGATAGCCCAGAATAATAGAAAAGAGAATATGAGAATTGAGAAAAATATCAGAAAAGGAGAACCGGTATCCCTGATTAAGAGATTGTTTTTCTCTAAAAAATATAATAATGATCTGGTGGAAAGACTGGCAGACGGAGATTTAACAATTGCACAGATGAAACAGATAAAAATTGCAATAAAAAATAAACTGTCTGAAAAACAGATTGATTCACTGATTAACTGTAAGAAAGATGAAAAGGCAATGGCAACAATAATAGACATAGCAATCATGCTTAACAATGGGCAGAGGAGGTGAGCATATGTCAGATGAAATTTCACAGGCAATACAGATAATAAGACTTGAATTTGATGGCTTGAGATTTGGAATGGACGTAACAGGTGGAACAGTGAAGCAGGCAAAAAATCTGGCAGTGTTCATTTATGCACTGCTTACAAGAGAAAAGCTACAGGGAAAGACATCATTAAAAAAGATGCTAAGTAAGGATGGTAGTTTACAGGTATTAAAAATCAGGGAAGAGGACATGAAGAAGTTTAAGAAACTTGCAAAGAAATATGGAATTCTTTATTCAAAACTTCCAGACATAAATAAGTCAGACGGAATGGCAGAAGTTCTTTTTCATACCGAGGCGACACCAAGAATAAATACATTAATCGAAAAGTTAGGCAATGGAAGCATTGAGAACTTAATGGATTATGTAAGAAATGGTAAGGATGGAGATTTTGAAAAGGTTGTTGATTATCTTAAGAAAGAAAACATTTTAAAAGATACTCCCAGTGAAGTCGAACCGGAAAGAAAGGAACAGTTAGACAGGTATGTAGATGAACTTAAATACAATGCAATGATAAATGATCCTTCAAGAGTAGATATTACCATTTCAAGGAAACTTTATGAAGAGGAAAATCTTACATCCATAAAGACAAGGGTTCCTAATACATATGGTGACAATGTCAGATACTTATGGCTTGATAAGTCAGATGTTGTATCAATTAACGGTGGAAAGACTTTCTTCGCATATCTTAACAAGGACAAGGAATACGAACTTGTTGGCAGAGACGGGCAGGTGGCAGAGAAACTTTCAGGTCAGAATTTACAGAAGCAGCATTATGACAGCGTGGATGTAACTGTTAAACACAGGGCATTACAGGAACAAAGAAGAGGTAAAAACGAAAAGAAACAAAAATACAAAAAGGTTGGGACTCCGGGTCCCAAGGTCAGAAAAACAGAATCGGTTAAAGGAACTCCAAGGGGGCGATAGCCATGAACAGAAAGAATTCAATAGTAATTCCCTGTTTAATAATTGGAGAACTTTTTACCATTTATGTTTCATACGTTCTAAATGGCGTATGGAACACCAATGGCGATATAGTACTAATTCTTAATAAGTTTAATGCTGCAATAAAAAATCCATTCGGACATTACTACAATGCCAATACATTAAGAGCTGTAATCTATGGTTCGTTAATATACGGAATGGCAGTTTTAATGTATGTGACAAGCAGAAGAAATCTTATGCATGGCAAGGAATATGGTACAGCAAGATTTGCAGACATACGAATGGTTAATAAGGCACTTGCAGATAAGGATGAAAGCAAGAATAGAATATTAAGTAACAATGTAAGGATGAGTACTGACACAAGTGTAACAGGGTTAAATAACAATATGCTTGTAATAGGTGGTTCGGGTGCAGGAAAGACGTTTTTTATTGTAAAACCAAACATAATGCAAATGATGCTTAATAATTCATTTATCGCCACCGACCCAAAAGGAGAAATCGCAAGAGCTACGGCAAATATGTTAAAGAAAAACGGTTATAACGTGAAGGTTCTTAATCTGATAGACATGGCAAAGTCAGACGGCTATAACCCTTTCAGATACATACGAGAAGAAAACGATGTTGTAAAGCTGGTAACAAACATAATAAGCAATACAACACCAAAGGAAACAGCACCCACAGATCCTTTCTGGGAAAAATCAGAAAGTATGTTTTTACAGGCATTGTTTTATTATGTATGGCTTGAAATGCCACCAAACAGGAAAAATTTTCAATCAGTACTTGACTTACTTTCAGAAGCAGAAGTTGATGCAAAAGGCAATGATTCAAAACTTACAAAGAAGATGAAACAGCTTGCAAAGACAAGCAAGCTTAAGCAAAATCATCCTGCCTATAAGCAATACATGAAAGTAATAAGAGGTGCAGGAGATACGGTGCGTTCCATTATAATCAGTGCCAATTCAAGGCTTGCATTATTGGAAAATCCGCAGATACTTAGAATTCTGTCAAAAGATGACTTGCATTTAGAGGAACTGGGAATAGGTGTAAATGGTGACAAACATACAAGAACTGCATTGTTCTGTATTATTCCTGATTCAGACAAGTCTTACAACTTCATTGTAGGAATGCTTTATACACAACTCTTTCAGGAACTGTATTTTCAGGCAGATTTTAGGAATGGAGGTAAGTTACCAATTCAGGTAACTCTTATGATGGACGAATTCTCGAATGTTGCATTGCCTGATGACTTTTGTTCACTACTTTCAACAATGAGAAGTAGAAGAATAAGTTCAATAATAATCATTCAGAATCTGGCACAGATTAAGGCTTTGTTTAAGGATACATGGGAAACAATTACAGGTAACTGTGACACTCTTGTATACCTTGGCGGTAATGAAAAATCAACTCATCAATACATATCTGAAATGCTTGGTAAAAGTACTATTGACAAAAGGTCAACAGGAGAAACAAGAGGTGTACATGGTAGTGCTTCAAGAAACTATGATGTGCTTGGAAGGGAACTGATGACACCGGATGAAGTAAGAAATATGAGTAATAAAAAGTGTCTCATTTTCATTAAAGGCTTTAATCCAATATTTGATGATAAGTATATTCCATTTAGACATAAAAACTTTTCACAGACAGAAGATGGTGGTGGAAAAGCATATATTCATGATCCAAGTTTAAACCAAGGAAGTTTAAGACCGGTTAAACTTCTTAGTGAAAAACAGATAAATGACATCAAGGAATATAAAAAAGAAAATGAAGTTGTTCACATCATGGATATGTCACTGGAAGAAGTAATGATGCTTGATGATACAAAAAGACTTTATTTTGAAAATTCAAATGAAAGTGAAAGTTCCGGTGATGAAGGTAGTGCAAAAACAATATCAAGAACAGATATTTTAGAAAACATGTCAGAACAGGAGCTTATGGATGAGATAACAAACCGAATGTGCATGATGGATTTTTCAAGAGAGCAGATTGAGGAAATAACAAAATCCCTTGATGCACACATGAAACTTTCAATACTTCTTAGTTATCTTTACCCAACAACTTCAGCAGAAGAAATGGCTAAGAAAAGAAACGAACATTTAAGTAAAAGAGATTAGCAAAGGAGAAAGAAATGAGAAAGATTATAAAGAAAATCAAAATGAAAAAAGAAAACGTAATGGCTGTACTTTCAGGTGCAGTATTTATGACAGTAGTGGATGTAAATAACGTACTTGCCGCAGGAGATGCAAGTTCAGTTACAAAACCACTTGATAACTTAAAGACACTGGTGCTTGCAATCATTGGGGCAATCGGCGTAATCATTCTTGCAAAGAATGTAATGGAGTTTGCACAGGCATATCAGGCACAGGATTCAT